>Ga0302154_10003230_pt1 | contig 11993 bp, 10 predicted proteins | sample I_Bog_N2_3_FD_193507 | JGI IMG/M metagenome (GOLD analysis project Ga0302154, IMG submission 193507) | Peat permafrost microbial communities from Stordalen Mire near Abisko, Sweden - I_Bog_N2_3 | ecosystem: Environmental > Terrestrial > Soil > Wetlands > Peat | place: Sweden: Abisko, Stordalen...
GCCGCGGAGTCTGGAGGACCTCGAGAACCTCAAACGGGATTAGGGCCGCGAAGTGCAGTACCATGGGAGGCGGCGTTCGGAGGATTGATGCACGGCTGCATCGCGCGAACGATCGATGTCACCGAGGGAAAGCCTTGGCCCTGTTCGACATATCCCTCCTGGAACTCATCGCATTCACCGTGTCGGTCCTCGGCGTATGGCTCACGACCGCCCGCAGCTTGTGGAATTACCCCTTTTCGCTGTTGTCCGTCGCTTTGTACGGGATATTTTTCTTCCGCATCAAACTGTACGCGGATATGGGACTGCAGGGCATTTTTGCCCTGACGCTGGTCTATGGTTGGTGGCAATGGATCCGGGGTCGTGGCGGCGACGGCGGCCTCGTGGTTCGGCGCGTCGGTCGCGCCGAGACGCTGGCCGGCGTCGTGGCCGGCGCCGCGCTCGCCGGGATGCTTGGGCTCTGGTTGCATGATCGGACCGACGCCTCCCTGCCCTGGGCCGATTCGGCGCTGTTCGCCGCGAGCCTGATCGGCAGCCTTTGGTCGGCGCGTCGCTATGTCGAGAGCTGGTGGATCTGGATCGCGGTCGATCTCTGCTACGTCGGTCTCTACCTCGTCAAGCGAGCCTATCCGACCGCGTTGCTCTATGCGGTGTTCGTTGCGCTGGCGGCGCTCGGCCTGCGCCGCTGGCGTGTCGCCCTCGACACCCATGCGGCCGATGCGCTGCGCGGCAACGAGGCGTTGCGCTCTTGAACACGGGTCTGGTCCATTCGATGCGCGGTGGCGTGGCGGCGCCGGATTGGGCGCGCCTTGCGCCGGCGGACCTGGCGCCGGTCCTGCGCGGCGTCGGCGTCGACCCGGATGGCGCCGTGCTCGAGTGGCATAGCGCGCGTCCTTTGTCGTCTGCGGGCATCGTCAAGGTCGGCGGCGTCCGGCTGTTCATCAAACGCCACGACCAGCGCGTCCGGCGCGTCGCCGATCTCGAGGAGGAGCACGGGTTCATGCGCCATTTGCGCGCGCATGGCATTCCGGTAAGCCGCGTGTTGGCGTCCGCCGCCGGTCATTCCGCGATCGCGGCCGGGTCCTGGACCTACGAAGTCCACGAACTGGGGCGCGGCGTCGACGCCTATCGCGAAGCTCAGTCTTGGACGCCCTTTGCGAGCTCCGCGCACGCATTCACGGCGGGCGCCGCGCTCGCCGACCTCCACGGCGCCGCGAGCTCCTATCGCGCGCCGCCGCGTTCGGCGCAAATTCTCGTTTCGAACGATCGCCTGATCGGTGCCACGGACCCCATCGCCGGCCTCACCGACGAACTGCCGCGGCGGCCTGCGCTCGGCGCCTATCTCGATGCGCGCTCATGGCGCACCGATCTGGCGCAAGCCCTTGCGCCGTTTCATCCGCGGTATCGACGGGGCTCGGCGCGGCTCGCGCGTATCTGGACGCACAACGATTGGCATGCGTCGAACCTCTTGTGGTCGGGTGCAGACTCGGGCGCGCACGTGGCCGGCATCATCGACTTCGGTCTGTGCGATTGCACGACGCGCAGCTACGACCTCGCGACTGCGATCGAGCGCAACACGATTCCCTGGCTCGATATTCAGGAGGGTCGGGGCGGATCGGCCGATCTCGCGCTCGTCACGGCGCTGCTCGCCGGCTATCGCGAGCGCGCCGCGCTCTCGAAGCAGGAATGCGCGTCGCTCGTTGCGATTTTGCCGCTCGTGCACTGGGGCTATGCACTGAGTGAAATCGAGTACTTTCAGGGCGTCACGGGTTCGGCGGAAAACGCGGACCTTGCCTATGACGCGTTCCTGCTGGGTCATTGCCGATGGTTTACCCAGCCCGAGGGTGAGCTCGTGTTGCGCCACCTCGAGACGACGCTCAGCGCGGCGCCCTGAGGCCGGTGCGCTGCAGCGGTAACGCAGTCAGTAATGCGGTGGCCGCTCTTCGTCGGGCCCGCGCACGCGGTCCGGGGTTTGTAATGAACGCACCCGCTCGAACAGAACTGCGACTTGAGCATGGAGTGCGCGCAACTCGCGGTCCTGCCGAGAGACCACGTCGGACAGTTCGCTGTTGGCGTGCTCGAGATAGGCAATCTTCGTTTGAATCTGTTCCAGACTTTCGTCGTCCATGTGTGTAGTCTAACGTGTCCGGGTTTCCCGGGCGTGCCCAGGCATTCCCAGATATTCCCAGGCGTGCCGGTGCCGGTCGCGCGCGACGCTCGCCGCAAAATCGTCGACGCCTCATTGCAAATCGCCGACACTCGCCGACATGCGCAAACACCGCCCGCCACCGCCCTCGTCCGCATCGCGCATTTCGTCCGCGTTGTCCGCGCCGGCGGCGGGGGGTCCATCCCGCCATGGCGTTGCACGCGTCATATCCAAACTGGGCATTGCATCCCGCAGCGAAGCGGCTGAGTGGGTGCGTGCGGGCCGGGTGTGCGTCAACGGGCGCTTGGCGAACGATCCGGACCATCCGGTCCGGGTCGGCCTGGACCCCATCGACATCGACGGGCGCCGTGTCGGTGCGGCGCGGCGTTTGGTGCTCATGCTGAACAAGCCGCGCGGGCTCGTCACGACGGCACGCGACGAGCAGGGCCGGGCCACGGTTTACCGTTGTCTCGACGGCGCCGCGCTGCCCTGGCTCGCACCGGTCGGTCGACTCGACAAGGCGAGCGAGGGACTGCTGCTGTTTTGCAACGACCCCGCCTGGGCGGCACGGATCTTGGATCCGTGCTCCGGGCCGCAAAAGCGCTATCACGTGCAGATCGACCGCGTGCCGACGCCGGCGCTCCTGGCGGCCCTCGCGGACGGCGCCGAAAGCGATGGCGAAACGCTGAACGTCGCGAGCCTGCGTTGCCTGCGAACCGGCTCGCGCAACGCGTGGCTGGAAATCGTGCTCGACGAAGGCCGTAACCGGCACATTCGTCGACTGCTCGCCGCGTTTGATCTCAACGTGCTGCGGCTCATTCGGGTGGCGATCGGATCCCTGGCCCTCGGTGAGTTGGCGCGCGGCCACTGGCGGGTGCTCACCGACGCCGAGGCGGCCGATTTGCAAGCACGCGCGCCGGGTGATGCCGGCGGCGCGTACGAGCCGCCGCAAAGCTGATATGGTTGCAGACGCTGCGAGGGTGCGGCCGCTCAGCGCCGACATCTGACCCCAAACGGCCGAAGGGTATTCAATCGACTCGAGGGATGGAGAGCAATTCTGATGATGAGCCTGGATTGATGAGCTTGGATTTGTTGGTGCTCGCGGCCTACCTCGTGGGCATTCTCTTCGTCGGCCTCTGGGCGCAGCGCAAGGCGACCACCCAGGAGCAGTTTCTGGTCGCGGGGCGGTCGGTGGGGCCGTTGCTCTATTCGGGCACGCTCGCGGCGATCATCTTGGGCGGCGGCTCTACCGTGGGCGGTGTGAAGCTCGGTTACCAATACGGTATTTCGGGCATGTGGCTCGTCTGCATGTACGGCCTCGGCATGATCGTCATGGCGCTCGTGCTCGTCCCACGCATCCTGGAGCTGAAGCTCTACACGATTCCCGAGCTGTTGGAGAGACGGTACAGCGTCTCGGCTCGGGTCGCCGGCGGCGTCGTCATGGCCGCATACGATTTGATGATCGTCGTCACCGGCACGATCGCGGTCGGCGGAATGATGGAAGTCATCGTCGGCATCCCGCGCACGCCGGCGATTCTCATGAGCAGTGCCGTCATGATCGCTTATTCGGTTTTCGGCGGCATGTGGGCGCTCACTGCGACGGATATCGTCCAATTCGTGATCAAGACGATCGGCATTCTGTTCGTCCTGCTGCCCGCGGCGATTCATCGTGCGGGCGGCTTCCACGGCATGCACGAACACCTGCCGCCCGGGTTCTTCTCCCTGACGCACATCGGCACGACGAAAATTTTCTCGTTCGTGACGCTGTATTTTTTCGGCATGCTGATCGGCCAGGATGGTTGGCAGCGCGTGTTCACGGCACGCAGCACGAACGTGGCCCGCAACGGCGGTGTTTACGTCGGTCTGTACTGTTTCGCCTACGCGATTGCGGGAGCCTTGATCGGCGCTGCCGGCAATGTATTCTTGCCGGCCACGTCGGATCCGGATCTGGCTTTCGCGGCAATCGTCAATGCGGTGCTGCCGGCGGGCGTGCGCGGCTTGGTGTTGGCCGCAGCGCTCGCCGCCATCATGTCGACGGCCAGCGCCTGCCTGCTCGCCGCCTCGACGGTGCTGCTCGAGGACGTCTATTTACCGACTCGCCGGATCGCAAGCGCAGGATCCGTGACCCAAACCCGGGCGATCACGCTCGTCCTCGGCGTCGGCGCGACCGCGATTGCCTGTCAAACGGGCGACGTCATCGGGGCCCTCACGATCGCGTACGACCTGCTCGTCGGCGTGCTCTTCGTGCCGGTGATCGGCGCCATTCTTTGGCACCGTGGCACCGTGCGCGCAACTCTGGCGTCGATCGCCGTGAGCGCCGTTGCCGTCATCGCCCTGCTGGTCTTGCGCGGGATCGATTCGGACGCGCCGATTTACGGCGGCCTCGGTTTGAGCGCGCTGGTCTATTTCGGCTTGAGCCTGCTTGCGCCCCGTGCAACCGGCGTGGACGAACATTCGGCTGCGGGGCGGCTTGGATCCGGAGCAGGAAATTCATGAGTTATCGCAGCAAAGGCATCGTCGACGGGAAAGACTACGAACCGATGAAGGAGCCGCGCTACGCGGAGATCGCGACCTTCATGCGGGCGCCCCTGGCGAGTTCTCTCGCGGACGTCGACATCGGTCTGATCGGCGTACCGACCGATCTGGGTGTGACCAATCGCCCGGGGGCGCGCCACGGACCGCGCGAGATCCGCAATTCATCGAGCCTCATGCGCGGCTTTAACCTCGGGTTGCGCATGAATCCCTATGAGCTTTGCCGGATCGCCGATCTGGGCGACGTTCGATTCACGGGCCGATATGATCTCGAGGCGCAAACCGCCGAGATCGCCGAGTTCTACCGGGCCGTGCACCGCGCGGGCGTGATCCCCGTGAGCGCCGGCGGCGATCATTCGATCACGTTTCCGATTTTTCAGGCGATCGCCGCGGAGCGACCGACCGGCATGGTTCATATCGACGCTCACACCGACACCTGGGGCGATCTGTACGGATCGAAGTTTACGCATGGCGCGCCATTTCGTCTGGCCGTGGAGCACGGTCTCCTTGACCCGAAGCGGACCATACAAATCGGCATCCGCGGCGGTCAGAATCTCATGGACGGCGTGAATTTTTCACTGGCTCACGGCATGCGCGTCGTCTTCATGGAGGAATTCGCCGATATCGGCGTTGCGGCGGTCATCGAGGAAGCGCGACGCGTGGTCGGCGACGGTCCGACCTACGTGTCGTTCGACGTCGATGGACTCGATCCGGTGTATGCGCCGGGCACCGGAACGCCCGAGGTCGGCGGCATGTCCACGCTCGATGCGCAGCGCCTGCTGCATGGTTTGCGCGGACTCGATTTGATCGGCGGGGACGTGGTGGAAGTGGCGCCGCCGTACGATCAAACCGGCAATACCGCGCTCGTCGGTGCCACGATGATGTTCGAAATCATCTGCCTCATCGCGGATCGGCATTGGGGCGGTCGGCGCGCCACCGTCTGAATGCCGCGGCTGCATCCAGGAGTCGGCGTGAATTCGATTCGTCCTTCGATGCGCATTCCAACGCTCTGTGCGGTCCTCTGCGTGCTCGGGGCGGGAGCCATGCCCGCGGCGCCACGGGCGGCGGGGGCTGGGCAGACCAATGCCAATACGATCGTGGCGGCGCCGCGCGCCCGGGATCTCGGGATTCCGTTCGACGGCGACCCGGGTCCGGCGAATGCGATCACCGACGTCGGCGGTGTACTCGTCGGGCATGCCACGTTGATATCGGGGGCCGGGAAGCTGCGTGTCGGCACGGGGCCCGTGCGCACGGGCGTCACGGCGATCCTGCCGAGGGGCCGCGATAGTCTCGATGATCCCGTTTTCGCGGGCTGGTTTGCGCAGAACGGCAACGGCGAGATGACCGGGACGGCGTGGGTCGAAGAATCCGGATTTCTCGAAGGTCCGGTCATGATCACGAACACGCACAGCGTCGGGGTCGTGCGCGATGCCGTGATTCGCTGGCGTGTTGAGCGTGGCGCCGCCGATTCGACCGGCTATTGGTGGTCGTTGCCGGTCGTCGCCGAGACTTGGGATGGATGGCTCAACGACATCAATGGGTTTCACGTGAAGCCTGAGCACGTGTTTGCGGCGCTCGATCAGGCGCACGCCGGTGCAGTCGAGGAGGGCAGCGTCGGGGGCGGAACGGGAATGATCTGCAACGGCTACAAAGGAGGCATCGGCACAGCCTCGCGCCGCCTGGGGCCCGGCACCGGTGGCTACACCGTGGGCGTGTTGGTCCAATGCAATTATGGAACCCGCAAGAATCTGCGGATCGCCGGCATACCGGTCGGTCGTGAGATCCCGGCGCCGGAGCCCTATGCCTTCATGCCGTCGGATCTCGCGGAACGCGGCTCGATCATCGTCGTCATTGCAACCGACGCGCCATTGCTCGCGCACCAGCTCAAGCGCGTCGCGCATCGTGCGACCTTGGGGCTGGGTCGAAGCGGCAGCATTTCCGGCAACGAGTCGGGCGACATTTTCATCGCCTTCTCGACGGCCAACCGCGGCGCGGCCGCCGCCGCCGAGCGGCCCGTCCCGTTACAGATGTTGCCGAACGATGCCTTGGACCCCGTATTCGAGGCGACGGTGGAAGCGACGGAGGAGGCAATCGTGAACGCGATGATCGCCGCCCGCGACATGACCGGCATCGATGGTCATCGAGTGATCGCCATACCGCACGATGCCCTGCGTGCGGTATTGAGGAAATATTCGCGCCTGCCGGACGACCAACCCCCTCATTGACGCGGGCCGGCGGCGAATGCAGCCGACGAACGCGGCGCAACAGGCCGGACGTAGACGGAGATTCGCCCCTCGAGCGCATCCAAAGCAGGGCAGGGACCGTAACCCCTCTGTCCGATCAATTTCCGCAAGGGGAACTCAATGAAAACGAAACCTTCGAGTCCAATAATCCTGCTGGGGGCGACGCTCCTGCCGTTGTGCGCGCTGGCGTCGAGCCATCGCGAAGCACCGGCGATTGCCGGCATGCCGCGCGTGGATGGCACCGATTTTTATATGTTTCGCAGCTACGAGCCGGGGCGTAGCGGATTCGTCACATTCATCGCGAACTACATTCCGCTCGAGGACGCTTACGGCGGTCCGAATTATTTCTCGCTCGATCCGAATGCGATCTACGAGATCCACGTCAGCAACGACGGCGGCAGCGGCGGCAACCTAACGTTCGACTTTCGATTCGGTAATCATTACAAGGACTTGGCGGTTGATGCGGGCGGCAAGAAAGTCGCCGTTCCGCTCGTCAACATCGGTCCCGTGACGACGTCGGGCGCGAATTTGAATCTCATACAAAGCTACTCAGTGACGGTCTCGCAGAACGGCGTCAGCCGTTCGGCGACCAACGCGACGCTCGGGGGTACGGAGTTCTACAAGCCGATCGACAACATCGGCAACAAGTCGATACCCGATTACGCTGGCTATGCCGCCAATTTCAGTTATGCCATCGATGTGCCGAACTGCGCGACTCCGGGACGGGTGTTCGTCGGGCAGCGCAAGGACGGATTCGTGGTCAACCTCGGCGAGGTATTCGATCTCGTGAATCTCAATCCGGTCGGCCCGCGCGATGGTGAGCCCAATACCCTGACGTACAAGAACGTCACCTCGATCGTGCTCGAGCTGCCGATCAGTTGCGTCACGAACGGCAAGGAACCGGTCATCGGCGGCTGGACGACGGCGAGCATCCACTCGGCCGGTGCCGGGAACGGCAACTGGCAGCAGGTTTCGCGGCTCGGCATGCCGCTCGTCAACGAGCTCGTGATCGGTTTGCCCGACAAAGACAAGTTCAACGCGAGTTCACCGAGTGGAGACACACAATTCCTGACCTACGTGACGAATCCGTCACTGCCGGTGCTGCTCAATGCCTTGTTCGGGAGCGCCGCGATGGTCCCCGGCACCCCGCGCAACGATCTCGTCACGGCCTTTCTGACGGGCGTGCCCGGCCTCAACCAGCCGGCCAAGGTGACGCCGAGCGAGATGCTGCGACTCAATACCGCCATCGCGCCGACAGCGGCTGCCGCGCAGAATGACCTGGGTGTACTTGGCGGCGATCTTGCGGGCTTTCCGAACGGCCGCCGGCCTTACGATGACGTCGTCGACATTACGCTGCGCGTGGCCGAAGGGGCGCTCTGCGGGGCCATCGGGAAGTGCGGCTCGGAAACAACCGATCCCAACAAAGGCGCTCCATATACGGATGGCGCCCGCGCGGCGGGACCGGATGCGACCCATGTGAAGGTCACGGGGGCGATCAACGCGATCGATACCTACCTCGACGTTTTCCCGTACCTCGAGACGCCGATTCCCGGATCGCCGAACGGCCCGAACGGGATCGGCAACTAGGTATTCGAAGCTGGCGGCGGGTCTGCCTCGGCAGAGGTTGCAGACTTCGCCGGACACACGACGAGCGGCTGGCGCTCGACAATGCCCACCATGGCGCACGCGCCATGGTGGGCTTGGCATTTATGGCGAGTCGGGCGCCGTTGCTGCACCGGCTTGCAATGAGATCGGCGCTGCGGTGACAATCCCTGCGATTCGTCGCCTGTCACGCCAAAGGAAATCGAGTTGGCCCCTTCGCGCATTCCTGCCTCGCGCTTTCCCGCCTCGCGCCGGTGGAACAACCCGAGCCTGGCCTGGGTTTGTGCCGTATCCATGGCGCTTGTCCTCACGGCGCTGGCCGCTACCGCCGTCGCCGCGCCGAGTTTGATCGAGGACGTACACGGCTATACGCTGGTGGACGATCGGTTGCAGTCCTTCAGCGCCCTCGCATTCGATGGCGGCCGCGTTCTCGCGATCGGGACGGCGCGCGAACTGCGAACCCGCTATCCGGATGCCTCGATCGTCCCGGGCAGAGGCCGAACGCTACTGCCCGGTCTCATCGACGCGCATGGCCATGTTCTCGACCTGGGCCTCGACGCGACGCAGATCGCGCTCGGCGATACCCAGAGTTTGCGGCAGGCGCAAGCGCGGGTGGCGGCATATGCCGCGGCGAATCGTGATCTCCCCTGGCTGTTGGGATCCGGCTGGAATCAAGTGAAGTGGCGGCTCGGACGGTTTCCGCGTGCCGCCGAACTCGACGCGGTCGTGGCTGCGCGCCCGGTCGTGCTCTCGCGCGTCGATGGTCATGCCCTGTGGCTCAATGGCAAAGCCTTCGCGGCGGCGGGCATCACCCGCGCGACGCCGGATCCCGCCGGCGGCCGCATCGAACGCGATGCGGACGGTACACCCTCGGGTGTTCTCGTGGACAAAGCCATGGAACTCGTCGAACGCGTCATCCCGCACCCGACCGAAGACCGGCAGCGCCAAGCGCTCCATGCCGCACTTGCCCAATTGAACGGGCTGGGACTGACATCGGTCGGCGATGCCGGCGTGGTGCCGGACACGCTCGCGCTCTACCGGGAGTTCGCCGATCAAGGCCTGTTGACGGTACGCATCTACGCGATGATCGCGGACCGGGGCGACGATTTCCAAGCGCTGCTCGCCGCGGGACCCTTGTCGGGCTATGCGAATGATCGGCTCAGTGTGCGCGCGGTCAAACTGTTCGCGGACGGTGCGCTCGGCAGCCGTGGCGCAGCGCTCCTCGCCCCCTATTCGGACGCCCCGTCACAGCGTGGACTGCTGTTCATGAGCGATGCCGAGATGCGGACGAAGATTCAAACCGCCTTGGCAGCGGGTTTTCAGGTCAATGTTCATGCCATCGGCGATGCCGCCAACCGGCAGGTTCTGGATGGTTTCGAGGCCGCCTATGCCGCCGTCGGCGGTCGAAGCTTGCGGAATCGCATCGAGCATGCCCAGGTCGTCGCACTTGCCGATATTCCACGCTTCAAGGCGCTCGACCTCGTCGCGTCGATGCAGCCGACGCATGCGACCAGCGATATGAACATGGCCGAGGAGCGGATCGGGCGTGAACGGCTCGCGGGCGCTTATGCTTGGCGCAGCTTCCTCGACCAGCGTACTCGCATTGCGGCTGGGTCGGATTTTCCGGTCGAATCAGCCAATCCATTTTTCGGATTCCATGCGGCTGTCGCCCGCACGGACCATGCCGGCCGGCCCCGCGGCGGTTGGCACCCCGAGCAAGCGATGACGCGCATCGAAGCGTTTCGCGCCTTCACGCTCGATGCCGCCTACGCCCAGCACCAGGAGCGGGTGATCGGGTCCTTGGAGAGCGGTAAATGGGCCGATTTCATCCTCGTCGATCGTGACCCCTTCACGATTCCCGCGAACGATTTGTGGCGAATCCACGTCGAGCAGACCTGGGTCGCAGGTCAACGAGTGTTCTGACGACCGGTCAGGCGGCGTTGGTCGCCATCGCCGCCGGTGAGGACTCGATTACGAAGACATAGAAGCCCGAGACCTCGCCGGACTCATCCCAGTCGGGCCAGAAGCGGGCGTCGACGTGCCCGACGCTCCGGTCGGGGCGCGTGATCGTTCGTGCATAGTGCTGTTCCTTGCCCTCGAGGACGTGCCGAATCAAGGGCGCAAGGCGTGCATAGCCATCGGCTCCGAGAAAGTCCTCGAACGACATCCCGATCATTTCCGCGGGGCCGATACCGAACCACTGGCGATGCGATTCGTTGGCGAATTCGCATCGTAAATCGCGGTTCCAGTAGGCCAGCATGGCCGGAATTCCCGACGCGATCGAGCGCAGGCGGTGCCCGGAGATGCGCAGGGCGCGCTGTGATTCGGTTGCCCGCAGGCTTTCGATGGCCAGTTCGTGGTCCTGATTGTCGAGCAGCTGGCGGTTGAGCTTGAGATCTTGAGTCAAGGAGTCGCAGGCCGACAGCAGATCGGTCTCGCGGCCCTTGTGTTCGGAGATGTCCTCGAAGGATGCGCTCAGATAATCGGGCGCTCCAGCCTCGTCGCGAATCATCGCCACCGACAGGAACACCCAAACCTGCGCGCCATCGCTCGCGATGAAACGGGTTTCGAGTCGATAATCCCGAATCTCGCCTGCAACCAACTTTTGGAACAATTGCGTGTTCTTCCCCGTCTCTTCGCGAAGCATGAGATCGAGGAACGATTTTGAGTGCATCTCGACTCGGCTGAATCCCAATAGTTCGCAGGCGCGCTGATTGACTCGCTGCAAGCGGCCGCCGACGGTCGAGTGCACGATTCCGACGGCTGCTTCCTCGAAGTTGTCGCGAAACAGGCGCTCGCGCCGCGCCGCGTAGCGCAGGGCACCGCGCGCCTGCGCCGCGAGGTCGCGGGCTTTGATGATTTCCTCGACGACACCGGCGAGATCGCGCATCGAATCGAGTTCCGACTCGGTGAAGTGCCGCGGCAGCACATCGATCGCGCACAGGGTTCCGATCGGTTGAGCATCCACGGTGAACAGGGGGAAGCCGAGGTAGGCCCGGATGTAAGGCGCGCCGGTGACGAGCGGATTGTCGGCGAAACGCGGATCGCGGGTGGCGTCCGCAATGTTCAGCGGCCGCCGCTCATAGACGACATGTCCGCAGAAAGACACTTCGCGCGAGGTTTCCGTCACGCCGAGTCCGATGCAGGACTTGAACCATTGGCGGTTCTCATCGACGAGCGAGACCAGCATGATCGGCACGCCCAAGGCGACCGACGCGAGGCGCGTGACGCGATCGAAGGACTCCTCCGCGGGGGTGTCGAGCAGCAAGAGCCGATGCAGCGCTGCGAGTCGTTGTTCCTCGTCGATGGGGACGGGCGGCACCTGCATGCGGGGCGCGGGACGGAGGACCGAGGATTTTGGCGTCATCCGCTTGTCATCGGCCCGACAACCTGCTTCTTGAGCGTTGGCGGCCGGGAAGCGATCAGCTCGACTCGGAGGCGAGGTGCGGTCCGCGCCACGTCGCCGCGGATCG
>Ga0302154_10003231_pt1 | contig 11990 bp, 9 predicted proteins | sample I_Bog_N2_3_FD_193507 | JGI IMG/M metagenome (GOLD analysis project Ga0302154, IMG submission 193507) | Peat permafrost microbial communities from Stordalen Mire near Abisko, Sweden - I_Bog_N2_3 | ecosystem: Environmental > Terrestrial > Soil > Wetlands > Peat | place: Sweden: Abisko, Stordalen...
CCTCAAACGCGGCGCGCTCACCACCGGCATGGACCGCGGCGTCCACCCGACCCGGCTCAAGCAATTCGGCCGCCATAAGAGCTACGCCGTGCTCGACGAATACCTCGAACTCGGCGACCCGTTCGACGGGCACCCGCTCAACGGCGTGCTGTAGCCCGCTTGCCCAATGCGTCGCGGATCGACGTAAGGGACGCCAGCCGGTGGCAATGCTACCCCGCGAGGCCGCCATGCGTTATGCTCTAGATATGCCCCGCCCAGCGCCCGTTGCCGAGCACGACGAGACCGAAGCCGACCGGCAACGCCGGATCGCCTGTGAGGCCGCGATGATCGCCGCGGCCGACGCCGACATCGCTGCCGGCCGGACGGTGTCTGAGGAGGAGATCGACGCCTGGATCGACAGCCTTGGCACCGACCACGAGCTGCCGCCGCCGTATCCTCGCCGCTGACTTGGCGGCTGCGTGCCACGAAGGCTGATCTATGCCCGCGAGGCACTCGCCGACCTCGACGCGATCCGCGGCTCGCAGACCCAACCGGGGTCGGGACCGGCGGCAATCCGCAGGCTTCGCGCGATACGGGCTGCGATCAAGCGGCTGAAACAGTACCCCTGCCTCTACCCGGTTGGTGACCACGCCGGTGTGCGCGAGCTGCGGACACCGGCCGCAACGGGACCGCCGGCGACGTGCGGGTATTGCGAGTGTTCGGCCCCGGCCAGTCCCGCGAGCACCTCTGACGCCTTCCTACGGCAGACAGCACTGCCCCGGCCGCGTTGAGTCAATTTGGCCACGAAAGGTGGAAACGTCTAAACCAAGTTCGGCCAGCCAAACCAGCGCGCCGGCGAGGATGAGCAACCCGTGAAGAATGACGAGGAGCGTCATCTGCATGGCAGGCTCCCTTCATGCTCCAAGGGCGTCAGAGGTTGGATTTGACTGGTCCGGACGGAAATTAGTCGTAAAGGTCAGCCCCGCGCAACAGTCCGTTACATGACACGGGGAATGGCGTAGCAAAGCAACGCCGCTGTTGGGCGCTCGTCCCTACCCGCGCCGGCCCTTCAGCGGGGACGCCGACACGGCGGCGCTGACCGGCGCGGCCTCAGGGGAGCCAGTCGGTCCGCCGGTTCCGGCGGCGGGGTCCATCCGGCAATCATCTTTACGCACTCGCGGCCGTTGGGCCTCAGCGCTCACGAAAAGGGAGCCACTTCTGCTCATGGAAGTGGACCCGGCAGGTGCGCATGAGTTGCCGGTGCCCGACTTCCGGCCGTCGCGACCGCCGTCGGCCGGCCGTGGTAAACAAGGCCAAGAGTCTCCCAAGCCAACAATTGGCGTCTGTGGAAGACCGATGAACTTGGTACGCTCTGGGGCTGACCGATGAATTCGGTACGCCAAGCACGGACCGATGACGCAGGTACGCTAGTGCGATGAACAGCGTACGGACTCTCGGAGTCGCACCGATGAACTCGGTACGCGCTGACCAGCCCAACCGATGATCGTGGTACTAGACCTAAGACACACCTAAGAAGCTCCTGAGGCTGCCAAAGGGGCATTTTTCGCACTCTGATCATCGGTCGATTTGCGATTGGAGGGGCTTCCTGACGCCTAATTGCGAAAATGGTTTGCCGGGCGCTGCATCCGTGCTAGCGAAACTCGTGTCGGACTCGACTCCGAGTCGCTTAAGCAGGAATCAGACCAGTGCCACGCCGAGCGCTGCCCGTGGGGCAACAGGTTCACGCCGTACTCGTGGGCGAAGGTCAGGAAGCCGCTAGAGGTCGTGCCGCTGAACTCGGCCAGCCAGATCTATTTGACAGGGTCCAGGCCGTCGCCCTGGAGGAGCCGATACCGAGCTTCGTGCACTCAGCACTTTGCGCAATGTCGTTGCCTGTTCGGCGTCCGGCGGATGAGACGGCACCGATCATCCGGCAGGACGGACAGTATACACTAGCAATAACGCCTAGACCCGTTCTTCAGCGAATAGACGGCCAGCAGCGGATGGCAGTTCTTGGAGTTCCCTACGGATCTTTGCCCCGCTTGGTGTTGATCCACATCATGACTGAAGCCGTACGTACACGATCGCGGCACATCGTCCTTGGGTCATCATTCACAGACTGGATGAGGAGGATGGGTTTCCGCACAGTCAGCTATGGCCCCCGCGGTTCGGCCACGTTGATCCGCCAGCAGCTTGATCGTCTTCTAGCGTGCGAATGGACGATCCGTTGGGACAACGAAACGGCGGCGGGGGAAGAGGAGTTTGCGGTTAAAGAGGTCAAACTCACCAACGACTACGCCGGGACTAACACCAGGCAGGGCAGCTTTTTGCGCGAGATTCTTCTAACCCAAGGGTTCTTCGAGCACCTTCGCGAGCATGCCGTCCCGTTAGACGAGAACGCCATTCGGCAGCTTCGGGACTCGGCGACCGCACTCGATCTCTACACTTGGCTTGCTTATCGACTCCCCCGCATCAGCAAGGGACGCCCCGCCTTATTGAGCTGGTCGCAAGTCGCAGTCCACTTCGGCAACGAAGGAAATAACATCCGGAAGTTCCGCCAGACGATCAGGGACGCATGGGAGCGACATGTTTCGGCCGTCTACCCCGAGGCACGGGCTGAATTTGATACCGCGTCAGTTCGCTTGCACGCCTCCCCCGCCCCTCTTCAACGGCGCCCGATCTGCTTAGTGAGCGTGAATGCGACCAAGGCAGAAGACCTTAGAAGCCTGGGGACGGACCCCGCCGACAAGTTCTTGGCGGCCCTAAAGCGGGCACTGGGCGACGCGCAGGCCGGGGCCTGGCTCTCGGATGCATCGATGAATACCACTGGGGACGGTCCTGTCTTGCTGGCGGGCTCGCGGTTCAAGGCAGATTGGATACGACAGCAGTTCAGCTCCCAACTCGCTCTGGCCGCGAGTGAATGTGGACTTCCGAGCGTGCCAGCAATTGGCGTACGGCCACAGCCGGCTCGGTAAGGCGACCCAAGAGGAATATAGCTCGTGGAGACCATCGATACCGCTAGCGTGGTCGAATCACTTTACGATCGATCAATCGACGTCGTTGCAAAGCTCCGCGCACGGGGCGATGTGACCGAGGATGACGGCGCTACAACCGCACGACGTTCACCCCGGTACTCCATCACACGGACGGCAGAACTGGTCGGTCGCACCGGGGCCGCGATTAGGGAGGCCGAAAAAGCTGGGCGGCTTCCTGGGGTACCGAGGACGCAGTCAGGGAGGCGGATCGGCTATACGCTCGCCGAAATCAATGCCATGCGGGCTGTGTTTGGCACCCAACCGTGGCGCGAGCCGAGCGACCCGCTGTCGATTATCGCGGTTCAAAATTTTAAGGGCGGGGTCGGTAAGTCAACGGTGTCCATCCACCTCGCTCAATACCTGGCCATTCGTGGATATCGGGTGTGCCTAATTGATTGCGATAGCCAAGGATCATCGACCACGATGATGGGCTACGTGCCAGACCTGGACATCAGCGAGGAGGACACCCTTTACCCGTTCATACGCAACGCAGAAATGTCGAGCCTCGCCTACGCGGTTAGAGAGACGCACTGGGATGGGCTTTGGCTCATACCCGCCAACCTTCGGCTTTATTCTGCGGAGTATGAGCTCGCCGCGCGGATAGCCCGCAACGACCAAATTCTGCTCAACCGGCTTGCCGAAGGCATTGCATCCATCGCTGAACATTTTGATGTAGTGATTCTAGATCCCCCGCCCGCCCTGGGAACAGTGTCCCTTTCGGTCATGCGCGCGGCCAACGCGCTACTTATCCCCGTCCCACCAACCGTCGTGGACTTTACCTCCACGACAAGCTTCCTCGCCATGTTGCACGAAAGCATGGGCGTGCTTCAGGAGCGGGGACTGCCAATCGATCTGCGCTGGATACGCTTTCTGGCCACCCGAGCTGACGAGCAAAAATCCATGCAGAGAGAGCTTCTGCAAGTTATGCGTAATCTCTTCGGAGACAGTATGCTGCGTACTGTTCTGCGAGACAGCGCCGAGATCGACAACGCGTCCGCTCGCATGATGACGGTCTACGAGCTGGAACAGCCGGTCACGTCGCGCGAGACGTATCAACGCTGCATAACTTATCTTAACGCGGTCAACGCTGAGATTGAAACGCTCATACGGCTGACGTGGCCGAGTCACGCTGAAGGACTCCGAAGCCAAGGCGTCCTCTGACGTCGAGTTGCAGGCCTGCAACTCGACACTAACCCATTGAAAGATTTGCTGTTATGAGGCAAGCGACGACGATGGTGGTGGTGACCGGGCAAGCGGGATTGGGGGCGCCGTCTCAACCCTTACTAAGAAATAGCCGTGTTAGGCGGCCCGGTGACGCCGGGCCGTGTTTGGGGAGCGCTCAGATGGGCGCATTGCGGGCCTGCAACTCCCGGCGAAGCTACTGAAAACTCATGGAAATCTCATATGGCGCAAGGCAACAAGGGGTTCGCGAGCTTAGTCAGTGGGGAAGGGGCGTCGGGTGCCGAACACCGTCGCCTGCCAAAGACGGGCATTCTAGGTGCTCGGGAGAATCGTCTGGCTGAGCTTGCTTCAGGCGGGATGACGACCAGGGTTCACGAGGCGGTCGATCCCGCAGTTTGTCGCATTTGGGCAGAGCATAATCGTGACTACTCGGCACTCTCAGAGGAGGCCTGCTCGGACTTGATCGCCAGCCTGAGAGCCCAAGGGCGCCAAGAAGTCCCGGCTATCGTGCGCAGGGTTTCAGACGATCCGTTGTACCGGTTCGAGGTCATATGCGGGGCGCGCCGGCATTGGAGCATTAGCTGGCTGCGTGCCCACGACTACCCAGATTTCAAATTCATCGTTGAGCCGCGAGAGCTAACCGACGAAGAGGCATTTCGGCTTGCGGATCTTGAGAACCGATCGCGCCGGGATCTGTCTGACTATGAACGCGCCTCTGACTACGCTCGGGCCGTCGACCGGTTTTACGAGGGCAATCAGAAGCGAATGGCGGAGCGACTAAAGGTCAGCACAAGCTGGTTGAGTCGATACCTCGAGTTGGCACGCCTCCCCAAGGAGATTCTCGACTGTTTCGGATCGCCCCATGTGGTCGGGATTTCGCACGCAGCCGCGATCGCGCCGCTGCTTAGCCACCCGCATCGCCGCTCGCTGATCTTGGAAGCGGCGGTGTTGCTAGCGGCCGATACAAGGTCTCGGAAAGAGGGCGGGGCGCCCCCAATCTCACCTGCGGCAGTAACCTCGACGCTGGTGCGGGCCGCGCGAGAAAAGGCTAAGCCAGAGAGGGGAGCGGAGCAACGGTTTTTGGACGAGGCGGGTAAGCTGCTCTTGAAAGTCAGAAAAGCTGGGAGGGCTGGGCTGCTCTTTACAGTGCCGGCCGCGAAGGTTGGTGACCGTCAGGCAGTGACCGAAGCGATTGATCGGTACCTTCGAGATCTGGCCGGCGACCGATGATAACGGTACGCGGAGGCCGCGAGCGGAACGACGAGCGGCGTGGGATGCGGATCTTCCCAGCACTGGATTACCCCACGGCCCCTACGCACCCAATGGCGTAGACGGTACCGACGCGACAGGCCCGGCGAGTTACTTCCGCAGTTCGGTGACTGGCGCGATGCACCCCCTCTCGCCGGACGCCTCGACCATCAGGCGGCGCAAACCCACGACGGCCTCGCCGTCCTGCTTGGCCGGCCCAGGCGCGGTAGGGTGCAATCAGGTTTTAGGGCTAATCGCATGTATACCGGCTTTGCTTTGGACAACAGCTACGCCCGCCTTCCGGCGACTCTGTACGCGCGCCTCGATCCGGCGCCCGTGACAGCCCCGCGGCTGTTGAAGTTGAACACCGCCCTGGCCGAAAGCCTCGGGCTCGATCCCGAGGCCCTGGCCAGCCCGGAGGGCGTCGAAGTCTTGGCGGGCAACCGCGTGCCCGAGGGGGCGACACCGGTCGCGCTCGCTTATGCCGGCCACCAGTTTGGGCAATTCGTGCCGCTGCTCGGAGACGGGCGTGCGATCCTGCTCGGCGAGGTGGTCGGCCCGGACGGCGAGCGGCACGACATTCAGCTCAAGGGCTCCGGCCTGACGCCGTTCTCGCGCAGCGGCGACGGCCGTGCCGCGCTAGGCCCGGTGCTGCGCGAATACATCGTCAGCGAGGCCATGGCGGCGCTCGGCGTACCGACCACCCGGGCGCTGGCCGTGGTCACGACCGGGCAGCCGGTGCTGCGGGAGACGGTGTTGCCCGGCGCCGTGATGACGCGCGTCGCCGCCAGCCACATCCGGGTCGGCACCTTCCAGTATGCCGCCATCCAGGGTGCCGAGACGGTGCGGCTGCTGGCGGACCATGTGATCGCCCGCCACTACCCCGAGGCCTCGGCAGGCGAATTTCCATACCGCGCGTTGCTGGAGGCCGTGGTCGCGCGCCAGGCTGAACTGATGGCAAGGTGGCTGCTCGTGGGCTTCATCCACGGCGTGATGAACACCGACAACACCTCCGTCGCCGGCGAGACGATCGACTACGGCCCATGCGCCTTCATGGACGCCTACGACCCGGCCAAGGTGTTCAGCTCGATCGACTATGCCGGTCGCTACGCCTACGGCAACCAGCCGCGCATCGCACAGTGGAACCTCGCGCGGTTTGCCGAGACGCTGCTGCCGCTGCTGGGGGAGGACGAGAAGCAAGCGGTGGCGGTGGCGCAAGGCGCGCTCACCGACTTCGTGGCGTGTTTCCAGGCGTCCTATCGCGGCGGCCTGCAGCGCAAGATCGGTCTGACCACGGAACGCGAGGGCGATGCCGCCCTGGCCCAGGGGCTTCTGACCTGCATGGCGGATAACAGCGCCGACTTCACGCTGACGTTCCGCCGGCTGTGCGACGCGGCGGCCGGGGAGGAGGGTGATCCAGCCGTGCGGACACTGTTCGCGGACGCCAGCGCCTATGACACGTGGGCTGCGCCATGGCACCGGCGCCTTGCCGAGGACAACGTCGATCCCGATGAGCGTCGTGCGGCGATGCGGGCGGTCAACCCAGCCTTTATCCCACGCAACCATCTCGTCGAGGCTGCGATCGCTGCCGCCGTCACGCGCGATGATTTTGTCCCGTTCGAGGAGCTGGTTGAGGTCCTGACGCGACCTTATGAGGACAGGCCGGGCAGCCAGCGTTACGCCGCGCCACCCACGCCCGAGGAGCGCGTGCAACAGACCTTCTGCGGCACATGATGTGCGCCGGGTGACCCGCCGAACCAGTCCGCCGAACTCAGGAAATGATTCTTACCAAAGCGATGACGGCGCGCGACTGAATATAGAACCTTAGCGAAGCATTCTAGCGATTTGAATCGAAAGGCTTCCCGCCGTCCGTGGCCGGTGTGGGACTGATTTCCTCTTCCACGCCCGCCGCGTTCTCCGTATGTTCGCCTCGTCAGGCGGACAGGACGATGCAGCCAGCGGCCCACATCGCAGTTCTTGCAGCCCTCAGGGCCGAGCTAGCGCGTCTGGAGCGTCGGAACACGGCGGGGTTCCGGGAGAAGGTCGTGTCGTTCGGCGATGCCGCGGTCGATGCGGCACTGCCGGCCGGCGGTTTGGCGCTGGGCGCCTTGCACGAGCTCGCGGGCACCGGCGGTCAGGTCGAACACGGCACCGCGGCGGCGCTGCTGGCGGCGGGGCTGCTCGCTCAGGTTCGGGGCGAAGTGCTGTGGGTGCTGGAGCAAGCCGACATTCACCCGCCGGCGCTCGCCGCCGTCGGCTTGACGCCGGAGCGCGTGGTCTACGTTCGTGCTCGCAAGTCGCAGACTGTGCTGCTCGTCATGGAGGAGGGCCTGCGCCATCGTGGCCTGGCAGGCGTCGTCGCCGAATTCAGCGGCGCACTGGGGCTGACCGCGTCGCGCCGGCTGCAGCTGGCGGCCGAGCAGTCCGGCGTCACGGCGTTCCTGCTGCGGCGCAGCCGGTGTTTCGACAACCCAATGCTGCTGGAGCCGAGCGCCGCCGTGACGCGCTGGCGAGTTGCCACGGTGCCGTCCGGTCCGCCGCTGCCGCACGCACGGGAGACCCCGGGTCTGGGTCGCCCGCGTTGGCGCCTGGACCTGATCCGCTGCCGCGGTGGGGAGGCGCATTCCTGGATCGTGGAGGCATTCGATGCGACGGGTCGTTGCCATCTGGTTGCCGACCTGGCCGACCGACCGGCTGCGGCGGAGCCCCGGCGCGCCGTCGCCTGAGATGCCGCTGATCACCGCAGCGAACGACGGGCGGCGGATGGTGGTGGCCGCTGCCGATCGGGCCGCGCTGGCGCTGGGCATTCGCCCCGCCATGCCGCTCGCCCATGCCCGCGCCATGGTGCCCGGCCTCACCGTGGTGGACGCCGATCCCGAAGGCGATGCCGCCGCGCTGGCACGCTTGTCCGCGCGGAGCCTGCGCTATTCGCCGCTCACCGCCAGCGATCCGCCCGACGGCGTGTGGATCGACATCACCGGCTGCGCGCACCTGCATGGCGGCGAAGCGGCGCTGTTGGCGGACCTGTTGGAACGGCTCGGCCATGGCGGAACACACGCGCGCGCCGCGGTCGCCGACACGCCCGGCGCGGCGCACGCTGTCGCCCGCTTTGTACCCGAACCGGCAGCCGTCATCGCGCCCGGCGCCCACCAGGCGGCGACCGCGCCGCTGCCGACCGCTGCCCTGCGCCTGCCGGCAGAGACCGTCGGCGCGCTGCGGCGACTGGGCTTCGAGCGGATTGTCCAACTCGCGGAGACCGCCCGCGGACCGCTGGTGCGCCGCTTCGGCCAGCAGGTCGCGCTGCGGCTCGACCAGGCATCCGGGCGGGTGTTCGAGCCCATCCAGCCCGTGGTGCCTGACGACGTGCTGGCGCATCGGCTCTCGTTCATCGAGCCACTGCTGACCGCCGAGGCGTTCGGCACCGTCATCGATGAGTTGCTGAACACGGTCTGCGGAAGACTGGAGGCGATAGGGCAGGGGGCTCGGCGCCTGGATCTGCTGTTCGAACGCATCGATGGCTCGATCCAAGCGATCCGCATCGGCACGGCGGCGCCGTCCCGCCACACTCCCCACCTCGCCCGTCTGCTCAAGGAGCGATTGGAAACCGTCGATCCCGGCCTCGGCGTCGAGGCGATGCAGCTGCGTGTGTCGCTGGCCGAGACGCAGGCGTTTCGTCAGGCGGCCGGCTTGGTCGACGGGGACCGGCCCGAGACCAGCATCGCCGCGCTGGTTGATCGCATCGAGAACCGCCTTGGTCCCGGCAGCGTCTGGCGCGCCGCCGCCGTCGAAAGCGATGTCCCGGAACGCTCCGTCGCCGCCGTCCGGGCCATCGGCGATGCGCCGGCGACATCCTGGCCGCTCACCCTGCCGCGTCCGGTGCGCCTGCTCGACCCGCCGCAGCCGGTCGAGGCCATCGCGCTGCTGCCCGACCAGCCGCCGGTCGCCTTCACCTGGCGCCGCAAGCGCCATCGCATCCGCCGCGCCGACGGCCCCGAGCGCGTCCACGGCGAGTGGTGGCGCCGCTCTGCCGAGATGGCCGCGGTGCGCGACTACTTCGCGGTCGAGGACGAGGACGGCTGCCGGTTCTGGCTGTTCCGCCGCGGCGACGGCGCCGATGCCGCCACCGGCGACCGGCGCTGGTTCCTGCACGGCCTGTTCTGACTCTCCGAGGGTACCATGAGCGACGAGCCCGAGCTGCGCCCCGCCACGCCGAGCGAGATTGCCGACAGCCTGTCGTTCGCGCTGCGCTACGACGGCCGCCGGCGCGTGCACCACGCCGACGACGCCATGGCGCGCATCACCGCCGACCGGCTGGTCGAGCATCTCCAGCGCAGCGGCTTCGTCGTGCTCAAGCGACCCGACGCGGTCGCCCCCTCGGCGAGCCATCATGGCCGGGGGCAAGGGGACCCATGACGGCTCGGGCCATAGGCGCCACCGCAATCTGAAGACGGCCGCCCATGACCGGCTACGCCGAGCTGCAGGTGACGACGAACTTCTCGTTCCTGCGCGGAGCCTCGCATGTCGAGGAGCTGTTCGCCCAGGCCAAGCAGCTCGGCCTGCCGGCGCTCGGCATCGCCGACCGGAATTCGCTGGCCGGCATTGTGCGTGCGCACCAACAGGCCGGGGAGACCGGGGTGCGCCTGGTCGTGGGCTGCCGCCTCGATTTGCGCGATGGCACGGCGTTGCTGGTCTATCCGACCGACCGCCCCGCCTACGCGCAACTATGCCGGCTGTTGACGCTCGGCAAAGGGCGAGCGGGGAAGGGGAAGTGCGACCTCGGCTGGCAGGACGTGGCGACCCATGGTCAGGGGCTGCTGGCGGTCCTGGTTCCCGACACTGCCGACGCCGGGCTTGCCGTTTGCCTGAATCGCATGCGGCAGGATTTCGGCGACCGGGCCTATCTGGCGCTCACCCTGCGCCGCCGGCCTGGCGACGCGGTGAGACTGCGCGAACTCGCCGACCTGGCGCAGGGTGCGCGCGTGCCGACGGTGGCGACCGGCGATGTGCTGTACCATGCACCGCAACGCCGGATCCTGCAGGACGTGGTGACGTGCATCCGCGAGGGCGTCACCATCGACGACGCCGGCTTCCGGCGCGAACGCTTCGCCGATCGCTACCTCAAGCAGTCCGAGGAATTGGCCCGACTGTTCGCCCGCCACCCCGAAGCGGTCGCGCGCTCGCTCGAGATCGTGGATCGCTGCCGGTTCAGCCTGTCCGAGCTGCGCTACCAGTATCCCGACGAAGTCGATGAGCCCGGCCAGTCGCCGCAGCAGAAGCTGGAGCACCTGCTCCGCGACAGCGCGCCGAGCCGCTACCCGGATGGCGTGCCCGATGCAGTCGAGCGCCAGTTGCGCCACGAACTGGCGCTGATCGCGGAGCTGGACTACGCGCCGTATTTCCTGACCGTGCACACCATCGTCGCCTTCGCGCGCTCGAAGGGCATCCTGTGCCAGGGCCGCGGCTCGGCCGCCAACTCGGCGGTCTGCTACGTGCTCGGCATCACCAGCATCGACCCGGTGCGCAGCGGGTTGCTGTTCGAACGCTTCGTCTCGGCCGCCCGCAAGGAGCCGCCCGACATCGATGTCGATTTCGAGCACGAGCGGCGCGAGGAGGTCATCCAATGGGTCTACCAGCACTACGGCCGGGAACGCGCTGCGCTGTGCGCCACCGTCAACCGCTACCGCGCCCGCGGTGCGGTGCGCGAGGTCGGCAAGGTGATGGGGCTGCCGGAGGATGTCACCGGCGCGCTAGCCGCGCAGGTCTCCGGCTGGGACGCCGAGGGTGTCCAGGACGATCATGCCGCCGAGCTCAACCTCAACCTTGCCGACCGGCGGCTCCGCCTCACGCTGGAGCTGGCGCGCGAGCTGATCGGCTTTCCGCGGCATCTCGGCCAGCACCCCGGCGGGTTCGTGCTGACCCACGACCGGCTGGACGATCTGGTGCCGATCGAGCCCGCCGCGATGGCGGACCGCCAGGTCATCGAGTGGGACAAGGACGACATCGACACCCTGCGCTTCATGAAGGTCGACGTGCTGGGCCTCGGGATGCTGGGATGCCTGCGGCGTGCGTTCGACCTGCTCGGCCAGCACCGCGGCCTGCGGCTCGACATGGCCGGCATCCCGCCCGAGGACCCGGCGACCTACGCGATGATCCGCCGCGCTGACACGCTCGGCACCTTCCAGATCGAGAGCCGGGCGCAGATGGCCATGCTGCCCCGGATGAAGCCGCGCACGTTCTACGACCTGGTCATCGAGGTCGCGATCGTCCGCCCGGGGCCGATCCAGGGTGACATGGTGCATCCCTACCTGCGCCGCCGCGAGGGGATCGAGGCGGTCAGCTATCCGACGCCGGAGCTGGAGCGGGTGCTGGGCAAGACGCTCGGCGTGCCGCTGTTCCAGGAGCAGGCGATGCAGGTCGCGATCGTCTGCGCCGGCTTCACGCCGGGCGAAGCCGACCAGCTGCGCCGGTCGATGGCGACCTTCAAGGTCACCGGCGGCGTCAGCCACTTCAAGGACAAGCTTGTCTCCGGGATGGAGGAGCGCGGCT
>Ga0302154_10003234_pt1 | contig 11986 bp, 12 predicted proteins | sample I_Bog_N2_3_FD_193507 | JGI IMG/M metagenome (GOLD analysis project Ga0302154, IMG submission 193507) | Peat permafrost microbial communities from Stordalen Mire near Abisko, Sweden - I_Bog_N2_3 | ecosystem: Environmental > Terrestrial > Soil > Wetlands > Peat | place: Sweden: Abisko, Stordalen...
AGACGATCGGCGTCTCGATTCAAAATCGCGAAGCGCAGTTCTACCAGGACATGGAGTCCGGCATGAAGTCGGAAGCCGCGAAGTACGGCTACACGGTGACCGTGGTCGACGCGAGCCGCGATAACACGAAGCAGCAGAGTCAGGTCGAAGATTTCATCTCGCAGAAGGTCGCCGCGATCGTGTTGACGCCGTACGATTCGCAAGCGATCGGCAGCGCGATCGTAGAAGCCAACACCGCGAGCGTTCCGGTGTTCACCGCGGACATCGCGAACGGTTCGAAGCAAGGCATCGTCGTCGCGCACGTGGCGAGCGACAACGTGCAGGGCGGCGGCCAGGCGGGCAAGCTGTTGTGCACCGCGCTCGGCAGTGCGGGCGGCAGCGTGGCGATCATCGACGAGCCGGAAGTCACGAGCGTGCAGGATCGCGTCAAGGGTTTCAAAGCGGCGCTCGCCGCGGGCTGCCCGAGCGTGAAGGTCGTGGCGGATATCGACGGCGGCGGCGAACGCGCCAAGGCGAACTCCGCGATGGAAGACATCTTGCAATCGCACAAGGATCTCAAGGGCGTCTTCGGGATCAACGACGATTCCGCGCTCGGTGCCTCGCGTGCCGTCGACGCCGCCGGACTGAAGGGCAAGGTCTTCGTGGTGGGTTACGATGCGACGCCCGAAGCGCGCACCGCGATCAAAGCGGGATCGATGTACGGCGACGCGATCCAGCACCCCGATCAGATCGGCGCGAAGACGATCGACGCGATCCACGACTACTTCTCGGGGAAGACGCCCGCGGCGAAAATTTCGGTTCCGGTCGGAACGTTCACGAAGGCCGACGCCAAGTAGCCGTGTCGAGCGTGCCTCCGTCTTCCGCGCCGTTTCTGCGCATGAACGGGATCGTGAAGACGTTCCCCGGCGTGCGCGCGCTCGACGGCGTCTCGTTCGACGTTCGTGCGGGTGAAGTGCACGCGCTCGTGGGCGAGAACGGCGCCGGCAAATCGACGTTGATGAAGACCCTCGCCGGCGCGTATCGCGCGGACGCGGGCACGATCGAGATCGACGGACGCCCCGCGCAGATCGACGGGCCGAAGGCGGCCGAGGCGCTCGGGATCGGCATGATCTATCAAGAGTTCAACCTCGTGCCCGACCTGCGCGTGATCGACAACATCTTGCTCGGTCAGGAACCGGTCCGCTCGGGGTTCTTGGATCGCGCGGGCGCCCTCGCGCGCGCGAGTGCGGTGCTGACGGAACTCGGCATCGTTCTGCCGCTCGAGTCGCCGGCACGCCGCCTCTCGGTCGCGCAGCAGCAGATGACGGAGATCGCGAAGGCGCTCGTGCGCAAGGCGCGACTGATCGTGATGGACGAGCCGACCGCCGCGTTGACGGAGCGCGAGATCGACGCGCTCTTCGCGTTGATCGTCAAGCTCAAGGCGCAGGGCGTCGCCTTCGTCTACATCTCGCACCGGCTCGAAGAGTTGCCCAAGATCTCGGACCGGATCACGGTGATCCGCGACGGACGGACGATCGAAACGCGCGCGACGGCGGACCTGCCGCAGGACGAGATGATCCGCCTGATGGTGGGCCGGCCCGTCGGCGCGCACTTTCCGGACCTGCCGCCGGTCGCCCCCGGCGCACCGGTCGTGCTCGACGTGCGCGCGCTCGCATCCGCGGGCAACGTTCGCATCGCCGACGTCACGTTCTCGGTGCGGGCCGGCGAGATCGTCGGGCTGGCCGGCCTCGTGGGCGCGGGCCGGACGGAGATCGTGCGGGCGATCGCCGGCGCCGACGTGCCGACCTCGGGCGAGATCGCGGTGGCGGGCACACCGGTTCGCGTGCGGTCGCCGCACGACGCGATCGCCGCGGGCATCGCGCTGATCACCGAGGATCGCAAGGGCCAGGGGCTCGTGCTCGGCATGGGCGTGCGTGAGAATACGACGCTCGCGCACCTCGTCGATTTCGTGCGCGGCCTCTTCGTGAGTCGCGCCAAGGAAGTCGACACGACGAATCGCGAGATCGCCGAACTGCGCATCCGCACGCCGAACGCGGAGCAACTCGTGCGTAACCTCTCCGGCGGTAACCAGCAGAAGGTCGTGCTCGCCAAGTGGCTGATCGGCGAAGCGAAGGTGTATCTGTTCGACGAACCGACCCGCGGGATCGACGTGGGGGCCAAGGCCGAGATCTACGCGCTGATGCTCGCGCTGCTCGAACGGGGCGTCGCGATCGTGATGGTATCGAGCGAGTTGCCCGAAGTGCTCGGCATGTCGCACCGCGTGCTCGTGGTGCGCGACGGTCACGTGCGCGGCGAATTCGCGCGCGCCGACGCGACCCCCGCGAAGGTGATCGCGCTCGCGGCCGGAGCCGCCGCCTGATGCGCGCGAGCGACGCGGGCGTGACGGCCGACCTCGCCGCCACGGCCGATGCGGTGCGGGCAAAGCAGAATCGCAACCGCCTCCTGCGCGGCGCGGGTGCGGTCGCGGCGCTCGTCGTGGTGACGATCGCGGTCAATGCGTTCTCGCACGGCTCGTTCCTGACCGCGGGTAACCTGACGAACGTGCTGCGTCAGATCACCTACAACGCGATCCTCGCGATCGGCCAAACGTTCGTGATCATCACGGCGGGCATCGATCTCTCCGTCGGGTCGCTCATCGAACTCACGGGCGTCGTGATGGCGAGTTTCGCGAACGCGATGCATTTCGACGGGCCGGGGCTCGTGGTGGCCACGCTCGTGGTCGGCGTCGGCGTGGGGTGCCTCGCCGGATTCATCAACGCGGTGCCGGTCGTCACGCTCAACTTGCCGCCCTTCATCACGACGCTCGCGATGATGCTGATGGCGCGCGGCCTCGCCTTCAAACTCGCGCACGGGCAGCCGATTCCGCTCGCCTCGACGGCGTTCAACTCGATCGGCACGGGCTTCGTGTTCACGGGTGCGCGCGGCGCCGGATTCCCCGGCATTCCCGTGCCGGTGCTCTGGCTCGCGGTCATGGTGATCGTGTTCGCCGTGCTGCTCACGCGCACGCGCTTCGGCCGCTACGTCTTCGCGATCGGCGGCAACGAGGAAGCGGCGCGCCTCGCGGGCATCAACGTGAAGCTCGTCAAGACGCTCGTGTACGTGATCTCCGGCGGGTGCGCGGCGATCGCGTCGCTGCTCCTGATGGCGAAGTTCTCGTCGGGTTCGCCCAACACCGGAATCGGCAGCGAGCTCCAATCGATCGCGGCGGTCGTGGTCGGGGGAACGAGCCTGGCGGGCGGCCGCGGTAGCGTCGTCACCACGTTCTTCGGCGCGCTCTTGATCGGCATCCTGAACAACGTGATGAACCTGCTCAACATCGAGTCCTACACGCAGGACATCGTGCTCGGCGCGGTCATCTTGATCGCGGTCGTCTTCGACGAACTCCGCAAGCGGTATCTCGCGCGCTAGCGCGCGTTGACCGGTGGGACGGGCCCGTCTTCGCTCGGGAAGATCGGGTACGCGTAACCAAAACCCCAGTACGGTAAGATGCCGTAGTAACCGTAGTAGGGTTCCCACAAACTCGAGGTCGGCGCGTCGAGGAGCGTCGGGTCGTACGCCGGCGAGTTCTGCACGCGCTCGCGGGTTTCGTTGACGCGAACCGTGTGCTTTTCCACGCCGACGATCGCGTCGACCGGCAAGAGGAAATGCCGTTCGCCGATCCCGGCGAAACCGCCGGTCCGGAGTTGTAGCATGCGGACCTTGCGTTCGCCCGCGTCGACGAAGAGATCGCTCACGTGCCCGATCTCCAAGCCGTGCCGGTCGATGACCGTGCGGCCGCGGATGTCGAGGCGCGGGTTCTCGAGCACGAGCGCGCTGTCGTTGAGATTTTCGAGCGCCGCGCTGCGCTCGGGAGGTACGCTCGGCATCGCTTAACGCGCGCTCGCGACCGGCACGCGTACGTCGGGAGCGAGCGTTCCGTTCGCGGCGACGAGGGCGACGCGAGCGGCTGCGCCGACGAAACGCGCTCGGAAGTCGTGACGGAACACTTCGATCACGAAGCCCCACCCGGCGTGACCGAAGAACTCAGAGAGCTGTTCGCTCATCGGAAGATTCCAGGTGGCCGGGGTCAGGCCCATCAACGGCATCACGATCTCGTGCGCGCCCACCCAGATGATGAGGCCGAACCCGACGCCCATACCGATGGCGACGATCGGGAAGAATTCGACGAGACCGCCGTAGACGATGCCCGAGAGAATGCTGAAGGTGAAGTGAATGACGATCGATTGGTATACGGGAGTCGGGTGGTGCGTGAACATCGATACGAGCACCATCGGCTCGGGGATGCGATCCGGGAGGCGCGGCGGAAACGGCACCTCCCATCCGAGTTTGAAGAACCCGCCGATCAATCCGCCGATGGCGCCCGCTGCGATCCCTGCGCCCGGAAACCTCTGATGGATGTTCTTCATCGGAAAATCATAGCATCGGTCGCGTGCGCCCGCCAGCGTGAAAACGATGGGTTACCGTTCGACCTCGATTGAGCTAGGGTTGGGATGTCGCCGGCCGGCGGCTCTCGAGGTCGCACATGCGCTTCGCGCTCACCGTTTCCGTATTGCTCTGCGCGCAGGGCGCGCTGTTCGCCTCGCGGGCGAGCGCTCAGACGCCGCCGGTGCCCGCGCCGTCCGCCGCGCCGGCCTCGGGCCCGTTCACGCCGATCTTCGCTTATACGGGAGAAGCCGCTGCGAATCCATCGGGCGGTATCCGGCAAGGTTCGGCATACGCGGGCCAGCTGTTGATGGGCTTCGACCTCGACATGGTCCGACTCGCCGGCGCGAAGGGGGGCATGCTGCACTTCGACGTCACGAACCGTCACGGCAGCAATCTCGCAGCCGATGCGATCGGCAACGACACGTCCGTCCAAGAAGTATACGGGGGCCAGGACTGGCATCTCGCCACGCTCTCGTACGAGCAACGACTCTTCAACGGACGCCTCGATATCGAGGCCGGACGCATACCCGCCAACACGAGCTTCCTACACTCGACGCTCTACTGCGTGTTCCAGACGAACTCGTCGTGCGGAAATCCGCCGCTGGTCTTCAAGGACAGCAACTTTACGTATTATCCGGTGCCGAGCTGGGGTATTGTGGCCAAAGCGTTCCTGAATGGGCGAATCTACCTGCACGGTGGCGCGTACGAGGTGAACCCCGATCTCACGCGTCCGAGCGACGACGGTTTCACGTTCGATTCGAGCCACATGACGGGCATCGTCGCGCCGGCGGAGATCGGGTATACGACGAGCTTTGCCGACGACACGCGTCCGCGCAACTACGTACTCGGCGGCTGGTACGACGAAAGCACCTATGCCGACCCGCTCTCGGGTTCGACGCAACGCGGACGGTCGGGCGCGTACGCGCGCTTCGATCAACTCATCCTTCGGCCGAGCCTCGCCTCGCAGCGGGGCCTGACGCTGTTCGGAGTCGGCATGGCGAACCTATCCGGCCGCGTGATCGAAGACCACTACGAAGAGATCGGACTCGTGCAACAAGGCACGTTCGCCGGTCGCGATGCCGATACTCTCGGATTCGTGATCGACGACCAGCACTTCACGAATCTGGGTCTCGCCGCCGTGCGAGCGGCGCGCGCTTCGGAAGGTGCGCCGGTCAAGATTCCGACACACGAAACGATGATGGAACTTGCTTACGGCGCGCACCTCTCGCCGGCGCTCGTCGTCTCGCCGAACCTCCAGTACGTGCTCGAACCCGATCAGATGGCCGAGCCCTACCGCACGCAGGACATCCGAAACGCGCTCGTCGTCGGCCTGAAGTTCACCCTCGACCTGATGCCGCTCCTACACACCGAAGCACGCGCGCGTTGAGCGAGCCTTACGAGCGTCGCACCAAGAACGATTGCGCGAAGAAGAAGAACCAGAAGATCGACATGAGGACGGGCATGAGCCAGCGCCGGCTGGAACTTCCGGGCACGAGGACGTCGATCAAGGTAAGGACGACGAAGATCACGCTCCCGAGCCCGACGACGGAGAGGATCGTTTGCCGGCGCGTTCGCACGGCTTCGCTCGACGTGGCGCCTTCCGGTTCTACGACCTTGGCGTGGTTGCCCGCCACGAGCACCGCCGCCAGCAGGGACGTTGCGGCGACGGCCCCGTCGTGCGCGACGAGGGCGCACGCGGTCGAGCGGTTTACCTCGGCGAGCAAGACGCCGGGAACGCGTTGCAGCGCTCCGATCACGCTCGCGAAGGCGCTGTCGGACGTGCTCCCGTCGATCTGCAGCGTCGTTCGCGTCAGCCCGTCGCTCAAGGTCGCGCCGAATGCCGTGCTCACGCCGCCGGCGGTTTGATGCCGTTCGGCGTCGGTACCGGCAACGTGGCCGGATGCGCGCCCTTCGCCATGAGGTCGAGGAACGGCTTGACGATGTCGAGCGGCATCGGGAAGATCACCGTCGAGTTGTGCTCGCCGCCGATTTCCGTGAGCGTCTGGAGGTAGCGGAGCTGCATGGCGGCGGGCTCCGACGCGAGGATCGTCGCGGCGTTCGTGAGCGTCTGCGCGGCCTGGAACTCGGCCTCCGCGTGGATGACCTTGGCGCGGCGGTCGCGCTCGGCTTCCGCTTGTTTCGCGATGGCCTTCACCATGTTGTCCGTGAGTTGCACGTCGCGGATCTCCACGTTGCTCACGTCGATGCCCCACTCTTTCGTGCGGGAGTCGAGGATCGTCTGGATATCCGTGTTGAGCTTGTTCCGCTCGGAGAGCAGTTCGTCGAGTTCGTGCTGCCCGAGTACGGAGCGCAGCGTGGTCTGAGCGAGCATGTTGGTCGCGGCGATGAACTGCTCCACTTGGATCACCGACTTCGCCGGATCGACCACGTGGAAGTAAAGGACGGCATCGACTTTCACCGAGACGTTGTCGCGCGTGATCAGGTCTTGGCTCGGGATCTCGATCACGACCGTGCGCAGGTCGATGCGGACGATCTGCTGGACCCACGGGAACAAGACGATGAAGCCCGGCCCGCGGACCCTCGAGAATCGCCCGAGCGTGAACATCACGCCGCGCTCGTACTCGCGGAGCACTTTGAAAGCCGTGTTTCCGAACAGCACGATCAGGACGAGGATGGCGAATGGTACGATGAGACCGGTAAGTCCGAGCATGACTACTTTCGTTGGGCGACGGTGGTCCCTCACGCTACCACGCCACCCGGCCGGCCCGGTATCCCGGATTACCCTATCACCCGTTTTCACGATGGCCCGCCCTCCGGGCGAGTGGTACCATTCGTATGTATCCGGAACGGCGGGTCGCCTTTGTCGACCGCGGCGCTTTCGGTTCACCCTCCTCGCGTTCTAAACGGTGAAAGCGTACCTCCGATGGTTCGGACAGCCTCCTTGGTCGGTATCGAAGACGCGAAGGTCTCGATGCTGGTATCCGCCCTCCGCAGGGCCGGAGCGACCGCGTCGCCGCAGGTCGAGCGCTCTTTCAACGTGAGCGAGCTCGGTCAGCTCGCGCCGCAGATCCTTCTGTGCGATATCGACGCAAGCGGCGTCGATCCGCTCGAGTTCCTGCGCCGCCTCCGTTTCGTGTTGCCGGAGAGCATCCTCGCGGTCTATACCGCAATCGTCAAGACGTCGTGGGCACGCGAGTGTCATCTCGCCGGCGCAAATTGCATCCTCTCGAAGGAGTCTTCGGAAGCCGAGCTGGCCCTCGGCTTACGCGGCGCCACCGTCAGCGGATGCTTTACGGATCCACGCGTGGCCGCGGCGTAACCGTGATGGAAACGCACGAGCGCGGCCCGGTCCTCTCGCACGGCTTCGAAGCCCGCGCCGGGGCGGCCGGGTGCGCGAGCGTGACCGTCTGGAATTCGCCGGCGGGCGACGAGCGGGACGGCGGGGATTGGTGCGCGGCGGTTCCGCTCTCTTCTTATGAGATCGCGCTGACGATCGGTGACGTCTCGGGCCATGGCGAGGCCGTGGCCGGTACGAAAGCGTCGCTTCGCGCCTCGATCCTCGGTGCGATCCTCCGTACCCGCGCCCCCTCCGACGTGCTCTCGATCGCGAACGGGGTCGCGTTCGCCGACGCCGACCGCCGCGTGGGCGTCGGTACGATCAGCACGGCCGTCATCGCCTTCTTCGACGAGCGCCGGCGCTCGCTGACGCTCGCGAACGCCGGCCATCCGCCGCCGCTCGTCGTGACGGCCGATCGTCATTCGTTCCTGACGCAGAGCCAGGCCGATCTGCCGCTCGGAATCTTCGCGCAACACGAAGCGACGAATTCCGTCGTGAAGGTTCACCGCGAGGCGATCGTCGTGTTCTACACGGACGGCGTCACCGAACGCGAGCGCGACGTGCTCCGCGGCGAGCACGAATTGATCGAAGCCGCGCGCTTCGCGTACGCGCGACCCGATTGCGACGCGGCGCGTACGATCGCGGATCACGTCTTCCGGAACGGACGCGGCCTCGACGACGCGGCCGTGATGGTTCTGCGCACGCCGCCGCCGCCGATCCGGGCGTCCCGCAACGGCGCCTCGCTACTGTAGCGCCGGCCCCGAAGCCACGACCGTCGGCGGCGTTTGAATCTTCCCGCGATTGCCCTGGACGCCGATCAACACGTCGCAGGTGGCTTTGGCGGCGATCACTTCGATTGCCGCACCGATCGGCGCGCCCGCGTACTTGCCCTCGCGGTAGGCGCCGACAACGATCAGGTGCGCGTCTTTCCGCTTGGCGAGTTCGAGTACGCCCTGCGCGACTTGGCGCGCGAGCGACACCTCGGTCGTGATCTCCACGTTGTTCTTTCGCGCGATCGACTCCGCGACTTGCAGCACGCCGAGCGCTTCGCGCCGCTCCCGCTCCATGGCGGCGTCGAGCGGTAGCGTGTGCGGCACCTCGATGATGTACGCCGCGAGCAGCGCGGCCCGTTCGCGGCGCGCCACGCGAACGGCGACCGACATCATGTGCTCGGAGTGAATCTCTTGCGAGAACACGATGATGATGCTCCCGATGATCTCGTTGACGTCGCGCTCGGTGGCCCGCGCCGCTTGCTCGGCCGTCGTCGTCGGCGGATGCAGCATCCAGTAGAGCGTCGCCGTGATCGCGATCAGGACCACGAAGGCGAGGACGATGCCGAGCGGGCTCGGCGGGGCGTGCGTCACGTTCGGGACCGCCGGGCGGCCACGTAGTCGCGAATGCGGAGCGTGCCGAGCAACACCATCGCGAGGCCGAGCACGACCGAGGGAATCGCCCGGCCGTCGAAGCCGACGGCGAGCACGGTCCGGACGACGACGACGGCTCCGAGGAGTGCGAACGTGCCGCCCGTGACGAGCCGGGCCCGGGCGTAGCCCTCGCTGCGGACGAGGTTCCTCAGCGGATCGTCCCCGCCGCCGTGGCGTTCGTGGCGTCCATCCGCTTGACGTTCGCGAGGTAGTCGTCCATCATCTCGAGCTCGCCCGCTTCTTGCAAGATATTGATCTGGGCCTTGCGCCAGTCGTGCGGCTGCGATCCGAAAATCGGGAGCTTCTTGCGGCGCCGGTAGAACAGATACCCGACGATTCCGAAGAATATCCAGAGCGGTCCTGCGATGCGGCCGATCTCGTGCGTGAGCATCGTGAACACGAGGATCGAAACGATCCCGATGAAGCCGATCACGGCGACGATCGGGAACTCGACCCGGTTGCCCTTGTAGGTGAACGGCACGTTGAAGGGCATCTTGAAGCGGCGCGGGCTCTGCGAATCGTTCAGCCGCAGCGCGATGAGCGCGATGAAGACGAACGAGTAGCTCGCGGCCGCGCCGAAGGCGTAGAGGTCGCCGAGGAACGTGATGCCGTCCTCGCCCCGGAACAGCGCGGCGTAGACGTGCTTGATCGGCGGCGAGAGGCTCGGGAGCGAGGCGAAGATCAACTCGAGCACCGCGAACCCGCAGAAGGTCAGGATCGAAACCGCGGGCGTGCGGAAGCGCGGATGCACGCGCTGGAACATGCTCGGCAGCAACTGCGTTCCGCTCATCGCGTAGGCGATGCGCGAACTGCCGAACACGCCGGAGTTACTCGAGATCAAGAGCAAGATCGCGCCGAGCACCGGCACGTAGAGCGCCGCCACCGTTCCGAAGTAGGGCACGTACGAGGCGAGCACGGCCACGGCCGCGCCGTTGTTGCTTTCGTTTCCGAGATAGTGCCAGAGCGCTTGCGGGTGGCCGTGCGCGTCGGGCGGGATCGCGTGCCACGGCTGCATGCCGAGCGCGAGATTCGAATAGGCGAGCGCGAAGATCAAGATCGTGAGGATCAAACTGATCGACGTCCGCGGGATGACCGAGGCGGGCCGCTGCGTCTCTTGCGCCGCCTGCGAGATCGATTCGAGTCCGACGAACGAGATGATGGCAAGCGAAACGCCGTTCATCAGGTTGAACGGCGTCGGCCAGGAGAAGGTCATCGTGTGGATCAGGAGCTGCGGCTGGAACGCGAAGAGAAAGCCGAAGAAGAGGATGCACGTTTCGCTCAAGACGTCGAGCCCGCTCACGAGTTCGTTGAACGCCGAACTTTCGCGGACGCCGATGATGTTGAGCAACGCGAGGCCGGCGATCACGGCGAAGACGACGATGAAATGCACGAGCGGGTGGTCGACGAAGCTCAAGATCGGCACGAGCTTACTCAGATAGTCGATGCAGCTCCACGCGAAGAGTACGATGTCGATCGTGAAGTCGAGCAGCACGGCCCAACCGGCGATGAAGCCGAAGATGTCGCCGAGCCCGCGGAACACGAAATACTGGCCGCCGCCCGCCACGGGATACGCGGCCGCGAGTTCGGTGTAGGCGAGGCCGATGCAGACGTAGACGAGGCCGGCGAAGAGAAACGCGACGTTCGATGCTCCGGCTGCCGCGCCGAGCACGAGTCCGAGGCCGACGAAGATGTCGGCGCCCACGTCGGAGTAGCCCCACGAAAAGGAACCCCAGGGCGTGACGGAGCGCCGGAGGGACGGTTTCTCCACCGGCTTCGCGCTCGCGCTGGCGACGGTCATGGCGGGGTTGCGTCCCCGCCCGGCCGTGGGAAATCCTGCGCGTCGCGGCGCCTCACGTGAACGCCGCGCGGTACAAGCGGACGTTCGAACCGTCGATCGCGACGACGTCGAAACGAACTTTCGCATGCGGCGGAAGAAACTGGAGGTAATCTTCGGCGACCGCGCGGATCCGCGCGCGTTTGCGCGCGTTCACGGCGCCGAGTGCCCCGCCGTAGCTACGCGTCGCGCGCCGCTTCACCTCGACGAATACGAGCGTGTCGCCTTCGCGCGCGACGATGTCGATCTCGCCGTCCGGCGTGCGCAGGTTGCGGCGCTCGATGCGGAAGCCGAGAGCGGTGAGATACGCGGCCGCCGTGTCTTCACCGGCGCGGCCCACCGCGGCGCGCTTCACGCGGGTTCGGGTCCCGGCAACACGTCGAAGAGCGTCAGTGCGTCGCGTACCCGGCAGAACTGGCGGCGGTGGTGCGGGCAGGGGCCGTGCTCCTCGAGGGCCGCCAGATGGCGTGCCGTCGCGTACCCCTTATGTTCGGCGAACCCGTATTCCGGATGCGCGCGGTCGAGTTCGACGAGCAGGGCGTCGCGATGCACCTTGGCAACGATCGACGCCGCGGCGACCGTGGCGCACTTCGCGTCGCCCTTGATCACCGGCAGTTGTTCGCCGGCGAACGAGCGGATGCGCACGGCGTCCGTCAACAAAAACTCGGGCGCGATGCGGAGCGCCGCGAGCGCGCGTTCCATCGCGAGCACGGAGGCCCAGTAGATGTTCAAGCGTTCGATCTCCGCGACCGACGCTTCGCCGACCGCCCAGGCGACGGCGCGTTCGCGAATGTCGTGAGCCAGCGCCTCGCGCCGTTCGCGCGTCACTTTCTTCGAGTCGTCGAGTCCCGTTAGCATGAGCGGACCGTCCGTCACGACGCAGGCCGCCACGACCGGCCCCGCGAGCGGCCCGCGTCCGACTTCGTCCACGCCCCCGACGAGGCGAAAGCCGCGCTCGCGCGCGGCCGCCTCGTAGCGGTGCAACTTCAGCAGGCGCCGGCGTTC
>Ga0302154_10003235_pt1 | contig 11986 bp, 10 predicted proteins | sample I_Bog_N2_3_FD_193507 | JGI IMG/M metagenome (GOLD analysis project Ga0302154, IMG submission 193507) | Peat permafrost microbial communities from Stordalen Mire near Abisko, Sweden - I_Bog_N2_3 | ecosystem: Environmental > Terrestrial > Soil > Wetlands > Peat | place: Sweden: Abisko, Stordalen...
GCTCAAGACGGTACAGGGCGAAGAGCTGACGGTGAAGCGCTCGGGCGACACGGTGATGATCATCGATTCCAAGGGCGATTCCTCGACGGTGACGATCCCGAACGTCAACCAGTCGAACGGCGTGATCCATGTGGTCGACACCGTGCTGATGCCGTCCTGACACCACGAAGGCATGCTATGGTGCCCGGATAGCCGGGTGGGAAGCGAGCCGGGGCAGCCCCGGCTCGCTTTTTTGTGAAGATGATACGCGGCAGGTATCGATCTGATAGCAGGCGCGACGTAACGGAATGCGAATTTGTGCGTATAATGGACTAATCGATCCTCTCAATCACGGGAAAGCCATGTCCAGCCTTGCAGCCAACGACGAGAGCAGCATGTCCGATGCCGCGAAAGTGATTCAGCCGGGGTGGGTCCGGACCGTGCACTGGATCAATGCCGTGGCGATGATCATGATGATCATGTCCGGTTGGCAGATCTACCACGCCTCACCCTTCTTCGCATTCAGGTTCTCGCATGCGGTGACGCTGGGCGGCTGGCTCGGCGGCGCGCTGCTCTGGCATTTCGCCGCGATGTGGCTATTGATGGTCAACGGGCTGGTCTATCTGGCCATCGGCCTCCTGACCGGCCGCTTCCGCAAGAAGCTGCTGCCGCTCACGCCATCGGGCGTGCTTGCCGATACCAGGGCGGCGCTGACCGGCAAATTGGCGCATGACGACCTCACCAAATATAATTACGTGCAGAAGCTGCTCTATGCCGGCATCATCGTGGTTGGTATCCTCATCGTGCTGACCGGATTGTCGATCTGGAAGCCGGTGCAACTGCAATGGCTGACGGCGCTGTTCGGCGGCTACGACGTGGCGCGCGTCATCCACTTCAGCTGCATGGCAGCGATCGTCGCATTCCTGGTGGTCCATGTCGCGCTGGCGCTATTGGTGCCGAAAAGCCTGCGCGCCATGATCATCGGCCGCTGAACTTTACCTTCGAGGAGGACTTCATCATGGGCCGACTTCGCTCGCTTCTAATCCCCGGCGTCGACCAGAAATTGCTGGTCCGGGACGCGGTCAAGATCATGCCGGATCTAGCCCGGCGGCGCTTTATCGCCGGCGGCACCAGTCTCGGCGCGCTGACGCTATTGACCGGCTGCAATGTCTCCGACAGTTCGACAGCCGAAAACCTGCTGGCCAGAATCTCCAAGTTCAACGATGCGGTGCAGGCGACGATCTTCAATCCCAATGCGCTGGCGCCGACCTTTGCGGAGAGCGACATCACCAAGCCGTTCCCGTTCAACGCCTATTACGAGCTCGACGAGGCGCCGGAGATCGACGGCAAGGACTGGAAGCTCGAAGTGCGCGGGCTGGTCGACAACAAGAAGTCCTGGACGCTGGACCAACTCTACGCGCTGCCGCAGGTCACCCAGATCACGCGCCATATCTGTGTCGAGGGCTGGAGCGCGATCGGCAGCTGGACCGGAACGCCGCTGCGCGATTTCCTCAAACTGGTCGGCGCCGACACAAGCGCCAAATATTGCTGGTTCCAGTGCGCCGACAAGGACGGCTACAACTCGCCGCTCGACATGGAGACGGCGCTGCACCCGCAGACCCAGATGAGCTTCAAATTCGCCGGCGAGACCCTGCCGCGCGCCTATGGTTTTCCGATGAAAATCCGGGTGCCGACCAAGCTCGGCTTCAAGAACCCGAAATACGTGCTGTCGATGGAAGTCACCAACGAATACAAAGGCGGCTACTGGGAGGACCAGGGCTATAATTCATTCAGCGGGAGTTGACGGCAAACCGGCACGCCGGTTTGCTCAATGTCCTGCACCACTTTCGCAGCTGCGGCATTGCGAGTTCGGTGGCTCCATCCTTCGAAACGCATCGCTTCGCGATGCTCCTAATACGAAACTTCGGCCCCTCAGCACGAGGGAGGCACTTACTGCGCATCATAAAGGGTCGTCATCGCCCGGCTTGACCGGGCGACCCAGTAACCACAGCTGCCGGTGTTTAATCCCTTCGGTTTAATCACAGGCTTCTGCGTTTACTGGATCGCCCGGTCAAGCCGGGCGATCCAGCTATGGGTGGTGCGTCGTCTTGAACCATGAGGCCGCAGACGCGCGACGCCGCTTCGACCGATCTGTAAAACGGCGTTACCCCAGCCGCGGCATCCCCAGCGGACGCGCTTCGCGCGTCTGCGCCGCCAGCCTGATCGCGGCGTTGGCCGCGCCGAAGCCCTGATAGTTGCGGCGTTCGACGATCTCGAAGAAGAACCGCTCGTCGAAACTGTGGCTGTAGATCTGGAAGAACTCGCCGTCGCCCTCGCGGTCGTACAGGATCTGGTTGTCGCGCAATCCCGCCATGGTGACCTGATCGAGGCCGTATTTGGCTTCGATATCGTCGTAGTAATTGTCGGGAATCTTCAGGAATTCCATCCCGCGTGCGCGCATGTCCGCGACGGTGGCGAGAATATCGGCGCAGGAGAACGCCACGTGCTGGACTCCCGAGCCGAAGAATTCGTGGATGAAGCGCGCCGAAAGCGTGCGGGTGGCCGATGAGCCATTGAGGATGACGCGCACGCCATGGTTATCGTTGATCAGCGCCTGGCTCTGGACCAGCCCGAGCGGATCGGCGATCTCGACCTGCGGCAGCCGCGCCAGATCGAGGATCCCGGTATAGAACAGCAGCCACGACAGCATTTCGTCGTATGGCATCGACTGCGAGATGTGGTCGACGGCGTCGAGACGGTCGGTGGCCGGATTGCTGCCGAGCGGCTCGAAGTCGGTGTCCCAGTGCGCGCCGGAGGGTTCGAGAAAATACAACAGACTGCCGCCGACGCCATGGATCGCCGGGATTTCCAGTTCGCCCGGCCCGACCGGCTGGTAGAAGGTTCGCGCCTTCAGCGCTTCCGCCCGCGCCATGGTCTTGCCGACGTCATCGACATCGATGGCGATGGCGCAGACGCCCGGACCGTGGGTGATGTAATGCGAATGGGCAAAGCCATCCGGTTCGCAGTTGATGACGAGCTCGATGGCGCCCTGCGACCAGCGCTCGACTTGTTTGCTGCGGTGGGTGCCGGTGTTGCGAAAACCGAGCCGGCTGAACCATGCGGCCAGTTCCTCGCCCTTGGCTTCGCTGACGGCAAACTCGATGAAGCCGATGCCGCGGCTGTACGCCTTCGGCTGCAGGATGGGCGCCGTCGCGGCGGATGAACTTTCCGCCAGCCTGTCCTCGAGCAAAATCAGCGAACGCAGCCCGTCGGTCGCGGTCCGGACCGCCGAACCGGAGCGGAACTGATCGTTGAAAATCTCCAGCGACAGCGGGCCGGCATAGCCGGTCGCGCGCACCGCCTCCATGAAGGCTGCCACCGGCAGGTCGCCCTGGCCGGGAAAGCAGCGGAAATGCCGGCTCCAGGACAACACGTCGAGGCCGAGTTTTGGCGCGTCCGCGAGCTGGACCAGAAAGATCTTGTCAGCCGGGATCGAGGCGATCGGGGCGACCGGAAAGGCCGGCGCCAGCGCATGGAAACTGTCGAGGATGATTCCGATCGAGGCATGGTCGGCGCGGCGCACGATCTCCCAGGCATCGCGATAGTCGTTGACGTGGCGTCCCCAGGCCAGCGCCTCGAAGCCGACCCGCAGGCCGTAGGATGCGGCGAGATCGCCGAGTTCGCGAAAATCCGCCGCGGCGCGATCGATGCCGCCCTGCGCGGTCGGCGCGACATTGCTGCAGACCAAGAGCAGGTCGGTCTGCAATTCGGCCATCAGCTCGAACTTGCGTTTGGCGCGGGCGAAGGTGCGCTCGCGCTGCGGCTCGGGCATGCCCTCGAAATCGCGAAACGGCTGGAACGCGCAGATGATGAGGCCGAGATCGCGGCACAGCTGGCCGACGTCGCGCGGACTGCCGTTGAACGACAGCAGGTCGTTCTCGAAGATCTCGACCGCGTCAAAGCCGGCGGCGGCGATGGCGCGCAGCTTCTCGTCGAGCGAGCCGCTGAGCGAGACGGTGGCGATCGAGCGTGCGGTCATGCGGCCTGCTCCATGAGTTGGCGAGGTGAGACGCTCCCGCAGCTTCGCGCCGCCTCGCCGACGGCTTCCACCACGGCAAGCGTGCCCATGGCGTCCCTCACCGAGACGAGGGGCGCTTCGCGACCGGCGATCACGGCGATGAAATGCCGGAGCTGCTCGGCCAACGGATCGAGCGTCGCACTGGCAATCTCGGTGCGCGCCAGCGGCGCGTACCATCCGCTTTCGCCGGGATAGGACCACAGCTCCATGGTCGGCACCGCCAGCGAGCCCTCGGTACCGGAGAACAGATAGCATGGCTGCCGTTGCCTGGCGTAGGCCGGGTTCTCGCCCGATGCGAGTTCCCAGCTCCATGGCGACGGCGTCGCGTCCGAGGCGGTCATGGTGCCGATCGCGCCATTTGCGAATCGCAACAGCACCGCGGCGGTGTCCTCGACCGCGAAGCCGCGCACCGCGTCCGAGGTCATCGCCTGAACTTCAGTGATCTCGCCGCAGATGAAGCGCAGATTGTCGATATCGTGCACGAGATTGATCAGCACCGGACCGCCGCCGGGCTGGCGCCGCCAGCCGACGTCGAAATAGTCGTCGGGCTTTTTCAAGAGCCACAGCCCGGCCACGGCGGTCAGCCGGCCGATCAGACCGCCGACAATCTTGGCGCGGATTTCCTGGATCATCGGATTGTGGCGGCGATGATGGCCGACCAGCACCGGAACGCCGCTGCGCTCGACCGCCGCGCACAGCCGTCGCGCCGCGGCCACCGTATCGGTCACCGGCTTTTCCACCAGCGCCGGCACGCCACAGGCGATGCAGTCCAGCGCCATCGCCAGATGCATCGCATTGGGCGAGGCGACGATCACGCCGTCGGGCTTTTGCTGCGCCAGCAGCTGCCGATGGTCGTCAAACCAGGGGATGCCGCGCGCCGCGGCGAATGCCTTGGACTCGGCGGAGGGGTCGGCGATCCCGGCGACGGCGCAATCGGGCGAAGCCTCGATCAGCTCGACATGCTTGCGGCCGATCAGGCCGGCGCCGGCCACGCCGATCCGCGTCGGGGCGCTCATGCGGCGCTGTCCGCCATGGCGCCGCCGAGGAACAACTGGGCGACGCGGGGATCATTCAGCACCCGCTCGGCCTTGTCGAAAATGCGGGTCTGGCCGAGTTCGAGCACGATGCCGAAGTCGGAGATCTCTAGCGCCGAGCGCGCGTTCTGCTCGATCATCAGGATCGATACGCCGCGGTCGCGCAATTCCTGCAGGATATTGAAGGTCTGCTGCACCATCAGCGGCGAAAGCCCGATCGACGGCTCGTCGATCAGCACCAGCTGCGGATTGAGCAGCAGGCCACGGACGATCTCAAGCTGCTTCTGCTCGCCGCCCGACAGCGTCGACGCCTGCTGCGCGGCCTTCTTGCGCAGCACCGGAAACCTGTCGAGCGCGGCCTCGATCCGTTGCGGCAGATCCGGGACGGCGCGGTCGACCGCCACCGCGCCGAGCTCGATATTATGGCGCACCGACAGTTCGGGAAAAATATTGCGTCCCTGCGGCACGTAGCAGATGCCGGCGGCCAGCAACTGGCGCTGGTTCAGGCCGGTCATGTCGCGGCCCTTGAAGACGATGCGGCCCTCGCGCAGCTTCAACAGGCCGAAGATCGCCTTGAACACCGTGGACTTGCCGGCGCCGTTCGGACCGATCACGGTGGTGATCGAGCCCGCCGGCACCTTGAAGCTGGTGCCGTTGAGGATCGTCATCTTGCCGTAGCCGCCGACCAAGCCCTGAACGTCCAGAATGGCGTCGCTCATCGCTCGCTCCTTTGGGCAAGTTCTCCCCTCCCCCCGCGAAGCGGCGGGGAGGGGTCGGGGGTGGGGGGTCTATCCGCAGGAACCGCTGCTTCGGTCAACGCCGCGCCACCCCCCACCCCCGACCCCTCCCCGCCACGCGCGATGCGCGTGGAGGGAGGGGAGCTTACGCCCTCATCCTGCCTTACACATTGGCGGCGCCTACCCATGGACGGACTGCCTGCAAGATCGGAACTCATTCTTTGACCTCTGTGCTTAATGCCCGAGATAGGCCTCGATGACCGCGGGATTGGCGCGTACCTCGTCCGGCTTGCCGATCGCCAGCACCTTGCCTTCGGCCATCACCATGACCCGCGAGCACAGCGACATCACGAATTCCATGTTGTGCTCGATCACCACGAAGGTCGCCCGCTTCTCGCGGTTGATTGCCGACAGCCGCTCCTTGAGGTCGGCCAGCATGGTCAAATTGACGCCGCCGGCGGGCTCGTCGAGCAGCACCAAGCGGGGTCCGCCCATGAAGGCCATCGCGGCGTCGAGCAGCTTCTGCTGGCCGTAGGACAGGCCGCCGGCGGGCTCGTCGGCGAGATGGCCGAGCTTGAAAAAGGCGATCATCTGGTCGGCCGTGCCGGTTAGTCCGGCATCCGAGGGGCCGAACAAGCGCGACAGCATGCTGCCCTGGTGTTCCTGCCCGGCCAGGATCAGGTTTTCCCGCACCGACAGTTTTGGAAAGACCTGCAGCAACTGGAAGGTCCGGCTGACGCCGAGCCGGTTCAATTCGGACGGGCGCAAGCCCGTGACCACCTGGCCGTCGACCTTCACCTCGCCCTCGCTCGGCGTCAGCTGGCCGAGAATGCAGTTGAAGAGGGTCGACTTGCCGCAGCCGTTCGGCCCGATCAGTCCGAGGATCTCGCCTTCCTGCACGTCGAAGCTGACGCCATCGACCGCGGTGATCCCGCCGAAGCGTTTCTTGATGTTGCTGACCTGAAGCACCGTGCTCATGGCGCCGTCTCCAGCCTCGATTTGGTGACCGCGCGCAGCGCCGACGCCGTCTTGGTGCGGCGCTCCGCGAGGATGCGGTCGAGGATGCCGAGAATGCCGGTCGGCGAATAGATCAGGAGCAGGATCACGGCGACGGCATAGAGCATCAGATAGTAGCCTTCCGTGAACCGCAGCCATTCCGGCAGCAGCACCGCGATCATGGCGCCGAGGAACGGTCCGAAGAAGAAGCCGGCGCCGCCGACGATCACCATCATCAACAGGTCGAGCGAGAGCGACTGGTTGAACGGCACCGGGTCGATATATTGGGTCAGCGGCGCATACAGCACGCCGGCGACGCCGCCGAGCGCCGAGCCGATCGCAAACGCCATCAGCGTATAGCGGCGGGTATCGATGCCGAGCGACAGCGCCCGCACCGGATTTTCGCGCAGCGCCAGGAACGCGCGGCCCCAGGGCGAGCGGATCAGCCACCACATCGCTGATGTCACGATCCCGAGCGAGCCGAGGCAGACGTAATAGAACGGCAGCGGCTTGTTGGTCGCGATGCCAAAGATATGCGGCCGCGGAATATTGCTGATGCCGTAGATGCCCTTGGTCAACCAGTCCTCGTTGCGGAACACCAGGAAGGCCAGCGTCGAGAACGCCAGCGTCACGAAGGCGAGGTAATGATGCTGCACCCGCAGCGCCGGATAGCCGAGGATCCAGCCGACCGCGAAACACAGCACGATGGCGACGCCGAGCGCGGCGACCAGCGGCATGCCCTGCGTGGTCAGGATCGCAGCAGAGTAGGCGCCGATGCCGACGAAGGCGCCCTGCGCCAGCGAGACCTGCCCGGCATAGCCGAGCGTCAGGTTCAATCCGATAGCGGCGATGGTCATCACCGCCCACTGGCTCAGGATGAACAGCCCGTAGCGGTTGAAATTCATCGGCGCCAGGATAAGTCCGGCGATCACGAGGATGCCGAGCGCGATGCGCAGAGCTCTGGGAATGGCGGTCATACCGTGCGCTCCTCCGACCGGCCGAGCAGGCCCTGCGGGCGGAACAGGATGATGACGATCAAAAGGATCATCGGCACCGCGGCGCGATACTGGGTCGAGACATAGGCCCCGGCGAGGTTGTCAACCACGCCGATCAGAAGGCCGCCGGCGATCGCGCCGCGCACCTGGTTGAAGCCGCCGACGATCGCCGCGACGAACGCCGCCTGTCCCAGCACCTCGCCGCTGGAAAATTTCGCCAGATAGATCGGCGTGATCAACAACGACGCCAACGCCACGAGCAGCGCGTTGATCAGGAAGGTCAGCAGGATCATGCGCTCGACCGGCACGCCGATGATGCGGGCCACCGTCGGATTCTGCGCGGCCGCCTGCATCTGGTGGCCGATCGAGGTGCGGTTGAGGAACGCGGTCAGGCCGGTCACCGCCACGATGGCCAATGCCAGCACGCCCACGCTCTGCAGCGACACCATGCGGCCGAACACCGAGATGTCGCCGGCGGGCACGATGGAGGGAAACGGCGAGGCCTCGGCGCTGTAAAACTGCTTGACCGCTTCCTTGATGCCGATCGCGAGCGCCATGGTGGCGATCGCCAGCGGCAGCACGCCGTGGCGCAACATTGGATCGACCAGCAGGAGTTTGAAGGCGAGGCCGAGCAGCAACAGCGACAGCAGGATGCCGATCAGGATCGCCAGCCAGAACGGCGCGCCGGCATGCATCGCGGCCAGCATGAAGAATGCCGGCAGCATGATGAATTCGCCCTGGGCGAAATTGATGGTCTGCGACGTCTGCCACAACAGCGTGAAGCCAACCGCGACGATCGCGTAGATCGCGCCGGTGGCGAGGCCGGCCACGAGAAGATCAAGAAGATTGGACATGATAGACCTTTGTTTCCGAAGTCCATGTCATACCGGCATCCTCCCCGGACCTTATCCTGAGTTGTCCACCGGCGGGGCCTATCGGCTGCGCATTAAGCCCGGGCTCGCGTGAGCGCCTGGCTCAAAATGCGCGCCGACAGGGTGCATATTTTTCCTCGTCATTGCGAGCCAATCGAGCGCGCGAACGCGCGCTCGATTGGGCGACGCAATCCATCGCCGCCACAGGAAAACAGCTGGATTGCTTCGTCGCATCCGCCTTCGCCCGAAGGCGGGCTTCGGCGGACAAGAGAGCTCCTCGCAATGACGGTTGTAAGTTTCTCATCTTGCTGACGCGGCCTCAGTTCAGTTTCGGCAGCACCTGCTTGATCACCTGCTTGCCGTCGACGATTTCCACCAGAAATCCCTCGCGGTCGATGTCGCCGTTCTGGTCGAAGGTCACGTCCATCAGGATGCCCGGCTCGTCCGCCGCCTTGATAGTCATGCCATGCAGCGTGTCGGCGAACGCCTTGGGGTCGACCTTGCCCATTTTTTCCGTGGCTGCCTTGATCATGTAGATCGCGAGCCAGCCCTTGATGCCGTTATGGTCGGGAACGTAATTGTACTTCTTGACGAATTTTTCGCGGAACGCCTTGACCAGATCGACCGGCGCATCGGTGGTGAGCCCGACATGGCCGCGGGCGCCGTTGGCGGCATCGCCGGCGAGTTCGACCACCTTCTGTCCGACCAGGGTGGTTTCGCCGATTCGCGGCGCGGTCACGTCCTGCCGCTTCAACTCCTTGAGGATACGCGCGCTTTCTTCCTCATTGAGATAGATGAAGATCGCGTCGGGATTGGCGGCCTTGATCTTGCTGACGTCGGCGGCGAAATCGACCTGGCCGGCCTCGGTCGAGAGGTCGGCGACGACCTTGATTCCGTCCTGTGCGAATTCCTTGCTGATGACGTCGCGTCCGCCCTTGCCGAAATCGTTATTGACCCAGACGATGGCAACCGTTTTGGCCTTGACGTCGTCGTGGATATATTTGGCGACCTTGGGCATCGAGGATTGCTGACCGAAGGAGGTGCGGAACACGAACTTGTTGCCGGTCTGCGTCAGTTCCGCGGCCTCGCCGCCCATGATCTCCGTGATGCCGGCCTCCGCCGCAAGCGGTTCGGTGACCTTGACCGAACCGGAGTAGCCGGGACCGAGCAGCACATAGGGCTCGGCGTCGAGCGCCTTCTGCACCTGCGCGCGGGCCACGCCGGGATTGGACTGGGAATCCGCGTGGGTGACTTCCAGCTTGTGGCCGAGCACCCCGCCCTTGGCATTGATTTCCTCGACCGCGAGATCGATGCCGTTTTTCCAGTTGGTGCCGACGGTGGCGCCGCCGCCGGACAGTTCGGCGACGTCGGCGAGCTTGATCGGCTCCGCGCCCTGCGCGGACGCCGCGCCGGTCCATATCGCCGCGAGCAAGGCGCCCGCTAAAATTCCTGGCTTCATTCGTTCTCTCCCTGTGGATCGTTTATTTTGATGATCGCGGCCTTGTCGTCGGCCGCGTGGTGTCAGGCTGCGTTCGATGCGGAATATCTCTTGGCCATCGCCGCGTCGAATGCAATTCCCATTTCGGCGGTCGATGGCGCGACCCCCGCAAAGAGTTCGAAGGCGTCGGCGGCCTGGTAGATGGCAAGTTCGCGTCCGGTCATGACCGCGGCGCCCTTGGCCTTGGCGGCGGTCAAGAGCGGCGTCCAGAGCGGCGAATATACAGCGTCGGCGACCCATAATCCGGCATGCAGTAGCTGGTCCGGAACCGGCGTGCCCCGGCTCGGCAGCATGCCGACCGGGGAACCGTTGACCACGCCGACCACACCGCGCAGCGCCTGCTCGACGCTTGGGGCGAGGCCGGTCTTGACCTCGCCTTCAAGCAGCGCCGCCAGATGCGCCGCCTTGGCCGGCTCGCTGTCGTAGATCCGCAACTCGGCGACGCCGAGGCCTGCCAGCGCAAACGCAATCGCCTTGCCGACGCCGCCCGCGCCGATCAGGGCGACCGCGCCATGCGCGGGAGTGCTTACCAGCGGCGCGACCGCGCGGGCAAAACCCGTGGTATCGGTGTTGTAGCCGATCAGCCTTTTGTCGTGGACCACGATGGTATTGACCGCGCCGATCCGGGCCGCCGTTCGAGCAACAGCTTGAGCTCGTCCCGCTTGGCGCCGGCGATCTCGATCAGCTGGTAATGGCAGCGCATGCCAAGCGCCTCGGCCGCCCGCTCGTGCATCGCCGGCGAGGCCGAATGCGCGATTGGCGCACCGAGCAGGCCGGTCAGGAGGTGGCGGCTGAAAACCGGGCTGTCGGCGACCTGTTTCAATGGCGTGTTTCCCTGGCTTCGGGCATCCCGCGGTGAAAGTTCATCCCGAAAGCCACGCCAGGATAGTCCTTCACCGATCTAACACAATTACCCTGTTATGCGACAAACATAACATCATGTTAATTTTTGCTCCGGCTCCGCGCCGCCGGCTTCGCGCCACTGGATCGCGGCTTCCCGACGGCGCGCATTTCCGAGCGCAGGCAGTCGATGAAATGTTCGATGTAGAGCGACAGCGGCGCGCCGCGTTTCACGGCGATATAGGTCTCGAATCTGGTCGGCTCGGTTATCCGCAGCAGTTCTATGCCCGGATAGCCGCCATGGGCGACGGTGAACTGGTCGATCACGGCGATGCCGAGGCCGGCCTTGACCAGCGCGCAGACCGTGGTGCCGAACCGCGCCCGGATGGTGATGTCGTAGCTGAGCTTCTTGCGGGCGAAGATCTCGGCCATGATGCGGCCGTAGGGGTCGCTGGGATCGATGCCGATCAGGGGATAGCGGATGATTTCCGAAGCCGAGATCTGCTTGCGTCCCGCCAGCTCGTGGCCTTCGGGCACGATGCAATACAATTCGCCCGACGCCAGCGGCAGGAAGTCGAGCCCGGAGTGATCGAGCCGGTAGCTCATGGCGACGCAGTCGCCGCGGCCGAGCAGGAGATAGTCGACCGCCTCCTCGATCTTGAGGATGTTGATGTCGATGCGGAGCTCGGGATAGCGCCGCCGCACCCGCTCGATGGCGCGCGGCACCATGACCTGCGAAATGCTCGGCACCGAGCCGATGCGCAATTCCGAGAGCGCGCCGTGGCCGATCTTGGAAATGATCTCGGTGAGATCGTCGACCTTCTTATAGACGCCGTTGATCTGTTCGAAAATGCTCTCGGCCTCGGGGGTGGGAAAATAGCGTCCGTTCTGGCGCTGGAAGAACCGCACGCCGAGCGACTTCTCGGTATATTTGACCAGCCGGCTGATGCCGGGCGC
>Ga0302154_10003244_pt1 | contig 11966 bp, 8 predicted proteins | sample I_Bog_N2_3_FD_193507 | JGI IMG/M metagenome (GOLD analysis project Ga0302154, IMG submission 193507) | Peat permafrost microbial communities from Stordalen Mire near Abisko, Sweden - I_Bog_N2_3 | ecosystem: Environmental > Terrestrial > Soil > Wetlands > Peat | place: Sweden: Abisko, Stordalen...
CCCGAGCGGGCCGACGGGCGCGACCTGCTGGTGGGCGCCACGCTGGACTCCCTCCCGACGGGCGCCACCGTGGCCACGGGCTCGGCCCGCCGCCGGGTCCAGCTGGCCAACCTCCGTTCGGACCTCACCTTCGTCGGGCTCCGCGGCAATCTGGCCACCCGGCTGGCCGCGGCGGGATCGCCCGGCGTCGCCGCCGTGGTGGTGGCCAAGGCGGCCGTCGACCGCCTGGGGTGGGAGGCCCCGCCGGGGGTGGAGGTCGAGGTGCTGGACCCCTGGATCATGCTCCCCCAGGTGGGCCAGGGCGCCCTGGCCGTCGAGTGCCGGGACGACGATGCCCCCACCCGGGCCGCCGTGGCCGCCATCGACGACCCCGCCGCCCGTCCCCTGGTCGAGGCCGAGCGGGCCTTCCTGGCCGAGCTGGGCGGTGGGTGCACGCTTCCCGTCGGCGCCCACGCCCGGTGGGCCGGCACCGCCCCCGGCACCGCCCCCGCTGCTACACCCCCCGACCGCGCACCCGCCGCCGGGCCCACCGGTGCCGTTACCCTCACGGGGATGGTGGCCAGCGGAGACGGGGTGGTCGTGGTGCGGCACGCGCTCACCGGCGACGTCCCCGAGGCGCTCGGGCGGTCGGTGGCGCGCTACCTGCTCGACGACGCCGGAGGTCGTGACCTGGGGGAGTGGTCGCCATCACCGGCCGGGGCGGGCTGGTGACCGTCTCGCTGGTCGGCGCCGGGCCCGGCGACCCCGGGCTGCTGACCCTGCGGGGCGCCGAGCTGATCGGCCGGGCCGAGGTGGTGGTGTACGACCGGCTGATCGCCCACGAGCTGCTGGAGCTGGCCCCGGAGGCGGCCGAGCGCATCGACGTCGGGAAGGTCCCCGGCGGGAGCGACTCGTCCGACCGCCAGCGGGAGATCAACCGGCTGCTCGTCGACCGCGGCCGGGCCGGCCGGCGGGTGGTCCGCCTGAAGGGCGGCGATCCGTTCGTCTTCGGGCGCGGGGGTGAGGAGGCCGAGGCCCTCCGCCAGGCCGGCGTGGACTACGAGATCGTGCCCGGTGTGAGCTCGGCCTTCGCCGCCCCGGCCGCCGCCGGCATCCCGGTGACCCACCGCGGCCTGGCCACCTCCGTGAGCGTGGTCACCGCCCGCGTCGGCGAGGCCTCGACCGGGGGTGTCGACTGGGCGGCGCTGGGCCGGGTGGGCGGCACCCTGGTGATCCTCATGGGCATGTCCGAGCGGAAGGCCATTGTCGACGGGCTGGTGGCCGGGGGCCGCCCGGCCGACACGCCGGTGGCCGTCGTCCACTGGGGGACCACCCCGGACCAGAAGGTGGTGCGCTCCACGCTGGCCGGTCTGGCCGACATCGAGCTGCCGCCGCCGGCCGCCATCGTGGTGGGCGCGGTGGCCGGGCTGGACCTCGCCCCGCCGGACCCGGTCCGGTCGGACCCGGTCCCGTCGGACCCGGTCCCGTCGGACCCGTGACGCGCCGTCCCCTCGCCGGGCGGAGCGTGGTGGTCACGCGGACGAGGGAGCAGGCATCAGAGCTGGTGGCCCGGTTGCGGGACCTCGGAGCCGACGTGGTGGAGCTGCCGGTCATCGCCATCGACGACCCGGCCGACGGTGGTGAGGGCCTCGAGCGCGCCGCCCACCGTCTGGTCGCCGGGGCCTACTCGTGGGTCGTCTGCACGTCGACCAATGCCGTCACCCGGCTGCTCCCCGCACTGGCCGGGCGCACGGTCCCCGACGGTGTCCACTGGGCCGCGGTCGGCCCCGGCACCGCCCTGGCCCTGGCCCGGGCGGGCATCGACGCCGAGCTCGTCCCCGGCGTGTCGGTCTCGGACGAGCTGGCCGCCGCCTTCCCCGACCTCGACCCGCCTGGCTCGGCCACCGTGCTGTTCCCCCGCGCCGCGACCGTGCGGGGGGAGTTGGCCGAGGGGTTGCGGGCCAAGGGATGGCTGGTCGACGAGGTGGTGGCCTACCGGACGGTGGCCGGTGCTCCCGCACCCGAGGCAGTGCGTGCCGCGGGCCGGGCCGAGGTCATGGCCTTCACCTCGTCGTCGACCGTCGACCGCTCCGTCGACCTGTTGGGCGTGGGTGGAATCCCCCCGGTGGTGGTGACCATCGGCCCCATCACCACGGCCTCGGCCCGCCGGAACGGCCTCACCGTGGCCCGGGAAGCCTCCCCCCACTCCATCGACGGGCTGGTCGACGCCGTGGTGGGGGCGTTGCGCCCGTCATGACCCTCCCGTCCGACGTCCGTCCCGCCCGGGCCGACGGGGCCGACCGGTCCGCCGCCGGCCGTCCCGACCGATCGTGGATCACGCGGCGCTGGGCGGCCCTCGGGGCCGGGGGGATGCGGCCGTTCTGGACCGCCACGGTGGCCGTCCTGGCCGCCCAGCTGGTCGGGCTGGGCATCTACAGCACCTACCTCTTCCACCGGTTCGACCTCACCGACGACTTCGCCACCTACGCGCAGGCGTGGTGGCTCATCGGACACGGTCACCTGGACCCGGTCAACACCATCCAGGCGCCGAGCGCCCCCTTCTGGCAGAGCCACTTCGAGCTGGCCATGTGGCCCCTGGCCCTGATCGGACGGGTCTGGCCCCACCCGGTCCAGCTGCTGTGGCTGCAGGACGCCGCGCTGGTCGCCACCGAGTGGATCGTCCTGGTCTGGGTGGCCGCGCTGAGCCGGGCCCGGGCCGGTCGGGCCCGGACCGCGGTGGGAATCGCCACGCTGTGCTTCGTGGTGGTCAACCCGTGGTGGTACCTGACCGCCTCCTTCGACGTCCACTTCGAGACGCTCGGCCTCCCCTTCGTCCTGTGGTCGGCCTACTCGCTGTGGAAGGGACGGGCCCGGACGTCGCTCGTCGTCGCCCTGGTCGGGCTGACCTTCGGGGACGTGACGGCGCTGGCCCTGATCTGCGTGGGCGTGGCCGGGGTGGCCTCGCCCACCGTGCGCAGGACCGTCGGCTGGCGGGTGCCGGCCGCCCTGGCCGTGGCCTCCGTCGGATGGGTGGTGCTGATCACCGCCCTCGGCGCCAACCAGAGCAGCGGTCTCGTCACCAACTACGGCTACCTGGTCGGCGCCGCCCCCCGGGCCACCGCCGGGTGGGTGGCGACCCACCTCGTCCTGCATCCCGGGCACGCCCTGCACGTGCTGGGCCACCGGCTGCCGGGGATCGGGAGGGTCGTGGCCTCGGCCGGCCTGCTAGGCGTGGCCACCCCCGGGGGCCTGGCCGTGTCGTTGGGGACGCTGGTGCCGGCGGCGCTCAACGTCAACCCGGCCTTCTTGACCCCCGCCATCGCCTTCCAGACCGTGGCCGTCATCCCCTTCGTCATGGTGGGCACGGTGATGGTGCTGCTGCGGATCGGGGGCCCGGCCCCGGCCCGCGTCCCGGCCCCGCCGGTCACGGTCCGGAGCCGATGGCGGGTGACCCTGGCCCTGGCCCTCGGAGTCGCCGTGGTGGTCCTGTCCCTGGTGCAGAGCCTCCCGCTCTTCTCCACGTTGCGGAGCGCCTGGTGGCGGGTGGATGCGCCGGCCGCGGCCACGTTGCGATCGGCGCTGCCGCTCGTCCCGCCCGGCGACGAGGTGATCGCCTCGCAGGGGGTCATCGGGCGCTTCGGCCCGCGCACCTGGGTGTACCCCCTGCTGGTCGCGCCCCAGGCCTTCCCGGTCCACACCCGACAGGTGGCCGTCGTGGTGGCCCCCTCCCAGGGGATCGAGCCGCTCCCGGCGTCGCTGGCCCGCTCCGACGTCTCGGCGCTGGTCGATGACATGCACGCCCGGGTGGTGGCCCGGGACCACGGCGTCACGGTGCTGGTGTGGACGGCACCGCCCGCTGCCCGCGTCATCGTCCTGCCGTAGTCTGGACGGCGGTGCCCGACCTCCCCTCCCCCCGTTCCGACGCCCGGTCGACCGGGCCCGGCTTCCCCGCCACCCGCCTGCGCCGCGTGCGGCGGACGACGGCGCTGCGGCGCCTGGTGGCCGAGACCCGCCTGACCGTCGACGACCTGGTGGCACCCCTGTTCGTGGCCGACGGCATCGAGGAGCCCCGTCCGGTGGCCTCGCTACCCGGGGTGGTCCAGCACACGGTGGCCTCGGCGGCGGCCGAGGTGAAGCGGTTGAGCGCACTCGGCGTGCCCGGGGTGATCCTGTTCCCCCTGCCCCGACCCGAGGACAAGGACGCCCGCGGCACCCAGGCGGCCCGACCGGACGGCATCACCGGGCGGGCGCTGGCCGCGGTGCGAGACGCGGTGGGCGACTCGGTGGTGGTGATGGCCGACTGCTGCCTCGACGAGTTCACCGATCACGGCCACTGCGGGGTGGTCGACCCGGCCACCGGAACGGTCGACAACGACGCCACCCTCCCGCTCTATGCCGAAGTGGCCCTGGCCCAGGCTGCCGCCGGGGCCGACGTCATCGCGCCCAGCGGCATGATGGACGGGCAGGTGGCGGCCATCCGGGCCGCCCTGGAGCAGTCCGGCTTCGTCGACACCGGCATCCTGGCCTATTCGGCCAAGTACGCCTCCGCCCTCTACGGGCCGTTCCGTGACGCGGCGGCGGTGACCATCGCGGAGGGGGGGGACCGCAAGGGGTACCAGCAGGATCCGGGCAATGGGCGCGAGGCCCGGGCCGAGGTGGCCCTGGACATCGCCGAGGGGGCGGACATGGTGATGGTCAAGCCGGCCCTCACCTCCCTCGACGTGATCGCCGACGTGCGGGCCACCGTCGACGTGCCCGTGGCCGCCTACCACGTGAGCGGTGAGTACGCCATGGTCATGGCGGCCGCCGCCCGGGGGTGGATCGACGGCCCGGCCGTGGCCCTCGAGCAGCTCACGGCGGTCAAACGGGCCGGGGCCGACTTCATCCTCACCTACTTCGCCGGGGACCTGGCCGAGGCCCTCGGTGGGTGAGCACGAGGCGTCGGCGGCGCTGTTCGAGCGGGCCGGGGTGGTCATCCCCGGGGGGGTGAACTCGCCGGTGCGGTCCTTCCGGTCGGTGGGCGGCCACCCCTACTTCGTGGCCCGGGGACGCGGCGCCTACGTCTGGGACGCCGACGGCAACCGCCTGTTGGACTTCGTCCAGTCCTACGGCGCGTCGCTGCTCGGGCACGCCCACCCCGACGTCCTGGAGGCCATCGACCGGGCGGCCGCCCTCGGCACCACGTTCGGCGCCCCGACCGAGGGCGAGGTCCTGTTGGCCGAGGCCATCTGCAGCCGGGTCGACGGGTGCGAGCAGGTCCGGCTGGTCTCGTCGGGGACCGAGGCCACCATGAGTGCGGTGCGGGTGGCGCGGGGGTTCACCGGCCGGTCGCGGATCGTGAAGTTCGCCGGGTGCTACCACGGGCACTCCGACGGCCTGCTGGCCGGGGGCGGCAGCGGGGTGTCCACCCTCGGCCTCCCCGACTCCGCCGGCGTGCCGCTCGCCGCCGTGGCCGAGACGGTCGTCGTCCCCTACAACCGCGTCCCCGAGCTCGACGACCGGGTGGCGTGCGTGATCGTCGAGCCGGTGGCGGCCAACATGGGCCTGGTCCCCCCCGAGCCGGGCTTCCTCGAGGGGCTGCGGGCGGCCTGCGACCGGGTGGGGGCGCTGCTGGTCTTCGACGAGGTCATCACCGGGTTCCGGCTGGGCGTCGGTGGGGCGTCGGCCCGGTCCGGCGTGCGCCCCGACCTGTGGTGCTTCGGGAAGGTCATCGGCGGGGGGCTGCCCGTCGGTGCGTTCGGCGGACGGCGCGATGTGCTGAGCACGCTGGCGCCGGACGGCCCCGTGTACCAGGCCGGCACCCTGTCGGGGAACCCCCTGGCCACCGCGGCCGGCCTCGCCGTCCTGACCCGGGTGAGCGGGGACGACTACGACGCCCTGGCCGGGCGGGTGGCGCGTACCGGTCGTGCCCTGGAGGGTGTCCTGAACGAGGCGCTGGCCGGCGCCGGGACGACCGATGCCGCCGGCCACGGGGTGGAAGCCCGGGTCCCAGTGGTCGGGCCGCTGCTCGGGGTGTTCTTCGTGCCGGCCGGCAGCGGGGGGGTGGTCGACTACGACGGGGCGGCGGCGTCGGCGGCGACCGGCCTGTACGCACGCCTCTTCCGCGCCATGCTCGAACGGGGCGTGGCCCTCGCCCCCGGCCCCTACGAGGTGGCCTTCCCCTCGCTGGCCCACGGCGACGACGAGTTGGACCACGCCGTCGACGTGGCCGCCGAGGCCATGGTCGTCGCCGTGTCGGAGCGGTGACCCGGTGACCGGGACCCGCCTTCCCGGCCGGTGACCGGACCCGGGGGAGCGGTCGACGTGCCCACGTCGGCCCCGGGTGGGCCGGGGCCGGCCACCGTGCCCGAGCTGCGGTCGTTCGGGTTCGCCGTGATTCAGGCGACGGGGGTCCGGGCAGGCCGGATCGGGGGCGAGGGGATCGACGCCGGCACCCCGGCCGATCCGGGGGGCGGTGGTCCCGGGCTGACCGTGCGGTTCGACGATGCCGGTGTGTCGGTCGGCCCCGGGTGGGACCCACGCCCGGTGACGCCGTGGTCGGAGGTCCGCCGGGTGGCGATCGGGCATCCGGGGGACGGTCCGGCCGGCCGGCCCGTCACCCCCATCGAGATCGAGACGGGCACCGGCACGATGCGCCTGGTGGCCGAGGGGGACCGTCGCGCCTCGGTCCCGCTGGCGGCGCTGGAGCACTGCCTCCGGTGGTGGTCGCCGGTGGTGGCCCCGTCCGTTCCGCCCCGCACCGGGCGGCGCCGTCCGGCCGGGGGCCGCCGGGTGGGCCTGCTGGTGGGTGGTCTGGCCCTGATCCTCTCGGGCCTCGGCCTGGCCGTGGGGCTGGGTCGCCACGCCGCGGTCGGTCCGAAGGCGGATGCCCCGGCTGCGGCCCCGTCCCCGGCCGACGAGCACCTGGCCGAGCGGATCATGCTGACGCAGGCCGACCTGCCGGTGGGGTGGACGGTCGAGCCCGACCCGGCGGGCTCGGGTGCATCGTCATCGCCGGGGGACCAGACGGCCATCACCCGGGCCTTCGCCGGTTGCATGGGCGTGGGCGACCGCCAGGCCACCGTCCTCCTCGGCGGTGCATCGGCCGACCAGACCGCCCAGTCGACCTCGCCGATCTTCGTGTCCCCCACGTCGCCGGCCGATCAGGGGTACACGGTCCAGCTCCAGACGGCAGCGTCGGTGGTGCGCACCCACGGCGACGAGGAGTCCGACCTCCGGGCACTGGCCAGCCACCGGTACCCGGGGTGTGCTGCCGCGGCCATCGCCTCCGAGCTCCAGATCGCGGTGGACGACGCGTCCGGTGCCCACGGGGTCCCCGGCCCGGCCACCGGTACCCTCGTGGCCGTGCCCCACGCCCCCGGTGAGCAGGTCACCGCCCTCCGGGTCGCCTGCCAGGTCTCCGACCACGGGACGCCGGTCCCGGTCGTGGTCGACGCCGTCATCCTGGGTACCGACCGGATCGAGGCCGACCTCCAGGCCTTCGCCATCGGTGGGCCCGTCCCCGGCACCGTGCTCCAGGACTCCCTCCAGGCCTTCGAGGAGCGGGTGGCCGACCGGGGCCAGGGCGTCCAGATCTGACGGGGGGGCCCGGGACCAACCCTCCCCGACCAGCCCCGATCGGGCCTGGATCCGACCGATCCGGCCTCGGCTGCGCCAGTATGGTGACGTGCAACAGTCGTGGCGCGCCCCGATGACGGTGACCGAGTGGACGGGAGTCATGGTGGCCGGCGGCGTGCACCGTGGGCCCGGTCCGACGACGCCGGCCACCGGGTGTTGAGTCCACCCTGTGGTGCGGACATGATGTGGGCCGGGCAGGTCACCGAGTGGAACGAGCATCCCGGGGCCGGTCCCCGACAACCGAGGAGTGGTAGATGACGGTCGGAATCACTGAACTGCCTCCCGAGGGCATGCAGCTCGGCGGCGTCGCCCTGGCCGGCGATGCCGACCGGGGGACCAAGACCACCGAGGGACTCAGCCTGCTGTTCACGACGGCCGGAATCACCGTCCAGGGTCCCCAGCCCCAGATCGAGCGGCTGCTGGTGTGGTCGGGGCTGGACACCGCCACCTGCCGCGAGAAGATCGCCCTCAACGACGGCCGGAGTGCCGCGGTGATGGAGCTGACCTCCGGCGGCCAGTCCATCCGATTCCTGCTGCCCACCGAGACTGTCACCCCGGGCCAGGCCGCCTACCTGGATCAGGCGCTGCCGGCCTGGCTGGCCCGCTACAAGGGGTCCTCGGGGACCCCGGCGCCCCCTGCTCCCGGGGCTCCGACCCAGCCGGGCCCCGGCGTGGCCCCCGCCGCCGCAGCTGCGACCGGTGCCGTGGCCGGCGCGGCAGCCGCCACCGCCGCCGGAGTGGCCGCCAACGGGGTCGCCGACGCCTCCCCCGCGCCTGCCGCCGCGGCCGCCCCCGGCATGGCCGCTCCGGCGGCAGCCTTCACACCGGCACCACCGACAGGCCTGTCGGCACCGCCACCCCCGCCGCCCCCGACGGCGTCTGCCCCACCACCGCCCCCGCCGGCCGGTGCCGTCGCCGCTCCCGCCCCGGGTGGGCCGGGGGCTCCGGCCGCGCCGACGGCGTCGGCACCGCCTCCGCCGCCACCGCCCGCTCCGGCTGTTTCCGGTCCCGAGGCGGGTGCTCTTCCGTCGCCGGGCCAGACGTTCCTGCCCCCCGCCGCGTCGGCACCGCCGCCCCCGCCCCCACCGGCGGTCGGTCAGCCCGGCGCCCAGATCGGAGGATGGGAGGGTCTCACCACGCCTGCCCCGGCCGGCGAGCCGCCGGTGGGATGGGACGGCCAGCCCACCGGGCAGGTACCGGCCGGCGACGTGCTGCCGCCACCGAAGAAGACGCGTTCGTGGCGCAAGGGTCGCCAGGAGGCGCCGGCTGCTCCGGCGGAACTGGGTCAGTTCGGGGTCCCCTCGGGGCCTCCGACCGAGCCGGTGCCCCTGGCCCCGGGCGTCCTGCCGCCCCCCCCGGGCCAGTTCCAGGCCCCGGGGGGACCCGATCAGCCGGTGGTGTGGAAGCCGCCGGTCGACCCGGTCACCGGCGAGCCGGTCTGGGACTCCGCCTACGGGGTCGGTGCCGCCGTCACCGCCCCCCCGACGGAGGAGGCCACCAAGTCGAAGCGGTCTTTCAGCCTCAAGCGCGGGGCCAAGGCCGGGGCCGTCGGCGCTGCGGCCGGCGTCGGCGCAGCGGCCGTGGTCGAGGGATCCGCCCCCGCCCCCCCGGGCACGTCACCCGTCGGGCCCTGGCCGTCCGGCGCACTCGGCGATCCTGCCGCCGCCGGAGCCTGGAGCACCGCCCCGGATGCCGGCCCCGCCGACCCGTTCGCGGTCGCACCCCTCGGTCCCGAGGGTGGGGCCTTCCCCCCGGCCTCCGACGTCGCCCCGTCCGGCTCGTCCGCCAAGGGCGGCCGGAACAACCGCACCGCCGTGCTGCTGCTGGTGATCCTGCTGGTCGTGGTGGTCGCCGGTGGCGCCATCTACTACGTCAAGAAGCACAACAACTCCAGCACCCCGTCGGCCACCCCGACCACCGTCGCCGGTGGCGTGTCGGCCGATGTGGCGCTGGCCGGATCCATCAACCTGCGCCTCGGTGATCTGCCCGCCGGCTGGACCCGCGCCGCCGTGGCCGCCGAGGCAGAGCGCCCCCCGGCCGCACCCCCGGCGGCACAGGCCAAGGCCGTCCAGGCCATGGCCTCGTGCCTCGGCCAGCCCGCCACCGTGGCGTCCGGCCTGTTCGGCGGCGGGGCGCTTCCCGGCCAGCAGACCGCGGTCCGGTCGCCCACCTTCGCCAGCGGGGCCGACCCGAACATCCAGATGTTCTCGAGCACCGCCGTTCTGGGCACCGCCGCCGAGGCCGAGGCCGCCGCCTCGGCGTTCGCCGCCCCCACCTTCGGCACCTGCTACGCCCAGTTCCAGTCGGCCACCATCGCCGCCACGGTGCCCGGTGCCACCGCCTCGGTGCAGACCGTGACGCTGACCGCCCCCGCCGGGGTCAAGTCCTACGGGTACGTGACGACCTTCACCATCCCCGGCCAGGGCACCGAGGTGGTCGGCGAGGCCTACATGCTGGGCAGCACCACGGTGACCCGGCTCCAGCCCTCGACCAACGGCCCGGCCATCCCCGGAGGCGCCTTCACCCCCGCCTACAACGCCGTCGTGGCCCGGGTGGCCCAGGCCGCCACCCGGTAGGGCGTACTCCCGGGAGGACCGCCCCCGTCGTCCGACGGGGAGCTCAGCCCGGGGTGGGGGCCAGGCGGGCGATACCGGCCAGGGCCCGGTACGCGGCCTCGGCCGGCCCGACCTCGTCGGGCCGGAGGGTGTTGGACATGATGCGCAGGATCCATCCCATGAGGGTCTCGGAGTACATGCCGGTGCCCACGCACAGCTGCATCAGCTCGGGGCGGCTGATCACGCGGATGAACGCCCGGGCCACCCGGTAGTACAGGCCGTAGGCGTCCTCCAACCGGGCCTCGTACCGCACCAGGGCGTCGACGCCGTCACCGCGCAGGGCCTCACCGAGCGAGGCGGCGGCCAACCGGCCGGTCTCGTAGCCGTAGGCGATGCCCTCCCCGTTGAAGGGGTTGATGGAGCCGGCCGCGTCCCCCACCACCAGGGTGGTGGCCCCCACCCTGGGCCCGACCGCCAGCCCCATGGGCAGCTTGCCTCCGGTGGGAGGGCCGAGGCAGGTGGCGGGGGAGAGCTCCCACTCGTCGGGGGCGTAGGCCACGAAGTGGTCCATGAGGGTGGAGGTGTTCACACCCTTCCATCGCCGGTCGGTGGAGAGCAGGCCCACCCCCACGTTCACCCGGCCGTCGCCCAGCGGGAAGATCCACCCGTACCCCGGCACCACCTTCCCCTCCCCGTCCCGGATGTCCAGGTGGGACTCGATGAAGGTCCGGTCATGGCCGGGGGAGCGGTAGTAGCCGCGCAGCGCCATCCCCATGGGCTGGCTCCGGTCCCGGGTCGTCCCGAGGGCCCGCCCGAACCGCGAGTTGGCCCCGTCCGCCACCACCACGTACCGGGCCCGCACGGTGCGCACCGCGCCGGAGGCCTTCTCCTTGACCACGGCGCCCACGCACGACGGCAGGCCGGCCGGCCCGGAGGCTCCCATCCCGTCCCGCCGGCCGGGGGCGGGCTCGGCCAGGACCGGCTCGACCGCCTCGGTGCCCTGCCACACGGTGGCCCCGGCCTTGACGGCCCGCTCGTTGACGAGGGCGTCCAGATCGTGGCGGGTGATCACATACCCGTAGGAGGGGAAGCTGGGGTGCTCGGGCCACGGGAGGTCGAGGACCCGGCCGTAGGCGTGGGCCCGGAGGCCCGAATAGCGGTGCGCCCCCGTCAGGGCACCCTCGACACCCATGTCGGCGATCTGGCGGACCGAACGGGGGGTCAGGCCGTCCCCGCAGGTCTTCTCCCTCGGGAAGACCTTCTTCTCGACCAGGGCCACGTCCCACCCCGCCTCGGCCAGCCAGTAGGCGCACGACGAGCCCGAGGGGCCGCCGCCCACCACCAGCACGTCGTGGACGTGATCGGAGGAGGGCCTCGGTGCGGTGTCGGGGGAGGGGCTCACGCACCCCAATCGTAGGGGCCGCGCTCCGGGACCGACACACCGGGCGCCCCGGGCCGACGGCTGACGCGCCCCCGGCCGTCGATGTGCTTGCCCGGAGGGGCCGTGGTAAAAACAACTTCCTGTGGACGATTACCTGCCCATCCTCATCCTTCTCATCCTGGGGTTCCTGTTCGCCGCCCTGTCCTTCGTGGCCTCGGCGCTGCTGGCGCCCAAGAAGCGTCCCACGGCGGCCAAGATCGCGCCCTACGAGTGCGGCATCGTCCCGGGCATCGACCCGCCGACACGGTTCCCGGTGCGCTTCTACCTGATCGCCATGATCTTCATCATCTTCGACATCGAGATCGTGTTCCTCTACCCGTGGGCGGTGATCTTCCGCCAGCTGCGCTCATTCGGGCTGACCGAGGTGATCGTGT
>Ga0302154_10003250_pt1 | contig 11951 bp, 5 predicted proteins | sample I_Bog_N2_3_FD_193507 | JGI IMG/M metagenome (GOLD analysis project Ga0302154, IMG submission 193507) | Peat permafrost microbial communities from Stordalen Mire near Abisko, Sweden - I_Bog_N2_3 | ecosystem: Environmental > Terrestrial > Soil > Wetlands > Peat | place: Sweden: Abisko, Stordalen...
GCGGAAAGTTGATTATTCAGGTCTGGGATACCGGCGTAGGCATCCCCGAAACCCAGATCCAGGAAATCTTCGAAGAGTATCATCAGATTAACAATGCGGCCTGCGACCGCAGCCCAGGCTGGGGTCTGGGCCTCTCGATCGTCAAACGGCTGGGAAGCTTGCTGGATCATCGGGTGACGGTGAGTTCGCGGCTGGGAAAGGGGTCGGTGTTCTCGGTCGAAGTTCAGCCATCCCCCGCTAGAGGGCCGAACCGGAGCGATGGCAGTGGACGACTTCAAGGCCAGCGCCAGAAATGTCATGATCTCATTAAACCGACGGGCTTGAAAGATCTGGTCGCTGCCGCGCAGTGCCTCGCTCCGGAGCCGGCCCGCGCGTCAACGGCGCCCGTCTGCCCCGCGGACGTCGCGGCGGGGTCCGCGCCGGTTATTTTCGTCGTTGATGACGACAGCGAGGTGCGGCAGGCCATTCGCAGCATGCTGGAACATGACGGCCGCCTCGTGGAAGAATATCCCGACGGCGAGGCTTTCCTCGATCTCTACCGCCTCGGTCGTCAAGGCTGTCTTCTGGTCGACGCCAATCTGCCTGGAATAAGCGGACTGGATCTCTTGAAGCATTTGAAGGAATCCGGCCACCAGGTGCCCGCCATCATGATCAGCGGGCAGAACGACGTGCCGATCGCGGTCGAAGCCATGAAGGCCGGGGCGTCCGACGTGCTGCAGAAGCCGATTCGCGGCGTCGAACTCCTCGAAGGCGTCCGGCGCGCCCTGGAATTGTCGCGCGAATCCGCGAAACGGCTGCAATGGCACAAACAGGCCGCCGATCACCTCGTCGGCCTGACGCGACGGCAACACCAGATCATGGCGATGGTGCTGGCCGGCCACCCGAGCAAGAATATCGCGGCGGATCTCGGAATCAGCCAGCGTACCGTTGAGAATCACCGCGCCTCGATCATGAGAAAATCCGGAATGAGGTCGCTGCCCGCACTGGCCCGGCTCGCCGTTGCCGCGGCGGACTCTCACGACAGGCCGCCTGCGTAACTTGGCGCTCACCGTTCCTTCATCGCCTTGCCGGCGATTTCGACCAGCGGCGAGAACAGATATTCCAGGATCCGGCGGCTGCCGGTCTTGATTTCCACCGTGACCGCCATGCCGGAGGCGAGCGGGATGGCGACGCCGCCGGCAAAGCCATGGTCGTGCGGGCTCAGCGCCGGGTTGCCTTCCTGCTGGCTGGCGTCCGGCGCCGGGATCGCATCGCTGGCCAGATGGGTGAGATGCGCGGTCAGCGTGCCATAGCGGGTGAACGGCAACGATTCGATCTTCACCACCGCCTGCTGGCCGGGATGTACGAAGCCGATATCGTGGTTGGGGATATAGGTGACGATTTCCAGCCCGCGGTCTTCAGGCACCACCCGCATGATCTCCTCGCCGGCGGCAACCACCTGGCCAACAGCGGAGATCGACAGCGCGCTCACCGTGCCCTCGATTGGGCTGGTCAGCGTCAGGCTGTCCTGATGCACGCGGGCTTTTGCCAGCCGCTGCCGGAGCAGGTCGACCTGGCGCTCGGCCTCGACCAGTTTCTGCTCGTTGGCATTGCCGAAAGTGCGGTAGCTGCTCTCGATGCCGCGGCTCGCCACCTCGACGGCGGCCTCGCTCTCGGCCATCTGGCCGGTTGCGGTGGCCAGCGCCGCCTGCTGGGTCTGCATGGTTTCCAGCGCGTTAATGAGATCGGCTTTCGAACCGGAGCCATTGGCCGACAGGATGGCGCGGGCATTGACGCGTTCCTGCAGCGTGGCGATCAAGGTCCGCAGCGCCTCGGCGCTTGCCGCATAGCGCTCGCGTTCGCGGCTCTTCTGGTCGCGCTGGGCCTTCAGCGAGGCAAGGTCGGCGTCGAGCTGGCCGAGATCGGAGGCCAGCGCATGGGTTTCCCGGGCCTTGATGAAGTCGGGGATGTCGGCCGGCCAATCGATTTCTGGCGTCGCCTGCAATTGCCGCTGGTCGACCATGGCCCGCGCCGTGCGGCGGCGGGCGACCTCGGCCATCGAGGCCAGGTAGCTGGCATTCATTTCCTCGGTATCGGCATTGGCGGCGTCGGTCGACAGCACTGCGAGCACCTCGCCCTTTTCGACATGCTGGCCGTCCTGCACCCGCAATTCGGCGATCCGGCCGGCTTCGACCGGCTGGATCACCTTGACCCGCCCGGTCGGCTGGATCTTGCCTTGCGCCGACGCGATGATGTCGATGCGGCCGAAATAGCTCCAGGCCAGCGCGCCGGCGGCGAGCAGCACGACGATCCAGATCAGCGCGATGCCGACCGGCGAGGGTGGGCTTTCCAGGATCTCCAGCGCGGCCGGCAGGAAGGTGGCATCGGCGCGGTGGCGGCGTTTCGCACGCGCCAGCGCGCGCGCCGCGGCTTGCGGGCGCATCGGCGCGGCCGGTTGCGGCTTCGGCTGCGGCTTGCGGAGCTCAATGGGGGAGTGGGCATTCATGGTTCAGGCCTCCGCGGGGCTGGGCAGCGGGCTTGACTGCATCGCCCAGAGCCTCGCGTAGAGGCCGTTCGGCTGGCGCAGCAATTGGTCATGGTTGCCGGCTTCGACCAGGCGGCCATCGACCATGCCGATGATGCGGTCGCAGTGACGGACCGCGGCGAGCCGGTGCGCGATGATGATCACGGTGCGGCCACGGGCGATCTGCCGCATGTTGAGCTGGATCACGCGTTCGCTTTCATAGTCGAGCGCCGAGGTGGCCTCATCGAGGATCAGGATCGGCGGGTTGGTCGCAAGTGCCCGGGCGATGGCGATGCGCTGGCGCTGGCCGCCGGACAGGTTGGCGCCGCGCTCCTCGATCATGGTGTCATAGCCCTGCGGCAATTGGCCGATGAAGTCGTCGGCGCCGGCAAGCCGCGCCGCGGCGATCACCTCGGCCCGCGACATCGCCGGGTTGGCGAGCGCGATGTTGTCGTGAATGGTGCGGTTGAACAAAAGATTATCCTGCAGCACCACGCCGATATGGCGCCTGAGCCAGGCCGGATCGACATGGGCGAGGTTGGCGCCGTCGATCAGCACCTCGCCTTCGCTCGGGCTGTAGAGCCGCTGCACCAGCTTGGTCAAAGTCGACTTGCCGGAGCCGGAGGGTCCGACAATGCCGAGCACTTCGCCGGCGCGAATGCCGAGCGTGACATCCTTCAGCACCTGCTGGCCGCCCGGCTTGTAGCTGAACGAGACATGCTTGAGCGCGATCGCGCCCTGCGGCCGCGGCGCCACCTCGATGCCGGATGGCGCGGGTTCGACCGGCGCGTTGAGAATATCGCCGAGCCGTTCGATCGAGATCTGCACCTGCTGGAAATCCTGCCAGAGCTGCGACAGCCGCAACACCGGCTGCGCCACCTGGGCGGCGATCATGTTGAAGGCGATCAGCTCGCCGACGCTCAGATCGCCGTCGATCACCGCCTTGGCCCCGAACAGCAGCAACAGCGCGGTGGAGAATTTAGAGACATACTGGATCGCCGACTGGCCGCCGGCGCCGGTCAGCGTGGCGCCGAAGGTGGTGCGGACATAGGCCGCCAGCCGGTCTTCCCATTGCGCCCGCATGGTGGGCTCGACCGCGGATGCCTTGACGGTCTGGATGCCGACCACGGTCTCGACCAGGAATTGCTGGCTGATGGCGCCGCGGTTGAACTTTTCGTTGATCTGTTCGCGCAGCGGCGTCCGCACCAGCCAGGCGATGATGAGATAGGCCGGGATGGTGGCCAGCACGATCAGCGTCAGCGAGGGCGAATAGAGCCAGAGCACGGCGATGAAAAGGCCGGTGAACAGCAGATCGAGCGCCGAGAACAGGCCCTGGCCGGTGAGAAAATTGCGGATGGTTTCCAGTTCGCGCATCCGCGCCACGGTCTGGCCGGCCGGCCGGGTCTCGAAATAGCTGAGCGGCAGCCGCAACAAATGGCCGAACAGGCGCTGGCCGAGTTCGACGTCGATGCGGTTGGTGGTGTGCGACAGCGCATAGGTCCGCAGATATTGCAGCACCACGTCGAACAGGCCGATCGCGGCGATGCCGCCGACCAGCACGAACAGCGTCGAATAGGATTTGTGCGCCAGCACCTTGTCGACCACGATCTGGAAGAACAGCGGCGTGATCAGCGCGAAGATCTGGATGAACAGCGAGGCAACGAGGACATGCAAGAGCGGCCGCCGATAACGCCAGATCGAGGGCAGGAACCAGCGGAAGCCAAAGCTCCTGGGATCGGCGCCCGCGCCCAGCGTCCGCCGCTGCACCAACAGCAGCATCGGCTCGATCGCGTCGCACAGCACGCTGAAATCAAGCTCCCGATCGATCCGGGTAATGGGATCGATGATGCGGTAGCTGCCGGTCGCGGTCCTGCCGGCGAAAATCACAAAGCCGCCGTCGCGCAGCTTGACGATCGCTGGCACCGGCGCCTGTTCGAGCCGGACCGCGGTCGGCTTTTCGACGATACGGGCCCTGAGGCCGGCGAGGGCGGCGGCGCGCGCGATATCGGAGGCTTTGGCGGGCGCCGCCAGCGCCAGTTCGCGCGCCAGCGCGAAGGGATCGGCCGCGATACGATAATAGGAAGCGATGCCGCACAGCGCGGTCAGGCCGGAATCGACCGTCGTCGCATGGACCAGCACGTCGCGGATCGGGGCGTCGGTCGCCACTGCCACGGTCATCAACGTACACCGATGCGCGACAACAGGTTCGAAAGCCTGTTCGGATGAATCAAAATATGCGCTCCAGATTTGGCGGGATAATCCCGCGCCCGTGTGATGGATGGCTCTAGGGGCGCGTTCCGCTGCGTGCGATGAATGTGCCTTTGCATTTCATTCCAGATCATGTTTCGAAGCGCAAACGAAACCCGGAAAGAGCTTTAACGCGACTGGTAAACGCGGGCCGGGGTTAACGTCACGACGACTTTGTTCGTTCATCATTCCGGGATGCGGGCGTGGTCGGCACCAGCCCTGCTGCGGGTGCATGCCCGGAATCCAAAAATATTGTCCGGGATGACGGTCCCTCAAATTTAGTTCGGGCATGAAACCAACCGATTCGATCAGCGGAGGCGGCTGACAAGCCGCCTCCGCTTGCGCGCGATGATGACGTCTGACCTCAGCCGATCCTGAAGTTCGACGCATGCAGTTGCGACAACGCCGTGCCCGCGAAATCGATCGAACAATTCGATCCGAGCGACAGCATGGTGCCGCCGTGACCGTCGCTGTGCAGGTTGTTCATGATCTGCGCGGTCGAGGCGTAGCCGCCGCAGCCGTTCAGCAGATCGACCACGCCAAGGGTATCGCTGGTGCCGAAGCCTGTGATGCAGTCGTTCTGAGTCGACGAGCCGATCTTCACCGTCAGTGCGGAGCCGAGATCGCTGATATTGACCTTGGCGATGCCGTTGATGGCGGCGGTATCCGACCCTCCCGCGAAGGTCAGATTGTCGCTGCCGCCATTGACGGTGACGGTGTCGCTGCCCTGGCCGCCGCAGACAGTGGCGTGGCTGCCGTTGAGCGTGACGTTGTTGCAGGTGCCGCCGAGGTTCACCGTGTCGGTGCCGGCGCCCAGCACGATGGTCTCCAGACCCTGTCCCTTGGAGATCAGGTCGGTACCACATCCAAGCGTGATCTTATTGCCGAGGCCGGCGGCGAGGATGCTGTCGTTGCCGTTGCCAAGCGTCACGCAGGCGTTGCCGAGCGCGTCCTGGACCGTGGTGCAGGCGTCGCCGCCGCTCAAGGTGGCGAACGAACTGGTGAGGTTGTCCACCAGGTTGGTGGCGGCCGAACTGACCGAACCAAGCAGGGAAGTGACAGAACCGAGCAGCGAGCCCAGCAGGTTGCTGCTGCTGCTGGTGGTGGTCGCCTGTGGGTTGGTAATGGTCAGGGCGACCGAGCCGGTAGCGGTGTCGCCATACTGATCGGAGATCGTATAGCCGAGCGTATCGCTGGCGGTGCAGTTCGCCCCGAGCTGCGTGAGCGCCGGGGTCGACGCCGCATAGATCAGCTCACCGTTGACGAGCGCGAAATTGCCGAGCGTGCCGTTGCCGTTGACGGCCGTGATCGACAGCGTGTCGCCCTTCAGGCCGGGGGTAGCTGCGGCCAGCACGGCGCTGGTCAGGTCGATGCCGGTGCCCTCCACCAGCGTCTCGGCGAGCTTGCCGGTGGTCGGACCGGGATCGACCGTGAGCGTGGTCGACGTGTTGGTGGCGGTGAGACCGGCGCTGTCCTGATCGACGAGCTCGAAGCCGACCGAGGTGGCCGACCGCGTGCCGGGCGCCGGTGTATAGACCAGGGCGTCGACTTCGGCGGTGGCCTGGGCCGCCGTCTGGGCCTTGATCGAATAGAGCCCGGCGACCGAGGTCGCGGTCAGGCCGGAGAAGCCGGCGCCATCCGACAGCGTTCCACCACCGCTGATATCGATATAGACGCTGTCGGTCGAGTTGGCGTTGGCATCGCCGATCGTGACATGGGCGAACGGGTCGATGGTTTTCTGCGCACCCACGATTTGGCCAGCCGCGGTCCCCGAGATCGTCGGGGCGACCACTGGATTGTTGATCGTGAAATTGACCGTGCCGGTAGCGGTGTCGCCATACTCGTCGGTGATCGTATAGCCGAGGGAGTCGTGGACCGAGGTGTTCGCCGCAGTGCTCGACGCGGTGTAGGTCAGCTGCCCATTGACCAGCGCGTAACTGCCCAATGTGCCCTTGCCGTTGACCGCGGAGATGGTGAGCGTGTCGCCCTGCAGGCCCGCGGTCGCAGCACCGAGTATAGCGCTGGTCAGGTTGATGCTGGTGCCGTCGACCAGTGTCTCCGAGACGGCGCCGGTCTTCGGGCCGGGATCGACGGTCAGCGAGGTCGTGGAGTTGCTGGTGACGATGCCCGCGCTGTTCTGAACCACGAATTGCACGCTGACGCCGGTCGGGGAGGTGGTCGGGGCTGGCGTATAGACCAGCGCTTCGACTTCGGCGGTGGCTTGCGCCGCGGACTGCGCCTTGATCGAGTAGAGCCCGGCCACCGAGGAGGCGGTCAGACCCGAGAAGCCGGCGCCGTCGCTCAGCGTGCCGCTGGAGACGTCGATATAGACGGCGTCGGTCGAGTTGGCATTGGCATCGCTGATGACGGCATGGGCGAACGGGTCGATGGTCTTGGCGACGCCAACGACCTGGCCGGCGACGGTGCCGGAGATCACCGACGCGACGGCGGCATCAGTATTGGTGACGGTGGTACAACCGTTACTCGTGCTGGTACCGACGGAGCTGACGTCCTGCAGCGTGAAGGTGGTCTCGGCTGACGAGTTCGGTGCCCCGGCCGCGGGCGTGAACACCAGCGCGTCGAGTTCCTTGGTGACGCAGGCGGCGGAGCCCTGAAGCACGTAGATGCCTGATGCTGCGCCGGAGGTGCCGAGACCAGAGAAGCCGGCGCCGTCCTTCAACGTGCCCGAGCCAGACAGGGTGATGAACAGCGTCTCGGAGGCGCCGGCGTTCGGATCGCAGATCGTGACCTTGGCAAAGGGGTCCAGCGCCGCGCCATTCGTCGTGGTCTGACCGGCGACGGTGCCCGAGATGGTCGGGTTCGCCAGCTTCGCCAGCGTGACATCGGTGCCGCCATGCCCGTCGGAGGAGGTCACGAATCTCACCTCGCTGCTGGTGAGATAAGTCTGCAGCGCCAGATTGACCGTTTCGCCGCCCACGGTCAGGGTCTGTGCCTGGCTGTTGTAGGCGACCGACTGGGCCGACACGCCGGCGAAATCGATCGTGTCACCGACATCGTAGCCGTTGATGCAATTGGCGAAGCTGCCATTGGTGAAGGCGCCGGCGTCGAGCTTCAGGGTCGGGACCGGATTGCCGTTTCCAGCGTAGCCAAACCAGATCGCGCCGCTGCCGGCGGCCTGCGCCGAGGTCAGTTCGAGCGTGCCGGAATCCAGCGAGATGCCGCCAGTGAAGGTATTGGCCGTGGCGGCGGAATTGGAGAGCTCGGGGCTCAGGATCACGGTGCCGCCGCCGTCGATGATCAGATCGGCTTCGTTGACATCGGCGCTCACCAGCCCGTGTTCATCGGTGATGACGCCGGTGATGGTCAGGGTTTCGCCGCTGGTCGGCGCCAGGGTGAGTGTATTACTGCCCTGAATGAAGATGCCGGTACCCCAGGCGTTGCCGAGATTGCCGCTCAGGTCCACGCCACCGGTGACGGTGCCGACCCCGAGGTTGCCGCCCTCGATCGTCAGCGTGCCACCCTGGATCTGGAAGATATCGGCGCCCGCGGCGACGCCGGGGCCGCCAGAGCCGGTCCCGGGGGTGCCGCCATTGCCGCCGACCGCGCCGTCATTGGCGAAGGTGACATCATCCAGTGTCACGTTGGCGCCGGTGCCAACATACAAGCCGCCGCCGAGGCCGTAGCCGCCGTTGGCGCCGCCGGTCACCACCGCGTTCTGGATCGTCAGATTGTCGACCGTGACGGTGCCCGATGTCACATTGAGACCCTGATATTGGCCGCCGCCGTCGAGCGCGCCGCCATTGCCCTGGATGGTCAGGCTGTCGCAGCCATTGAGGTCGATCGCAGGCAGCGCCGCCGTCTCGGTCAATGTTGCACCGGCGGCGATATCGATCTCGAATGTAGCGCCGCTCCCGGTCGACGCGCTGTCGATGGCGGCGATCGCGGCGGAGAGTTGGGCCGCGGAACTAACAGAATAGATGGTGGTGGTCATGGCAGCGCCCTTTCGGCAAAAAGACTGTCAGATACAGTTGGAACGGAGGGTTGGACGCGGCGCGCCGAGCGGGCGGCCGTGCGGTTTCTTTCAAGCTCGCGGCAGATCGATGCCGGCGGCGACGGATCGGAGATCGCAGCTAGTGCCACATCGGTACAGGCACTGCTTCCGGCGGCGCTCCCAATATTCGGCACGTGGCATCAAGGATTGACATCGTATTGTTAACAGCTCGACTTTGAACAATATGCTTCATCAGCCCGGCGGGTGTATCGTGCCAAGCAGGGCTGAAATGGGACTGAAAAAGGTCGAACCGCGGCAATTGCAGCGGCATCGTACGCCTTGTTAATTAATTTTGCGGCCGATCGAGAAATCTGTTGGATCCATCGAACATGGTGTGATCCGTGCAAAACTACCGATGACATCCGAAGCCGCCCTGTCATTTGCGTTAGATCAAGCCGCGGCTGGCGGGACGGCTCGAGGATCAATCCCGCGATCGAGGCCGTCTCGCCCGCGAGGGCAAGCGGCCAAGTCGCGCCAAACCCGCTCAGGACAATTTGAGTTTCCCGCGATCTGACGTAAGGTCGCCGATCAAACATCGCGGCGGCTCACATCGACTCATGATTTCCAATGACAAAACCGACGCGCTTTGGCGGCTGGGGGTGCTGTTCTCGCAGACCGGGGTGACCTCGGCTGTGGAGCAATCCCAGTTGAACGCGACGCTTCTCGCCATTCAGGAGATCAACGCCAGCGGCGGGGTGCTTGATCGGATGATCCAGCCGGTGATCTACGATCCGGCCTCCGACCCCAAGCAGTTTCGCAGCCTCGCTGAGCGTCTGTTCCAGGTTGACCGTATCCGGCTGCTGTTCGGCTGCTACATGTCGAGCACGCGCAAGGCTGTCTTGCCGGTGGTCGAAGGTCACCGCGGCCTGTTGTTTTATCCGACGCTCTATGAGGGCTTTGAATATTCGCGGCATTGCATTTACGCAGGCGCTGCGCCGAACCAGAACTCCCTGCAACTGGCGCGATTCCTGCTCTCGACCTATGGCAACCGCTTTCTGCTGGTCGGTTCCAATTACATCTACCCCTATGAATCCAATCGCCTGATGGCTGATTTCGTGATGCAGGGCAGGGGCAAGGTGTTGGACGAAATCTACGTTCCGCTGGATCCTCGTCCGGAGGATTTCGACAAGGTCATCGCCCGGATCAAGAAGTCCTCGCCGGACGTAATCTTTTCGACCGTGGTGGGGCGCGGTACGAAGGTGTTCTACGAGGCCTACCGCCGTGCCGGCTTTGATCCGGCCAAGATGCCGATTGCCAGCCTCACCACCAGCGAAGCCGAAGTCGCGGAAATGCACCGCGAAGCGGCCGAGGGTCATATCACCGCGGCGCCGTTCTTCGAGACCTCGTCATCGCCCTCGGCGCGGCGCTTTGTCGACAGTTTCAAGCTCAAATACGGTCCCGAGGCGCCGGTGACGGCGGCGGCTGAGGCGGCCTATTTCCAGCTGCACCTGGCGATGCGCGCGGTGGCCCGCTGTGGGTCGGACGATCCGGAGCGGGTCTTGAAGGAACTGCGCGACTCCGAATTCGACGCCCCGCAGGGCCGAGTCCGAATCGATCCGGAAAACAACCACACCTATCTGTGGCCGCGGATCGCGAGGTTGGACGCATCGGCCCGGTTCCAGACGGTCTGGAATCCCGGTGTCCGGATCAAGCCGGACCCTTATTGTGTCGTGCAGAGCCTTGATGACTGGTCGGTCGACGACCTGCAAACGGTCAGCCACTGAAAAATCCGAGCCGGGAGCAGCTGGTGGCGATCCAAATCCTTCGCGATCTGCGCGGCCTCCGGGTCCAGGTCGTCCATCCGCCGGACGATGAGCGGGTCCGGCTGGTGGAACATCTTCGCCGCATCGGCTGCATGGTCGAGATCCAATGGCCGGTCCCTGACAGCTGGACCGACAGCGCCGACGTGATTCTGCTGGCCGTCGAGCACGACTTCCGCGCTGCGATCGAGCGCCTGCTGAAGTCAACCGATGGGCCGCGCCCCACCCTGATTGCTGTCGTCGGCTACGAAGATCCGTCGACGCTGCAGCTGGTTCTGGAAGCCGGCGCGGTCGCCGTCATCGAACGGCCGATCCGCCCCTTCGGCCTGCTCACCAACCTGACGATCGCCCGCAGCCTCTGGCTGGAAAAGCGCGAAGCCGAGAAACGAATCCGCAAGCTGGAACGCAAGCTTGCCGGACTGCAGCGAATCCAGAAGGCCAAGGCGATCCTGATGGATGGTCAAGGATTGAGCGAAGCGGAGGCCTATGAAAGCATTCGCCGTCAGGCAATGGCGAAAAGATTGGCGATGGATGACATGGCCGCGGCTATAATTAATGCAAACGAGCTCTTGCAGTACCGCGCGAAAGATGTTTAGTTTTCATCCTGTTGGTGCGGGAAGGTAATTTTCTACGCGCAACTGGCGTCGGATCACCAGTGTTGTTGGTCTGACTTGGCTAGGAAGCCCGAAAGATCCGCGAGGGTCTGTCGGGCTTTTTTGTTTTGACGGCTGAACTAAGGGTTCGGATTTGGGCAGGAAGTTTGCAAGAGAATTTGCAAGAGAATTTGCAAGAGAATCTGACTGTCAACCAAGCGCAAGGAGAACGACATCATGATGCACGGCGATATTTCCTCAAGCAACGACACGGTCGGCGTCGCCGTCGTGAACTACAAGATGCCACGCCTTCACACCAAGGCGGAGGTCCTGGCCAACGCCAAGAAGATCGCCGACATGGTTGTCGGCATGAAATCCGGCCTGCCGGGCATGGACCTGGTGATCTTTCCGGAATATTCGACCCACGGCATCATGTACGACTCCAAGGAGATGTACGAGACCGCCGCGGTTGTGCCCGGCGAGGAAACCGAGATTTTCGCCGAAGCCTGTCGCAAGGCGAAGGTCTGGGGCGTGTTCTCGCTCACCGGCGAGCGTCACGAGGAACATCCGAAGAAGGCGCCCTACAACACCCTGATCCTGATGAATGACAAGGGCGAGGTGGTACAGAAATATCGCAAGATCATGCCCTGGGTGCCGATCGAGGGCTGGTATCCCGGCAACTGCACCTATGTGTCCGAGGGCCCGAAGGGAATGAAGGTCTCGCTGATCATCTGCGACGACGGCAATTATCCGGAAATCTGGCGTGACTGCGCCATGAAGGGCGCCGAACTGATCGTCCGCTGCCAGGGGTACATGTATCCGGCCAAGGACCAGCA
>Ga0302154_10003265_pt1 | contig 11901 bp, 6 predicted proteins | sample I_Bog_N2_3_FD_193507 | JGI IMG/M metagenome (GOLD analysis project Ga0302154, IMG submission 193507) | Peat permafrost microbial communities from Stordalen Mire near Abisko, Sweden - I_Bog_N2_3 | ecosystem: Environmental > Terrestrial > Soil > Wetlands > Peat | place: Sweden: Abisko, Stordalen...
CCTATCCCCAACTCGGATGCCGCCTGCTTGGTGGTATGCCCGCTCACGAGGAGCTGGAGGATCTGCATCTCACGTGGCGAGAGCCCGTAGTCATGCTTGGGGGCTGTCGCTTGGGAGACCATCTCCAAAACGCGGCGGGCTATATGGGGATTGATGGGGGAACCGCCGTCCGCCGCGCTGCGGATGGATGCGGCGACTTCCTCTGCGCTCGTTGATTTGAGCAGGTAGCCGGTGGCACCGGCGCAAATCGCTCGGAATATCTTATCGTCATCCTCGAAGACGGTGAGGATGATCAACGCCGTGGACGGGTAGCGTTGGCGAAAATGCGGAAGCGCCTCGATGCCGCTCATGCCGGGAAGCTCGACGTCGAGGAGGAGCACGTGTGGCGCTGCGGGAGCGGGCAGCGCGGACAAGGCGTCTTCGCAGCTGAAATAGCGTTGCGGGCAGGAAATGCCATCGCAGCGATTGAGCGCCCGCTGCAGTCGACTGCCATAGACCTTGTGGTCTTCGACCAGCCAGACAGTGATGGGGCGGGCTTGGTCAGGCATGGTCAGGCATGGTGCGGCAGGGAGATGGTGATGGAGGTCCCGTGCTGAGGCGCAGAATCGACGCTGACGATTCCACCGTGCTTCGCGGCACGCCGCTGAAGATTGACCAGGCCCATCCCTCCTCCCTTGAGGGCGGAGGGATCGAAGCCGCGCCCGTTGTCACGCACGGTCAGGATGAGGGTTTCATCCCCTTGCGCGAGCGTGATGTCGGCATGCGTCGCCTGTGAGTGCCGCACCAGGTTATGCAGCGATTCCTTGAGCATCAGCACGAGGTCGCGCCGCTGGTCCATCCGCATGCGGTTGAAGGCCGCCGCGGCCGGTTCATGCAGTTCGTGCGGGATGTTGCGGAGGATGCGGTCGATGATGTCGCGAAGGTGCTCGATCAGGTCACCTTGGCCATATTTCCCGCTCTGGGCGAGTCGCACGAGGTCGCGCATCGTATCGAGCGTCTGCCGTGCCGTATCGCGGATCTCAGCCAATTCCTGCTGCATGGCTTCGTCTCTCGTGAGCGCGAGCGCCTCTTCGCTTATCAAGACGATGCAGCCGAGGCTGCTGCCGATGTCGTCGTGCAGATCCTGCGAGATGCGCTGGCGCAAGGCATCCATTTCCAGGCGGCGGTCGCGACGATGCCGGAGATTCGCTCCGAGCAGCGCAAGCACTACGGCAACGATGGCTGCCGCGAGTATCCACCAGGAGATCATGATGAACCGCGAACGGATGTCGGACGACCTGGTGTCGATTTGGGCGATCCTCTGCATGATCTCGCGGCGATGCGATAGGCCGAGAAGCCAGTCCCCCAGATCGAGGATGTTCGCGCGGCTGGTGAAACCGTCCACCAGAGCCGCGCGCGACCAGCCGTTCCCCTCGATCGAATCGAATGCGCTCACCTCCTTGCCGAGCGCGACATTCGTGTCCCCGGACCAGACCTGCATCTCGGAAAGCGCGAAGAGGTAGCGCCCATTGGCATTGAACAGCTGCGGTGCGGACACGCGCACATAGCGGGCGGTTTCATCCCGGGCGACGAAGCTGATGGCATTCTCGCCAGGGCCGACCGGGGCGCGCGGCTCCGCGCCGTTGCCCCCCTCCAGGCCGGACAGCTCGACGGCATTGCGGAAGCTCAGATCATTCGCCAGCTGGACGGTCAACCCAGGCGGCCAACCGTAGCCTGGACGATGCGAGAATTCTGGCGGATAGGCCGGGAACAGCCGAACTTCATTTACCGGCATGACCTCGCCGAGATCCACCTGGACCCAGCGTGGCGATGGGTGAGGCTCACGCTCGAGGACGACTGGCTGGCTGGAATAGCCCAGGGTCGGGCTCGGCCTTGAGCCCTGTGGCGGGCCGAGCACCGAATGGCCATCCACGAGATTCGAGAGTCCCCACACCGGCAGCGCACCCATGGTGCGGCTGGAGGTGAAATCGCTGCGGCCAAGTCCGGCGGCGATATTGCGCTTCCCCTGGAGTACGATGATTTCGCCGAGCGCGAACAGCGCACGTCCGCCATCCTGATACAGCCTGGTTGCCGTGATGCGCACGAAGCGCGCACGCTTCCCGGCGCACGGCAGATAGACTGGCAGCGTGCCTGGATTGGCGAAATCGGTCGGCGTATCGCCAGCGATCACGGTGCGCCCCGCCTGGTCTGCGCTTTCGGATATCTCCACACGGAAACGCGCAGGGAAGCCGTAGCCCGGCACTATCGCCCGACCGCTGTCGGAAGCGGCCGGCACCAGCACCACGGCATCGAGCGGCTCCTCTCGCCGCAGATCCACTTCCACCCACTCCACCGTATTGGAGGACGCCGAGAATCCGCTGTGATAACCGATGCGATCCGTGAGTTGCGGCGTCGGCGCCGGAGGCAAGGGGACGAGGGCAGCCTCCAGGTCTCGTCGTTCAACGTCGTTGTGCCGCAGTTCGGAACTGAACCAGGAGAGCGACGCGACCTGGGCGACGCACCCACCCACCACCAGCGCCGCAAGACCGATCGTCAGCTGGACGGTGCGACGCATCATAGAAGGGGGGATCGTAGCTGCTCACCCAGTACCTCGCCACCCCTTTTGCCTGCTGGCATGCGCACCGGCGAGCGCCTGAGGGATCATCGTCGTCGTCAGGGCGGACCACGGCTCTGCTGGCGTCGAGACAGCGAGACTCAGCTGCGTCAGCCGCCAGCGGACAGAGCACGGAAGCAGCCCCGCCACCCTCATTGGCCGCCATGGAGATGGGCGACCCCGCTGCAGGGGATCGCCTTAAGCCGATGATGCGCCAGCCCTTATCCAGGATCATGCAGCGCTGCGGTCGGCAGTCGGATGGTCATGGGGAACCCTGTCCGAATGTTCGGGGGTTCCACGCTCACGGTGCCATCGCTACCCTCCAGGCCATGATCCCCCGTCCGCGCACCATCCATCTCGCTGCGATGCTGCACATCGCCGTCTGCGCGTGCTGCGCCGCGGAGTCCGCGGATTTCGAGAAGACGGTCACACCATTCTTCGCCGAGAATTGCCTCAAATGCCATGACGCGAGGAAGCAGAAGGGCGATCTCCGGCTCGATACGCTGCCTCTGGATTTCATCGGCGAGAAGAATGCCGGTCACTGGACCGATATCCTCGACCGCCTCACTTCAGGCGATATGCCGCCGGAGAAGGAATCGCGCCCGAAGCCGAGGGAGACGGCCGCGGTGGTGGAGTGGATCGCCACCCAGCTGGCGGAGGCGGAGTCGGCGCGTCACGCCACCTCGGAGCGCGTCTCCTTCCGCAAGCTCACGCGTGATGAATACGTGAATACAATCCACGATCTGCTCGGCGTGACCTATGACGCCTTCAGCACCATGGGCATGGGGGAGGACCCGAATTGGCTCGGCTTCGAGCGCATCGGCTCGGTCCTCTCGTTCGCGCCTGCGCACATCGAGAAGTATCTCAGCGCCGCACAGCAGGTGCTGAACGAAGCCCTGCCACCAGGACCGAAGCCTCCATGCAAGCTCATCCACTGGGATCCCTTCGGCATGCGTGAAGCCTGGGGTGGGATGAAGAAGGATTTCGAACGCCAGGGCAACGCGGCAGCGGTCCGCTTGCCGATCATCCCGAGCAGCAATGCCGTCGGGGTGGTCGGCAAGCGGCTGAATCTCCTCATCCCCTCCACCGGCGTCTACCTGCTGAGAGTGAAGCTCAGCGGCCTGCATCCGGCGCAGCGCCTGCCGCCGCGGTTGCGCATCTATGAGGCGGATATCGACAGCATCCTGGCCGAACAGGATGTGGATGCGCCCGAAGATCGGCCCGTGACGCTCGAATTCCGGGTGCATCTGACCGCAGGGAATCACGATATCGATGTGATGAACGCGGTGCCTGGCCTGGCGAAACCCATCCAGGACAGCAACCACGCGGTGTTCACCAGCCTGCATGCGCGCATGCCATGGCAGCAGAAGCTCACCGACGATGCCGATCAGCCGCTGCGGCCGTTCCTGATCCTGGATTTCGTCGAATGGGAGGGTCCGCTCTGCGAATCGTGGCCGACACCGGCGCAGCGTGAGATCTTCGGTAATGGAACCCGCGACGCCGCCCAGGCCCACGACATCATCGCGCGCTTTGCAACCCGCGCCTTCCGCCAACCGGTGGCGATCGAGGAGATCGAACGCTATACGCAGCTCGTCGAAGCCGAGATGAAGGCTGGCAAGGCCTTCGAACCGGCGGTGAAGACCGCGTTGGCCGCGATCCTCTGTGCGCCGAACTTCCTCTACCTCGTCGAAGGCTCACCCGCGAAGGCGACCACGACCCTCAACGACTACGAGCTTGCGGCGCGGCTGTCCTATTTCCTGTGGAGCACGCAGCCTGATGACGCATTGCGCACTCTTGCGGGAGCCGGAAGGCTCCATGACGAGGCGACCCTCCGCAGCGAAGTGCGGCGCATGCTCGCTGATCCCAGGGCAGCGGCATTCGCCGAGGCCTTCCCGCGCCAGTGGCTGCAATTGCGCCGGGTCGGGATGTTCGCGCCGGACAAGGCCCTCTATCCCGACTACGACGACTACCTGCAGAAGAGCATGATCGCCGAGACCACGAGCTTCTTCCATGAGGTGCTGGCGAAGAACCTCAGCCTGCGCAACTTCCTCGATTCCGACTGGACCATGCTCAACCAGCGCCTTGCGCTCCATTATGGGATCGCGGGCGTGACCGGAGAGGCCATGCAGCGCGTCTCTCTCAAGCCCGAGGATCATCGCGGCGGCCTGATGACCCAGGCCGCAGTGCTCGGGCTCACCTCCGACGGCACCCGTCACCGCCCGGTGCATCGCGGGAAATGGCTGTCCGAATCCATCCTCGGCCGGCCGGTACCGCCGCCGCCGGCCAATGTCCCGGCGATCAAGGCCGCGCAGGCCGCCGCGCCCAAGACCAGCCTGCGCGACAAGCTCGCTGCGCACCTGGAGAACGCCTCCTGCGCGGCCTGTCATCGCAAGATCGATCCACTCGGACTGGCCTTCGAGAACTATGACGCCATCGGCCGCTGGCGCACCGAGGAGACCGTGCGCGACGGTTCCGGCGCCAATCCGAAGGTGGACGCAAGCGGCGAGCTGTCCGATGGCCGGAGATTCGCCGACGTGAACGCCTTCAAGAAGCTGATGCTCGACGATACCGACAAGTTCGCGGCCGCCTTCACGGAAAAGCTCGCCACCTTCGCCATGCGCCGCGTGATGACCTTCTCCGACCGCGCTGAACTCCAGCGCATCGCCGCGACGAGCAAGGCCGACGATTACCGTCTGTCGACGCTGATCGAGATCTTCGTGACGAGTGCACTCTTCCAACGACGCTGACCAGAGTGATAACCATGAAATGCCTCGCCGCCCTCCTCTCCACGATACTGTCCATCGCCGCGCTGTCCGCGGGAGACGCGACCGCGCCGGCGGCTTCCGCACCGCCTGATCTCAGGATCACGCCGGGCAAGGTCATCATCCCGACCGGCACATCCATGCGGCGGATCTGGGGCGAACTGGTCAGCATGGATCTGGCCACGCGCACCGGCACCTTCCGCAAGGATGGCACGGACCAGCTGATGCCCTTCGCCGTGATGCCCTATGCCGAGCTGCTCCATCATGCGACCCTCGGCGACCTCCAGGATTTCCGCATCGGCGAGCGAGCCATCTTCCGCCTCCATGAGGATGGGAAAGGGGAGTGGGTCGCGCTCACCTACATCCAGGATGAGATGAACATGATGAACAACCACAAAGAGTATTTCTATGTGGATAGCATCGATGCGGCGAAGGGCAGGCTCATCTGCACCTGGGCGAACGCCGATCAGAGCTTCATCCGCCAGAAAAATGTGCTGATCGAGACCGATCATGACACGCGCTACTGGAAGGCCGCAAAATCGGCGACCTTCGCGGACATCGCCATCGGCGGCAAGCTGCGCACCAAGACCCATGGCATCGGCAAGGGCAATACGCGCATGTGCTGGGAGGTCTTCCTCGATGACGAGAGCCTGATCGCGTTCCAGACCGAGCAGAAGGCCGTCCATCAGCGGCGCATGGTCGAGGAAGGGCTGCCCGGGTACGTGGATGTGGCGGTGGCGGCAGCAGCGGCGGCGGTCGACAGCGTGGTGCAGTTCACCCTGTTCCCGGAAGGCCGTGGCTTCTTCGCCCAGCTCAAGGTCGGCGGCGCCGCCCGCGTCGCGCCAGCGGGTCCAGACCGCAAGCCGACCATGCCTCCGGTCCCAGCGATCATCACCGCCGTCAGCGGGGCGGAGGTGAGCGTCAGCCTGCCCTCCGCAGCCGCCGCCACCTTCCAGGCGGCGGGCATCGCCCGGCTGTGGCCGGGCGCGCATTGACCAACGCGGCGCTCCATAGCGGCAACCTCCCACCACCACCAGCGGAACCCGAGTGACACCATGAGCAATATCCGATCCCAGCGCTGGCTGCTTGATCGCCGTCACGCCCTGCGCGGCCTTGGCGCCATCATCGCCCTGCCCCTGCTCGACGCGATGTGTCCCCTGAGCGCTGCGGCCCCCCCCGCCGCTGAGACGGCAGCCAAGCCGCGCCGCAGCGTGTTCGTCTACATCCCCAACGGCGTCAATGGCATGACCTGGCAGGTAAAGAAGCCTGGTCGCGGCTTCGAGCTCTCCACCGCGCTTGCACCGCTCGCCGCGCACCGGGATGCGCTCACCGTCTTCAGCGGACTGCATCACCCCAACGGCATCGGCTCGGCGCACGTCTGCGCCGACCTCTGGCTCACCGGCGCGAAGCTCGACGACAAGGGTCGCAGCGCGCGCAACAGCGTCTCGTGCGATCAGCTCATGGCCGAGGTCACCTCGCGCCAGACGCGCTTCGCCTCGCTCGAGCTATCGATCACGGCAGGCGTCGGGCAGCCGAACAACACCACCACCCTGGCCTTCTCGCGCGACGGCGTGCCTCTCCCGGCGGAGGAGAACCCGCGCACGGTCTTCAACCGCCTCTTCGTCCCCGATCCAGGCGGCGCGAAAGCCGAAGAAGAGCGGCTGAAGACCGGCCGCAGCATCCTCGATTCGGTGCTCGGTGCCGCGAAATCGCTGCGGCGCGGGCTGGGCAGCGAGGACTACTCGAAGCTCGACGAATACCTGCACGCCGTGCGCGATGTGGAACAGCGGACCGAGAGGCTGGAATCCTGGCTCGACGTCCCGAAGCCGGTGCTCGGCAAGGCTGAAAGCGACAGGTTCCAGCGCAACGTCCCCAAGGCGCAGGCGGGCGAATATTACCGCACGATGTATGATCTCATCGTGCTCGCATTTCGCACCGATGTGACGCGCGTGGTCACCTACCTGAGCGGCAGCGAGGGCGTCGGCCTGGCCATCCCGGAAATCGGCATCAGCCAGCAGCGCCACTCGCTGTCGCACCACAACTGCGATCCTGAGATCCTCGACCGCCTGACCAGGTGCGATGCATTCCTCATGCAGCAGTTCGCCTATTTCCTCGATCAGCTCAAAGCGGTGAAGGAGGACGGTGAATCGCTGCTCGATCGCACCATGGTCCTGACCGGCAGCGGCATGAGCTACGGTCACGGCCATGGCAACGCCAACCTCCCCATCATCCTCGCCGGCGGCAGCGGACTCGGACTGAAGCATGGCCAGCACCTCGACTACAATCGCATGGGCGTCGCGGGCTATGCACTCGACAACGACGAGTGGCACTCGCTCAGCTTCAAGCCCAAGAACGGCGATGCCCGGTTGAGCAATGTCCTGCTGACCATGCTCCAGAAGATGGAAGTCAATGCTGCGCGGTTCGTGGACAGCCTGGGGCCGGTGGCGGAACTGGGATGAGCTCCAGACCCATGCCCATCTCGTTCGCTGTCCGATCTCGCACGGCGTCCTTCCCCGCCGGCCGCATGGCCTGTGCAACCATTCCGGACGACCATCAATGAGCTGTCACCGATCCATGAGGGGGGCACCCGCCCGCACACTGCATTGTCCGCACCTCAGCCCACTGCGACTCGCCGTTCTGCTGTGGTGGCTGGGCATGGTTGCGCCATGCGCCGCGGAGTCGGCGGCGACCGCCGATGCACGGTCGCCTGCCCGCGGCGACATCGCCACCGCAAGCACGCCCCCGTACCGGCCGAAAGCCGGCGAATTCCCGCCCTTCCACACCGAACATCGCACCGAGGGCACCTTGCTGGCGGTGGATTATGTCCATCGCACGGGCGTCCTGCGCGATGACGGCACCGGCGACCTGGTCGATTTCTCCATGCCGCCGTTCGCCGGCGTGCGGTATCTCAATGCCCAGGCCGATCTGCGCGACATCCCGCTCGGCATCAACCTCTCCGTCTTCCTCCACCCGGATGATTCCGGCGCGTTCACCCAGGTCACCTGGCTGTGCGATGATTTCACCAGCATGGCCGCTCGCAACGCGACGTATCACCTTGATGGATCGAAGGTTGGAGAGGGGATGCTGATCGCCTCCCTGCAGTATCCGGGAAGGCATGAGATCGCTTCCGGCAGCCAGAAGCTGCTGGTGGATGCCCGCACCCGGGTGTGGAAGGACGGAAAGCAGATCACGCTCGGCGAGCTGGTCGTGGGCGACGCATTGCTGGTCAACCGCGGCGCGCGCACCGCCGCTGGGATGGGACCGTGCGTGGATATCTGGGTCGGGGCCGACACCCACCAGCGCGCCACTGCGGGGCAGCGCGCACGCCAGCGCGATTCGCTCAAGCTGCGTGGCCTGCCTGGCTGGGTGGATAGCGACGATGACACCCATATCGTCATCACGCTCTTCTCGAGCGAGGATCGCAGCGTCGTCCAATCGCTCTTCACCGACAAGGAATTCCCCGTCGGCAAGGATCTCTATGTCGCCACGACCAACCGCGAACTGCGCACCTACGACGCCAATGTCGACGGCGTGCGGGCGCAATTGCTCAGGATCGAATCCGCACCGTTGGATTGCTATGGCAGCAGCGGCATCCGGCTGGTGCTCAAGCCCAACGAAATGCTCGAAGGCTTCCGTCCAGGCGGCTTGCTGCGGATCTTCAACGCCGAATGGCCGGTGAAGAAGGGCCCGGCGGACCCGCTGTTCGGGGAGGCCCTGGGCAACTATCATCTCGTTCATTCCCCGGAGATCCTTGACCCGCTCGCGCACGAATTCCCCTTCCGCACCGATTTCGGGAATGAACAGATGCCGTGGTACCAGCTCCAAACCGGCGTCACGCCGCCGCCGTTCTCCGAGCATCTCGTACTCGGCGAACTGGTCAAAGTGGACGCCAACGGGCATGGAGGGCAATTCCGCAGCGATCGCAGTGGCGACCTGGTCGATTTCAACCTCCTGCCCCAGGGCGGCATCCTGCAGCGAGTCGCCTACAATCGCGTCGCCTCCCCGGTGCGGATCACCGAGAGCGTCTCCTCGGTGCTGTACCTCGACGCCGACGCGACGCTCGCCGATATTCCCCTCGGCACGCGCTGCCGCTTCCAGCTGTATCAGGATGGGATGCATGCCTTCACCCAGGTCGGACTGATGATGGACGAGTTCACCCGCCTGGCGCTGAACCACGTTCTCTATCGCATCGAGGATCTGCGCCTGGATGCCGGCAGGCTCCATATCGTCCGGCATCTCCCGCAGGTGAAGAACTACCACGAGGATATCGCCACACCGCTCGACCTTGGACGTGCGGAACTCGATGTGGATGCCCGAACCCGGGTCTGGAAAGGGGCCAAGCAGATCGGGCTCGCCGATCTTGCCATCGGTGATGAGCTGCTCATCAACCTATCCGGCCAGAGCCGGCATGATCCTGGCCGCTGCACCGACCTGTGGGTGGGTGAGGAAGCGCAGAAGCTCGCAACCGCTGCGCAAATGAGGAAGAACGACGCGCGCCTGAAGGCGGCCAAGAAGGCGGCGCCCGCGAATTGACTGGATCGGGGGCCAATAGCCCTCCCACTTCCAGTGGTCGTCGTAGCCGCAGACCGCCGCGACGTCCTTTGCGCGCGCTGCATCCCGATTCTGCGCCCCGCAGGCGCTCCCGTTGCGGCCACGCGTCATGCATCCATGAGGGAGAAGGACGGCCACGGCCATCTCCCGGTTGACCATCCACCGACCGTGACCTGATCGCGCCTGGTCTAGAGCCTCGACGACGTGTCATCCCGTCCCGGTTGCGACCAGGATCGTCCCGAGGTCAGACGCAGATGGTTGGATGGTCGCTGGCGGACGCCGTCCTCTGTCGCCACATCCTGCGGCGGGGCTCCGCGGGAGGTCATCGTCGAATCCGCTCGCAGCCAGCGACAATTCGAGAAGCGCCTATCCCGGATCGTGAGGACCGGGTATGCGGCGGTACGGAGTGCGATCAGTAGCCGCGTTCACCGGCATCTGCGACGACAATCACCTGGATGCGCGGAGCTTCACTGCCTGCCGCTGAATGCGTGTGCCGGACGTTCGCGACTGCCGCGCACAGTCCCCCCTTGAGACCCGCTGCCGGCCCTCATCGTCTGACATATGCCCAGGCGTGAATCCATCGAGCGTCCCCACCGGGCCATCGACCAGCTTGTGCAGCGGAAGAATGACGAGCTGCAGCGCATGGCCCGGCTGTTCACCTCGAAACCGGCGGCCAACAAGGCTGCGCTGGCCAAATTCCTGGTCGATCGTGCCACCCCTCCGCTGCTGGCTCAGACGCTGGAGCTGGTCGGCGATGGGGGCCGGAAGCTGCTGGCCCATGCTGCCCATGGCAACGGCCTGCTGCGCACGGCACAGAAGGCGGTACCCGACTTTCATCTCGGGAGCTGGAAGTGGTATGGATATGGGGAACGCACGGTACGACCGTCCCCGGTTCTGATCTTCTTCCCCGACGGTGAGCAGCTCCCGTCCGACTATCGAGCCCGGTTGGCGAAGCAGCTTCCAGCCCCCCCATCGCCGCCGCTCGAGCCTCTGGCGGGGGATCCACCAGGGACCATCGTCCCGAGCGACCCCCTGGCGGATGCGGCCCTTATCCTGCACCTGGTGAAGGAGGGCGGACTGCAGACCGCCGTCAACGGCTTGAGCCCGGCGTGCCTGAAGCGCCTGGCCGCAAGCGCCATCGGCGTCAGCGGCGAGCGCCGCGGCGATCAGTTGCGCCTGGGGTCCTTCGCCGCCCTGCTCGAGGAAAGCGATCTCATCTCCAGGACCTACACGGGCTGGAAGGCGAAGCGCACCGCCATCGGCCACGCCGAATTGATGGCCATCTTCACGCTCTATGCGCGCAGCGAGCTCGATGAGATCGGCCAGATCGTCAGCATCCGGGGCCGCAACCATTCCTATGCTCCGTGGACGGATCCGGCCGTTCGCCGCCAGGAACTGCTGCGCGTGCTCCGTGGCTGCCGGCCAGGAGCATGGTACGCTACCCGTGATCTCCTCGACCATGCTGCCGCCACCGCTGCGGTCGACACGCTCCTGAGCACCACCGACCTGGTGCGCATCGGCAGGGATTACGATGGCTCCATGGACAACCTGGGCGAGGCCGGGCTGGACCTGATCCGGGATGCGTGGATGCGCATGGCCCTGTTCGCCTATCTCACCCCCCTGGGGGTGATCGAGATCGCGGTCGGGGATCCGGAGCCCATCCCGCCAGCGATCCGGGCGCTCACCCGGGACGTCGATGACTTCCCCACCTCCCTGTCGCCCGCTGATACGATGACGGCGGTGCGCCTCACCCCGCTGGGTCTGTGGCTGCTCGGTCTCGGTCCGGAGCCCACCAGGGCGACGGGGGAGCCGGGCGGTTGGCGCATCCAGGCGGACGGGACCGTCGTCGCCCTGGGACAGCGCGTCGGTCCCCGCGAGCGGCTCCTGCTCGATGCCGTCGGCAAGCACCAGGACGAGCGCACGTGGCGCATCGAACGCGCCTCCCTGATCGCGGCCATCGCCGGCGGCCGGATGGCCGCCGCGCTGCGGGAACAG
>Ga0302154_10003267_pt1 | contig 11900 bp, 12 predicted proteins | sample I_Bog_N2_3_FD_193507 | JGI IMG/M metagenome (GOLD analysis project Ga0302154, IMG submission 193507) | Peat permafrost microbial communities from Stordalen Mire near Abisko, Sweden - I_Bog_N2_3 | ecosystem: Environmental > Terrestrial > Soil > Wetlands > Peat | place: Sweden: Abisko, Stordalen...
CCGCGGCTGCCGAGGACGAATCAAATCTGGAAGCTAAATCCAACATGGCGAAGGCGTTCGACATCCCCACAGTAAACCAGAACCGACCAAATGACAGTCTCCGGCCGGACCATTGAGAACTCCGGGGGCTTGCTCCGGATTGCCGACGCCGGCCGGCCGACCCTGTCACCCGGATCGATGATAAGAATATGGGTCAGCCATTGGTTCGCCGCAAGCACGCAAATTTCGCCGACCAACGCCCCTGGCGCCATCCGACTCCGGAACGCGGCTTCGGCCAGCCTAGCCAATCCTGCCGGGTTTGACAAAACAAAGCAAATTCACGCCTGGGTTGCTCGTTCCGCGGCAACGGGCGCAAATAAAAGCCCGGTCGCATGGCCGGGCTTTTTGGGCGTCGCAGGGTGGTGGAGGTCAGGCAGCGGCCGCGGGGGTCAATTTCGCGACCATGCCTTCCAGCGGCTTGAAGGTTTGCTTAGCGAGATCAGCATATAGCCCGGCGATTTTCTGAGACTCGGCCATGAAACCCTCATAGGCCGTCTTGACATAGTCCGTTTGCGCTTCGATCGCCTTGTCCAGCGACTTCACACTGGACAGCTTTTCCGCCAAAGCCTTAGTATCTTCGAATGATTTCTTGGCGTAATCGCCATAGGCGATGGCGATGGCCTGAACGCCGTTCTGGACTGAGGTCGCTGATGCAACTACCGTCTCGAGCTGTTCTTTGCCATATTGCTGAATGTCTTCAACCTTGATCATGATGCAATCCTTCCCAGACTGTTGCGAACGCTGATCGGCCGGCCGGAACCCCGGCTTGCTTGGCGTCAGGTTCGATATAGTGCGATGCACAATGGGGTCAAGACTTTTTGTGCGATGCACAAAGCCCAGAACTTTCCGCTTTATCTCGCAAGGGTTGATTAAGCTTTTGGAAACCCGAGGGACCTAACGTGATTCGGCGGTGCCCGGGGTCAGAGCGTGGACCAAAAAATGTTTACGGACAGTCCCTTAGCCGGGGAATTGGTCTGCGAAGCGATCAATCCCGCGGATCCCGGCGGTCGGGCACGCACAGATTCGTCGGCACTTGGGCATAATTTGGCCTCACGAGCCGGTGATCACGTCACAAACCAGAACGGGGAAGTTCATGTTTGGTTCAACCTTGGCTAGCTGGCGGGTTCTAAGGGTTTGCGTTTACGGGCTTGTCACATTTAGCGCTGCAAGCATTGTCCTAGGTGAGGCCGCCGACGCACGCGGCTATCGGCACCGGCACCCTGCTCGGCCGGCCCATCATGAGGAGCAGGACAGCTATAGTCCCGCCTTCTCCTCCATCATTGTCGACGGCAATTCCGGCGCGACGCTTGCCGCCAGCAACCCCGATGGAAGCCGGCATCCTGCCTCGCTCACCAAGATCATGACGCTGTATTTGCTGTTCGAGCGGCTTGACGCCGGCAAGATGAAACTCGACGCCGAGATGCCGGTCTCCGAGCACGCCTCAGAGCAGGCTCCGACCAAACTTGGGCTGCGCCCGGGACAGACCATTCGCGTCGAAGACGCGATCAAGGGGCTGGTCACGCGCTCCGCCAATGACGCCGCCGTTGTCATCGCCGAGGCGATTGCCGGAGGTGAAGACGATTTCGCCAAGCTGATGACCCGCAAGGCCCGCGCGCTCGGCATGACCCACACGGTTTATCGCAACGCGTCCGGCCTGCCCGACGACGATCAGGTCACCACCGCGCGGGACCAATCGACGCTCGGCCGCGCCATTCAGGACCGCTTTCCGCGCTATTACCGGTACTTCTCGACCATGGCCTTCAATTATCACGGCCAGACGATCCGCAATCACAATCATCTGCTCGGCAGCGTCGATGGCGTTGATGGCATCAAGACCGGCTACACCCGCGCCTCCGGCTTCAATCTCGTCACCTCGATGCGGCGCGGCAATCGGCATCTGGTCGGCGTGGTGATGGGAGGCCGCAGCGGCGGATCCCGCGACGCTATCATGCGGAACCTGCTTGCCGAAAATTTGGAAAAGGCATCAACCACCCGCACCGTCGCCGCCATCAAAGAGAAAAATCTTTCGGAAGACCCGTCTGACGTGGCGGATACCGAATCAAGGCCGACGGTCGAGGTCGAGAGCGCCGTTGAAGTGGCGTCTGCTGCACCCGAACCTTTAAGCGCGCCGGCCGCCCGTTCGAACGCCGCATCTTCGCGTCCGGCCGTGACCGCCACCGAGGCTGTTCCGCAGGCCAAACCCGAAGCCTCCCCGTTGGCGAATGGGGTTATCCAAACCGAGGTCGCGCCTCCCGGTTCGTCAGAACCGATGAAGCCGGTCAAGGTCAAGACCGTTCAGGTCAGGTCGGGACAGTTGAAGCTCGGCCTGGCCGGATCGCCTCACTTGGCCACCCCTACCACCAGCGCGCTTGCGCCGGCCCGCGCCGAGCTTTCGGAGCCATCAGGCCCGGTCGTGGCCAGCGTTGAAAGCCCGGGGTCTCGCAAAGCCGAAGCCGAGCGGCCGGACTTGCCGCCGCAACCAGCTAATCACGGAACCGGCAACGGCCTGCTCGGCGTGCTTCCAGCGCCCAGCCCGTCGGCGCAAGCGATGGCCTATGCCGATCCAGCCCCCCGCCTCCAACAGCCGCAAGCCACTCCGCAAAACGGCGCCGTCAAGCCGCTGGCGGCGCATACCGGATGGATCATCCAGGTTGGCGCGCTGGAGAGCGAGGGCGAGGCCCGGCAGCGGATCGATGCGGCGCGCAGCCAGGCTCGCGGTCTGCTCGCCAATGCCGATCCGTTCACCGAGCCTGTCGTTTCCAAAGGCGACCACAAACTGTTCCGGGCCCGCTTCGCAGGCCTCGATCGGGGTCAGGCCGAATCCGTGTGCCGGGCCCTGAAGCGCTCGGATATTTCCTGCATCACGGTCAAGAACTGAGCCCGGCTGATGGTGGGCTCGGCGCCGTCAGAACGGTGGCGTGAGAATTTGGCGGTGACGGTGCGTGGCCGGGACCGCGCAGTTCCGATCGGAAGGCCAACTCCGCGCCGTTGCAAGCTCTCATCAACACTTATCCGCTAGGCTAACAGGCTGAACGATCGATCACGCCTGATGATGGCGGGCGGCCAAGCGGCGTGACCCGGATCAAGGCAAGAGAAACGTTTTGGTTTGTCGCGTTGGGTAGCGTTGCCGGAGTTAGCTGTGATGGGTGCGAAGCAGGGTATCCTTGGCCTCGTTTACACGGGCAGCCAGGTACGTCGACCCCCCTTGGTCGGGATGCAGTTTCTTCATGAGCGCACGATGAGCCCGGCCGATCTGGTCGCGCCCCGCTCCCGGCTCCAAGCCAAGGATCTGATAGGCCTCCTCGTCCGTCATTTTTCCGCTCGACGCCGCGCGTCGTTGCCCCCCTGCCGTATTGCCCTGCGCGTCCTGACGCCAGGCGGGAAACCGGCGGTCAAGATAGCTTTCAAGTAACGATAGGCTTTCGGAGTCGAAGCCGGCCATGATCGCCGTCAATTGCGGCAGATCAAATTCGTCCAGCCCATGACCGGCGTGAGGACCGGCCACAATCTGGCCCTTCAGTTCGCCGCTCACGTGATCGAGCATCATGTCGAGAAATTGCGAACGGACGCGCGAGGTTTGTCCCGGCGGAGGCCGCGCAGCAGATCCCGAAAACATGCCGCGGATATTGCCCAGGGCCGATTGATCGAATGGAGACCAGCCAAGCAGTCCGGCGCCAAACACCCCGAGCGGGATCGCGACCTCAAGTTCGCCCTTGATACCGGTAAATGCTGCCACCGCGAGTGCCAAGATGCCCCCGCCGATCTTGACCGCGCGCGCGAGCACGGCTGGATTGGCCGCGCGGAACATCTGCAGCATCGAATAGAGCAGGATAACGGCGACCACGCCAGCGATCAGGGTAGGCATAGCCGCAATATAGGGCCTTCGGCGATGAAATGCACACCGCCAGGGCCACCGGGACGCGGCTCAGCGGCGTCTCATTGCCCCGCCAGCCCTCACCCCCACCTGCGCCTCGGCCGCTTCACCGCATCTGGCCGAGCAAACTGGCCGCGCCGTTGCCGCGCTTCGACATCAGCAAAAGAGCCTCACGTCCGCCGGCCGCATAGGCCGCCGCCGCGCGCAACAGATCGCGCAGCTGCGCCGCGGCGCCCGGATCGAACCGGCACCAAGCTCCGCCGGTCAGCCGGGCGATTTCCTTGAAAGCCCGCTCAACTTTGATGTCACAGCCTTCCTGAAACATGAACACCGGCACCTTGAGCAATCCCAGCTCTCCGGCCTTGGCGCACAGGGCGTCGATATGTTCCTCCATCGCGTCGCCGACGAACACCACGGCGCGCACGGCGGACGCAGCCGCCTCGCGGCGCGCGTCCGCAAGCACCTTGCCAATCTGGGTATTGCCGCCGCGGCAATCGATCTTGGCCATCAGCCGCGCCAATTGGGCGCTGTCGGAAATCCATCTGCTGGCACGGCATTCATCGCCGCCGCGGTAATAGACGAGGCGGATCTCGAGGCTGCCGATCGCCGTCGCTTCGCGGAACATATCGGCCTGCAGAGAACAGGCCATATCCCAAGTGGGCTGCCGGCTCATGGTCGCATCGAGCGCGAAAATCAGCCGCCCCTTCGCGTCGGGGGACGCGGCGCGGGCCCGGGCGAGGAAGGCAGCGATATCCGCCGCCGTCGACCGCTTGACCTCCGGCACGGCGCCGGAAGCTCCCTGTTGCTCTGCGGACAACTCAGCCGCAGCTTCCAATTCGGTCGGTTCGCCGGACATGGCCCGCTCGCATCATTGCCGGGCCCGCCATGGGCCGCCCATCAGCCAAACCCCAATGCGGGCAATATGCAACGATTTTGTGACGCCTCTGACCCCGAGAACCGCCGCGCCAGTGTTCAGTTCTTGACCGACCCGCCGGGCGCCAGCGGCGCCGCCTCGGTGAGGACAGGCTGCGGCATCTGGCTGCCCACGGGGTTGAGCGGGCTATCATCCTCGAGGAATTTGTCGAGCATGCCCTGGATTGACGCCTTGGCCTCGTCGGGACCGGTGTCGCGCATGTCGTTATGCTGGAACCCGGTTCGGACCACGGTGATTCCAGCCTTCGCGCAGATTTCGTCGGTTGGAACGACGCCCGGGTCAGGCTTAAACACCGGATCCTGGGACCGGAATGAGAGGATCCTGAACCTGCCATCGGTCATGAACGGCACGCGGAGATTGTCGAGCGTCACCACCTTCTTGATCTGATCCGGATAAAGCTTGGCGAAATACACCGAGATATCGCCGCCATTGGAATGGCCGACCATGGTCAGACGGTCGTAATCGGCATGCGGCTGAACCCTCCTCATTTGATCGACGGCAAAGCGAATATTGGCAATGCTGCGCATGTATTGCGGGAGCCGGCCGACATAGGGCTCGCCCACTTTGGTGACCATGGGCGCATCGGTCGGCAGATCGTGCTGGATGCTGATCGCGATATAGCCGCGCGCGGCAAAGACATTGGCCAGGAAAGAATATTCGGTGAATTTAACGGTATTGCCGTGATTCAGGATCGCCACCGGTAGCGTGATCATGCCGGCATTGGCCTGCATTTCCTTGTCGCGCCGAATGGCGATATCAACCTCTACCGGCCGGTTGTCCCGCGCGGGGTCAAGGAAAGTCAGAGTTTCGTGGCGGATCGCCCATTTACTCGCCGAGAAGTAGCCGACCGCGACCAGCGTGCCGAGCGAAAGCAAAACGCAGATTCCACGTTTCATGGTCGTCCTCAACCTAACCGTTGTCCGCCATCCGCGCAGTTCTATTAACTACTCGTTAATATACGTCACGGCCACGTGATGGAAAGATGAAATATTGTGAATCCCGGCCCGAATATTGTGCGCCGCACCCGAGCCGCCCAGCGTGGATGCGCTGGGTGCTCCTGATCGCTCAGGTTTTGAGGGGTTCGATTGAAATGTCCGTCCGAAGATTCGCTAAAATGCGAATCAAAGCTGCTTTCGTCCGGCCGCAGCGAAGAAAATCGCTGACTCCCGGACTAAACGCCGGTGACGATCACGCGCCGACGATGTCATGGAGTTCGAGCGGCTTGTCGACCTGGTTGAACCATTCGGCGCGGTTGGCGGCGCGGCGGCGACCGCGCTCATCGAGCGGAAGCTTCAACTGGCGCAACAGGCTCGTGACCTCCTCACGCGCGGTAACATGACCGAGCGATGGCCGGGTGCCGAGCGTCGTCTCGTCGATATCGTCAAGCGCGGTCAATCCACGGGGAAAAAACTCGCGATAGACCACCCGCTCAGCAAAACCATCAAGCGAGCGGAAGCCCAACCGGAACGACAGATCCTTCAATCCCTCGGCGACCAGCTGCTTGTTGCGCGATCCGAGCATCGACAATCGGTTGCGAACCACGATCCAATCCGTGCTGGCGCCATCGAGCTGGCGGCGATTGCGCCTGGCTTCTCGCACCATCGTGGCGTAATGGCTCTCGCCGGTAACCGAATACGTCGCCGGATCAACGGTCCCGAGCACGTCGAAATCAAGGAAGCTGTCGTTGATGGGCGTCACCAGCGTATCGGCCATCGAGTGCGCCAGCCGCATCAGATAGCTGTCCGATCCCGGCGTATCGATCACGATGAAATCGAAGGTCTGTTCGACAGCGCTGACGGCGTTAACGAACTGCTGAAACTCCGACGATTCATTGTCGGCGATCTGCATGGTCTCGCCAAGCTTGATACAACGATGTACCGGCAGCTCGAGCGGCAGGCTGGTGCGGCGCGCCCAGGCGCCGCGGTTGTTGATGTAACGGGTGAAGCTTTGCTGACGGCAATCAAGATCGATGGTGGCGACGCGCTGGCCTGCTTTCAACAAGGCAACCGCAATGTGCAAGGCTGTGGTGGATTTACCCGAGCCGCCCTTTTCATTGCCCAGCACCACGACATGTGCCGAACCAGTTTGCCTTTGACGAGCCTGCACCAGCATCATCTTGCCTCTCGCCATATCTTCTCTCACGCGCGACGCTGGTCAAGTGAAATGCTTCACAAGTCGCTCAAATCCTGGAGCGTGTGCCCTTAATGATGAATCACGAGAGCAAGCGGCGCTGCTGAGGAAAGCGACCAGCGGCCCGATGTCGCGCGGAATCGCCGGCAAGCCGAAGTTGCCGCCGCCGGATGGGTCTTGCTAAGGTAACGGCCTGCACCCATTCAGTCAGGGTCATCCGCGACCCTGACCTCGCGAGATCAAGCCCTCATGCCGCGTATACCCATGATTGTCCGCACGGTCCCGGCGCTGCGTCGTGCGCTCGACGACCTTCGATCTAAGAAGGCCAACACCATCGCCCTGGTGCCGACAATGGGAGCGCTCCATGACGGTCATGTGTCGCTGGTCCGGATGGCGAAACGCCGTGGCAGCAAGGTCGTGGTCTCGATCTTCGTTAACCCTGCCCAGTTCGCGCCCACCGAGGACTTCGGTTCCTATCCCCGGACCTGGAAGGCCGATGTCGCCAAATTGGCTACCGAGAAGGTTGACCTGATCTGGAATCCCGACGTCGGGACGATGTATCCAGAGGGCTTTGCGACCCGGATCCTGACCGACGGGCCCGCCGCAGCCAATCTTGAGGATCGTTTTCGGCCGCATTTCTTCGGCGGGGTTGCAACGGTGGTTGCAAAGCTGTTCACGCAATGCCGGCCGGACTTCGCCATCTTTGGCGAAAAGGATTTCCAGCAATTGCGTGTGGTGGCGCGGATGGCCGCCGATCTCGACCTCGGCGTCAGGGTGATCGGCTGCCGAACCATACGCGAGCCGGACGGGCTCGCGATGTCGTCACGCAACGTCTATCTCTCGGCAGCCGAACGAAGCGCCGCCCCGGTTCTTTACCGCGCAATGAAGGAAAGCGCGGGGCGATTGCGCGCCGGCGAGGAAATTGCGCTGGCGATGGCTGGCGGCGCGGGCATGATCGCAAGCGCGGGTCTCGCTTTGGACTATTTCGAACTCAGGCATGCCCAGACGCTGGCGCCGCTTGCCAGCGAGGGCGGACCGCGGCGCATTCTGGTCGCCGCGCGGATTGGAAACACCCGTCTGATCGACAATATAGCGGTCTAGCTGAATCGCGCCTATGCACTGAAGGATGCATTCTTTCGATTCTCAGAGCAGTCCCAACTCGCGCAATTCGCGGCGCATCGGTTCGGGCATGTCAGCGACACCGGCGCCGGCGGATGTGAGATCGGGCGGAGCGTCGCTGGCTAGGAAATAGCGCCAGCCCTGGAACGCCCGCATCGGTCGCGACAACACGGCAATCACCTTGGGCTGCAGAACCAGGCGGCACCGCCCGATCCCATCACGATCGCGGAACGGTTCGATGGCGATGATTTTTTCGCGGGCCGCGATCTCGCCCCGGATCACCCAGTAGAGCGAGCCGCCTGCCAGCAGTTCGTCGACACGCTTTGGCACCATCCGGGTGATGTGAATGTGATGGGCGGGTTGACCCTTTTTCTTGGCGACCTGGATTCGCTCGGCGACCCAACCCTTGAGTTCCTTCACGGACTCGCAACCCACGGCGAGCTTAACGAGATGCAGCGGCATGGGTGAGAGGTTAGCGATCAGCCAGGATTTTTGGAAGCATCATTCGCTGTCCGTCGCGGCAGCCGAGGCTCCCGGAGCGGGCGCAGCGGCGGCCGGTGACCCCGGCGCGGCCGCCGCCGGCGCAGGCTTGACCGCTGCCGTCCTTGGCGCGGGTTTCGGCGTCGCAGGCTTTTTGGCCGCCGCCAGCGCCGGCGCCACCGATGCGGTCGGACGCGGCGACAATAATCGGGCATTTTCCGCCGGCGGAGGTTGCTGCGCTCGCGCTGGAGGCGAACTCGCGACGGGCTCAGCTGTCATGATGCTGACCGCCGGCGTTGAGGCGGCGGTGGGAAATTCGGCGTTGGTCGGCCGGCCGGTCGGCACCCCCGGCACCAGCGCCGCGACCGGTGCCGGCGCCGGCATTGTGGTTGGCGCCACGGGCAAATTCCATGACGGTGCATAGCGGGTGACCATGCCGTCATAGAGCCGCTCATCCATGTTGGAGACGATCTGATGACTATCCGTCAGCGCCCGAAACGCCGCGCAGGCCGTCGGCTTGCAATGGTCGCGCGTTGTCAGCACCTGTGCGATCAGGCCGTAGCGGTCGCGCTCGACCGCGCGCCGCAACCGCTGCAACTGAGGCGTCATGCTCTTGTCGGCAATCGCAGCATCGCCCAGTTCGGTCAGCCGGTTGATCTGGGCGGCCGCATAGGAGACCGCGGCGGCCACCGATTCGGCGGAACCAAACAGCGCCTTTTCGCAGGCCGTCAAAACGGCATCGCCTGCCAGATCATCGATACATGACAAGGCCGGCAGCGCCGCGCCGGCCGGTGCAGCTGATGCCGGCTCCTCGACCGCCAACAGCTTGCCGCCCAGACCTGGGCTACGCAAGGTTGCGGCGACGGCGACACCAATCGCCAGGAGTGCAATCACCGACAGCGCGCCGTTGGCTGCCGATCGGTCGGCGCGCAGCAACGAGATGAGGACGATGATCGCAAAGAACCCAGCCACGCCACCCGTCAGCCACATCGGAAACGCCGGCGAGTTCGAGATCAGGTCGAGCGATGTAGCCCAGGACCAGTTCATGCGCGATGTCCCTTAAGCCAACGGAGGATGCATCCAGATCAAGCAGTTGGTTTTCTGCGCAACCTCTCGAAGAGTGATCTTGCGAGCCGGGCCTTTCGTCGGCAGGTCTCGCTTCGACCGCCAATCCAATCTCATTATAGCACGCGCAAGCTCCCATTGGCCAGTCCATACCGAACATCGCCAGAACGTCTCTTCCTTTGAGTTTTCAGTATGATAGGTTCGGCTTATCCGGCACAGCTTGAACCGCAGGCCGGCGCCCTCGCCCGCTTAGGCGGTATGCGGCAGCTTGCCGTCCGGGCTGGCATGGTCCACCGCCAAGGGCAGCTGCTGCGCCAGAAGCTGGCTGAGCTGATCGATCGGAATATTGAACCGCGCCGCTAGCTGCTTGACGGTATCGCTCCCTAGCACCTGCTGTAATTGCTCGGCCGTGATCGGCAGGTTCTGCCCGTTTCCGATCCAGGATTTGACCTGATCGCCAAACCCCGCCTGTTGCAACTTGGCGACGATCGCATTGAGCCCGCCTTGGCTGCCATTGCCAAGCACTTCGCTGAGCACGACGGGCAGCACGGCCGCCTCCAGCTGACCGAGCGCACCTTTGAGGAGAGGTGAGTTTTCCAATGAATCGAGAATTCCCATTTCCAAGCCTTTCGCTGATACGCCGCCGCGATCGAATGATTGAGAACGCGTTCGCCGCCGTCAGTCAAGCCGCCACCGCTCGGGATACGTCAAGCATGAGGCGGCTCATCCGGGCGCGGTCCCATGGTTGTCCACATCAGCAACCGCGGCAGACACTTCCCTGTGAGAGGCGGCCTCGCGGCCGGCCGCTGTCGCCTATACCGTCTCGAATCGTTCGATCCGCAGGGTTTCAGCGAGGCCGGCGCGGGTCCATTCCTGGAAGGCCGGCAGCCCCATCATCGCCTCCATGAAATGGCGCGCCGGTGGCCCGATCTCGATCGCATAGGTCAGAAAACGATGCACCACCGGTGCATACATCGCATCGGCAGCACCAAAGGCGCCGAACAGGAATGGCCCGGAAACGCCGTAACGGGCGTGACAATCGGCCCAGATCTGTTGGATGCGCGCGACGTTGTCGCGCGCATCTGCCGACAGCGCGATGGCCCCGACCGGCCGGTGCAGATTCATGCCGCACTCGTTGCGCAGCGCCATGAAGCCCGAATGCATCTCTGAGGCGATCGAACGCGCATGCGCCCGTTGCGCGCGATCTTCCGGCCACAACCGTCTATCCGGAAATTTCTCGGCGATATATTCGATAATGGCGAGCGAATCCCACACCGTGACGTCGCCATCGATCAGCGCGGGTAGCTTGCCCGACGGCGTGACACTGAGGATCCGCCGCTTGTCGGCCGCCTCGGCATAGAGCGGGATGAATACTTCCTCGAAGGCAATCTGGTTGGCGCGCAGCGCAAGCCATGGCCGCATCGACCACGAGGAATAGTTCCTGTTGCCGATCACGAGCTTCAAAGTCATGCAAAGCTTCTCCGCATCATGCAGGCTGGGCAGGACGGATGCGAATCTGGTGCGCCAGTCCGTCGCGGGAAATTGGCTTTGAAAGCCGATTTACGCCGCGAAACCCACCCTGCGCCATCATGATTTCCGTATATCGAGCCGCGAACCGCCCCGCAATGCCATCGCGACAAGGTTTGCTGCACCGGAATGGGGAATTGAGCCGAACCAGCATCAGCCTCCGGCGAAATCCTGCGGCGTGAAGCTGATGTTCAGCACCTTCCATTCGCTGTAGCGCGCTGCCGGCAACATCGTGTAGGGCTGACAGGCCGCAATCGCGGCGATGGCGCTCTGGATGAGGGCCGGTCCTTTCAGGTTCAGGGGTCCCTCGATCCCTGCGGGGTTCGCCGCGAGCCTGCCTTCTGGCGTCAAGAACACCCGCACCGTGATCTGAAAATGGTCGGCGGGATCGACTTCTGCGGGCAGCTTCGCGCATGATCTGAGCCGGCGCCGAAACTCCTGCACCAGCGAAGCGGCAATGGCCGCGGGCACGTCCACCTCGTCGGGCGATTTGCCTGGCGTCGGGTCCGCGGGAAGATCCATCGGCAGGCCCAGCTGCACGCCATATTTGACGGTAAGATCGGGCTCCGGCGGCACATAGGCCGATGGCGGTGGTTGTTGCGGCGGCGGTTGCGGCGACTGCTGCGGTTGCGGTTGTTGCGGCTGCGGTGGCAGCGGTTGCTGCGACTGCGGTTGAGATTGTAGACCGGCCTGTTTCCGGCTGGGACGCGCCGGCGCCGGCGGCGGCGGCGG
>Ga0302154_10003275_pt1 | contig 11893 bp, 7 predicted proteins | sample I_Bog_N2_3_FD_193507 | JGI IMG/M metagenome (GOLD analysis project Ga0302154, IMG submission 193507) | Peat permafrost microbial communities from Stordalen Mire near Abisko, Sweden - I_Bog_N2_3 | ecosystem: Environmental > Terrestrial > Soil > Wetlands > Peat | place: Sweden: Abisko, Stordalen...
CAAGCTCCACGGCCCCTCCACGCCGGAAGAAGGCTACCTTGCGGCGCAAAAGCTGCTGAAAAAGAAGGCCAAATTCACCGCCCTCATCGCCTTCAACGACTTCACCGCCCTCGGCGCCATCCGCGCTTTCCATGAGGCGGGCGTCCGCGTCCCCGACGACGTTTCCGTCATCGGCTTCGACGATATCCAGGCCGCCGCCTACCAGATTCCCGGCCTTACCACCCTCCGTCAGCCCTGGCGTCAGATGGGTGAGTTGGCCGGCCAACACCTGCTCCGTCTCATCGCCGCCGACCATCCCGAATCCAGCGACATCGTCGTCCAGCCTGAGCTCATTCTGCGCGAAACCACGCGGGCCCTCGAAAGTGGCAACGGCAAGCCCGCTCCCCGCAAAGAGGCGAAATCATGAGTCTTTACCTGAGTCTCGGCCACGAAAACGCCGAAATCTTCCCCGCCGAGATTGAAGCCGGCCTCGCCGCCGCCCTCACCGCTCTCGGCCCCCGGCGCAAAGTCCTCGCCGTCCCGCCGGATCTGACCCGCATGCACTCCCGCGCCGGCGAGCTTACCCGCCACGCCTTCGACTTCTACGGCAGCGCCCTGGAAGCCATCCTGCCCGCTCTCGGCACCCACGCCCCCATGACCCCGCCCGAGCTCACCCGCATGTTCGGCGACTTGCCGCAAGACCGGTTCCGCGTTCACAACTGGCGCGAAGATGTCGTCACCCTGGGCGAAGTCCCGGCCGAATACATACGCGAGCAATCCGAAGGCCAGCTCGACTTCTCATGGCCCGTCCAGGTCAACCGCATGATCGCCCACGGCGGCTACGATCTCATCCTGTCGATCGGCCAGGTCGTCCCCCACGAAGTCATCGGCATGGCCAACTACAACAAGAACATCCTCGTCGGCACAGGCGGCCCAGCAGGCATCGGCCGCAGCCACTACCTCGGCGCGGTCTACGGCATGGAGCGCATCATGGGCCGCGCCGATAACCCCGTCCGCCGCGTTCTCAACTACGCCAGCGACCACTTCCTTGGCCACATCCGCATCGTCTACGTCCTCACGGTCGTCGGTACCAATGCTGCCGGTAAGCTCGTCCTGCGCGGCCTCTTTATCGGCGATGACGTCGAGTGCTTCGAACGCGCCGCCGCCCTCAGCCTCCAGGTCAACTTCCAAATGCTCGCCCAACCCATTAAGAAAGCCATCGTCTACCTCGACCCCATCGAGTTCAAGAGCACCTGGCTCGGGAACAAAGCCATCTACCGCACCCGCATGGCGCTAGCCGACAACGCCGAGTTAATCGTCCTGGCCCCCGGCGTCAAAGAATTCGGCGAAGACCGCGCCATCGATGGCCTCATCCGCAAATACGGCTACCGCGGCACCCCCGCCACACTCGCCGCCGTCGCCAGCCATCCCGACCTCGCCGCCAATCTAAGCGCCGCCGCCCATCTCATCCACGGCTCCAGCGAAGGCCGCTTCCAAATCACCTACTGCCCCGGCGCGCTCACCCGCGAAGAGATCGTAAGCGCAGGCTTCCAATACGCCAGCCTCGCCGAAATGACCGCTCGATACAACCCCGAAACCCTCCGCGACGGCCCCAATATCGTAGACGGCGAAGAAATCCACTACTTCTCCAACCCAGCGCTGGGCCTATGGGCGTTTCGGGATCGGTTTACGTCCCATTAAGGCGCTGCTCCTTGCCCTCGTGAGATTGGTTCTCGGTTCTCGAATTTGCCGAATGACATTTTGGCATACTGGCATTCATCCTGGAAGGAGTGGACCCTCCCGGGGTTTTGGCTACCTGTGCAGTAGCGCCAGGACGAGGATTACGAGTACGATCACGAACCGCCCGTCAATGGCAATCGTGATAGCCACTCGCAACCAGGACGATTTTCTATCCAATCGCCCTCACCTCCTTTGCGTTGGCACGGCCCGCAGGTCGTTCCCGCGACCTGCGGACCGAGGACCTATAGGTACTTGGCCATTGTTGCGTCCGCACCACTCGCATCGTCTCCAAGCCTCCATTTTCGCAAGAAGGTCGTTCAATCTCTCTTCAAACTCTAGTGTTGTAATTGCCACCTTCGGTTCCTCTTTGGGACCCAGGCTTGAGGATCTGCGCACTCTACGCCGCCGTGCCAAACCGCTCAATCCTCGGCCGCTTCTTCTGCGAAGCCTGCCACATATCGTATCCCGCCTGCATTTCGTACCAAAAGCTGGCGTGGGTTCCCAGCGCATCCGACAAGCGAAGCGACATATCCGCCGAGATCCCCGCCGCGCCGTTGAGAATGCGGGAGAGCGTCGCCCGCGACATATGCAGCCCCTTCGCCACAGCGGTCACGCCCCGGTCGCCAAGGTACTCGCGCAGCATCTTGCCCGGATGAGGAGGATTGAACATCTGAGTCATTGCGTCAGCTCCCGTGATAATCCCGATAATCGACAGGAATCGCGTCTTCCCCTTTGAAACGGAAGGTTCGAATCAGGTGCTAAGCGTAGCGCATCACGCACATTTTTCCAAATTCCCTCACGATTCCGCAGTTGCCCCAGCCACCCTCCCCGCCCCAAGTACAATCAAAGGAAGAGAATCGGCGCGGGGCTTCTCAGCGTCCTATAGCAGAACCGATAAAGAATTCATGAGCACGGAAGGATTTTCCCTGGGAGTGACGCGCCGTACACGAAATCGACGCCGGAAAAAGGGGCTTGGTCTGGCGGCATTTCTGCTGGGATTGCCGGCTCTGGCAATCGCCGTGCTCGGCGCAGCGTGGTTCTTTGTCCTTCCCGCGGGCCCGGACCAGGAGACCTTTGTGGAAATCGCCCCCGGCAGTTCCAGCAGCCAGATAGCCGCCGAACTCCAGTCTGCGCACGTCATTCGCAACCGCTACGCCTTCGAGCTCGTCCGCCTGTGGAAACGTGGCCGCCTCAAGGCCGGCGAATACCGCTTCGACCGCCCAGCCACCCTGAGCGAAGTTTACACGCGCATCGCCCGCGGCGACGTCTACACCAAAACCCTGGTCATCCCCGAAGGAAGCAACCGCTTCGACATCGCCGCCCGCGTTGCGGAAGCCGGCCTCGCCACCAAAGAGGAATTCCTTGCCGCAACCGTCCGGCAAACCAATCTCATCTCCGACATCGACCCGCGGGCGGCGACGGTCGAAGGCTATCTTTTCCCGGCGACCTACCGCTTTGCCCGCAAAGCCACCCCGGCCCAGATGATCGCCGCCATGGTCCACCGATTCCGCACCGAAGCCGCAGAGATCGGCCTTACTGACAACTTCCACTCCGTCGTCACCCTGGCTTCGCTGGTCGAGCGCGAAACCGCCGTCGACGCCGAGCGCCCGCTTGTCGCCAGCGTCCTCACCAACCGCCTGGCCAGCAAGATGCCCCTCATGACCGACCCCGCCGTCATCTATGGCCTTGAGTCGGAAAACAAGTGGCGCGGCGCCATCTACGCCTCCGACCTCGCTTACGACACCCCCTGGAACACATACAAGCACGCGGGACTCCCGCCTGGACCCATCGCCAACCCGGGCCTCCCCTCGCTGCGCGCCGCCCTTCATCCGGCGGCCACCGCCTATCTCTACTTCGTCGCCGCTGGAGCCGACCCCCAGGGCAAGTCGCGCTTTGCCGTCACGCTTGACGAGCACAACAAAAACGTCGCCAGCTACCGGCAGGCCGCAAAACGGGCAGGTGGACGTTGAACCGCCAACTCTCAATCCGCACTTCCGCCCGCAACGGCTGGCTCGCGCTCGCCCTGCTTCTTGCCGCCCTGTCCAGTCTCACCGGCTGCGCGAGCCTGTTCACCTCCAAGCGCCGCCTGCCGGTTCCCATGGCGCCCTCCATCGTCCAGACCGCCACCGGCGAAGAGCTCGCCGCGCGCATCAACGATCAGTGGGCAAAGTTTGAAAGCATGACGGCAACCGTGGACATCCAAGCCAGCCATCTCCAGGCAAAGAAGGGCGAGGCTACCGACTTCCCCACCTTCCGCGCCAACCTGCTCCTGCGCAAGTCGGAGATGCTCCGCATCCTCGGCAAGGCGCCCGTCGTCCAGACCACCCTCTTCGACCTGGGCAGCGACGGCACCCGTTTTACATTGCTCATCCCGCGCAACAGCATCGCCTACCAAGGCCTGAACTCCAGCAAGGGCCACTCGCTGAAGTGGTACGAAAACCTGCGTCCCGGCCCGCTGTTCGAATCCATGGTCGTGCGCGGCCTTGAAGCGGACGACCTCTACTCCGTCACTGCCGAGACTATCACCGAAGAAGACGCCGCCAAAAAGCACTTGCTCGTCCGCCCGGAATACGTGCTCAATATCATGCACCGCCGCCCCGGCAGCCAGGAGCTGGCCCCAGTCCGCGTCATCCACTTCGACCGCGAAGACCTGCTGCCCTATGAGCAGGATCTATACGACGACAAGGGCGGCCTCGCCACGCAGGTTCTCTACGGCGCGTACCAGGATTTTGGCGGAGTGAAATTCCCGGGCAACATCACCCTCAAGCGCCCACAAGACGAGTATCAGCTTGTCATGAGCGTCGAGCGCGTCACCGCCAACCCCGCCCTTACCAACGAGATGTTCCAGGTTAAAATTCCTCCCGGAACAACCATCCAGGAGATGGAGTAGCGGTTCGGCGAATCCCTCAGAACACCGGCTCCGGCGTGTCCACCACACGCGCCGCCCGCACATGTTTGGCGATGGCCCACTTCAGCTCGTCCAGACCCTCGCCGGAAACCGACGAGATCGCATAAAACTCGAGCTTCCGCCGTTTCGCCGAGGCCGTCAGCCGCTTCAGCTTATCCGGGTTGGCGGCGTCTATCTTCGTCGCTACCACAATCATCGGCTTCTCCATCAACCCGTGGCCAAAGTTCTCCAGTTCCCGGCAAATCACCTTGAAATCCTCGATCGGATCGGGCCGCCCCGAGGCGTCCGAGACATCCACCAGGTGTACCAGCACCCGCGTGCGCTCAATGTGCCGCAGAAATTGAATTCCCAGCCCCGCGCCCAGGTGCGCGCCCTCGATCAGGCCTGGCATGTCGGCCACCACATAGCTCTCGTCGTGCGGCGCCTCGCCCACCGTCACCACGCCCAGATTCGGCGCCAGCGTCGTGAACGGGTAGTCCGCAATCTTCGGCCGCGCCGCCGAAATGCGCGAAATCAGCGTCGATTTCCCCGCATTCGGGTAGCCGACCAGGCCCACATCGGCCAGCAGTTTCAGCTCCAGCCGGTAGGTGCGCTCTTCGCCCAGCCGTCCCGGCTCGCTCTCCCGCGGCGCCTGATGCACCGGCGTGGCAAAGTGCTGGTTGCCCCGCCCGCCGCGCCCGCCCTTGGCTACCACGAATTTCTCGCCGGGAAGCGAAAAGTCGTGCACCAGCTCGCCGGTTTCCGCGTCGTAAACCGACGTTCCCACCGGCACCCGCAAAATGAGGGATTCCCCATCGCTTCCGGTGCAGTTGGAGCCCATGCCGTGCTCGCCGCGGCCCGCCTTGTGCTCCGGGTTATACCGGAAATGAATCAGCGTGTTGTGCTGCTGGCTGGCCTGCATCACCACATCGCCGCCACGGCCGCCATCCCCGCCCGAGGGGCCGCCGCGGGGAACAAACTTTTCGCGCCGGAAGGCGACGCATCCGTTGCCGCCATCGCCGGCCTTCACCAGAATTCGAGCTTCATCGATAAACATTGAACAAAAACCAACTTCCTGTCTATCCAGTTTACCGGAGTTCCTCTATACTCGCTGGTATCTCTCGCGGTATCGAAAGCCGGGTAAGGAAACCGGGCCCATTCAAGAGCCTGGAACCCCCCGAATGCACGGCCCTTTCCTCAGAATGCGTTTTCGGACGCATGATGAAAAACTCTCAAAACCGCATCGCGCTCACCCTCAACGCTGGGGCAGCCCTCATCTTCGCTGCGTGGGCCGCTTCAGCCCCTTGCGGCGCGCAGATGGCGGCCCACGGCGCACCTACCGGCACACTCGACGGCAAGCTCACCGACTACCGCAGCGTCCCCCTCGCCGAGGCCGAGGTGCTGGTGCGCAACCTGGCCACCGGCGAAACCGCCCACACCACCACCGGCAAGAACGGCGACTACCGCATCGCCTCGCTTGGCCCCGGCGAATATCGCCTGGAAGCGCAGGTGGCTGCATTCGGCAAGGGCCAGGTGGAAGGCATCCTCATCTCCGCCGGACACACCACGCGGGTACGGGCGGCGCTGGTCATGGAGTTGCCCAAAGCCCGCGAGCCCCTCGAAGCGGAGCGGCACGACTTGGACCCAGTCAGCCCCGCCGTGACAACCATGATTCCCACCGAAGAACTCAGCCAGATACCGGTCCGCGAGCGTACCTGGCAGGCGATCGCCGCCTCCACCCCAGCGGCCAATCAAGCCAGCCCGCCTGAAAACACCAGTTCCGGCCTCGAAGACGCCTTCGCCGATGCCGAATCCTCCCTTTCGCTCGGGGGCAAAGCGTCGAGCCAAACCGCACAGAGCGTCGATGGCGTCCCCATCGTCTCCGGCTTCCGGTCCGTCGGAAAACAGCCGGGTGCCAGCGCTCTTGGCCAGTCGGCGGTCCAAAGCGTCGAGATGCGCACCGGCAACGGCGGCGTCGACGGCCCCCGCGGCACCGGCGGAGCCATGAACCTCGACTCCGCGCACGGCCGCAACGGCCTCCACGGGCAGGCCTTTTACCTCAATCGGCGCAACCTCTGGGGCGCACAAAACCCCCTCGCCCAGCTCATTACCGAGACCGCCGCGGCCACCCCCATCTTGATCGCCCAGTTCACGCCCCAGCCCTTCACGCCGCCCTACAGCGATCAGACCTTCGGCCTCGGCGCGGGCGGCCAGATCCGGCGCGGCAAGCTCTATTGGTTCGCCGCCCTCGATGGCCTCTACAAGAGCGACCCCGCCCTCGCCACAGTCCGCCAGCCGGAAAACTTCTTTCTCCAGCCCAGCGACCCCGAGCTCGATGTCCTCGGCGCGCGCCTCGGCCAGGGCAACCTCCAGCAATCCACCGCCTGCCCCGGCGGCACACTCCCTCCCGCCGAAATCCACGAGCAGGAGATCGCCTGCTACTCCAACTGGCTCCAGCGCCTCAACGGCCTCCTCGGCCAGGCCCCCCGCACCACCTCTCAGATCCAGGGCTTCGCCCGCGTCGACTGGCAAACGACCGAGCGCGATCACCTCAGCGTCGCGGCCAACGGCGCCGCCTCCAACTCCCCCGGCGGAGCCATCGAGCGTAGCGTCGCCACCTATGGCACCCAGAGTTTCGGCAACAGCAAAAGCAGCGGTGCGTGGGCGATCGCCCGTTGGGAGCGCTTCCTCACCGCCAACCTGCTCAACGTCGCCGACTTCCAACTGGAGCATCAGGTTGTAAGCGAAACCGCCGAGAAACCCACCGCGTTTGAGAGCGCCTTCATCGCCAACACCCAAAACCAGGTCCCGGAGATCGTCGCCGACTCCAAATTCGGCTTCATCCTCGGCAAGCCCGCGCGCCTCAGCGGGACAAAATACCCCGATGAGACTTCCCTCGTCCTCCAGGACCAGGTCCGCTGGGTACGCGGACAGCACCTGTTCTCCGCCGGGGCCAGCTTCGACCATATCGCCGACTCCACGAACTCCCTCGCCAATCAGACGGGCACCTACTCTTACGCCGACGTGCTCAACTTCATCTCCGACGCCGCCAGCTTCACCGCATACGGATTCTCCGGAATCGGCAACCCCTTTACCCAGCCCCACAACTGCGACTCAACCGGGCGCGTTCACTCGGTCGCGGGCCAGGTCTTCGGCCTCGGCGTCCTCCCGTGCTACGCCCACTTCACGCAGAGAATCGGCCCTACGAACTGGCGCCTGAGCAGCAACGATCTGGCCGCCTTCGTCACCGATCAGTGGCAGCCCTGGCCCCAATTCACGCTGTCCGCCAGCCTGCGCGTAGAGGCCGAACAGTTCCCCCCGCCCATCGCCGCCAACGAAAATCCAGCCATCCCAGCCACCCAGCACCTTCCGCCGGCCACCCTCAACTGGGGTCCGCGCCTCGGCCTCGCCTTTTCCCCCGCCAGCAAAACCGTCCTGCGCCTCGGCGCTGGGCTCTACTTCGGCCGCGTTGACAACGCCGTCATCCTCGCCGCCCTCACCCAGACCGGCTCCGCAAACGGCGACCTCAATTACTTCTTCAAGCCGACCGACCCCGGCGCGCCGCCCTTTCCCTACGTCTTTCCCGTCCAGCCACAGCAAACCGTCGCTCCCGGCGCGGTCTCTTTCGCCCCCAACTTCCGTCCGCAGCAGGTCGATCAGGCCGTCTTCAGCCTTGAACAGGAGCTGCCCAGCCACTGGCTCGTCTCCGTCACCGGCATGGCCAGCCTCGGCCGCCATCTGCCCATCTCCGTCGACACCAATCTCGCCCAAAACCCTCACACCGCTCTCGATACCATCACCTACAACGTCGTCAATTGCCGCCAGCAAACCCCGCCGGTCACCTGCACCGCCACAGGCCCCATCCAGGCCGCGCAGATCACCGTCCCCTTCTACTCCGTCCGCTCGAGCCCGGATTACCAGCAACTTGACTCCATCGAAAGCCGCGCCAACTCCACCTACGAAGCCGCCATGTTCAAAATCGTCCGCTATGGCGGCCATGGCCTCAGCCTCCGCGCCCACTACCTCTACGCCCACGCCACAGACTGGAATCCCAACGAATCCGGCAACGTCGCCGTCAACAATCCCCTCGACCCCTCCGATTTCGGTTTGGAATACGGGACCTCCAACCTCGACATCCGCCACTCCGCCGCCGCCACCGTCCTCTATGAAACTCCCTGGAAGCTCCGCAACTGGCCCGGCTGGCTTGCGAACGCATGGTCCGTCGCCGCCGTCGGCCAATTCCGCAGCGGCCTGCCTTACACCATGCGCACCAGCGGCTACATTCCCGGCTTCTACTCAAGCACGGGCTCGCTCTACGAAGGAGTCGCCCCCGGCATCAACGGCTCTGGCGGCGACAACCGCGTCTACGGCCTCGGCAGCGACAAGACCAGCTACGATATCGGCCGCAACACCTTCCGCTACCCCGCCACCTGGACCGCGGACACCCGCATCGGCAAGCGCTTCAACCTCGCCCACCATCGCGAACTCGAACTGCTCGCCGAGAGCTTCAACCTCTTCAACCACCAGAACGTCACCGCCCTCGAAACCACCGGCTACTATATCCAGCGCGGCAGCGTCTCGCCCGGCTCCGGAGCGGTAACCCTCCCCACCCTCAACTTCATGACCGGCCAAAAAACCAACACCGTCGAATTCGGCAAACCCCTCGACATCAACTCGACCACCTGGTACCACCCCCGCGAAATCCAACTAGGCCTCCGCGCCCGCTTCTAGCTCCATCAGCTCGTATGATCCAGCACAATCTTCCATCCGCCCTTGCCCTTCCGCCATACCAGGCTGAAGATCCCATCATCCTTCTTCGCCTCGCCCTTCGCCGTCCGCTCCAGGTGGAAATGCCCCGTCACCACGGCAAACTCCACCGCTCCGGAAGAGCCGGGCAATAGCCGCACATCCAGATCGGTAAACGAAAGGGTGCCCATCTGCTCTTTCCCGGCATAGTTCCGCTTGTACCGCTCGACAATCGCCTGGAACCCCTTCTGCACCGTCGTCGCGCCCACAAACGTCGTCTCCGGCGAATCCTCGTAGCTGGACATGAATGCCGGTATGTCCGCGCGATTCCACGCCTCCACCTGTGACGCAATGGCCGCGCGAATCTGCGCCTCATCGCCAGCCGCGGGCGTCTGTCCCAATGCAAATCCGCAGCCGCAAGCCACCAGAGCCACCACCAGAGCCAACCGCACCAATCCCTTGTGCATGGAAATACCTCCGAAGCCAGCCTACAATGAATCCATGGCCGCAAGCATCGCTTCACCGCCAAAAGAGTCTCCCTTTCGCGTCGTCCACACCGTGTGCTCGCACGATTGCCCGGATTCCTGCGCGGTGCTGGTCACGGTCAACGCCGAGGGGCGCGCCGTCAAGCTCCAGGGCGACCCGTCGCACCCCGTCACGCAGGGCTTCCTCTGCGGGAAAGTCGCCAAATACCTTGACCGCGTCTACTCGCCGCAGCGTGTGCTCTATCCGCTGCGCCGCAAGCCGGGCGCGCCCAAAGGACCCACGGCAGGCCGCGACTTCGCCGCCTTCGAGCGCATCGGCTGGGACGAAGCCCTCGAATCCATCGCCGCGCGGCTTGACCAAATCCGCAATGCCCATGGCCCCGAATCCATCCTGCCCTACAGCTACGCCGGCACCATCGGCCTGCTTGGCTACGGCTCCATGGATCGCCGCTTCTTCCACCGCCTCGGCGCGTCCCAGCTCGACCGCACCATCTGCGCCGAGGCCGGCGGCCAGGCCTGGAACCTTGTCTACGGCCGCAAGCTCGGCACGGCACCCCAGGATTTCGCCCACGCCAGGCTGATCGTCGCCTGGGGCGGCAACATCCACGGCGCCAACGTCCATCTGTGGCCGTTCGTCGAGCAGGCCCGCCGCAATGGCGCGCGCCTCATCGTCATCGACCCCTACCGCACCCGCACCGCCGCCCTCGCCGATTGGCACATCCCCATCCGCCCCGGCACCGACTCCGCCCTGGCCCTCGGCCTCATGCACGTCATCCTCCGCGAAGGGCTCGAAGACCGCGCCTACATCGCCGAAATGACCCACGGCTTCAGTGAACTCGCCGAGCGCGCCCGCGAATACACGCCCGAATGCGTCGCCGCCTGGACTGGCATGGCCGCCTCCGAGATCGAGCAGCTCGCCCGCGAGTACGCAACCACCCGCCCCGCTGTAATACGCATGAACTACGGCGTCCAGCGCTCGGAAAATGGCGGCACAGCCGTCCGCGCCATCGCCATGCTGCCCGCCCTCACCGGCGCATGGCGCTATCGCGGCGGCGGTGCGCAGCTCTCGCTCTCCGGCGCATTCCGCTGGAACAAGGAAGCCATCGAGCGCCCCGACCTGATGCTCCGGTCGCCCCTCGGCCGCGAAGCTCGCATCGTCAATATGTCCCGCCTCGGCCACGCCCTCACCGAACTCGGTGCCTCACCCGCCGATGGTCCGCCAGTCCACGCAATCTTCGTCTACAACTCCAACCCCGCCGCCATCGCCCCCAACCAGAACGCCGTCCGCCGCGGCCTCCTGCGCGAAGACCTCTTCACCGTCGTCCACGAGCAGTTCCTCACCGACACCACGGACTACGCCGACTTCGTCCTGCCCGCCACCACGTTCTTGGAACACACCGACGTTCAGGGCGCCTACGGCCACTATTTGGTCCAGCAATCCACACAGGCCATCGAGCCCCTCGGCGAAGCGCGCTCCAACGTCTGGCTCTTCTCCCAGCTCGCCCAGCGCATGGGCTTCACCGAGGAGTGCTTCCGCGACTCCACCGAAGAAATGATCCGTCAGGCGCTCGATCCAGACGAAACCGGCCACTCCCGCAATCAGTACATGTCTGGCGTCACACAAAGCGCGCTCGCCGAGCAAGGCCACATTCCGCTCGATTTCGCAAATTCCGGCGAAGGCTTCATGCCATGGGCCAACGGCCCCGTCCCCACTCCCACCGGCAAAATCGAGTTTTACTCAGAGGTGCTGGCGGCCGCTGGCGAAGACCCGCTCCCCGGCTTCATTCCACCCACCGAATCACGCCTCGGCCCGGACGCAGCCCGATTTCCGCTCGAATTCCTGCCCCGCAAGGCGGATCACTACATGAACTCGACCTTCGCCAACCTCGCCGGGCACCGCGCCATGGAAGCCAAGACTAACCATCGCCTCGAGATCCACCCCACCGACGCCACCGTGCGCGGCATCGCCGACGGCGGCCCGGTCCGCATCTGGAACGACCGCGGCTCTCTGGCTCTGACCGCGCTCCTCTCCGAGCGCGTCCCCAAAGGCGTCGTA
>Ga0302154_10003280_pt1 | contig 11888 bp, 8 predicted proteins | sample I_Bog_N2_3_FD_193507 | JGI IMG/M metagenome (GOLD analysis project Ga0302154, IMG submission 193507) | Peat permafrost microbial communities from Stordalen Mire near Abisko, Sweden - I_Bog_N2_3 | ecosystem: Environmental > Terrestrial > Soil > Wetlands > Peat | place: Sweden: Abisko, Stordalen...
CCCTAGCTAGGGTCAAACGACTGGAAAACGAAGGCATCATCTCGCGCTATGTGGCGCTGGGCAATCCCCATCTGCTGGGGCTGAAGGTCAATGTGTTCGTCAAGGTCAGCCTGGAAAAACAAGAGTCGCAGGCACTGGCGCAATTCGAGGCGGCAGTGAGCGTCTTCGATGAAGTGATGGAGGTCTATCTCATGACTGGCGATGAAGACTATCTGTTGCGTATCGTGGTCCCCGATCTGCAAGCACTGGAGCACTTCATTCTCGAGCATCTCACCAAGATTGCCGGCATCAAGAATATCCGTTCCAGCTTTGCGCTCAAGCAGGTCAAATACAAAACCGCGCTGCCGATCGGTTAACCACGGCAACGCGCAAATAAAAAAGGGCGGCTTACATTGCTGTAGGCCGCCCAAGCGGAGCCGACGCTCGTCACATCGGCGATGAGGCCATGCTTGCGCACACGGTACCCCATCCGCTCACCCCACTACACAAACTCCCCCAAGACATTCTCTTGCTGAGCGCCTGACTCGCAATACAGCAGTCGATGTAAGGAGTTTCCGACAAACCGGCCAGCCTGAATATAGGAGTTTTCCTGAGTAGTGGAGGTCGTGTTATTTCGCCACAAGCAACGTGCACAGCAAGCTATAAAGACAGATAGACTCGTTGCACAGTGCTGTCGGCGGCCAGTTGCGCCATCGTCCCTTGATAGTGGATATGGCCGTTTTCCAGCACATAAGCGCGGTCGCTGACCTGCGCGGCAAAATGCAGATTTTGCTCCGACAACAGGATCGACATGCCAGCACGCTTGAGTTGCACAATCATCTGCGCCATCTGCTCGACGATCACTGGCGCCACGCCTTCCGATGGTTCGTCCAGCAATAGCAGATACGGGTTGCCCATGAGGGTGCGTGCTACGGTCAGCATCTGTTGCTCGCCACCACTCATCTGGGCACCGCCGCGCAGTGGCATCTCACCCAGATTGGGAAATAAGCTAAATAATTTTTCGGGAGTCCACGTCAGCGCATCCCGGCGCGGCGGCTGGCGACCGACTTCCAGATTTTGCAGCACATTCAGATCAGTGAAGATGCGGCGCTCCTCCGGCACATAGCCCATGCCCATGCGCGCGATGCGATGGGTCTGAGCAGCACTGATATCTTGCCCGCGAAAGAGCACCTTGCCGCGCGTGTGCGTGAGCAAACCCATCAATGCCTTCATGGTGGTCGACTTGCCTGCCCCATTGCGTCCCAGCAGCGCCACCACCTCGCCTCGCTGCACGTTCAGAGCAACATCAAACAAGACTTGCGCGCGCCCATAAAAAGCGTTGAGCGCCTCGACCTGCAACATCACTTCGCCAGCGCTCATGTCACACTCCCTGCGGCCGTGCCACTGCCAAAATAAACTTGTCGCACCAGGGGGTCGCGGCGAATCGTCTCGCCGTCGCCGGCAGCGATCACCTTGCCGCGCGCCAGCACAATCATGCGGTCGGCGAAGGCAAACACCACATCCATGCTGTGCTCCGTAAACAGCACCGCCAGATTGCGCTCGTCAACCAGCTTGCGCGTAAGCGCCATCAAGGCATGCCGTTCCGCCGTCGCCATGCCGGCGGTGGGCTCATCCATGAGCAGCAAACGCGGCCGATGCGCCAGCGCCATGGCCAATTCCACACGCTTGACGTCGCCATAGGCCAACACAGCACCGGCGCGTTCAGCCTGATCAACCATGCCAACCTGTTCCAGCAGATCAAACGCTTCATCGCGCACCATGTCAGTCGCCGCTCGCCACAGTTGCCACAACTTGCGTTCACGCGAGAGCAAGGCGGTCTGGACATTCTCCAACACCGTCAGCGAAGCAAAGCTCGCCGCCACCTGGAACGTGCGGCCGATACCCAAACGCCAGATCTGGCGCGGCGCCAGAGCGCCGATGTCGCTACCATCGAACAACACGGCACCGCTATCGGCGCGCGCTTGGCCATTGACGATATTGAAGCAAGTCGATTTACCGGCGCCGTTGGGCCCCAGCAATGCCAGCAATTGCCCGGCCGGCAAATCGAAGGAAACATCATCGAGCGCCTGCACCCCGCCGAAGCGTTTATGCAAATGGCGCACCTGCAACAGACTGCCGTTGACGACCGCATTCATGGCGTGTCCCGTTGCGTAAAGCGCTGAAACATACCAGCCAAGCCGGCTGGAAACAACAACACCAGGGCCAGCATTGTCAGCCCCAATAAAGCCTGCCAATAGTCGGTCTCGCGCGCAATCACATCCTGCAGCCAGGTAAATGCCGCCGCTCCGAGCAACGGCCCCAGCAAAGTCTGCACGCCGCCCAACATGACCATCACCAGGCCATCGACCGAGCGCCCGATACTGATGGCATCGGGCGAAATACTGCCCTTGGAAAAAGCGAACAAGGCGCCAGCCATGCCGCACACTGCGCCGGCCAGCACAAAAGCCATCCACTGCACGCGACGCACATCGATGCCAATCGCCTCCGCACGCAAGCCCGAATCACGTGCCGCGCGCAAGGCCAAGCCGAACGGCGCCAACACCACGCGCCGCAACAGCAGCACGCCCGCCACAGCAAACGCCAGCGCCAGGTAGTAATAAGCCAGCGGCGACGCCGCCCACGGCGCCGGCCAGACGCCCACCAGACCATTGCTGCCACCGGTAACATCATCCCATTGAAACACGATGGCCCAGATGATCTGCGCAAAGGCCAGCGTCAGCATTGCCAGATACACACCCGACAGACGCACGCAAAACCAGCCGAATAACAAGGCCCCGGCAGCGCCTGCCAAGGGCCCCGCCAGCAAAGCCACAGACATGCTCAAATGCAGCCGCAGCAACACCAGCGCCGCCGCATACGCACCCAAACCGAAATAGGCGGCGTGACCGAAAGAATGCATGCCGCCCGGGCCCATCATGAAATGCAGACTGGCAGCGAACAGCACAGCGATCAATATTTCTACCAACAAGACCGTCAGATAAGGAAACTGCTGCGACAACAACGGTACCGCCAGCAGCAATGCCAACAGCAGCCAGCCGGCGCGGCGCTGCCAACGTCCGGCTGCACGCAAGGGCGGCGCGGCATCGGCCAGCGCGCGCACCAGCCCCTGCGGCTTGCCCAGCAGACCCCAGGGTCGCCATACCAGTACCGCTGCCATCACCAGAAATTCGACCACCAGCGTCAGCTTGGAAAACGAGATGACCATACCGCCGAATGACACCACCCCTAAAGCCACACAGAGCGCCTTGATCTCGGCAATCAGCAGCGCTGCCAGAAAAGCCCCACTGATGGATCCCATCCCACCGACCACCACCACCACGAAAGCATTGGCGATGGTGTCCAGATCCAGTGCCAAATTGGCCGGCACGCGCGGGGCTTGCAACGCGCCGCCCAGACCGGCCAGAAAGCAGCCCAACGCAAACACCCCGGTAAACAACCAGGCCTGATTGACGCCGAGCGCCGCGACCATGTCGCGATCCTGCGTTGCAGCGCGAATCAGCGTGCCCCAGCGGGTACGATTGAGCAGCAACCACAACAAGGCCAGCACCAGCGGCCCGATGACGATGAGCAATAGATCGTATTGCGCCAGCCGGCGTCCGAGCAAATCCACCGACCCGGCCAGACCCGGCGCGCGCGGGCCGAATAGATCTTCCGGCCCCCACAGGTAGAGCGCCGCATCCTTGATGATCAGCACCAGCGCAAAGGTCGCCAGCAATTGCAGCAATTCGGGCGCGCGATAAATGCGGCGCAACACCAGCATTTCCACCAGCGCACCGAGCAAGGCCACCGCCAGCGCCGCCAGCAACAGCGCGCCCCAGAAGCCAAGCGGGCTGGCACCGATGTGCGCCACCAAGCTATAGGCGATGAAAATGGCTAGCATGTAAAACGAACCATGGGCAAAATTGACGATGCGCGTTACACCAAAGATCAGCGACAATCCTGCCGCCACCAGGAACATGGAAGACGCATCGGCCAGGCCGTTGATCAGTTGTACGATCAGACTCGACAGTGTCATTAAGAACTCATTTCATCAATACCGGCTTGATTTCCTTGCCGCGCTTGCACACAATGGCCGCAGTATACCGGGGACACCGTCCATGCAGTGCCGCCATCCCAATCAGGAGTCGTTATGTATCTCGATTTTTCCCAATTAGAACCGCGTCATGCCTACAGTTGGCTGGCCTCGGCCGTGATCCCGCGTCCGATTGCCTGGGTCTCTACGGTGTCTGCGAACGGCGTGCATAATTTGGCACCGTTCAGCTTCTTTCAGATGATTACCGGCAATCCGCCCACCGTCATGATTTCACCGCTGGTGCAACGTGATGGCAGCTTCAAGGACACGGTGCGCAATGCCATGGAAAGCGGCCAGATGGTGGTCAATCTGGCCTGCCATGATATGGCCGATGCCATGAGCGAAAGCTCATTTTCTTATGGTCCTGATATCAGCGAATTCGAGCGCTGTCAGGTCGCCTCATCGCCGTCGACCTTGGTCAAGCCGCGGCGCGTGGCGCAAGCGCCGGTGAGTCTGGAATGTGAAGTGGTCAGTTGCACGCCGTATCCTGAAGCGAAGCCGTCTTGTCATATCATCCTGGCGCGCGTGCTGGCAGCGCATTTCGATGAGGCCGTGCTCAATGACAAGCAATTGCCGGATCCCGAGCGGCTTGATCTGCTGTCGCGTATGGGCGGGGACTGGTATGGGCGCACCCGCAGCGATGACAACTTTACCTTGGCGCGGCCGCTGGGGTGGGCGAAGTAGTACCGGCGTTATTGCGCCTACGGCTGGTTGAGCCGGTCAATACGTTCATCCGACAGCTTGCGCAGCAAGATTGCGGATGCCAGCGAGAGGCGTAATAGATTGGCGCTGTCGGTTTTACCGATTGCTGGCGGAGATTCCTGTCCGAGTTCAACATCCAGATTCATTTCGCGTACCAACTCACTGCTGTAGATGAGTTGCAGGCAACTGATAAGACCTGCGGAGATGTCGCGTGTGAGTTCGATGAAATCGCTGTTGTGAGACTCTTTTCCTGGACCGTGAATCCAGTGAAACTCTTGGTGAGTTGGGGGGATGGGGTTTTGATCGGGCGTGTTGGTGCTAGGCATGAAAGCCTCCTTTTTGCGAGATTGAACCGCGCCCCGCGACTAAACGGGGTGGGCGGCAAATGACAGGGTTAGTCGACTGGTGCAAAAAAGAAAACCAGCAGGCCGAAGCCTCCCCGCCACCGCCGCCCATAAAGGACGAGCGCCAGCATACACACGTAAAAAAGCCGCATTGCGCGGCTCGTGCGCTTCTTTGCATACCAGGCGACTAAACCCGTTCCCCTTTTTCTTGGGGACGCAATAAGTATGAGTGCGATGCCGTGAGCACGTCAAGTGCTCCGTTTTCTTAGCTTTCTAATATGGTGTTTTCTTCGGACGAGCTAGCCGGGGGTAACCCGGCAGCTACTCACTTTTCTTGCTTCGCCAAGAAAAGTAAGCAAAAGAAGGCGACCGCAAAAGCCTGGCCCCTACGGGGTTCCCAGTGATGCACAGTGAAAAATGGGAGCGACGCAAACGCGCTGCGCTCAAACATGCGTCACTCTTTTTCCATTTTTCACTGCACATCACTGGCCAGGCTTCAATGCGGACCTGAACAACCCCAACCGCTCGCTACGCATCGCGTTGACGAGCGCGACTGCTTCAAAGATTTCAACCTAATTTGAATATCCAACAGAGTTCGCAAAGCCACCATGCTGCGCAAGCAGCGCAATGCGCAGCGAGCAGTTGTGCCGTTTCCGCTTATGCGTCGCCGGTGCTGTGTTGTTGCGATCGGAAAAAGAGGGACGCTTGTCTGAGCGCAGCGAGTTGTGCGTCCCTCCCGATTGCAGCAACACAGCGCCAGGAACCCCGAAGGGGCGATGCATTGCGGTCGCCTTTCTTTGCTTACTTTCTTTGGCGAGACAATGGCTGCCGGGCCGCCCCCGGCAACGTACCTTCGTCCGAAGAAAACAACAACAAGCAACCTCAGCCGCAAAGCAAGTGCGTACTAAATTTGATTCAATAAATCGATATTGTCCTGAGCTGCTTTACGTAGCATCGAAGTAGCAAACAAGGACAAGCGAAACAAATTAGCGGCATCGGTCTTGCTGATGGACGGTGCAGAAAGCTGTTCAGGTTCTGCGTCCTGATTCATCTCGCGTACCAAGTCACTAGTGTAGATGAGGTGCAGACAGGTAGACGCGCCTGCTGAGGCATCGCGCACGAGTTCGATGAAATCGGCGAACCGTTCATTTCGGCCGGGGCCGAAAATCCAGTGAAAATCTTCGTGGGTTGGGAGAATGGTATTTTGGTCAGGCGTGTTGATGCTAGACATTGGCAACTCCTTGTGTGGTGATGAAGCCGCATCCTGCTGTCAAACAGGGTGGGCGGCAAATGACAGGGTTGACAGACCGGTACACAAGGAACCCGGCAGGCCGAAGCCTCCCCGACACTGCCGCCCGTAGAGCGAACGACATTGTACAGACGAATAAACCGCCAGGGAGGCGGTTATCCGCCTTGTGTAATCTGAGCTGTCAAACTCGATCCCTTTTCAGGGACGAGAAAAGTATCTTCCCGACAACAACAAAGCGTCAATTAAATTACGTACATCCCACATCGATACAAGGATGACTGAAACCAAAAAAGCGCACATGAAGCAATCGCCTCACATGCGCTTTTCCATTAGCCAAGCTGGTCTCAGCCCTCAGCCACGCGCTTACCAATATGCGCCAGCGCTTCCTCGATCTGGTCGATCAGAATCAGACACAGATCGCCTTCGCCCAAGGCCGCCAGGGCGGTATCAATAGCCAGGAACTCGCCATAGATTTCCTGGGTTTGCTTGGTGCGGCTGGCATTTTCCAGGCCGGCGCGCAGCAGCGCCAACACTTCGCCATCGGCTCGGCCGCGCTGACACTGGTCTTGATACAGAATCACCGTGTCGAAGGCATCGCCCAGGATCTCGGTCTGTTGCCGGATATCGATGTCACGCCGATCACCGGCGCCGCTGATGACCACCGAACGGTGCTTGGCCGGGATGCTTTCGACGGCCTTGACCAGCGCATTGATCGCATCCGGATTGTGACCGTAGTCGGCAATCACGGTCGCACCGCGATAGTCGAACAGATTGAAACGTCCCGGCGCGGTGTCGACATCGCTGACGAAGCTGCGCAGGCTGGTGCGGATAATGTCCCAGTTCAGGTTCAGTGCCCATGCCGCTGCCACCGAAGCCATGGTGTTTTCCACCTGGAAGCCGATGCTGCCGCCACGGGTCAACGGAATATCCTTGAGCGCCAGACGCACTTCCTTGTCTGCTTGTGCGGCCACGATGTCATTGCCGTCGCGGAACACCACCCGGCGCCCCTGGGCGCGATGCGTGGCCATGATTGGATGCAGCGCATCGAGCGCAAAGAAAATCACCTCGCCTGGACAACTCTGCGCCATATTGGCCACCATCGGATCGGCCGCGTTGAGCACGGCATAGCCGGTCGGAGCGACGTTTTCGACAATCACACGCTTGACTACTGCCAGGTCTTCCACGGTGCTGATGTAGCTCAGGCCAAGGTGGTCGCCCATGCCGATGTTGGTCACCACGGCAACGTTACAGCGGTCAAACCCGAGACCTTCGCGCAAGACGCCGCCACGTGCGGTTTCCAGCACAGCCGCATCGACGTCGGGATGGAACAGCACATTGCGGGCGCTGCGCGGGCCGCTGCAGTCGCCGGTATCAATGCGTTGCTGATCGATGTAGACGCCGTCGGTGTTGGTCATGCCTACGCGCAAGCCTTGTTGCGCCAGCAAATGTGTGATCAGACGCACCGTGGTGGTCTTGCCGTTGGTGCCGGCCACTGCGACCACGGGGATGCGGCCATCGTCGCCATCGGCGAACATGGTCGAGATAATCGCGTCGCCGACGGCGCGGCCTTTACCGAAGGAGGGTGTCAAGTGCATGCGCAGACCCGGCGCAGCATTGACTTCGACGATGCCGCCTTCCTGTTCTTCCAGCGGCTTATGCACACTGTTGCAGACAATGTCGACGCCGCAGATGTCCAGACCGACCATCTGCGCAGCAGCGACGGCGCGCGCTGCCAGTTCTGGATGGACGTCATCGGTGACATCCGTTGCGGTGCCGCCGGTGCTCAGATTGGCGTTGTTACGCAAGACGATGCGCGCGCCTTGCGGCGGAATCGAGTCGGCATCGTAATTTTGTTTGGCCAAGGTCGCCAAGGCGATATCGTCGAAACGAATTTTGGTCAACGAGGTGGCATGGCCATCGCCGCGTAAGGGGTCGCTATTGACTTGCTCAACCAACTGGCGAATGGTGTGCACGCCGTCGCCGAGCACTTGCGGCGGATCACGGCGGGCCGCCGCCACCAGGGTCTTGCCGATCACCAGCAAACGATAGTCGTGACCGGGCAGATAGCGTTCGACGATGATTTCGTCACTGATCTTGAAGGCAGCATGGAAGGCCGCAGTAATTTGCGCCTCGGTGCTGATGTTGACCGCAACACCTTTGCCCTGATTGCCGTCGCGTGGCTTGATGACGACCGGGCCGGCAATTTCTTGCGCCGCAGCCCAAGCATCTTCGGCGGTCTCGACCACGCGGCCGTTGGGAACCGGCACGCCAGCGGCATGCAACAGCATCTTGGTCAGTTCCTTGTCTTGCGCAATCGATTCGGCAATGGCGCTGGTGTCACTGGTTTCGGCGGCCTGGATGCGTTTTTGGCGGCTGCCCCAGCCGAATTGAACCATGCTGCCTTGGGTCAGACGGCGAAACGGGATACCACGCTTTTGCGCGGCGGTGACGATGGAGCCGGTGCTGGGACCCAAGCGCACGTCCTCATCTTCGTCGCGCAGGCGTTTGAGGGCGTCGGCCAGATCAAACGGTTTGTCTTGTGCGGCCGCAATGCAGAGCGCTTGCGCCAATTCGAAGGCCAAGCGGCCGACGCTTTCTTCGCTGTATTCGGCGATCACCTGATATACGCCGTCTTCGACGGTGGGCACAGTGCGGCTGAAGGTGACCGGGCAGCCGGCCTGGGATTGCAGGCCCAGCGCGGCGGCCTCGAGCGCGTGCGCCATCGAGATGGCTTTGACCGCACCGGCCGGTTGCAGCGAGCCGATATGCGGGAAGCGCGCGCGCAGACGGACTTCGAATCCTGGGATGCCTTCAATGGCGCGTTCAGCCTCGGTGCAAGATACGATTGCTTCGATCGCTGTGTGTCTGCTCCACAGATTGGGGCCGCGCAATACGCGAATACGTGATACGTCCATCAACAAGTCTTCCTGAGTAGGTGCCGTGCCGCAGTGGCCGGTGGTAAATTTTGTTGCGCTTGGTGCCTGGTGCAAGCGTGGCACTCAGAGCGTTTGTGCCTTGCGTTTCTTGTCTTGTTCCTCGGCTTGCTCAGTGCCGAACAGCTCGATGCCGGCACGAATCAAGTCTGCCGAAATACCGAGCGCCCAGGCCGCCGCCACGGCGGCCAGGACGTTCTCGATCTGAAACGCGACAGCGCCGCCGCCGGTGATCGGAATGGCCGCCACGCTGCTGACGGCGACTTCCTTATCGCCACTGGCCTGGATGACGCGACCGTCACGCACGAACACGCCGCGCTTGCCTTGGCTTAAGTGTTGCGCCATCACGGCTGCACCGGCATCGTTGGCGAAGAAAATCACTTCGCCGTCGCATAGGCTAGCCATATCGGCTACCAAGGGATCATCGGCATTGAGTACTGCCACGCCGTTGGGCAAGACGACGTCAATTTGGGTGCGCTTGACCTTGGTGGCCATTTGCTCGGCATCGTTGATGTAGTACTCGGGCAGGCGGTCGGCCGGATCGATATTGGCCACGACGCCGACCTGACAGCGGTCGTAGGCGAGGCCTTCGGAAAGGATGGAGACGCTGCCGTTTTCAAATACGGCTGCTTCCACGGCGCGGTTAAGCAGCACCCGACGCGCTGAGCTCCAATTGGCGCGATTGCCTTTTTCGACCAGTCGCTGACCAAAATACAAACCGTCGCCGCAGGCCAGACCGACATGCTTGCCGCTGAGGTGAATGATGCGGGCAATCAAGCGCGAAATGGTGGTCTTGCCGTGGGTGCCAGTAACACCCACGATAGGGATGCGGCCAGTATCTTCGGGTTTGAACAGGTGATCGATGATGGCTTGTCCGACCAGACGCGGTTTGCCTTCCGAAGGCTTGAGGTGCATCAGCAGGCCTGGACCGGCATTGATTTCAACGATCGCACCGCGTTGTTCGTCGAGCGGACGCGAAATGTCTTCGGCCACCAGGTCAACCCCGGCGATGTCCAGACCGACCACGCGCGCGGCCAGCGCTGCGGTGGCTGCTACGCTAGGATGCACCTGGTCGGTGACATCGATGGCCACATTGCCATTGCGCAGCAATAAGACCTTTTTGCCGGCCGGAGGCACTGAGTGTTCAGTTAGCCCCTGGCGCTCCAAGTCCAGGCGCGCTGCCGGATCGGTTTCGAGCTTCACGAGGTTGAATATATGTTCTTCAAGGTCGCCACGGCGCGGATCGCTGTTGAGCACCTCGATGTGCTGCGCCACAGTGAGTTTGCCGTCACCAATGAGATAGACAGGCTCGCCGCGGGCTGCCGCTGCCAGTTTGCCACCGACAATCAGCAAGCGATGTTCGTTGCCGCGCACGAAGCGTTCTACCAGGACACTGCTGCCTTCTTCTAAGGCCGCCAGGTAAGCGGTTTCCACTTCTGCTTGGGTATTGAGGTCAATAAAAACACCGCGACCATGGTTGGCGTCTGAGGGTTTGACCACCACCGGCAGACCAATGTCTTGGGCCGCCTCCCAAGCATCAGCAGGGCTATCCACGGCACGTCCTTCAGGAATAGCTACGCCGCAGGACTGCAGCAAGCCCTTGGTGAGATCCTTGTCGCGCGAAATACTTTCCGCGATGGCGCTGGTTTGATCCGTTTCTGCAGTCCAGATACGGCGTTGTTTAATACCGTGGCCGAGCTGGACTAGATTGCCTTCGGATAAGCGAATTGTCGGAATCCGGCGATTCTCGGCGGCGTCAACGATGCAGGCAGTGCTGGGGCCGAGGCAGAGTGAGTCGACCATCTCGCGCAGTGTGGCGACCGTAGCATCCACATCAAACGGGCGATCTTCGATGGCGGCCATGACCAGATCACGCCCAGCGTGCAGCGCGGCGCGGGTGACTTGTTCATGGCGGGCGCGCACGACCACCTTGTACACCCCGCGTACCGAGGTTTCACGGGCCTTGCCGAAGCCGCCCGGCAAGCCGGCCAGATTTTGCAACTCCAGCGTGACATGTTCCATGATGTGACCAGGCCAGGTGCCTTCCTGCAGGCGTTGCAGGAAGCCGCCGCGTTCGCCATAGCTACAACGGTGTTCGATCAGCGTTGGCAGCCAAGCCGTCAAGCGCTCATTGAAGCCAGCAATGGTGTTGGATGGAAAGTCTTCCAGTTCCCCGATATCGATCCATACCTCGAGTGCGGGCCGGTAGGTCCAGATGTTGGGGCCATGCAAAGGTAGGAAACGGAGAAATTCTATATTTTTCATGTGTAAGCAGAGTTGCCGCTGGCTCTTGTCTGTTCTATCAATCCAAGCTTGAATAACGCATTAGGGCTCGATTGGTTTACGTGTTCAAAATAAAATACTGCCCAGTACAATGTTTTTTGCGCGATTTTCTGCCATTTTCTTTTGGTTGTTCTTGCCAAACTGCTGTCGAGTAAGGCCAGGCCTTCTTGAATTACGCATATACCTTGGTATTGTCGCAGACTGTTTCATGTCTTGCATGCAAAAAAATCAGCATTTTGTCAGAATATTTCCATTGTTTTGTCTAGTATATTTGAATTTTTCACAGTGTTTTGCCATGGTTTCAA
>Ga0302154_10003291_pt1 | contig 11864 bp, 13 predicted proteins | sample I_Bog_N2_3_FD_193507 | JGI IMG/M metagenome (GOLD analysis project Ga0302154, IMG submission 193507) | Peat permafrost microbial communities from Stordalen Mire near Abisko, Sweden - I_Bog_N2_3 | ecosystem: Environmental > Terrestrial > Soil > Wetlands > Peat | place: Sweden: Abisko, Stordalen...
AGGGTCGTGTCGACATCCGGCAGCCCGGCACCTCCGTGGTGCGGCGGCACCGGTCGACCCACTGTGGAGGTGGCACATGGCGCTCGGACCCGTCGAAGTCCTGGTGTTCAGTTTTCCCGGCAACCAGTTCAACGGGGAGATCATCCCCGAGCTCGAGCGGCTCACGGCCAGTGGCACCATCACGGTGATCGACGGGGTCTTCGTGACCCGTGACGCCGCCGGCGACGTCACCTTCGTGGAGTTCGACCAGCTCGATGCCGGTAACGACGCAGCCCGACTGGCCGGCGTGCTGGACCAGCTCGAGTCGCTGATCTCCGACGAGGACATCCTCGAGTTGGCCGACGGCCTCGCCCCGGGCGACTCGGAGGCCATCCTGGTCTTCGAGCACACCTGGGCCAAGCCGTTCCGCGATGCGATCCTCGGGTCCGGCGGCGTACTCACCGGCGAGATGCGTCTCCCCGGCCTGGCCGTCGAGGAACTGCTCGACGAGCTCGCTGCGCTCGACTGAACCGACCGAACCACACCCGACCGAACCACACCCGACCGAACCCGACCGAACTACAGGAGGCACACACGATGATGCGTCGCATGGGACGTCCCGGACTCGTGGGCACGATGGCCCGCACCGCAGTGATCGCCGGCACGGCTACCGCCGTGGCCGGTGGAGTCCGCAACCATCAGCAGCAGAAGGCCGAACAGGCCCAGGCGGCACCCGCCGCGGCTCCCGCGCCACCGCCACCGCCGGCCGCTCCGGCCGCTCCGGCCGCCGCTCCCGAGAACGACGTCACCGGCGACCTCCAGAAGCTCGTGGAGATGAAGACGTCCGGCCTGCTCACCGACGACGAGTTCGCCGCGGCCAAGGCCAAGCTGCTCGGCTGACCGGAACGACCGGAACGACCGGAACCGCACCGTGCGGTGCCGGTCCGATGGCGACTGCGGTACCGACGACGCCCCGGGTGCTCCCCGGGGCGTCGTACTGCCCGTAGTCGTGCCGCTCGATACCTGCGGCCGGGCAGCGCCTTCAGCCGCTTGCCGGCGACCCGCCGAACCCGGTGGCGAGGAGCCGGAAGGCCCGGTCCACCTCAGCCACCAGATCACCCTCGTCGTCACGTGCCCAGCAGGCGAACGCGGCCATGGCCGCACCCAGGGCAGCCCGGGCCACGGTCTGGGGAGCGAGGTCGTCGGGGGATCCCCCCAGCCGACCGGCGGCGAACCCGGCCACCACCTCGCACCACTCCTCGTACCGCACTGCGGAGTGGGCGACCAGGGTGGGGACCGTACTGATCAGCACCATGCGGATGCGCAGGTCCTCGAGTTCGCCGGCGCCGAATCGGTTCGTGGCGATGACCGACCGGCGCAGGACCTCCATGAGCGACTCCTCCTGTGGAGCCTCGGCCAGGCGGTCGCGCAGACGCCCCAGTTCGACGTCGAACTCGCCCCACACCACGTCCGGCTTCGACTCGAAGTACCGGAAGAAGGTCCGGCGCGAAATGCCGACGGCCGCCGCGATCTCGTCGACCGTGGTGTCGTCGTACCCGTGGCGGGCGAAGAGGTCGAGCGCCACCCTCGCCACGTCCTGGCGGGTGGTGGAGGCGGGGCGGCCCCGGACCGTCTCCACCGCATCGTCCGCCTGCCCCCCTTCGCCTCTCACCGCTCCTCGGTCCTCACACTTCCATTTTGGCATCGAGTGCACTAAATTGCATCCACCGAGCGAATTCCCGGCGCAGGCCGGCGGAGAACGGAGGACCCATGCGCGTCACGACGACCGAAGAGACCGTGCCGGCCACACAGTCGACCGCACCGTCGGCCACCACTGGCGACCAGGACACCGCCGCACCGGCTGCAGCGCTGGTCACCACCGACCTGCTGGTCGAGGACGTCTCCATCGACGGGATGTGCGGCGTCTACTGAGCCGCACGGACCCCGCCGATCCCCCACCCGCACCTTCCATGCCTCCCACCACGACACCGTCGACGAGCGTGACCTATGACCCGGAACGGCCCTGGACGCTGCATCCCCAGGTGTCGCTGCGACCCGAGTCGTTCGGCGCACTCGCGTACCACTTCGGGACCCGCCGACTCTCGTTCCTCAAGAGCCGGACCCTGCTCACCGTGGTCGAATCATTGGCCGCCCAACCGTCGGGGGCCGACGCCTGCCGGGCGGCCGGCGTGACCGACGACGAACTGGCGTCCTATGAGCTTGCCCTGGGCACCCTGGCGGAGTCCGGCATGATCTGCGAGCGGGTGGCATGAGCTCCGTCGCCCCTGCGGGGATCCGCCTGGTCGACCGGTTCGAGCGCGGGCTCGACGCTCCGATCTGCCTGACCTGGGAGCTCACCTACGCCTGCAACCTGGCCTGCGTGCACTGCCTCTCGAGCTCCGGGCGCCGGGATCCCCGTGAACTCACCACCGACGAGTGCAAGGCGCTCATCGACGAGTTCGAGCGCATGCAGATCTTCTACGTCAACATCGGCGGCGGCGAGCCCACCATCCGTGCGGACTTCTGGGAACTCGTCGACTACGCCACGGCGCACCATGTCGGGGTGAAGTTCTCCACCAACGGCTCGCGGATCACCGAGGAGGTGGCCACCCGTCTGGCCGCCAGCGACTACGTCGACGTGCAGATCTCGCTCGACGGAGCCACCGCCGCCGTCAACGATGCCGTACGGGGGGAGGGTTCGTACGCCACCGCCGTCACGGCCATGGAGCGACTGGCAGCCGCCGGCTTCACCGGCTTCAAGCTCTCGGTCGTGGTGACCCGGCACAACGTCGCCCAGCTCGACGACTTCAAGGCGATCGCCGATCACCACGGGGCGCAGCTGCGACTCACCCGCCTGCGCCCGTCGGGGCGGGGTGCCGATGTATGGGACGAGCTCCACCCGACGTCCGCCCAGCAGCGTCAGCTGTACGACTGGCTCGTGGCGCACGGGGAGGACGTACTGACCGGCGACTCCTTCTTCCATCTGGCCGGCTACGGCGACGCGCTCCCGGGCCTCAACCTGTGCGGGGCGGGGCGGGTGGTCTGCCTGGTCGACCCGGTCGGCGACGTCTATGCCTGCCCCTTCGCCATCCACGACGAGTTCCTGGCCGGCAACGTCCGCGACGCGGGCTTCACGTCGGTGTGGCGGGAGTCGGACCTCTTCACCGAACTCCGGGCCCCACAGAGCGCGGGGGCGTGCGCGTCGTGCGGGCACTTCGACGCCTGCCGCGGTGGATGCATGGCCGCCAAATTCTTCACCGGGCTGCCCCTCGACGGCCCCGATCCGGAGTGCGTGCTCGGGCACGGCGAACTCTCCCTCGGGGCCCGGGGCGACGTCGCCACCCCACGTCCGTCCCCGGACCACTCGGCGCGGCCCCGTCGTGTGGCTGTGGCCCTGACACCGGCCCGTCGCCCCGACCGCCGGTGCGACGAGAGTCCGCTGGCGGGCACCGGACCCCGCTGACGGTGACATCGCTGACCGGTCCGGTCGCCCTCGGCGCCGTCGAGGCGCCCTCCCGCGTCGTCTTCGGACCCCACGAGACGAACCTCGGCGTGGGACGGGCGATCGGCGAGCGGCACGTGGCCTACTACGCGGCCCGGTCGGCCGGGGGTGCCGGTGTCCTCGTCACCGAGTCGGCCTCGGTGCACCCGACGGACTGGCCCTATGAGCGGGCGCCTCTCGCCTCGGCCTGTCGGCCGGGCTGGCAGGCCGTCGTCGAGGCGTGCCGCCCGCACGGCACGGTAGTGCTGGCCGGTCTCGGGCACGCCGGTGGACAGGGATCCAGTGCGTTCTCCCAGTCGGTGCTGTGGGCACCGTCCCCGGTGGCCGATGTGGTCACCCGGGAGCTCCCCATGGCGATGGGACCGCTCGAGCTGGCCGCACTGGTCGAGGGGTTCGCCGCTGCCGCCCGCGCCGCGGTCGACGCCGGGTGCCACGGGGTCGAGGTGGATGCCGGCCCGTTGGCGGTCCTGCGCCAATTCCACTCGGGACTGACCAACCAACGCGCCGACGCCTACGGCGAGGACCGCCTCCTGCTCACCCGCGAGGTCCTCGACGCCGTCCGACACGAGGTCGGACCGGACCGGGTGGTGGCCCTCCGGCTCTCGTGCGACGAGCTGGCACCGTGGGCGGGCGTGACACCCGAGCACGCCGCCGGCCACGTGGACCAGTTGGCCGATCGGATCGACCTCCTCACCGTCGTACGCGGCGGTCCCTACTCCGCCACCGCCTACCGACCCGACGCCCACACCGACGAAGGGTTCAACCGGGACCTGTGCGCGGCCATGCGCCAGGCCGCGGCCGGTCGGGTGCCCGTCGTGTGGCAGGGCAGCGTCATCGATCCGCTGCAGGGCGCACTCGCACTCGACGACGGGGTGGCCGACCTGGTGGAGATGACCCGGGCCCAGATCGCCGAACCCCGCCTGGTGGAGCTGGTGCGGGCCGGTCGGGGCGCCGAGGTCCGTCCGTGCATCCTGTGCAACCAGGCCTGTCGGGTGCGGGACAACCGGAATCCCCTGGTGAGCTGCGTGGGTGATCCACGTGCCGGCCACGAGACCGTCGACGCGGATCCCGGACCACGGACCGGGACCCGGCTACCGGACCCGACCGTCCGCACCACGTCCACCTACGACGCCCTGGTGGTGGGGGCGGGACCCGCAGGGCTCGAGTGCGCACGGGTACTGGCCGGCCATGGCCGGCGGGTCCGGGTGGTCGAGCGGACCGGGACCGCCGGTGGGGCGCTGGCGGCGGCTGCGGTCGGACCGGGACGGACCCGGCTGGCCGACCTCGCCACCTGGCTCGAGTCCGAATGCAACCGCCTGGGTGTCGACTTCGAGTTCGGTCGCGACGTCACGGCTGCCGACCTGGACGAGGTCCGCAGTGACGGCGCGACGGTGGTGCTCGCCACCGGCGGCCGTCCGGCACCGTGGACCGTCGACGACGACGGCACCGCCCCGGTGGTGGACGCCGCCCGCGCCCTGGCCGGGACTCCCGAGGACCTGCCGGCCGGTCCGGTGGTGGTCCACGACCCGGTCGGCGGACCCGTCGGGATCGGCGTATCCGAGTGGCTGGCCGCCGCCGGACGCGATGTCGCCCTGGTGACACCGGACCCCATCGCCGGGACCCTCCTGTCCCTCACCGGGGACCTGGCCGACGCCAACACCCGGCTCCAGCAGGCGGGGGTGCGGCGCGAACTGCGGGCCCGACTGCGCCGGATCGAGGGGGGCCGGGCCCATCTCACCGACGTCTGGACCGGCGAGCCGCGCGACCTGCCGGTGGCGGTCGTCGTGGACTGCGGGCACCGGCTGCCGGACGACGCGCTCTACACCGAGCGACCGGGCACGTTGCGGGCCGGCGACTGTGTCGCTCCCCGAACCGTCCTGGAAGCCGTACTGGAGGGCCGTCGTCGGGCCCTCGAGATCTGTGGGCCGGCAGCTGCCGCCCATGCACCGACCATGACAGGAGCCACACCGTGAGCACGAGCGACCACGATCGGGTCAGGGGCGACCGCACCACCGGGCGGGTGGCCGGAAAGGTGGCGCTGGTCACGGGAGCGGCCCGCGGCCAGGGTCGTAGCCACGCGGTCCGCCTGGCCGCCGAGGGAGCGGACATCGTGGCCGTGGACATCTGCGCGCCGGTCGCCAACATCGACTACGACACGGCAACCCCGGACGACCTGGCCACCACGGTCCGACTGGTCGAGGAGGCCGGTGGCCGCATCGCCAGCTCCATGGTGGACGTGCGCGACGCGGCTGCGCTCTCGGCGGTGGTCGCCGAGGGTGCCGCCGCGCTCGGCGGCCTGGACATCGCCATCGCCAACGCCGGGGTGTGCTCGATCCAGCGATGGGACGAGGTCACCCCCGAGCTGTGGGACACCGTGATCGGCGTCAACCTGACCGGGGTGTGGAACACGTGTGTGGCGGCCGCGCCCCACCTGCTCGCGGCGGGTGGCGGCTCGATGATCCTGATCAGCTCGACGGCCGGCCTGAAGGGACAGCCGTTCCTCACTCCGTACGTCGCCTCCAAGCACGGGCTGGTCGGCATCATGCGCAGCCTGTCCAACGAGCTGGCCTCGAAGCACGTCCGGGTCAACTCGATCCATCCCACCGGCGTGGACACCCCCATGCTCAACGGCATGACCGGGCTGACCGAGCGGATCGAGGCCAGCCCCGACGTCGGCTCCCTGTTCCTCAACTCGCTGCCGGTCGACCTGATCCAGTCCGACGACATCTCGGACGCGGTGTTGTTCCTCGCCTCCGACGAGTCCCGCTACGTGACCGGGCTGACCCTGACCGTCGATGCCGGTGCGTCCGCCCGGTGAGCTCCTCGGGCCGGTACCGGCATCTCTTCACCCCGCTGCGCCTCGGCCCGGTGACCGTGGCCAACCGCGTGGTGTTCTCGGCGCACCTCACCAACTACGCCACCGACGGACTCCCGACCGAACAGCACGCCGCGTACTATGCGGCGCGTGCACGTGGCGGTGCGGGGCTGATCATCACCGAAGAGCACTCGACCCACCCCACCGACTGGCCCTACGAGAAACTGATCCACGGGTTCCACCCCGAAGTGGTGGACGGCTACCGTCGGATCACCGATGCCGTCCACGCCCACGACGTGCCGATCTTCGCCCAGATCAACCACAACGGGGGCCAGGCCTCCTCGATGTACTCCCGGCTCCCGGTCTGGGCGCCCAGCGCGGTACCCGACCCGTTGTTCCGCGAGGTGCCGAAGGCGGTCGAGCACCACGAGATCGCCGAGATCGTCGACGGGTACGCCACCGTGGCCGCCCACTGCGCGGCCGGCGGCTTCGACGGCATCGAGCTCCAGTGCTCGCACTCGTCCATCGTCCGGGGCTTCCTCTCCCCCGCCACCAACCGGCGCACGGACGAGTACGGCGGCTCACTGGCCGACCGGGCCCGCCTCCTGCTCGAGATCGTCGATGCCGTGCGCTCGACCATCGGGTCGCAGCGGGCGCTCGGTGTACGCATCTGCGGCGACGAGCTGATCGAAGGCGGCACCGGGATCGACGATGCCGTCGACATCGCCCGGATGGTCGAGGCCACCGGTCAGGTCGACTACATCAACACCTCGATCGGGGTGGCCACCGCCACCCTCTACATGATCGAGGCCAGCATGCAGATCCCGCCCGGCTACGCACTCTTCATCCCGAGCGCCATCCGTGCCGCCGTCGACCTGCCGGTGGTGGGGGTGGGTCGCTTCAAGGACCCGCTGCAGGCCGACCGGGCGTTGGCTGACGGCCTCTGCGACCTGGTCGGTGTGGTGCGGGGCCAGATCGCCGACCCGGACTTCGCGGCCAAGGCGCGCTCGGGACACGGCACCGACATCCGCACCTGCCTCTCGTGCAATCAGGAGTGCGTCGGCCGGATGGGTCTCAACCGCTGGCTGGGGTGTATCGAGAACCCCCACACCGGGAAGGAGTCGGCGATCGTGCCCCGACCGCGGCGACGGCGCAAGGTGGTGGTGGTCGGCGGAGGACCCGGTGGGCTCCAGGCCGCGGTCAGCGCCGCCGGACGCGGCCACCGGGTCGTGCTCTTCGAGCGCCAGGACCGGCTGGGAGGCCAGGCCCACGTGGCGGCATCGGTGCCCAGCCGGGCCGAGTTCTTCGACATCGCCCGCAACCTGATCGTGGCGGCCCGTCGTGAGGGCGTGGAGGTACGCACCGGGGTCGAGGCCACCGCCGAACTGGTCCGGGCCGAGTCGCCGGACGCGGTGATCGTGGCCACCGGTGCCCGCCCCGCACGCCCGTGGTGGGCGGGCGACGAACCCCGGGTCGTGGACGTGCGGGACGTCCTGGAGGGTCGGGCCCATCCAGCGGGGCGCGTGGTGGTGGTCGACGAACTCGGGTTCCACCAGGCGACCTCGACCGCCGAACTGCTGGCCGACCGCGGCTGCACGGTGGAGATCGTGACCAACGGCATGGTGGTGGCCCAGGACCTGGGGATCACCCTCGATCTGGAGACCTGGAACGTGAAGGCCCACGCCAAGGGGATCGTCCAGAGCGTGGACCTGGTCCCGATGGGCCTCGGTCGGGCCGACGACGGTTCGGACGACCTGGTCCTCGAACTCCAGCACCACCCGACCGGCACCGACCGTCCCCGCCGCTGTGACTGGGTGGTGTGCAGCGTGCACCAACAGGCCGAGGACGACCTGTGGCGGGCGCTCGACGGGGCTCCCTTCGAGGTCCACCGGATCGGTGACTGCCTGGCCCCCCGACGGGCGCACGCTGCGGTGATCGAGGGCAACCGGGTGGCGGTGGCGCTGTGACGTCGGGCAGGGTCGGCTCCGTCGCCGTCGTGGTCGCCCGGGACGGCCGGCTCCCGGTCGGGGCGGCCGAGGCCGTGGCCGAGGCCGACGGCCGGGTCATCGTGGTCGGGACCGGAACCGAACAGGCGGCCCGGTGTCTGACCGGAGTGGTCCACGCCCGCTGGGCGGAGACAGGACCCGGGTTCCGGCCCGGGGCGCTGGCCCGGGCGCTCGCTCCGGTGGTGGCGCCCGAGGCACTGGTGGTCCTGCCCGCGTCGCCCGACGGACGGGACCTGGCACCCCGACTGGCCGCGGCCACCGGTCGCCCGTTGGTGGCACGGGCGCTCACGGCTGACGCCGGTGACGGCGACGACGGGACACCGGGCGTGTGGACCACGGTGGCCCGGGTCGACGACCGGGTGCTGGTCCCCGTCGACGTGGTCGGCCCGGCCATCGTCACCCTGGTGGTCGGCGGGCGCGGGGACGCCCACGGTGTCGGCGCCCCGTCGGATGCGGTCGTCGAGGCGCTGGTCCTGGCGGCCGACGATGACGACCCGGCCGAGCCCGAACTGCTCGAGCTCCTGGCACCGGATCTCCACACCATGGACCTCGTCGATGCCACCCGGGTGTTGGCCGGCGGTGCCGGACTGGTGGCCGGACTCGACGACCGGCACGCCACCGAGCGGTTCACCCTCCTCACCACGGTGGCCGCCGCCCTGGGGGGATCGGCCGGGGCGACCCGGGTGGCCACCGACGCCGGCTGGACCGGGTACGAACGTCAGATCGGGACCACCGGGGTGACCGTCGACCCCGACCTCTATGTGGCGCTCGGTGTGTCCGGTGCCGCCCAGCACACGGGCGGGCTGGGGGCGCCACGCCACGTGGTCAGCGTCAACATCGACCCGTCGTGCCCCATGACCGCCATGGCCGACCTCGGCCTGGTGACCGATGCCGGCGCGTTGTTGGACGAGCTGGCCGAGCGACTCGGCGTCGCCCGGGGCGACGGCGCCGGCACGCCGGCACCGGAGGTGGCCCGTGGCTGAGCGGACGGCGTTCGATGCCGTGGTGGTCGGAGCCGGTCCCGCCGGATCGTCGGCGGCCCTGGCCCTGGCCCGTGCCGGGCGTTCGGTGGTACTCGTCGAACGGGGGCCGTTCCCCGGATCGAAGAACGTCTACGGCGGTGTGGTCTACGGCCGGGTCCTCGACGACATCGTGGAGCGCTGGTGGGAGGAGGTCCCCGTCGAACGGTGGATCGTCCGCCGGTCGACCATGATGATGACCGGCACCCAGTCGCTGTCGGTCGACTTCCGTTCCGATGCCTGGGGCAGTGCGCCGTACAACGGCATGACCACCCTGCGGTCCCGCTTCGATGCCTGGCTGGCCGACAAGGCCACCGGAGCCGGTGCCGTCCTGGTCACGTCCACCGTGGCCACCGGGCTGGTGCGCGACGGCGTCGGACGGGTGGTCGGGGTGCGCACCGACCGCGACGGTGCCGAGCTCCACGCCCCCGTGGTCATCGCCTGTGACGGGGTCAACTCGTTCCTGGCCAAGGAGGCCGGACTGCTCCCCCGGGCCCAGGCCTCCCACCACACCCTCGGCGTCAAGGAGGTGCTCGACCTCCCCGCCGGCGCCATCAACGAGCGGTTCGGGGTCCAGGACCACGAGGGCGTGGACATGGAGATCCTCGGATGCACCCGGGGCATCCCCGGTGGTGGGTTCCTCTACACCAACGCCGACACCGTGAGCATCGGGGTGGTGGTGGCCCTACCGCAGCTGGCGGAGTCCGGTGTCCGTCCCGAGGCACTGATCGCCGATCTGAAGGCCCACCCGTCGATCGCCCCGCTGTTGCGCGGATCCTCACTGCGCGAGTACGGCGCCCACCTGATCCCCGAGGGCGGCTTCGACACCATGCCGGCGCTGGCCGCCGACGGCCTGCTCATCGCCGGGGATGCGGGCGCCATGACCCTGGCCGCCGGCCTGTGGCTGGAGGGGGTCAATTTCGCCATCGGGTCGGGGTACGCCGCCGGACGGGCCGCCGACCGGGCGCTGCGTGCCGGCGACTGTTCGGCCCTCGGGCTCGCCTCCTACCGGGCGGACCTCGAGGGTCAGTTCGTGCTCGCCGACCACAAGCGCCTCCGCAAGGCCCCGGCGCTGGTGCTGTCCGAGCGGGTCCAACAGCGCTACCCGGGGCTGCTGTGTGACCTCGCCGAAGGGATGTTCACCGTGACCAACCCCGTCCCGAAGGCCGGTGGCCTACGGATCACACGCGACGTGGCCGCCCGCCACGGGGTCAAACTGCGCGAACTGGCCGCCGACACCGTGCGCGGCATGAGGATCTTCGGATGAGCGTGACCCCGGGGGCGGGTCGATGGGACGGGATCTCCTTCGAGGAGCGCATGGCCACCGTCGACTTCCGGGTCGGCGCCCGCGCCCACATCACCGTGGACGCCGACGTCTGCCGCTCGTGCACCACCAAGGCCTGCGTGACCGCCTGTCCGGCCAACCTCTTCGCTCCGACCGCCGACGGCGGCATCCTCTTCAACTATGAGGAGTGCTTCGAGTGCGGGACCTGCTACATGGTCTGCAACGAAGCAGGTGCCCTGTCCTGGACCTACCCCGACGGCGGCCACGGCGTCGTCTTCCATCACGGATGACCGTCGACCCGAACTCCCCTGCCGGGATCCCGCCGGAACCGACGGAGGCACCGCTGATCGTCGCCTGCCTGCGGATCACCGACCTGCGGCCTACCGTGGACCCGCTCGACGGCACCGTCTCGCGCGACCGCTTCGGAGTCGGGTTGTCCCCGGCCGATGCCGCCGCGCTCGAGTACGCGTTGCGGATGGCCGACACCTGGTCGGGGCGGCTGGTGGCACTGTGCGTCGGCCCCGCATCGGTCGACCCGGTGCTGCGCGACGTGGCGGCCACGGGCGCCACCGTCCTGCGGGTCCCGACCGACGACGGGGGCGACGGCCGTCGCTACGACGAGGAGCTGGCCGCCGACGAGCGAAGGGTGGCCCGGGCCCTGGCCGCGGCGCTCGCGCCGCTCGGCGCGCCGTCGCTGGTGGTCTGCGGTGACCGGTCCGTCGACCGCGGCACCGGCGCCCTCCCCGCCTATCTGGCCCACGAGCTCGGCGCCGCCCAGGCCCTCGGCCTGGTGGACCTGGCCGCCGGACCCGATGGCCACTCGGTGATCGCCACCCGTCGACTCGACGCCGGATGGCGCGAACGGCTGCGGGTGCCACTCCCTGCGGTCTGCTCGGTCGAGGGGGCCGGGATCCGACTGCGCCGGGCGTCGCTGGCCGGCGCCCTGTCGGCTTCCGGGTTGACCGTCGACCGGTCTCCGGTGGTGGCCGTGGCTGATGAACCGGGGATGATCCACGTCGGGCGCACCACGGCGTACCGGCCACGGACCCGGGTGCTCCCTGCACCCCGCCAGTCCGACCCCCGGTTGCGGCTGCTGGACCTGACCGGGGCCCTCGTGGCCCACGATCCGCCGACCGTGGTCCAGCCGGCCGACGCCGCCGAGGCGGCCGATGTGCTGCTCGCGTTCCTGTCCCGCCACGGCTACCTGGACGACGGGGTGCCGGAGCGTGCCGCGCCATGACCCGGTTGGCCGACATGG
>Ga0302154_10003302_pt1 | contig 11833 bp, 7 predicted proteins | sample I_Bog_N2_3_FD_193507 | JGI IMG/M metagenome (GOLD analysis project Ga0302154, IMG submission 193507) | Peat permafrost microbial communities from Stordalen Mire near Abisko, Sweden - I_Bog_N2_3 | ecosystem: Environmental > Terrestrial > Soil > Wetlands > Peat | place: Sweden: Abisko, Stordalen...
CGCTAACGGCGGCCCGCTTTTGACCTGTCAAGCCGGCTTGACAGAGTATTTTCCGACGCTTCCGCCGGCGCCTCCCCGCACCTAACGCACGTAGCATAATTGATCGCCGTGGCCCGGGGTGCCCCCCTTTGCGCCACGGACGGGCCCAAGGAAATCCCGCTTGCCAGACGATTTTCCCCATATCGCAGCCCACCGTATCCTGGTTGTGGAGGATAACGAGCTCGTTGGCATGCTGTTGGCGGAAATGCTCGAGCAGATGGGCCATACGGTGTGCGGCGTCGCGGCCACAGAGCAGGCGGCCGTTGCCGCGGCCGCGGCACAATTGCCCGACCTGATCATCGCCGACGCAAGACTTGGGCATGGCAGCGGGCTGGCCGCCATGAGCGAAATTCTGCGGCGACACGACGTGGCCCACATTTTCATGAGCGGCGATATTCTGTCCCTGGCGGAGCAGCGGCCCGATGCCGTGCTGCTGGAAAAGCCATTCCAGCAACAGGATCTGGAGCGCGGCATTCGACGCGCCTTCGACAGCAAAACCATCTGATAGGTGACCCAGCCGCATGAACGGGCTTGCGCAAACCGAAGCGATTCTGTTGAAGGCCGGCGCGCTGCAAAGCGCCATTTTCAACAGCGAGAATTTTTCCTCCATCGCCACCGACGCCACCGGCGTGATCCAGATTTTCAACGTCGGCGCCGAACGCATGCTGGGCTATGCAGCCGCCGAGGTGGTGAACAAGGTGACACCGGCCGCAATCTCCGATCCGCTGGAATTGATTGCCCGTGCGCGCGCGCTGAGCGCCGAGCTGAACACCCATATCAGCCCCGGCTTCGAGGCGCTGATCTTCAAGGCTTCCCGCGGCATCGAGGATATTTACGAACTTACCTATATCCGCAAGGATGGCAGCCGCTTTCCCGCCCTGGTTTCCGTGACAGCGTTGCGCGACGCCGACAATATGATCATCGGCTACCTGCTGATCGGCACCGACAATACCGCCCGCATGCTGGTGGAAGCGGAGCGGCAAAAGCTGGATCAGCGCCTGCGCGACCAGCAATTCTACACGCGATCGCTGATCGAATCCAACATCGACGCGCTGATGACCACCGACCCGGTTGGCATCATTACCGACGTCAACAAGCAAATGGAGGCGCTGACCGGCTGCACGCGGGACGAGCTGATCGGTGCCCCGTTCAAGGATTATTTCACCGATCCGGACCGCGCCGAAGCCGCCATCAAGCGCGTTCTCGCCGAGAAAAAGGTGATGGATTACGAACTGACCGCGCGCTCGCGCGATGGCACCAGGACGGTGGTTTCCTACAACGCCACCACTTTCTACGACCGCGATCGCACCTTGCGCGGTGTGTTCGCCGCGGCGCGCGATGTGACCGAACGCAAGCGCGTTGAGGTGGAGTTGCAGCAGGCCAAGGCCGCTGCGGAAAGCGCCAGCCGGACGAAATCCGATTTTCTGGCCAGCATGAGCCATGAAATCCGCACGCCGATGAACGCCATTATCGGTATCGCCGACCTGCTGGCCAAAACCGAGCTGACCCTGGAGCAGGATAAATACGTGCAGATTTTTCGCCGCGCCGGCGCGAATTTGCTGCTGCTGATTAACGATATCCTCGATCTGTCGAAGGTCGAGGCCTCCCAGCTCGAGCTCGAACGCACGGGCTTTTGGCTGCGCGAATTGCTGGCCAACCTGTCCGAAATGGTGGCCGCGCGGGCGCAGGAAAAGGGCCTGACCATGTCGTGCGACGTCGCCCCGAATGTGGCGGACGGCTTGGTGGGCGACCCCACGCGCGTGACTCAGGTACTGCTTAACCTGGTTGGCAACGCCATCAAATTCACCGAATCGGGCCATATCGCGCTGCTTGTGGCGCTGGCTTCGGGCCCGGGCGCCGCCACGGTACTGCGGTTTACCGTCACCGATACCGGTATCGGCATACCGGGCCAGAAGCTCGAGAAAATGTTCGAGCGCTTTACGCAAGCCGATTCCTCGACCACGCGCCGATTCGGCGGCTCCGGTCTTGGACTCAATATCTGCAAGCGGCTGGTGGAACTGATGGGCGGTGAAATCTGCGTTGAAAGCGAATTCGGCGCCGGCAGTGCGTTTTCGTTCACGGTGCCGTTCGATATCTGGATCGCGGGATCGAACCAGGCGATTTTGCCGGTCGATATCGTATCGGCCAGCAACCTGCCGGCCCTGCACATTCTGCTGGCCGAGGATTCGCCGGATAACCGGACGATTACCTTGGCCTACCTGGAAGATACGCCATACCGGGTGGATATCGCCGAGAATGGCGCCGTGGCTTACGACATGATGCGGCATGGTCATTATGATCTGCTGCTGATGGACCGCCAGATGCCGGTGATGGATGGGCTGACCGCCACACGCGCTATCCGCGCCTGGGAGCACGAAAATCACCGCACGCCGACACCGATCGTGGCGCTGACGGCCTCGGCGCTCAAAGGCGATCGCGAAATGTGCCTGGCGGCCGGATGTACCGCCTACCTGACCAAGCCGATCAAGCAATTCGCTCTGCTGAAGGCGATCACCGCGCATACGCAGTCCGTCGCGGCGGAATCGTCCGTGGCCGCCGACGCGCTGCATACCGCACAGGCGATACGCAAGGCACGGGCCGTATCGCGCGCCACAGTTTTTCTGGGCAATGTGCGCGAGAATGTGGGCACCATTCGTGCCGCTCTCGGCCGGGGCGATTTCTGCACGGTGGAACATCTTGGCCATGGCATGCGCGGTGCCGGCGGCATGTTCGGCTTTCAGTCCATTACCGATATCGGCGGCGCGCTGGAAATGGCCGGCGCTTCGTCTGACCTCGAAGCCGCCAACTCGGCGATTGCGGATTTGTCACGTTACCTCGACGGTCCTGTTGCGGCGGCTGGGTTGAATTAGCAAACGTCGACGAGAAGCAGCGATTTTCTCTGCATTAGGGTGGACGAAGTCCACCGCTTACGTGGGCGAAATGCGGTGAACGCGATTCGGTGCGCGAATATCCCGCCCGATGTTGGTGGTTTAGGGGCGGAATTCGCATGGTGGAGTGCGTCCACCCTACTCTATCACTCCGGCGTCCGCGGCAGCCAACGGCAGCAGCCGCGCGAAGCGCTCGGTCCATTCCGCCTGGCCGGCCGCATCCGCGATCAGATCCTGTCGGATTTCGATTTCCACATGCGCCAGGCCGCGTGGTTCGGCGTGCACGGGCACCGCGTAATCCGTATCGTCCGCGACATGGTACGGTTCGTTGTCGCCCACCACCAGGCCGGGTTCCGCGCACAAACGGTGATACAGCGCCTTCGCCAGCCGGGCATCGCGGTTGTAGAGCACCGCGGCTTGCATGGGCCGGTAAACGCCGTCGTATATCGGCGTGAAACTATGCATGGCCACCAGCAGCGTGTGCTGGCCGGCTTTTGCGCGGGCATCCAGCGTGGCCACGATGGCCGCGTGATACGGCTGGAATACCTCGCGCTGGCGCAGCAGGCGGGCCTCGGCCGACAGGCCGATATTGCCCGGCACGGCGGTATTTTCGCTGCGTTCGGGGATGGACGACGCTACGTCTGGCCGGCGGTTGCAGTCGATCACCAGGCGCGAATAGTTTTGCAGGATCGCCCAGGCATCGAGCCGCGCGACCAGGCCGCGCGTGACGGCGGCGGCGCCGATATCCCAGCCAATATGGCGTGCCCGCTCCGCGTCGCTCAGCCCCAGCGTGCCCAGGCACCGCGGCACCCGGTTGCTGGCGTGGTCGCAATTGATCGCCCAGGGGCTGGCGGCATTGGGGTTCAGGATTTCGAACGGCGGCGGTTCGTCAGGCGCAAGCAGGCGGGGCATCGTTTAATTCCTGGGGATGGCACCATCTGTGTACATCAACAAAATTAAGCAAGGTTGGGTGGGGCGTGCCGCCCCCCCCCAGACCCCCCGTCTTGACTTAAGTAAAGGCGGGGGGTCTGGGGGGGATGGCTTCATCTCCCCCAGCCTTCCTTTCCGGATCTCCGCCGCCATGCGCGTTTTCTTCCTTGCCTGCCTCCTGGCCACCACCGCGGCCTACGCCGCCGACCCCGCGCCGGTCATCGGCACGCGCGGCATGGTGGTGACCGCGCAGCATTTGGCCTCCGATGTCGGCGCCGACATCCTGCGGCAAGGCGGCAACGCGGTGGATGCGGCGGTGGCGGTGGGCTATGCGCTGGCCGTGGTGTACCCGGCGGCCGGTAATCTGGGCGGCGGCGGGTTCATGACGCTGCGGCTGAAGGATGGCCGTACCACCTTCCTGGATTTCCGCGAAAAGGCGCCGCTGGCCGCCACGGAAACCATGTTCCAGGACGCCCAGGGCAACGTGGTGCAGGACCGCTCGGTCTCGTCCTGGCTGGCCACCGGCGTGCCGGGCTCGGCGGCCGGGTTGGAGTTTGCGCGCGAAAAATACGGTACCCTGCCGCGCGCCACGCTCATGGCGCCGGCGATTCGCCTGGCGCGGGACGGCTTCACGATCACCCAGGGCGACACACAAATTATCGACATCATGGCGCCCTATTTGGCGCAAGACCCGGCAACGGCGGCGATCTTTCTGCCCGGCGGCGCCCCGCCGAAGCAAGGCGATACGCTGCGCCAGCCCGATTTGGCCAAGTCGCTGAGCCTGCTGAGCCGGGATGGGCCGGCCGCGATGTACCACGGGCCGATCGGCGCGGCGATTGTGCGCGCGAGCCAGCAGGGTGGTGGCATCCTGACGCAGGCGGATTTCGATCATTACAAGGTGCGTGAATTCCGCCCGGTGGAATGCGATTACCGCGGCTACCACATCGTTTCCGCCCCGCCGCCGAGCTCCGGTGGCGTAATTCTGTGTGAAATGCTGGGCATTCTGCAGGGCTACGATCTGCACGCCATGGGTTTCCACTCCGCGGCCGAAGTGCATGTGCTGACCGAGGCCATGCGTCACGCCTATCTCGATCGGAACAAGCGCCTGGGCGACCCGGATTTCGTGAAAAACCCGGTGGCCGCGCTGATCGATCCGGGCTACACGGAATCGGTGCGAAAACAGATCGATCCCGTGAACGCCACGCCTTCGGCCGCGCTGAAACCCGCCGTGCTGGAACACGAAGGCGCCAACACCACGCAATTTTCGGTGGTGGACGCGGCCGGCAACGCGGTCTCCGTCACCTACACGCTGAACAACTGGTTCGGCACTGGGCACGTGGCGCCCGGCACCGGCATCGTGATGAACGACGAAATGGACGATTTCACCTCCAAGGAAGGCGTGGCCAACATGTTCGGCCTGGTGCAGGGCGAACCGAACGCCATTCAGCCGGGCAAAACGCCGCTGAGCTCGATGACGCCCACGATCGTGACCAAGGACGGCAAGCTGGTGATGGTGGTGGGCAGCCCGGGCGGCGCGCGCATCATTACCATTACGATGGAAGCGATCATTAACGTGATCGACCACGGCATGAACGTGCAGGAAGCCATCGACGCGCCGCGCATTCACGAACAATTCCTGCCGGATACCGTGTTTCTGGAACGCTTCGCACTTTCGCCGGACACACGCGCCATTCTGGAACAGCATGGCTACAAATTCACTGAAGGCCGCAACTGGGGCGTTGCCGAAGCGATCCTGGCGGGCGCGCCCAGCCTGGCGCCGGCGACGGCGCGAGATAAGCTATCCTTGCCGTTGGGCACGCAGGCAACGGGCACGGCGCTGTTCGGGGCGCACGATGTGCGGGGCGGGGCGGGGAAGGCGGCGGGGGTGAATTAGCCTAAGAAAGGCAGCGGTTCTTTTTGAAAAAAGAACCAAAAACTTTTGCTACTTGATACGGGCTGCGACGGTATCGCGGGCCGTTTTTAGCTCTGGCCAGGCGGGGGCGTAGGCTAGCGCCTCGTCGTATTTCGTGACGGCGTCGCTCAAGCTGGTCTTTTGTGCTAGTACGTCGCCCCAGGCTTTGAGCGGATCGGCCCAGTGCGGGCCGCGCGCATTCGCCGCGGCCAATTTCTCGATGGCGCCAGCGCTATCGCCGTGCCGCGCCAGCGCCACGCCCCAGGAATAATACGCGGCCGGCAAATCGGGCGCCAACGCCACCGCTGCCGCATAGGCGCGCTGCGCGCCGGGCCAATCGCCACGTTCATCGAGGAAATCGGCGTGGAAACGGTAGCAGTCCACGAAATGGCCGCCCTTCTCCAATGCCGCATCGGCGCGGTCCTTGTGGCCGGCCTGCTCCTCCACCTGCGCGATCCAGCAATAATCCCCCTGCGCCGCCGCATAGCGCGTGGCGCCGAACAATTCCGCCTGCTTCAGCGCCTCGGCGGTATCGCCATGCGCCTGCGCCAGCCTTCCGCGTTCAAAAGCCAGGTTCGCCATGTCGAAATCGTTGCCAGGCTGCACCTGCGTCGTCTGCAGCCGGATTTCGGCCGCCGGCAAATTGTGCAACTGGATATCGACATCGGCGATGCCCAGCCCCTGCGCGCCCGTCTCAGCGCCGTAGCCGCCATTGGCGGTAATATCGGCGATCATCGCGGCGCGCTCGGCCTGCAGGTTGAAGGTCAGGCCATCGAAATCGCCATACAGCACTTCCGAGGCGCGGCCCGGCCGGCCGCCTGCGGCGATGCGCATCGCTTCCTGTTCTATGACCGACCCTTCCTCGTCACCCAAATTTACCAGCTCGTTGGCCGCGTTGCTGCGCGCCACCCAGAAATCCGGATCGGCCGCCACCGCCGCCCGATACAGCCGCAGCGCCTCGCGGTATGCCTCCGGCGTGCTGGCATTGCTCACCGCGTTGGCCCAGGCGTTCAGAATAACCGGCCGCTCGTCGTCCGTGGCGGTATCGAACGACGCGCGCGCGGCCGCGATCGCCTCGGCGTATTTGCCGGCCTGGTTAAGGTAAATCACGTACAGCGCCGGTTGCGACTGGGCGTAGATATATTCCGCCGCCTGGGAGGTCATCCGCGGTAATTCGGCGGCCGTGCCGGTAAAACTCCTGGCCACGATACCGGTGCCGCGCACCGTTAGTTGCAACCCGCCATTGGCGGTTTGCACCAGCGTGCCGCCGATATGAATATCGTGGCCCAGGCGCGATTTCAGGAACTGGTCCACATCGCCGATCGTCAGGCCGGTTTGCGGAATTTGCACCTTAATATCGTCGGTCCAACTGCTGGCGATCGACCGTGCCGATTGCGAACTATGGGTGGATGCCTGCAATGTCGCAAGCTGGTCCGAAACCGCGCCGGCCACCGCGCGCCCGCTAAACCCGTTGGACACCAGGCCTGGCGGCGCTTCGAACACATCCACGATCACGGCGCGCGATTTTGTTGCGTCGTAAATCATCGTGCCCACCGCGGCCGCCACACCCACCGCCACCAGCAGCGTTAATACCTGCATGACGATGCGCAGCCGCATCGCCACGCGGCGCAAATCGCTTTCCAGTTCCTGGTCGCGCAGCAGCGCGATGGTTTCGCGGCGCTGCTCGTGCAGATGCTCGGTCTGGATCGCCACCATCTGCGCCTGGCGGCGGAAATACTCGGCGGCCTCGGGCGGCAACGGTGCGCCCTGGCCGGATGCCTGCATGGCCAGCGACGCGGCTGTGGGGTCCAGTGCGCCCGGCCCACCCACCTGGCCCGTGAGATTGGCCTCGCCGCCGGACTCGGCGTCACCGGACCCCGGAATGCCAAAGAACTCGTCGTCCGCCACTGGCCAACGCCCTTGCTTGTTGCGGGCGGGATCATTCCGCGCTGGCGGCGGGCAAGGCAAGGCAGTAGTTCTTTTTCGCAAGAAAGTACCAAAAAACCTTTGCGCGGCGGTCGCCGACTACTCCGCGCCAGCCCAGCAAGAGTTTTTGCTTCTTTTTTCAAAAAGAAGCGCTTCCTTGCCTTCACCTCATCGCTTATGCCACCCGCAGCCATGAACCGTAAGGAGCGCCGCGCCGGCGCAAAACGCGGCGAGGCCACGCCCCGCGCCGTCTCACCCGCCCTGCAACAGGCCTTTGCCGCCGCCTTGCAGCAGCACAGCGCGGGCCAGCTGGATGAGTCCGAGCGCCTCTTCCAGCACGTTCTGGCCGCCGATCCGCGCCATCGCGACAGCCTGCACATGCTGGGCCTGATCGCGTTCCAGACCGGCCGCACGGAGCGCGGGGCGGAGTTGCTGCGCCGCGCCATCGCGCTGGACCCCGCGGAGGCCACGGCGCACTCCAATCTGGGCAATATGCTGCTGCAGGATGGAAAAATTGGCGAGGCGGTGGCGTGCTATCGCCGCGCGATCAGCCTGCGGCCGGATTTCCCCTCCGCGTTGAACAATCTGGGGAATGCCCTGAAAGCGCGGAAGGAATTCGTTGCCGCCATTGCCAGCTACGATAAGGCGCTGGCGCTGGCGCCAAACGATGCGGAGGTGCGCTACAACCGCGCGCTGGCGCTGCTGGCGTCCGGCGATCTTGAAGCGGGCTGGGAAGCCCATGAGGAGCGCTTCAACACGCCGCAATTGCGCGCCGCGCGGCGCGATTTCACCCAGAAGCAATGGCGGGGGGAGGCGGGCGAGGGACGCACGCTGCTGATCCACGCCGAGCAGGGTTTGGGCGATACGCTGCAATTCTGCCGCTACGCGCCCCTGGCCGCCGCGCATGGCTGGCGCGTGATCGTGGAAGCGCCGCAAACTTTGGTGCGGCTGCTCGGCACGCTGGAGGGCGTGCGTGAAATTGTGGCGCATGGCCAGGCGCTGCCGAATTTCGATCTGCATTGCCCGATGATGAGCCTGCCGCTGGCGTTGGGCAGCACGCTGGAATCGATTCCGGGCGCTACGCCGTATCTGCACGCCGATGCTGCCGCCACCGCGGCGTGGCGGGCGCGGCTGGAGGGGGCAGGGCTGCGCGTTGGCCTTGTCTGGGCCGGCAACCCGCGCCGGGGAATTATTCCGCTGGCGGCGATCGACCGCAGGCGGTCGGTTGCGCCGGAGCTTCTGACGCCGTTATTCGCTGTGCCTGGCGTGCGCTTTGTCAGTTTGCAGAAGGATGGTCCGGCGTTGCCAGCGGTCGCGCCAGTGGTCGATTACATGAACGAGATGGAAGATTTCGCCGATACGGCAGCTTTGGTCGCCAATCTGGATTTGGTGATTTCGGTGGATACGTCGGTGGCGCATCTGGCTGGGGCGCTGGGCAAGCCTGTATGGCTGCTGGATCGTTACGATGGCTGCTGGCGCTGGCTCGCCTTGCGGCGGGATAGCCCGTGGTATCCGGGGATGCGGATCTACCGGCAGGCAACGCCGGGCGATTGGGGGCATGTAGTTGGCGAAATTGCAGGTGAGCTTAAGAAGGAAGCAAGCGCTTCTTTTTGAAAAAAGAAGCAAAAACTTTTGCACGGCTGCCGCCGACTAGTCCGCGATAGCCGCGCAAAAGTTTCTTGGTTCTTTTTTCAAAAAAGAACCGCTTACTTGCCCACCGCAAACGCTAGCAAAACATGCCCATTCTGCCCAGCAAACCGCCCATACCCCGCATTAACAAACACCATATCCCCGACCACCGTAGGGCCGCCAAGATTCAGTGACCCACCCGATTGCTCGCCCTGGTTCACGGTCTTGAAGGTACCGCCAGCATCGAAATCCCAAACCACTTTGCCGGCCGAGGCGCTGTAGGCGCGCAGGTGGCCATCCAGCGCGCCGGAAAACACCAGGCCGGGAATGGCGGTAACGGCCTGCGATTGCGAGCCCCAGCAATTCTGTGTGCCCCAGGCGCAAATGGGGTTGGGATCGGCGTGCCACAGGGTGCGGCCGGTGGCGAAATTAATCGCGGTCAGGCCGCCGGCGGTTGCTGGCGGCGCCACATACATATCCGAGGTTGGCGCGTAGAGCGCGGTTTTGTCCGCCGCCATGCCCCATTCGACACCGCCGGCGGGGCCGCCGACGCCGACCTTGACCTGCCAGAGCTTGGCGCCGTCGTGATCGGGATCAAGGCCGTAAACGATAGCGGATTTGGCGCCGGCCAGCAGCACGCGGTGGCCGTTCGGCAGCGTGCGCAGAATGGGCGATGCGCCGAAATCGAGATCAGCGCCGACCTTTTGCGGGCATTCGCCCTCGCCGGGTCCGTTGCAAACACCGAAAGTACAGACAGGCGGTTTCTTGACGTAGCAGCCGATGACGAAATTATCGTCCTGGGCCACCTGGTGGGACCAGAGTTGTTTGCCGGTCTTCAGATCGAACGCGATAATGGCGTCCGATGCATTGGTCGGCACGCCGGAATAGGAATTGCTGGTGCCGACATAGAGGCGCTTCAGCACCGTATCGATCGTCGGCGCCGACCAGACCGAGGCGCCTGCCGGCCCCCGCAGCGCGGTGCCTTCCTTGGTTTTCGCGTACGGGCGCGGGCTCTGCTGAATGGTGTAGGCTTTCCAGATTTGCTTGCCCGTGGCGGCGTTCAGCGCCACGACGCTGCCGCGGAAGGTGCAGCATTGGTAGGGCGGCGAGGCGCCGGCTTCCTCGGATGAGGCCACCGGCACATAGAGCGTGCCGGCATTCAGGGCAGGGGCGCCGGTGACGCGGGCGGCCTGGTGGCTGTCTACCTTTGCGGTCCAAAGTTGCTTGCCGGTATCGGCAGCCACGGCGTGCACCACCGCGTCCTCGCCGCCGAAATAGGCAATGGCCTTGGCACGGGTGCCGGTGCCGGGCCCTACGCTGATGGCGGTGCGGGTGCCGGCGCCGGATTCGAACGTCCAGATCGTGCAGCCGGTTTTCGCATCGAGCGCCTGGACGCGGCCGGTGATACTGGTGACGAAGACGCGGCCGCCGATGACGGTGGGCTGGCCGTAGACCATCGAACCCGGATAGCTGAAGGCCCATTTCAACTTCAGGCTGCCGACATTACCGGCATTGACGCCGGTTGTGGGCTGGAAGCGCGCATTGCCGGGATCGTTACCCCAGCCGTTCCATCCCGCGCCGTCCAGCGCGAATGCCGGCGGCGTGGCGCACATGTTCGCGGTGGCGACAGGATCGGGCCGCGTGGCCTTGTGGCTGACGAACATGGCCACCGCGCCAACCTGCGCGATGGACAGCCCTTGCGACTGCGGCGCCATCGGGCCGAGCAGCATGATTTTCGCGATATCCTCAACCGATAATTGGCCCAGCACGGCGCGCGGGGGCGCTTTGCTGCCGGGGTGGTCGTGGCAGGATGCGCAACGGTCCTGGAAGATTTTCGCGCCTTCTTGCTGTGCCGCGGAAAGGGCAGGGGGTGCATCGGCGCTTGCCGGCGCGGTGTTGGCGAGAGTCATGGACAGGCTGGCCAGTACGGCCGCGAGCACGCGATTTATCATTGGTTATCCCCCCTTAGCTCCTCAGCGCTAACACGAACGCGGGGCGGGAGCAAAGTGAGCAGTTCTTTTTTGAAAAAAAGAACCAAAAAACTTTCACAAGGCTGTCGCGGACTAGCCGGCGACAGCCGAGTAAACGTTTTTGCTTCTTTTTTCAAAAAGAAGCGCTTCCTTACCCTTGCTTTGTTAAGTTCAGGAACGTTCCCGCTGTAGCAATATCCTGCGCCACATACGCGCGCCGCTTCAGCGCGTCCGCATCCTCGCCCCACAGCGATTCCTGAAACAATTCATCGAGCACCGAAAGCAGGTGCGCGTCGTTGGCCGTCAGTTCGGCTTCGGCTACGGCCAGGCCCAGCACCAGGCTGCCATAGGCGGGCACCAGAATGCCCAGTCCCGCCAATTGAAACGCGTCGAGCGTGGCGGTGGTTTTACGCAGGGCGTCCAGCGCGGGTTCCGGCTGAGGCACGTGGTTGATGGTATTTGTGGTCACCAGCCGCGCGCCGAATTTTTGCGCCGACCAATCGAGCCAGGGCTGCCAGGCGTGGTGCTGGCGGATCACC
>Ga0302154_10003317_pt1 | contig 11812 bp, 10 predicted proteins | sample I_Bog_N2_3_FD_193507 | JGI IMG/M metagenome (GOLD analysis project Ga0302154, IMG submission 193507) | Peat permafrost microbial communities from Stordalen Mire near Abisko, Sweden - I_Bog_N2_3 | ecosystem: Environmental > Terrestrial > Soil > Wetlands > Peat | place: Sweden: Abisko, Stordalen...
GTGGAGGCAAAACGCGCCCCGCAGTCGCCCAGGCCAGCAGGTTGTCGCCGAAAAAGTGAGACGCGCGACTCCAGAGCGTCTGGAGTGAGCCGGACTTGTCGCGAACCACAACAACGACGCGACGCGCTCGTGTTGATTTGCGCCCCTTTGAGCGCGTGCCGAAGCTCTGCAACAGGGCGTCAAAAGGCGAACTCGGGGCAAAAGATTGGGACTGCATCGCGGGCTCCTGAGGGTTGAGGGATAACCCTAACACATTTGACGGTCTGTCGAGGGCGCCATGGCTAACGCAAGTTGCGGGCCAAATCGAGTTGGGACGCCCCACCAGGCGGCAAGGACGTGGTTTTCGCCGGAGCCGGAGTTGCGACGGCCTTGGCCACACCCGCTGCCTTCTTCGCGGCAGGCTTCGCCACCTTCTTGGCCGATGCCTTCTTTGCCGCGGGCTTCTTCTTCGCGACGTGTGCCTTGACCGTCGCTTCGGGCGATTCGACTCCGCTCTTGTCGACCAGGAACGCGCTGCGGTTCTTCGCGCCTGCGATCCATCCCGGCGCTCGACCGAATCCCGACCAAGTCTTGCCGGTCTTTGGATCTGCATGCTTCGCAGCGCACTTGCTGCCTCGCTTCGTGGCCGCAGCCTTCTTGCCGACAATGGCCTTCTTGACTGCCAACGCCTTTTTCGACACCGCAGAGGAGAGGTGCTCTAGCGTGACTCCGAGCTGATCATCAGAGCGCGGACCTTGCCGACAGACGCCTTCGTATCTTCTTTCCCCCAGTTCCCACTCGGCTGTCCGCAGTGGCACGCTGAGCACGTGACCCTCAGCCTGTTCGGGTAAGTGACTTACACCACGGCTTGGGATGTCACCTTTTCTTGGCGCACCGCATTGGTCTCCCCGGGCATCGCTGGAACGCGGTTTCGGTCGCACTTTCGCCTCAAGCATCTCAAAAACTTGACGCACCCAAGTGCACTGCGTCGCCATTCTTGCGCATACGCGTCAATAGTTGAAATAGGCTTTGCTTCTCCGACTCTGTGAACCCGGAAAGGTAAAGATTCTGGACTTCCATAATGACACCAGAAGCGAGATAGGCAACGGTTTGACCTGTGTCCGTCAATCGAAGGTGCACTATTCGCCTGTCTTCAGGCGCCCGCACGCGGGCCACCAGGCCGTTTGCCTCGAGGCGATCAATCGCTCGCGACATCGCCCCCGTGTCCATGCGGCATACCTTAGCGAGGGCTGAGCATGTGTTCAACTGACAACTGGCAATCGCAAAAAGTAGAGGCCATTGTGCGTCGGTAAGCCCATGCACGGCAAGACTTTGATCGACTTGATATCGCATCGATGCGCACACATGCTTCAACAAAGTGTGGACGCTTTCCTCCGACCTGAAGCTATCTGGTTGATAGAAAGACTGCGCAAGTTGTGCTGCCGATATCAATATTCGTCGATCATCTAAGCGGTCGGATTTCATTTGACTGAGAGCATGCCAATCTCGAACTTTAGAATCTGCAAATCATAGGCGAGCGTTGAGCGTCGGTGACCGTCGCGCCGGCGTACTTGCTCTTCCAGCCGTACCAGGTTGCGGCGCTGATGGAATGCTTGCGGCAGACCTCCGCCACAGCCATCCCAGCTTCGCCTTCCTTGAGGATCGGCACTGGGTTCCGGATCAGGGAATGCAGATGTCTTCTAAATCTCCCGCGGCTATCAGTGCCCCCGACTCTCTGGTTAGGCGCAGAGTGACTCAGCAAGCCCAGTATGTCAGTCCCCCTGACCGCCATGCGGCCGACGCATTGTCCAAAGCGGCGGCGCGGCTGTCCACCGCGTCTCTCGTTTCTCTGAATTGAGCATCCAGCGGCAAAACATCTTTCAGCAACTGCGCTGCGCTGCTTGCTCGTACGGCTGTGAGCTCGCCCATCGCGCATGCATGTAGAGCAGCTCGGGATGTGTGTACCCGACCTGTGACTCATCTCCCGGGTGCCGTCGATGTCCCGGCATCTTGGCCTGACTTACTCCGAGACGCAGTCTCGCTTTGCAGAAACTCCAAGGCATTGTTCGAGGCAGAACAATTGCGGCAGGCCGAAGCGGAGCCACGGCGACAGTACAGCGAAGGGCCCTCGCGCTCCGCATGCGCATTCGCCTTGATTTCTGCTTCCCGCTTCAGCGTGCAGCGAGGCCGAGCAGCGCGCGAGCTTCGCTCGTGGTGGCGATGCGCGAGCCGACCGAGTCGATCATGCGGCGCGCCTTGCTCACCTGCTCCGCGTTGCTCTTGAAGAAGACACCCTTGCGCTCGTAGACGTTGTCCTCCATCCCCACGCGAACGTGCCCACCCAGCAAAAGGGATTGCATCGCCATCGGAAACTGGTTGCGACCGACGCCGAAGCCCTGCCAGACGGCGCCTCCGGGCAGCAGGTTGCGGATGTAGAGCATCGTCTCGGTATCGGCAGGCATCGTGTAGTTCAAGCCCATCACGAATGAGTACATTCCGGGGCCGTCGAGCGCACCCTTGCCGATGAGGTGCTTGGCCAATACGGCGTCGCCCGCATCGAACAGTTCGATCTCGGGCTTGACACCCGCGGCACGCACGCGCTCCGCCATCTGAGTCAGCACCGGCTCCGTGCTGATGACGATGCCGCCGAAGACCTGCGCGGTGACGAGATCCAGCGTGCAGATCTCGGGCCTGAGCTTGAGCACGTGTTCGATGCGCTTGTCGACATTCCAGATGTGCGTGCCGGGGCCGGCCGTGTCCGGCAGCAGGTAGTCCTTCGGGTAGAAGCCCGATCCCAGCCCCGTGGTGAGGTTCAGGATCACGTCCGGGTTGCGCTCGCGGATCAGGCCCACGGCCTCCTCGTACAGCGCGCACTCGCCCGAGAATTCGCGCGTCTTCGGGTCGCGCACATGAACGTGCAGGATGGCGGCGCCGGCATCGGCCGCGGCCAGGCCCGACTCGGCGATCTGGCGCGGCGTGACTGGATGATCCGGGTTGTCGGAGATCGGGCCGGCGCCGGTGAGGGCGCAGGTGATGATGACCTTGTCTTGCGGCATGGCAATGGGTTCCTTGGGGGCGACGGTGTCGTCGGCGACGACGGTGTGCTCGACGTGGCCGCCGACACGCTTGGCTCAATTGCCGGCAGGCGCCGGCTGCGGATCCGTGAAAATGTTGCCGCCCTCCACCTCGATGACCTGTTGGGTCGGATCGAAGATCACGCCCGCGGGGTCGCCGCCTGCCTGCACGATCTCGATCTGCTTGCGCAATGCGCGTCGCAACATCACGATGCCACGATCGGTGGTCCCCAGGCGCTCTTCCGAATGCAGCGTGATGGGGCCTTGCCCGGTTTGCGACTCGTAGTCGCCAGGCGCAGCGCGTCGCTCGGCCGGGGTCATCTCGTCCCAGGACTTGCCGCCGAAGTTGAGCTGGACATGGCGCTCCTCGCCCTTCTTGAACTTGCTGACGGTAAACACCATCACGTGGGTGTCGTCCACCGGGGTGCAAAAACCCATGACGAAGAAGCGGCCGGGCCGGAAGTAGGGATCGGCAGCGCGTTTCTCGGTTGGAAAACGGCAGCGGAACACGCGATCCACGCGACGGCCGTCGTCGTAGTAGCTGACGTTGGTTTCCTTCACGCCGTCCTTGACGTACTCGAACACCCAGGGCTCATCGCGGGTCGGGCGCTCCTCGCGGGAAGCGAGTTGGTAGCCACTGAAAGCAACGTGCAGGATATGGACGTGCGCCGGGTCGAGCACGTTCTCCCAATGCTGTAGCCAGTTGCAGGGCGAGATGAAGCGCTTGCCGATACCGCCCAGGGATCGACCCATGTCGTTGGCATCGACGTACTCGCCGGGATCGAGTTCCTCGAAAGTGTCGTACTGTTGCAGCAGCGGCTTCTTTTCGGGCGGGCCCATGTAGGTCCACACCAGGCCGTATTGATCCTGGACCGGATACCAGGGCTGGCGCGCGGCGTCGCGCTTCAACCCCCCTTGCGGCTCGCACGGCTGCTCCAGGCAATTGCCCTGGACGTCGAACTTCCAGCCGTGGTAGCAGCAGCGGATGCCGTCGTCCTCGCACTTGCCGTAGAGCAAGGAGGTGCCGCGGTGCACGCAGCGGGGATGCAACAGCCCCGGGCGGCCCTGCTTGTCGCGGAACAGGATCAGGTCCTCGCCGAGGATGCGGACTTCCATCGGCGTCGTCGTGCAGTCGCTGGAAAGCGCCACCGGGTGCCAGTAGCGCCGCATGAATTCGCCGCAGGGCGTGCCGGGGGCGACCTCTGTGAGGAAGGCGTCGTACGTGCCTGGCTTCTTGCCATAAGCGGTGCCTTGATCCAGCGCGGCTGAATCCACCACGCGGACCGGTATGTCGGACAGTTTGTTGTGGCTCGTCATTTGAAGTTATTGACTCGTGATGGATGTCGGTTGGACGGGCGCCGCGTGGGGCTGGTCCGTCGGTTGAAGCTGGGCGCGCACCGTACGGACCAAGTCATCGATCTGTGCCGGGTCCGAGGTCGCACCGACCTGGTAGAAGTCCGGCCGGACCAGCACCGCGCCATAGCCTTTGCGTTCGAACCAGGCCGCATACGCGCCATCGACGTCGCGTATCGGGCCTTCCGGGGTGACGTGCGCAATCGTCGCGCCCAGGCTGTCCAGGAAGCGCCGGTTTTCGACGTCCAGGTGCTGCGCAGGGTCGATCGAGGTGCCGATCAACTGCCATCCGCGTCCGACAACGTCGTCGAAGCGGCCACGTTGTCCCTGGTGTTCGACGAAGCCCTGAAACGACAACCGCCCGCCATGCGCGTTTCCGTCCTGTAGCACGCCGGGACCGAGTCGAAGCTCCGGCGGCGGAGGCGGGCGGCGCGCGGGATCGGCCATGGCGGCCAGCATCATCGCGTCGCGTTGCCGAGCCGCCACCGGGTCGGTGATGCAGATCATGCGGCCCGCCTCGATGGTCTGCTCGATGAAGTTGCGCACATGGGGTATGCGCTCGGTGTAGTAGCTGTCGAGGAGCGCCGTCGGCGCCTTGCCCGCAAGCACGAGGGGCAGCCGCCAGGCGAGCGATGTGGCGTCGCGCATGCCGCTGCACATGCCCTGGGCACGGAACGGAGGCATCACGTGGGCGGCGTCGCCTGCCAGCAGCACGCGGTTGTCGCGCCACGTATTGGCCCAGCGTGCATTGAAGGTGTAGACGGCGTGTCGCTCCAGTTCCACGTTGCCGGGGTTCAGACCCCATCCGGCCAGCAGCTGCCAGGTGACTTCGGGGCTGCCCATGTCGGCCGCAGATTCGCCCGGGGCCAGCATGAACTCGAAACGCTGGCGGCCACGACCGGAAGGCGTCACGGTGACGATGCGCTTGGGGTCGCAAGCCTGCACCATTCCCACATGCGGCGTGTCGAGCGACCGATACTTCACGTTGACGACCAGCCAGTCGAAGGAAAAACCCAGGTCGGTGACGGACACGTTCATGCGGCTGCGAACGAAGCTGTTTGCGCCGTCCGTGCCAACGACGTATTTGGCGTGGAGTTGCCGTACAGTCCCGGCCGCCACCTCGTCCGAGTCCAGGCGGCGCCGGACTGTGAGGTCCACGCCGCCTTCGGACTGTTGCAGATCGACGGCCTCCCAGCTCTGCATCACCTGCACATTGGGGAGCTTGCGCACGGCGGCGTCCAGGATGGTTTCGAGTTCGGGCTGCGCAAAGCCGTTGGTCATCGGCCATGCCGACTGCCCGTCGCCCCCGAAAACCAACTGCATCAGCGTCTGCCCTTCGCAACCGGTGTAACGAAACACCGTGTTCGATGGCAGGGAATGGGAAATCGCCTGGATCGCGTCGCCAACGCCCGCGCCCTGGAACATGCGCGCGACCTCGTCGTCGTAGTGCACCGCTCGCGGGGCATGGTAGAGCTTGTCGAAGCGTTCCACCACGGCCACATTGAGCCCGGCCTGTCCCAGCTGCAGCGCCAGTAGCTGGCCCACCGGACCGTAGCCGACGACAAGCACATCGAGGGAGGCGAGATCCATCATGCGCTCCTGAGGAAGGCGACCGTCGTCTCGTTGAAGTAGTCCGACGTCTCGAATTGGGCCCAATGGGCCACGTTGGCCAGTTCGATCAGCTTGGCGCCTGGAATCAGTTCGCCAAAGACATGCGCGGTCTTGCGGAAAAACGGGTTGTCATGCTCCGACACGAAGATCAGTGCGGGTGCCTTGATGCCCCTGAGCTCGTCGTCGGACAGCGCCCCGCGTTCGAAGGCGGCGGGCTTGGCCATCGCCAGCACATGCTTCATGTTCTGCTCGGCGTTGGGCAGGCGGTGAATGGTCTGGCGGATCTTCACCAGATCGGGGATGACGTTTTTCTCCTCATGAATCAGGCCGTTGAAGATGCTCTTGGTCTTGGCCCAGGTGGTGTCGACCACGATCATGGCGCGCTTGGCCATCTCTTCCTCGGCGTTGGCGCCGCCGGCAGCCGGAGTCAGGCGCTTGGCGCCCACGGGCGAGATCAGCACGATCTTGTCGGTCAGCTCGGGGTAGTTGGACGCAAAGCGCGCCGCCGTCCAGCCGCCGAGCGAGATGCCCACCAGGTGGGCCTTCGTCAGGCCGACGGTGAGCATGAAGTCGCGCGTGAACTTGGCGAGGTTGTGGACTTCGTAGTCCTCGTCGGGCTTGTCGGTGAAGCCCGCTCCCACCATGTCGAACGCATAGGTGTTGAAGTGCTTGGCGTACTCCCCGATGTTGGCGCAGAAGGCCTCCCAGTGGCCACCGGTGCCGTGGATGAGCACGACGGCGGGTGCGTCTTTCGGCCCGGCCTGGATGTAGCGGGTGCGCAGGCCGTTGACGTCGATGTAGGCCTGGGTGAAGGGCACCTGCATCATGTGCGACCACACGCTGCGGTAGGGTGTGTCCGGGTTGTCGTAGTCGGGCGTGGCAGCTTGCGTTTGCGGCGCGGTCATGACTTCACTCATATCGTCTCCAGGTTTTGATCACGGTTCAATCTGGGCTGAAAGATAGGCGCCGCATGGGTGTGCGACAAGAAAATGAACGATCTGTGCACTTGGTGCACCGTCGGACGAAGTTGTTGGCGAAGTGGTTGACGGATATCTAAGCTGGGGCCGTATCGCTGGCGTGCTGGGTCCTTCCATCATGCTCGCGTAAATACGAGACAAGCGACGCAACAGCATGCTGGTCCGTCGTCCGCTGCTCCGGCGGCCAAACAAGAATCGATCTGGACTTCCATGCAAAAAGCTCTACAGGACGTGATCACCGTGGGGCCGGCGCGCTCGCCGACCTGGATCCAGGCCGCGATACTGGTCGTGGCCGCGGCCACCAGCGTGATGGTGATCGCGTTGGTGGGCCCGACGCTGCCGGCCATGCAGCGTCACTTCGCGTCCGTGCCCAACGTGGAGTTCCTGGTGCCGAGCGCGATGGCGGCGCCGCAGATCATGATGGCGCTGCTGTGCGTCGTGGCAGGCATCTTGGCCGACCGGGTCGGCCGCAAGAAGCTGCTGGTGGGCGCGACGCTGCTCTACGCGCTGGTCGGCACGGCGCCCCTGTACCTGGAGTCGCTGTACGTCATCATCGCCAGCCGTCTGATGCTGGGTGCGCTGGAGGCGGTGCTGGTGACCGTCGCCACCACGCTCATCGGCGACTATTACCAGGGCCCGGCCCGCGTTCGGATGATGGCGATGCAGGCGATGATGACTGCGACGGCTGCGTTCGTATTGAACTACGTCGGCGGCGCGATGGGCGAGCTGGGATGGCGCGCGCCCTACGGCGCCTATCTGGTCTGCCTGCTGCTGGTCCCGCTGATGGCGATCTATCTGTGGGAGCCCGACCGTCGCGCAGGCGGCGAGGCGCAAGCCGAAGATGGCCGGCTCGACGTGCCGTTCCGGCCCTGGCTGTTGGCCGGCATTTGCGCCGTGATGCTGTTGTCGGGCCTCTCCTTCCTGGTGCTTCCGGTGAACTTCGGCTACCTCCAAGAGGCGTTGGGCGTGCGTTCGCCGACGCAGATCGGCATCGCCTACTGCGTCAACAGCCTGGGCGCCATCGTCGGCACGATCTGCTTCGGCTGGGTGATCGCGGCACGGCTGTGCCTGCGCCACCAGCTTGCGTTGATGGCGGCGCTGACGGGTGCGGGCTTCCTGCTGATGCAGTGGGCGAGCAGCTACCTTGAGCTGACCTTCGCCGGTTTCATCAACGGCTTGGGCGCGGGCTTGCTGATCCCTGTGGTGCTGACCTGGGCGATGCGGTCGCTGCCGCGCGCGCGCCGCGGCATGGGCATCGGTGCGGTGCAATCGAGCGTGTCGCTGGGCATGTTCCTGAGCCCCCCGCTGGTGGTGGGATTGGACAAGCTTCTGGGCGGGCGCGGCGCCGCCATCGGCGCGATGGGTTGGGCGCTGGCGATCGCGGCAATCCTGGCGCTCTGCTGTACGACAGCGTGGAAGTCCCGGCCGGCCATCGTGTCGAGGTGAGCCGTGCTGGCGCTGCATGCCGGTCCGTTCACCGGGCGCGCCATCCGGAATCCGTCTTGCGGCGCCGGTCATCCGGTTGCTGCCATGCAACCCTCAATTCGAACAAGGAGCGACGATGAATGCAAGTGAACGCCTCGCCACGATCGCGGTGCAAGCGCACGGATCGCAGGCCCCCGACACCGGAACGGCCTATGGCCGCAAGACCGGTACCCATGACGCTTTTCTCACCGAGGTACGGCCGGGCACGCCATGCGGAGAATTCATGCGCCGCTACTGGCATCCCTTCGCGCTCTCGCGCGACGCGACCACCACGCCGATGGAGATTCGGCTGCTCGGCGAAGATCTGATCCTGTTTCGCGACAAGCAGGGCCGTCCGGGCCTGTTGCATCCGCGCTGCGTGCATCGCGGCACCTCCTTGCTCTACGGCAAGTGCGAGGACGACGGCATCCGCTGCTGCTACCACGGCTGGAAGTTCGACGTCCAGGGCAATTGCCTGGAGCAGCCGTGCGAGCCGCAAGGGGGGTTGAAGCGCGACGCCGCGCGCCAGCCCTGGTATCCGGTTCAGGATCAATACGGCCTGGTGTGGGCCTACATGGGCCCGCCCGAAAAGAAGCCGCTGCTGCCCAAGTACGACATCCTGGAAAACCTCGGCCCTGACGAGTACATCGAGGCGGACGACCTGGGTCGCGCCAGCGGCGGCTTCGGCAAGCGCTTCATCACGCCGTGCAACTGGCTGCAGCAGTTCGAGAACACCGTGGATCCAGCCCATGTGCAGATCCTGCACATCCGCTTTTCCGGCATCCAGTTCACGCCGGATATTCCGGACCGTATCGAACCCTGGACCTTCGAGTACACCGACGTCGGCGTCAAGCAGATGGTGGTGGGGCACTACAAGGACGGCCGCCGTGTGGAGCGCACCTTTGAAACGCGTTGGCCCGGCGAGCGCCGCACCTCGGACCCGGGCCTCGCGCCGGGGCCGATGACTCTGATGGGCTTCACGACCGCCATCGACGACACCCACCACATGGTGTTCGCCGCGCGCAAGCTCAAGCGCAGCCACGACCCCGACAAGATCACGACACTGAAGATGGCCGGCAAGCGATGGGACCAGATGACTCCGACCGAGCGGCGCGACATGCCCAGCGACTACGAGGCGCAGGTGAGCCAGGGGGCCATCACCCTGCACAGCGAGGAGCACCTGGCCACCACTGACAAGGGCATCGTGATGCTGCGCAGGCTGCTGCGCAAGGAGATCGAGAAGGTGCTGGCGGGCGGCGACCCGGCGGGCGTGATCTTCGATGTGGCGCAGCAGGTGATCAAGGTGGAGGGCGGCAACTTTTTCACATGGCCGGACAAGGCGGCGAGCCCGCTCGGCGAGAACTGAACACGTGTCAAGGAAATGAATCCATGAAGTTTGCAACCCTGGAAGACGGATCTCTGGACGGTCGCATGATCATCGTCTCTCGCGATCTGACGCGCTGCGTGAGCGCAGGCGCGATCGCGCCCAACCTGGCTGAAGCCCTCAGAAATTGGAACGCCGTCGAAGCTCGCTTGAAAGCGGCGTACGACGGTCTGAATTCGAGTGACGCGGAAGATATCCACGCGTTTGATCCAAGCAGGTGCCTGGCGCCCCTCCCTCGCAGCCCGCAATGGTGCGATGCGTCAGCGTTCTTGAATCATGGACGACTGATGGATCAAGCATTCAACGCAACGCCTATCCCCGACTTTGACACGGTACCGGTGATGTACCAAGGTGCGAGCGACGACTTTCTCGGCGCGGCGGTCGACGTGTCGTTCCAGACCGAAGCCGACGGCATCGACTTCGAAGGTGAATTCGGGGTGATCGTCGGCGATGTGCCAATGGCGGTGAGGCCCGACGAGGCGCTGCGCTGCATCCGTTTGGTGGTTCAGATCAACGACTGGAGCCTGCGCACGATCGGTGCCCGGGAGTACAAGACGGGCTTTGGCTTCCTCCAGGCCAAGCCGTCCACGGCATTTGCACCTGTTGCCATCACGCCAGATGAGCTCGGTAGCGATTGGGAGGCCGGACGCGTGCTGTTGAACCTGTACGTTGAACTGAACGGCATTCGCTTCGGTGATGCCAACGGTGGCGAAATGCACTATGACTTTGGCCAACTGATCGCGCACGCGGCGCGAACCAGGCGGCTGACGGCGGGAACGATCATCGGTTCAGGCACGGTGTCCAACCTCAGCCGGAACGCGGGTTCGTCATGCATCGCGGAGCGCCGCGTGATCGAAATCATTGATCAGGGGAGCGCGAGCACTTCATTCATGAAATTCGGCGATCGTGTTCGTATGGAAGCTCGCCGCTCCGGTACTGATGGTGGTGGCCCGTTTGGAATGATCAACCAGGCGGTCGTCGCCATGGCGGGGAGAGCCTGATGCATGTGGTCATCACCGGCGCATCCGGATTCGTCGGCGCCGGCCTCACGGGCGCCATTCTTGCAAGAAAGTCGTTGGGTGGTCGGGCGATTGAGCGTCTCACGCTGGTAGACCGCGAGTTTTCCGCGTTGCCGGCCGAGGGACTTGAAACGTTCACGGTTGCGGGCGATTTCGGCGATGCCGCGGTTCTCGATCAAGTGTTTTCCGAGCCGGTCGACCTGTTGTTTCACCTCGCCAGCGTCCCGGGATGGCTTGCCGAACGTGAGTACGACATCGGCTGGCAGGTCAACCTGCTCGCGACGCTGTCACTGATGAATCGCCTCGCGCGGCAGGGCAAAGGCGTCGACGTGCCCCCGCGCTTGGTCTTTGCAAGTTCAATTGCGGTTTATGGAGCACTCTCTGAGCAACCAGTGACCAGAGACACCCCGGCGCGGCCCACGCTGAGCTACGGTGCCCACAAGCTCATCGCCGAGATCGCCCTCGCGGATCTCAGCCGACGTGGTGAGATCGATGCGCGAAGTTTGCGCCTGCCTGGTATCGTCGCGCGGCCGATGACGGAATCTGGTCACGGATCCGCTTTCATGAGTCAGATATTCCACAAGCTCGCCGCGGGGCTGTCCTATGAATGCCCAGTGAGTTCATCGGCCACGGCATGGTGGATGTCACTCCCTTGTTGCATCGAGAATTTGATCCACGCCGCAACGTTCTCGGAAGCGTCGTCTACACCCGACCGTGTTTGGCAACTACCCGTCCTTCACTTGAGCCTCGATGAGATCGTCGATGGACTCGCGCAGCGCTTTGGTAGCGATCGGAAGGCGCTCGTGACCTATCGACCCAACGAAGATATCGAGCGCCATTTCGGAAGATTGCCACCGCTAGAGGCGTCGATGTCCTTCAAGGATGGGTTCATGAACGACGGCACTGTGGACAGCTTGATCCGCAACGCGCTCTCTGTCTGAATCGTCCCGG
>Ga0302154_10003322_pt1 | contig 11802 bp, 12 predicted proteins | sample I_Bog_N2_3_FD_193507 | JGI IMG/M metagenome (GOLD analysis project Ga0302154, IMG submission 193507) | Peat permafrost microbial communities from Stordalen Mire near Abisko, Sweden - I_Bog_N2_3 | ecosystem: Environmental > Terrestrial > Soil > Wetlands > Peat | place: Sweden: Abisko, Stordalen...
ACACCCCTTACCTGTCCGCGACCAGCTCCGGGCTGACCTACCTGACCGAACGCTTCAAGGACTTCCCGAACGGCGTGCACATCACCCTGCAGGGCGTGCCGCGTTCGATCCTGGCCGAATACGCCGAATCCCACCTGTAATCCCATCCACACCCAGGGGCGGCCAAGTGGCCGCCCTTTTTATTAGCCCTGTCGCGCAAAGCTGACCCGCAGGTTTACAATCGACGCTCCTGATCAGGAGTATCGCTGTGCTGACTCATCTCGATTCCCAAGGTCGCGCCAATATGGTCGACGTCACCGACAAGGCCGTGACCTTCCGCGAGGCGGTGGCCCAGGCCCGTGTGCGCATGTTGCCCGAGACCCTGCAAATGATCGTCAGCGGCGGCCATCCCAAGGGCGATGTGTTCGCCGTGGCGCGGATCGCCGGTATCCAGGCGGCGAAGAAAACCTCCGAGCTGATTCCCCTCTGTCATCCGCTGATGCTCACCAGCGTCAAGGTCGAGCTGAGCGCCGACGGCGAGGATGCCGTGCGCATCGTCGCGCGCTGCAAGCTGTCCGGGCAGACCGGGGTGGAGATGGAAGCGCTGACCGCGGCGAGTGTCGCGGCGCTGACGATCTATGACATGTGCAAGGCGGTGGACCGCGGCATGATCATCGAAAACGTCTGCCTGCTGGAAAAGCTCGGCGGCAAGAGCGGGCACTACCTGGCGGATGCGCCATGAAGATCGTGGTGAAGTTCTTTGCCCGTTACCGCGAAGTGCTCGGGGTGGATGAGTTGACGGTGGAGGGGGATTTCGCCAGCGTTGATGATGTGCGCCGGTTCCTGCTGTTGCGCGAGGGCACGCAGGTCCTTGGCGAACAGAACCTGATGTGCGCGCGCAATGAAGACCTGTGCTCCCTTGCCGAGCCGTTGGTCGATGGCGACGAAGTGGCGTTTTTCCCCACGGTGACCGGAGGCTGAGATGGCGATTCGCGTGCAGGCGCAAGCGTTCGATCCGGGGGCTGAGGTGAATGCCTTGCATGCCGCCAACCTGGGAATCGGTGCGGTGGTGAGTTTTGTCGGCTACGTGCGCGATTTCAACGACGGGCGTGACGTGATGGGGATGTTCCTCGAGCATTATCCGGGGATGACCGAAAGGGCCCTGGGCAAGATCGTCGCGCAAGCCCATGAGCGCTGGCCGTTGCTCGGGCTGGAAGTGCTGCATCGGGTCGGTGCCCTGGAACCGGGCGAGCCGATCGTCTTTGTCGGGGTGACCAGTGCCCATCGTCAGGCGGCGTTCGATGCCTGCAATTTCGTCATGGACTACCTGAAAACCCAGGCACCGTTCTGGAAAAAGGAAAACACCGCCGACGGCCCGCGCTGGGTCGAGGGTCGCGCCAGCGATCATGCGGCGGCGGAACGCTGGAAGTAGCGGCTCACCCTCCAACATTCATCTGTGCATGGCTTTCTGGCAGAGTGCACGCATTTGCACGTTGACGATTTGTACTTATAAGTCCACGATGGACTAATAAGTACAAAATAGCGCTATCGTCTTCCTTCTACTGTCTTGCCACCACACCTCAAATAAAAGAGCGGGAGTTCCAGCATGAAGAAGTTCACCCTGATCGGCGGCCTGGCATTGGGCCTGCTGGCCAGCAGCACCGCGTTTGCCGCCGAGCCGACCTTGCGTATCGGCATCGAGGCGGCTTACCCGCCCTTTGCTTCGAAGACCGCCGAAGGCACCATCGTCGGTTTCGACTACGACATCGGCAATGCCCTGTGCGCGCAGATGAAGGTCAAGTGCGAGTGGATCGAAGGCGAGTTCGACGGCCTGATCCCGGCCTTGAAGGTCAAGAAAATCGACGCGGCGCTATCGTCCATGACCATCACTGACGAGCGCAAGAAGTCAGTGGATTTCACCCACAAGTACTACTTCACCTCCTCGCGTCTGGTGATGAAGAAGGGCGCGGTGGTGGATGACCAATATGCCAGCCTGAAAGGCAAGACCATCGGTGTGCAGCGTTCCACCACCACCGACCGTTACGCCACGGAAGTCTTCGAGCCATTGGGCATCAAGGTGATGCGCTACAGCAACAACGAGGAGATCTACATGGACCTGGCGTCCGGGCGCCTGGACGCGATCTTTGCCGACACCATCCCGCTGGACGATTTCCTCTCCATGCCGCGCGGCGCCGGTTACGCCTTTGTCGGGCCGGAGCTGAAGGATCCGAAGTACGTGGGCGAGGGCGCCGGGATCGCAGTGCGCAAAGGTAACACCGAGCTGGTGAGCAAGCTGAACAAGGCCATCGACGGGCTGCGCGCCAGCGGCGAGTACCAGAAGATCGAGGGCAAGTACTTCAAGACGGATATCTACGGCGACTGATTGACCGGCATGCCGGATCTGCTCCTTGCAGATCCGGTGTTTGTCCTCAAACCTCCGCCTTCAATTCCTTCAGGTGCTTGTACACCGTCGCCCGCCCCATATTCAGCACATTGGCCACATAGTTGGCCGCGCTCTTGCCCTTGAACGCGCCCTCGGCGTGCAACGCCAGCACCAGTTCGCGCTTGTGGTCGCGGCTCAGCAGGTTCAGCCCCAGCTGGCGCTGACGCAGCCAGCTGTGCAGGAAGGTGTTGATCCGCTCCTGCCAGTCATCGCGAAACAGTGCGTCGGGCTGCGGGATCAGTTTGTTCGGTGAGAGGAACAGGTCCAGCGCCGCCCTGGCGCTTTCGAACAGGGAAATATTCAGGTTGATGCACAGCACCGCCAGCGGCACGCCCTCGACGTCGTGCAGCACGGTGCTGACGCTGCGAATCTTCTGACCGTCCCAGTTGAGTTTCTCGTAGGGGCCGATATTGCGCTCGTTGATGCCTTCCTCAAGCATGTCCTCCAGCGCCGCGTCATCGCCGATCTCGCGCTTGGAGATGTTGTTGGCGATGTAGTCGATCTGCTGCGTGCGCAAGTCGTGCAGCACCACTTCGGCATGGGGAAAGAATAACGTGGCGATGGCATCGGCGATCGCCCGGAAGTTATCCAGGGCGGGGGCCTGTTTGGCGGTCATGGTGGTTCTCCAGGCAACTTCAGCATCCTTGGGGGGAGCCAAAGGAAAACAGCTGGTGCGGTGATCGGGTCGCCTCGAAAGAGGTTGGCCTGATCACCGAGCGGCGAAAGGGTAGCGCCCCGGGTACGGGCGTACTAAAGAGTGTGCCGCAATCAGCGCCAGTCGTCACCCGAGACGGGTAGGGGAAAGCATCGCAGCGTTGAGACCGAAGTGTTCGAGGTGCTCGGGCAAGGCCTGGCCACGCACCAATGCCGCGCTGGCCTGGCCCATGGCCGGTGAAGTCTGGATGCCATAGCCGCCCTGGGCCGCGACCCAGAACAGGCCGGGGACCTGGGGATCGAAACCGGAAACCAGGTTGCCGTCGCTGACAAAACTGCGCAGGCCGGCCCAGGTGCGGGTCGGGCGGCGGATGGTCAGGGTGGTGGCTTCCTCGATCTGGTAGATGCCCATGGCGATATCCAGTTCTTCGGGTTGTACGTCGTGGGGCTCGACCGGGTCGGCGTTGGCCGGGGAGCCGAGGAACATGCCGGCATCGGGCTTCATATAGAAGGACTCGTCGAGGCTGACCAGCATCGGCCAGTCGTGGTTATCCAGGCCTTCGGGCGGCGCGAAGATAAAGGCTGCCCGGCGCTTGGGCTGCAGGCCCAGGGGGCGGGCACCGGCCAGTTCGCCGATCTGGTCGGCCCAGGCGCCGGCGGCGTTGATCAGCACCTTGGCGCTGAAGGTTTGCCCGGCGCTGCGGACCTGCCACAGGCCGTCGGCATCGCGCTCAAGGCCGAGGACTTCGCAGTCGGTGTGGACTTCTCCCTTCTGGCGGCGGATACCGCGCAGATAGCCCTGGTGCAGGGCGTCGGTGTCGATGTCGCTGGCGCTGGGGTCGTAGATCGCGCCGTGGACTTTTTCCCGGCGCAGGATCGGCAGCCGCGCGCAGGCTTCGTCGGCGCTGAGCAACTGCATCTCGGGCACGCTGGCTTTGGCGCTGAGGTATTGCTGTTGCAGCTCATCCGGGTCGCCCGTGAAGTCCACGGTCATTTCGCCCCGTGGGGTGAGCAGCGGGTGTTCGGCGAAACCGGGCGGCGGCGCGTCGAAGAAGGCCCGGCTGGCGAGGGTCAGGGCGCGCACCTGGGGTGTGCCGTAGGCGGCGGTGTAGAGGGCGGCGGAGCGTCCGGTGGAGTGATAGCCCGGATGCGATTCACGTTCGAGCACGATCACCCGGCCATGCCGGGCCAGCCAGAAACCGGTGGAGGCGCCGGCAATGCCGCCGCCGATGATGATGAAATCTGCCTGGTTCATTCAAGGTCTCCTGTAAAAGTGCTGTTCAGCTCGCCTTGTGGTGCAGATGGTAAAGCGCATTGGCCAGCGCGATGTCTTCCAGGCCCAGGCCGATGGAGCGGAAGAACACATGGCGCGCGTACGTCGGCCGGGGCGTCTGCTCGCTCAGCAACTCGGCGAGGTCGCCATGGATCTGTCCGGCGTCCCAGCCGTGCTGGCTGGCGGCGATCAGCATTTCCCCGGCCGAACCCGGCGTGGTCTTGCGATAGTCGCAATAGACCTGCATGTCGTTCAAGGCTTGCGGCGGCACTTCATGGGCGCGCACGGCATTGGTACTGATGGAGGTGATCAGCGCCGGTTTGCGCAACTGGCTCGGGTCGATCACCGGGGTCGCCGAGGAGGTGCAGAGCAGGATGACGTCGGCGTCCTCCAGGGCATGCTCCAGGTGCTCGACGATCCGCAGGCGTGGCTCGATGTCGTTCAGGCGTGCGCGTTTGTCGGCATTCACATTGGGCGAGTAGAGGCTGATGTCCTGCCAATCGCGCAGGCCCCTGGCGTAGTGCAGGTGTGCCTGGGCCACCGGACCGCTGCCGACGATGGCCAGGCGTTTGGCGTCCAGCGGGGTGAGGGCGTCCACGGCCACGGCGGTGGTCGCCGCGGTGCGGGCAGTGGTCAGTTCGCCGGCATCGCAGAGCAGCAGCGGCTGGCCGGTCTGCATGGACATCAGCAGGGTCCAGGCGGTCACCAGCGGGCCTTGCTCGCGGACGATGTAGGGCGAGGTCTTGACCCCATAGACCTGGTCGTCAGCCAGCACGCCGAGGTAGTTGATGAAGTCGCCGGCACCTTGCGGGAACTCCACCAGTTGCTGTGCCGGTTGCACCGCCTGTCCGGCCGCGAGGTCGCGAAACAGCTTGCGCAGGATCTGCGGCACGTCGATCTGCTGCAGGAGTCGATGGGCCTGCTGGCTGTCGATCACGTAAGGGGTATGGCCGGACATGGGGTGCTCCCGAATGATTGCATGTAAACTAATTTGTCCATTATGGACTTTTAGTTTAATTCGGCAATCTCCGGGCGAAAAAAAACGCCGCCGGGTATCGGGCGACGTTTTGCTCGGCAGCGTGCCTCTCGGCCTGGGCGGTCAGGCCGGACGCTGGCGCACCACCGGTCGCAACAACTCGGTGGGCGGCATTTCGCAGCTGATCTTGTGCCCCAGCAGGGTCTCGATCGCCGGCAGCTGGTAGGAGTCGTCTTCACCGGCGAAGCTGATGGACACGCCGTCAGCACCGGCCCGGCCAGTCCGGCCGATGCGGTGGACGTAGTCGTCCGGCACTTCCGGCAGGGTGAAATTGATCACGTGGCTGATGCCGTCGATATGAATCCCGCGCCCGGCCACGTCGGTGGCCACCAGCACGCGGATCTTGCCTTCGCGGAAACCTTCCAGGGTCTTGATGCGCTTGTGCTGCGGCACATCGCCGGACAACTGCGCGGCGTTGACGCCGTCGCGCACCAGGCGCTCCTCGATCCGCCGCACTTCGTCCTTGCGGTTGGCGAAGACCATCACCCGTTCCCAACCATTGTCGGTGACCAGGTTGTAGAGCAGCTTGTACTTGTCGGCGCCGGCCACGGCGTAGACGTGCTGTTCGACGTTGGCGTTGGCCGGGCTCAGCGCTTCGATCTCGACAATGGACGGCTCGGTGGTCCATTGCTTGGCCAGGTTCATCACGTCTTCGGTGAAGGTGGCGGAGAACAGCAGGGTCTGGCGTTCGTTCTTCGGCGGGGTCTGGCGGATGATCTGCCGGACTTGCGGGATAAAGCCCATGTCGAGCATGCGGTCGGCTTCGTCGAGGACCATCACTTCGACCATGTCCAGGTGCACTTCGCCGCGCTGGTTGAAGTCCAGCAGGCGGCCGGGGGTGGCAACGAGGATGTCGCAGTGGCGGGCTTCGAGCAGCTTGAGCTGTTTGTCGAAGTCCATGCCACCGACGAACTGCATGACGTTGAGGCCTGTGTACTTGGTCAGGTCGGCGGCGTCCTTGGCGATCTGCACCACCAGCTCGCGGGTCGGCGCGATGATCAGCGCCCGCGGCTCACCCATGTAGCGCTCTTTCGGCGGCGGGGTCTGCAACAGCTGGGTGATGATCGAGATCAGGAACGCGGCGGTCTTGCCGGTGCCGGTCTGGGCGCGCCCGATGGCGTCCTTGCCGGCCAGGGTGAAACCCAGGACCTGCGCCTGGATCGGCGTGCAATAAGGGAAGCCGAGGTCCTGGATGGCGTGCATCAGCTCGGGGGCCAGCTTGAAATCGTGGAAGCGGGTCTTGCCTTCCTGGGGCTCGACGACGAAGTCCTCGAGTTTCCAGGGTTTGACGGGAGGCTTCGGCGCTCGTTCACGGCGCGGTTGCTCGGCTTTCGGCTGTTCGACGCGTGGCGCTTCAACCACAGCAGCGGGCTGTTCCGGGATGGCGGCCGGGGCTTTCGGTTTGGCGACAGGCTCGGCGCGCTCCGCAGGTTGGCCGTGATGACGGCTATCGGAGTTGGGAACAGGGGCGCTGGAGCCTGGTGCGAGCTGCTCAGCCTCGCTTTTACCGAATATTTTTTTGAGTGCTTTGAGCACGGTCATCTCGTTAATTTGGTTAAGGAATGTACGCCGGCCAGTGTAATGCAAGAATCGGGCGCGGCGTAGTGCGTTACCGATATCAGCGCAAACGAGCGGCCAGCCAGGTACCGATGTCCTGGATTTCCTCGGGTAACACTTCGTGGCCCATTGGGTATTCCTGCCATGTCACGGTGACATCAAGGCGCTTGAGGTGCTCATAGGCGGTTCGGCCCATGGCGTTCTGGACCACCTCGTCATAGTGGCCATGCAGGCAGAGGGCTGGAATTCGCTGCTGGCTGGCGGAAAGTTGCAGCGCATCGCTGAAGGTCGGGGCGTAGGTCGAGAGCGCCAGCACGCCGCCGAGGGCGCCTTGCCACTTCAGATAAGCGGTGTGCAGCACCACGGCGCCGCCCTGGGAAAAGCCCGCGAGGAAGATCCGCGAGGGGTCGATACCCGCGGCCCGCTGGGCTTCCAGCAATTCGATGATGGTTGCCGCGGATTCTTCAAGCTCCTCGAAACTGATCGAGCGCGCCGGGCTCATGGCCTTGATGTCGTACCAGCTGGGCATGGCGTAGCCGCCATTGATGGTCACGGCGCGGGTCGGCGCCTGGGGCAGGACGAAGCGTGTGCTCGTCAGGCTCTCTTGCAGCTCCTCGGCCACCGGCAGGAAGTCATATCGGTCTGCCCCCAGGCCGTGAAGCCAGATAACACAGGCGTCTGCGGTCTTGGCGGGGTGAATGATCAGCGGTTCAGTCATGTGTGCTCCATTAGTGTGCGTGCGCTCCAGATGTGTGCGCGGTGATGGTGCGTAAAGAGTGGATTTGTTAATTAAATGTCGCGTTGTTGACCGTTTTTCTATTGACCTGTGGCTGAATCGCTTTAGCCGCCACTGTGGTACGGGCTTTGCTATGGGAGAACCGAGTGAATGCATTCACCCCTGGCGGTAACACTATCAGTCTACCGCTGGCCGTGGGATAGCAAATGAATCCGTCTCGGCGGGTTCTGATTCACGTTCGCCGAGGGCCGGCAGGGCTTTAGCGAATCTGGAAAGGGCTGAGGCCCGTTCGGCCCATTTGGTGAGCGGTGAGTTTTACAGACGGGAGACTTTCTCCTACTAAACTCATAGCTCAAGTCTTTAGCCGCTTGACCCAAAAAAAAGCCAGCACGGGTTAACAACGCCTCATAAGGGTGCGGCTAGACTCTAGCTCCGACACAACAAGAGCAACTGGAGGTTTGAATGAAGATGTTGAAATCCACCCTGGCAGTCGTGACTGCAGCCGTCGTACTGGGCGTCAGCGGTTTCGCGCAAGCGGGCGCTACCCTGGATGCCGTACAGAAGAAGGGTTTTGTTCAGTGTGGCGTGAGTGACGGCTTGCCGGGCTTCTCGGTGCCTGATGCTTCCGGCAAGATCGTCGGTATCGACGCTGACGTCTGTCGTGCCGTGGCCGCTGCCGTTTTCGGCGACGCGACCAAGGTCAAGTTCAGCCAGTTGAACGCCAAGGAGCGCTTCACCGCGCTGCAATCCGGCGAAATCGACATCCTGTCGCGTAACACCACCATGACCAGCTCCCGCGACGCCGGCATGGGCCTGAAATTCCCGGGCTTCATCACCTACTACGATGGCGTCGGCTTCCTGGCCAACACCAAACTGGGCGTGAAAAGTGCCAAGGAACTGGATGGCGCGACCATCTGCATCCAGGCCGGTACCACCACCGAGCTGAACGTGTCCGACTACTTCCGCGCCAATGGCCTGAAGTACACCCCGATCACCTTCGACACCTCCGACGAAAGCGCCAAGTCGCTGGAATCCGGTCGTTGTGACGTACTGACCTCGGACAAATCCCAGCTGTTCGCCCAGCGCAGCAAGCTGGCTTCGCCGAAGGACTACGTGGTACTGCCGGAAACCATCTCCAAGGAGCCTCTGGGCCCAGTGGTGCGTAACGGCGACGACGAGTGGCTGGCCATCGTTCGTTGGGTCGGCTACGCGCTGCTCAACACCGAAGAAGCCGGTATCACTTCGAAAAACGTCCTGGAAGAAGCCAAGTCGACCAAGAACCCGGACGTTGCTCGTCTGCTGGGCGCCGACGGCGAATACGGCAAGGACCTGAAACTGCCGAAGGATTGGGTCGTCAAGATCGTTTCCCAGGTCGGTAACTACGGCGAGATCTTCGAGAAGAACCTCGGCAAGAGCACTCCCCTGGAAATCGACCGTGGCCTGAACGCTCTGTGGACCAAGGGCGGCATTCAATACGCACCACCTGTGCGCTGATTGACCTATCGCCCGGCAGGCCAACTGCCGGGCGATGTTCTTGTTCCGTTTTTCCTGGGGCACTTCATGCAAAATAAAATCGGCGCACCCAAGCAGAGACTCAGTCTCAGCGACCCCAAAGTGCGTGCGTGGCTATTTCAGATCATCACGATTGTCGCGGTGGTCTCGTTGGGCTGGTACCTGTTTCACAATACCCAGACCAACCTGCAACACCGGGGCATCACCTCGGGTTTCGGCTTTCTTGAGCGCAGTGCCGGTTTCGGCATCGCTCAGCACCTGATCGACTACACCGAATCGGACAGCTATGCCCGGGTGTTTGTCATCGGTCTGCTCAACACCCTGCTGGTGACGGTGATCGGCGTGATCCTGGCAACCCTGCTGGGTTTCATCATCGGCGTCTCGCGACTGTCGTCGAACTGGGTGATCAACAAGCTGGCCACCGTCTATATCGAGGTGTTCCGCAACATTCCGCCGTTGCTGCAGATCCTGTTCTGGTACTTCGCGGTGTTCCTGACCATGCCGGGACCGCGCAACAGCCATAACTTCGGTGACATGTTCTTCGTCAGCAGCCGTGGCCTGAACATGCCGGCGGCCATTGCCTCCAACGGTTTCTGGCCGTTCGTGATCAGCGTCGTGCTGGCCATCGTGGCCACCGTGCTGATGAGCCGCTGGGCGACCAAGCGTTTCGAAGAAACCGGCGTGCCGTTCCACAAGTTCTGGGTCGGCCTGGCGTTGATGGTGGTGATCCCGGCGTTGTGTGCCCTGATCTTCGGTGCCCCCGTGCATTGGGAAATGCCCACGCTGCAAGGGTTCAACTTCGTTGGCGGTTGGGTATTGATCCCTGAGTTGCTGGCCTTGACCCTGGCCCTGACGGTGTACACCGCGGCGTTCATCGCCGAGATCGTGCGCTCGGGCATCAAGTCGGTCAGCCACGGTCAGACCGAGGCGGCGCGTTCCCTGGGCCTGCGTAACGGTCCGACCCTGCGCAAGGTGATCATCCCGCAAGCCCTGCGCGTGATCATTCCACCGCTGACCAGCCAATACCTGAACCTGGCGAAGAACTCGTCCCTGGCCGCCGGTATCGGTTACCCGGAAATGGTTTCGCTGTTTGCCGGTACGGTGCTGAACCAGACCGGGCAGGCCATCGAAGTCATTGCCATCACCATGAGCGTGTACCTGGCGATCAGTATCAGCATTTCCCTGCTGATGAACTGGTACAACAAGCGCATTGCGCTGATCGAGCGGTGAGGAAACGCCCATGAGTTCGCATACTTTCAAACCCGACATGCCACCACCGAGCAACAGTATCGGTGTGGTGGCGTGGATGCGGGCGAACATGTTCTCCAGCTGGCTCAACACGCTGCTGACCCTGTTTGCCTTCTACCTGATCTACCTGATCGTCCCGCCGCTGCTGCACTGGGCCATCCTGGACGCCAACTGGGTCGGTACCACCCGCGCCGACTGCACCAAGAGCGGTGCCTGCTGGGTGTTTATCGAGCAGCGTTTCGGCCAGTTCATGTATGGCTACTACCCGCCCGTGATGCGCTGGCGCGTGGACCTGACCGTGTTGCTGGCGATCATCGGCGTGGCGCCGTTGTTCATCCCGCGCTTCCCGCGCAAGGCGATCTACGGCCTGAGCTTCCTGGTGCTGTACCCGATCATCGCCTTCACCCTGCTGCGCGGCGGTTACCTGGGCCTGCCCAGCGTTGCCACCACCGAGTGGGGCGGCCTGATGCTGACCCTGGTCATCGCCACCGTCGGTATCGCCGGGGCCTTGCCGCTGGGGATCATGCTGGCGTTGGGGCGGCGTTCGAACATGCCGGCGGTGAAGGTGGTCTGCGTGACCTTCATCGAGTTCTGGCGTGGCGTGCCGTTGATCACCGTGCTGTTCATGTCCTCGGTGATGCTGCCGTTGTTCCTGCCTGAAGGCATGAACTTCGACAAGCTGCTGCGGGCGTTGATCGGCGTGATCCTGTTCCAGTCGGCCTATGTCGCCGAAGTGGTTCGCGGTGGTCTGCAAGCCATTCCCAAGGGGCAGTACGAAGCCGCTGCCGCCATGGGCCTGGGCTACTGGCGCGCGATGGGCCTGGTGATTCTGCCGCAAGCCTTGAAGCTGGTGATCCCGGGGATCGTCAACACCGTGATTGCGCTGTTCAAGGATACGAGCCTGGTGATCATCATCGGTCTGTTCGACCTGCTCAACAGCGTCAAGCAAGCCGCCGCCGACCCGAAATGGCTGGGCATGGCCACTGAAGGCTACGTATTCGCCGCCCTGGTGTTCTGGATTTTCTGTTTTGGTATGTCCCGCTATTCCATGCATTTGGAACGCAAGCTGGACACAGGCCACAAGCGTTAGGAGTTTTTTCATGAGTGAAGCGATCAAACAGCCTGTGAGTCCTGAAGGCATTATTCAGATGCAGGGCGTGAACAAGTGGTACGGCCAGTTCCACGTGTTGAAAGACATCAACCTGAATGTCAAGCAGGGCGAGCGTATCGTCCTCTGCGGCCCGTCGGGTTCGGGCAAGTCGACCACCATCCGCTGCCTCAACCGTCTGGAAGAGCACCAGCAGGGCCGCATCGTGGTCGATGGCGTGGAGCTGACCAACGACCTCAAGCAGATCGAAGCGATC
>Ga0302154_10003323_pt1 | contig 11796 bp, 9 predicted proteins | sample I_Bog_N2_3_FD_193507 | JGI IMG/M metagenome (GOLD analysis project Ga0302154, IMG submission 193507) | Peat permafrost microbial communities from Stordalen Mire near Abisko, Sweden - I_Bog_N2_3 | ecosystem: Environmental > Terrestrial > Soil > Wetlands > Peat | place: Sweden: Abisko, Stordalen...
CCGGGTGCCTGATGGCGTCCACGCCACCGAAGACGAAGATCGAACTGATCAGGGGTCGTGCGGCCAACCGGGAGAGTGCCATGCTCGGGTTGTACCCGGTCCGGGGACAAACCATGCATGCGCCGGGCTCGCCGGCTCGCCGGCGGAGGCACGGCGGGCCGCCCGACGGCCTTGCGAGTGGCACCCGGTGCCAATAGCATCCTGGCCCACTGTCGGACCGCCCATCGGCCCGCCGACACCCGGCTGGAGATCCCGACCCTCCAGCACCCGACCGAGAGTGAGCACTGACGTGAGCGGACGTGTCGAAGGCAAGGTGGCGTTCATCACCGGCGCGGCCCGGGGGCAGGGACGGAGCCATGCCGTGTGCCTGGCCGAGGAGGGTGCCGACATCATCGCCGTCGACGTGCTCGAGGACTACCCCTCGGTGGCGTACCCGATGGCCTCCGCCGCCGATCTGGCCGAGACGGTGGCACGGGTCGAGGGGCTCGACCGCCGCATCGTCGCCGTCAAGGCGGACGTCAGGGATCCCGAGGCCCTGACGTCGGCCCTCGACGAGGGGGTCTCGGCCCTGGGCCGGCTGGACATCGTCTGCGCCAACGCCGGCATCGCCTCGGCCCAGGCCTGGCACGAGGTCACGCCGCAGATCTGGCAGGACACCCTCGACACCAACCTCACCGGGGTCTGGAACACCATGGTGGCCGCCGTGCCCCATCTGATCGCCGCCGGTGGAGGGTCGATCATCGCCACCAGCTCGACCGCCGGCATCAAGGGCCTCCCCTTCGTCTCGCCCTACGCCGCCGCCAAGCACGGCGTGGTCGGCGCCGCCCGGTCCCTGGCCAACGAGCTGGCTCGCCACCACATCCGGGTCAACACGGTGCACCCGGCCGGCGTGGACACACCGATGCTGGCCGGGCTGGTACCGCTCGATGCCCTGATCGCCGGCGACCCCGGACTCGGACCCATCTTCGCCAACGCCCTGCCCGTCCAGCTGGTGGAGGCCCGAGACGTGAGCGAGGCGGTGCTCTTCCTGGCGTCGGACGCGTCCCGCTACGTCACCGGCATGGAGTTCACCGTCGACGCCGGAACCACCATCCGGTGAGGCCGACCGACCGGCCCATGGGCGCGCCACGGGAGCACCGATGAGGAACCCCTGGTTCGAGACCGTGGCCGAGGCCCAGCGGCGGGCGAGGAAGCGGCTGCCCCCCTCGGTGTACGCCGCCCTGGTGGCCGGCTCCGAGAAGGGCGTGACGGTCGAGGACAACGTGGAGGCCTTCGGCGAGCTCGGCCTGGCTCCCCATGTGGCCGGGCTGTCGGACCAGCGCGAGCTGGCGACCACGGTGATGGGCCAGCCGGTGTCCTTTCCGGTGCTCATCTCCCCGACCGGCGTCCAGGCCGTCCACCCCGACGGCGAGGTGGCGGTGGCCCGGGCGGCTGCGGCCCGCGGCACCGTGGTGGGTCTGTCCTGCTTTGCCAGCAAGCCGGTCGAGGAGGTGGTGGCGGCCAACCCCCAGACCTTCTTCCAGACCTACTGGATCGGGGACCGGGACGAGATGTCCCAGCGCCTCGAGCGGGTCCGAGCCGCCGGGGCCGTCGGCCTGATCGCCACCTTCGACTGGTCGTTCTCCAACGGGAGGGACTGGGGGAGCCCCGCCATCCCCGACCGGGTCGACCTGAAGACGGCCGTGCAGTTCGGCCCCGAGGTGCTGACCCGGCCGGGCTGGCTCGCCTCGTTCGCCCGCACCCTGACCATCCCCGACCTGACCGTCCCGAACCTAGGCCTCCCGGGCCAACCCCTCCCCACCTTCTTCGGGGCCTACGGCCGGTGGATGCAGTCGCCGCAACCCTCCTGGGAGGACGTCGAGTGGCTCCGGGACGAATGGGGAGGGCCCTTCATGCTGAAGGGGGTGACGCGGGTGGACGACGCCCGGCGGGCCGTCGACATCGGCGTGGATGCCATCTCGGTGTCCAACCACGGCGGCAACAACCTGGACGGCACTCCCGCCACCATCCGGGCCCTGCCGGTGATCGTCGACGCGGTGGGCGATCAGGTCGAGGTCCTGCTGGACGGGGGGATCCGACGGGGCAGTGACGTGGCCAAGGCGCTGGCCCTCGGCGCCCGGGCGGTGATGATCGGCCGGGCCTACCTCTGGGGCCTGGCCGCCAACGGACAGGCCGGGGTCGAGAACGTGCTGGACATCCTGAGGGCCGGGCTGGACTCGGCCGTGCTCGGACTGGGCCACAGCGCCGTGGCTGATCTGTCCCGGGCCGACCTGGTGGTTCCCCCCGGCTTCACACGGACCATGGGGGCCGGACCCACCACCTGAGAGGCACCGCTCCACCGCCCGGACCGAGTCCCTGCAGGGCCCGCGGTGATGGCACTACGGTCACGACATGCCGGATTATGACGTCATCGTCGTGGGGGCCGGCCACAACGGCCTCACCGCAGCCGCAGTCATGGCCCGGGGCGGCATGCGCGTGCTGTGCCTGGAGAAGAACCACTTCGTCGGAGGCATGGCCACCACCACCGAGCTGGTCCGCGGCTACCGGTTCGAGCTGGCCGGCTCGATCCAGTTCCCCATCCCGAGTGAGATCTTCGACGACCTGGGGTTCGCCTCGTGCCCCATCTACGAGCCCGAGGTCCAGTCGGCCAGCATCGGCACGTCGGACCAACCGCCGCTGTTGCTCTACAGCGACCCGGACCAGCTCTTCGAGCACCTGAACGAGGCACTCGGTCTCGAGGCCGTGCTGGGCATGGCCGAGGTGGCGGGCTGGGCCGAGGCCCCGGCCCGGGCCATCGGACGGTTCGAGGTGCGCAGGCCGCCGCGCTCACTGGACGAGATGTGGGCCTCGGCCACCAACGAGGCCGAACGGGAGAACATCCGCACGGCCATGTTCGGCAGCGTCATGGACGTGGTCGACCGGTTCCTGCCCGACCCCGTCCGGCACGCCCAGGTGCGGAGCATGCTGGCCTTCCTGGCCGTCAACTCGACCTACCGCGGCCCGTGGACACCGGGGAGCGCCCTGTGCCTGGCCTTCGCCCTGGCCTCCAACGGCGACGCCACCATGTCCAAGGTCCAGGGGGGCATCGGGACGATGTCCGCCCACCTGCTGGGCCTGTTCGAGCAGCACGGCGGCGAGCTGCGCCGCCACACCAAGGTGGCCGGCATCGTCACCGAGGCCGGCCGGGTGCGCGGCGTGACCCTGGGCGACGGCGAGGTCGTGACGGCCCCGGTGGTGGTGTCCAACCTGGACCCGACGGCCACCTTCACCCTGGTCGACCCCGGGGCGCTGCCGGAGCCCTTCGCCCAGCGCGTCGGTGCCATCGACCACCGGGCCGCCTACTTCCAGATCCATTTCGCCCTGGACGGCCTGCCCGAGTACACCGGCGCCTACGGGATCCTCAACAAGGGGGACCTCCGGCACAACGTGACGTTCTTCGGGACCGCCGAGCAGATGCAGCGTGACTTCGAGTCGTGCGTCCGCGGCGTGGTGCCGGACGAGCCGTCCTTCAACCTGTCCATCCCGACGCTCCGTGACCCGAGCCTGGCCCCCGCGGGAAAGCACGTCGCCAGCACCTTCGGCTTCTACGCGCCGATCGGCTCCGGCCACGAGGAGCAGGCCAGGCTGCGCGACCAGATGGCCGACAACATCGTGGCCGCCATCACCCGACGTGCGCCCAACTTCCCCGACCTGATCGAGCGCCAGTTCAACTATCCGGCCTACACCTACGAGCTGATGTTCGGCTGCACCGGGGGCGACTTCACCCACGGCCTGCTCCAGCCCGAGTTCATGGGACCGTTCCGTCCGGGCCCACGGGGCTGGCCCGACAACCCGGTGCCGATCGAGGGCCTGTTCCTGTGCGGCGCCGGGTGCCACGGCGGCCCCGGGGTGACGTTCATCCCGGGGTACAACTGCGGCTATGCCGTCCTGGACGCGGCGGCCGGGTCCGACGGCTGAGGCGGCACGCCCCGACGGGTAGGTCCTGCCGCGCACCGTCGCCGCCTGTCGTCGCCGGGCGTCAGGAGGTGAGCGTGGCGATGGCCTCGTTGAAGGTGGGCGACGGGCGCATGACCGCCTCGGCCAGGACCGGATCGGGCTGGTAGTAGCCGCCGATGTCGGCCGGTGATCCCTGCACGGCGAGGAGCTCGTCCACGATGGCACCTTCGCGGTCGGACAGGATCCGGGCCAGCTCGGCGAAGGCCGCCGCCAGCTCCCGGTCGTCGGACTGGCCGGCGAGCTCGCGGGCCCAGTAGAGGGCCAGGTAGAAGTGGCTGCCGCGGTTGTCGATGCCCCCGAGGCGCCGGCTGGGTGACTTGTCCTCGTCGAGGAAGATGCCCGTGGCCCGGTCGAGTGTGTCGGCCAGGATCTGGGCGCGGGCGTTGCCGGTGCTCTGGGCCAGCTGCTCGAAGCTGGCCGCCAGGGCCAGGAACTCGCCCAGGCTGTCCCAGCGGAGGTAGTTCTCCTTGAGGAGCTGCTGGACGTGCTTGGGGGCCGAGCCACCGGCCCCCGTCTCGAACAGGCCACCCCCGGCCAGGAGGGGGACGATGGAGAGCATCTTGGCGCTGGTGCCCAGTTCGAGGATGGGGAAGAGATCGGTCAGGTAGTCGCGCAGCACGTTGCCGGTCACCGAGATGGTGTCCTCGCCCCGGCGGATGCGCTCCAGGGAGAAGGCGGTGGCCTCCTCGGGGGACATGATCTCGATCTGCAGCCCGGTGGTGTCGTGCTCCGGGAGGTACCGCCGGACCAGGTCGATGAGGATGGCGTCGTGGGCCCGTCCCTGGTCGAGCCAGAAGACGGCGGGAACGCCGCTCAGTCGGGCCCGCTTGACGGCCAGCCCCACCCAGTCCCGGATGGGGACGTCCTTGGTCTGGCACATCCGGAACACGTCGCCCACAGCGACCGACTGCGCCAGGACCGTCTGGCCGGCGTCGTCGAGCACCCGCACCGTGCCCGACGCCGGGATCTCGAAGGTCTTGTCGTGGCTGCCGTACTCCTCGGCGGCCTGGGCCATGAGTCCCACGTTCGAGACCGACCCCATGGTCGCCGGGTCGAAGGCGCCGTGCCGGCGGCAGTCGTCGATGACCACCTGGTAGACCCCGGCGTAGCTGCTGTCGGGGATGACGGCCAGCGTGTCGGCCTCTGAGCCGTCGGGTCCCCACATGTGCCCTGAGGTCCGGATCATGGCCGGCATGGAGGCGTCGACGATGACGTCGCTCGGGACGTGCAGGTTGGTGATCCCCCGGTCGGAGTCCACCATGGCCAGGGCCGGGCCCTCGGCCCGCTCGGCGTCGAATGAGGCCCGCACGGCGTCCCCGTCCGGCAGCGCCTCGAGCCCGGCGAAGATGGCCCCCAGTCCGTCGTTGGGGCTGAGCCCGGCGGCGGCGAGCACGTCGCCGTGGAGCGCGAAGGTGCGGGGGAAGAAGGCCCGGACCACATGGCCGAAGATGATCGGGTCGGAGACCTTCATCATCGTGGCCTTCAGGTGCACCGAGAACAGGACACCCTCGGCCTTGGCCCGGGCGATCTGGGCCACCAGGAACCCGTGCAGGTCGGCCAGGCGCATGACGGTGGCGTCGACGACCTCACCGGCCAGGACCGGCACGGACTCCCGCAGCACGACCGTGTCCCCCCCGTCGGTGGCCAGCTCGATCCGGAGGGAGCCCGCCCCCGGGATGACGGCCGACACCTCGGTCGAACGGAAGTCACCGCCGTCCATGTGGGCCACATTGGTGCGCGACTCCGGCGACCACGCGCCCATCGAGTGGGGGTGGGCCCGGGCGTACTGCTTGACCGAGGCCGGGGCCCGGCGGTCGGAGTTCCCCTGGCGGAGCACCGGGTTCACCGCGCTGCCCATGACCCGGTCGTACCGGGCCCGGACGTCACGGTCCTCGTCGGTCTTGGGTTCGTCCGGGTAGTCGGGCAGCGGGTACCCGTGCTCCTGGAGCTCGGCGATGGCCGCCTTCAGCTGGGGGCTCGAGGCCGACACGTTGGGGAGCTTGATGATGTTGGCCGCCGGGGTCTGGGCCAGCGCGCCCAGCTCGGCCAGGGCGTCGTCGACCCGTTGGCCCGGCTCCAGGCGGTCGGCGAACCCGGCCAGGATGCGCCCGGCCACCGAGATGTCACGGGTCTCGACGGAGACCCCGGCGGTCGAGGCGTAGGCCTGGACGACGGGCAGGAAGGAGTAGGTGGCCAGCGCCGGCGCCTCGTCCGTGTGGGTGTAGATGATGGTCGACTCGTTCACCGATGCTCCGCTTCGCTAGGAGGGTTGCCGGGCGTCACCGGGAGGGTTGCCGGGCGTCACTGGGAGAGCTGCCGGGATCGGATCCCGGACACCACCCACAAGAGCACCCGGGGCAGGGGTGCCGCAACCCGGGGGGGGCGGGCCGGGGGCCGGATCCAGGGGCAGCGCGGGGACAGCCGCCGCCCTGATAAGCCTTGTCCGGCGGATCGGCGTCCGAGGGGGCGGGATGCCACCGGGCGGGGACGCTCCGCCCTCACGTGAACGAGGAGAGACCATGACCGAAGCGGAGCCAGGGGCCGGGAGCCCATCCGGACGCGGCGCCAGCCTCCCCCACCCGACCCCACAGGAGCGGACCCGGCAGGGCAAGGACGCACGGGCTCTCTGCCCCCGCTCGTCCCACGCCGAATTCACCCCACCACCCGACCGGCCCGACCCGGTCAGCCTGCTGGAGCGCCAGGCCACCACCCGGGTCCCCGAGCTGGTCCCGATCCGGTACGGGAGGATGCTGGTCTCCCCGTTCACCTTCTTCCGGGGCGCGGCGCTCATCATGGCGTCGGACCTGGACTCCACGCCGCGCTCGGGCCTCACCGCCCAGATCTGCGGTGATGCCCACCTGTCCAACTTCGGCCTGTTCGCCTCGCCGGAGCGCAGCCTCATGTTCGACGTCAACGACTTCGACGAGACCCTCCCCGGGCCATGGGAGTGGGACCTGAAGCGCCTGGCCGCCAGTGCGGTGATCGCAGCACGGGACCGCGAGTTCACGGCGAAGGAGGCGTCGGGGGCGGCCCTGGCCGTGGGGACTGCATACCGCCAGGAGATGGCCCGGCTGGCCGGTCAGTCCACCCTGGACGTCTGGTACTCCTCCATCGACGTGGCCCAGCTGCTGGCCGATCTCGACGCCACCGCCGGGGCCACCCGCTCGAAGGCCGACCGGCGCATGGCCGAGCGCACGAGCAAGATCATGACCAAGGCCCGGACTCGCGACAGTCTGCAGGCCCTGGACAAGCTCACCACGGTGGTGGACGGCCGGCGACGGATCATCAGCGACCCGCCGCTCATCGTGCCGGCGGACGAGCTCTTTTCCCCGCTCGAGAGCGATGCCATCAGCGAATCGTTCCACCGGCTGGTACGGGGCTACCGGCGGAGTCTCCAGACCGACCGCCGCCACCTCCTCGAGCAGTTCGAGTTCGTCGAGCTGGCCCGCAAAGTGGTGGGTGTCGGCAGCGTGGGGACACGAGCCTGGATCCTGCTGTTCCTGGGCCGGGACAACGACGACCCCTTGTTCCTGCAGGCCAAGGAGGCCGAGGCGTCGGTGCTCGAGGAGTTCGTGGGCAGGAGCACCTACGCCAACCACGGCGAGCGGGTGGTGGCGGGCCAGCACCTGATGCAGGCGGCGAGCGACATCTTCCTCGGGTGGCAGCAGGTGGCGTCGCCCGACGGTGTCACACGCGACTTCTACGTCCGCCAACTCCGCGACTGGAAGGGCTCGTTCGAGGTGGAGAACTCGATCCCCCAGGGCCTGACCAAGTACGTGGCCGTCTGCGGCCAGGCACTGGCCCGGGCCCACGCCCGGTCAGGTGACCGCATCGCCATCGCCAGCTACCTGGGGTCGGGCCCGGTGTTCGACCGGGCCCTGGCCACCTTCGCCGAGCGCTACGCCGATCAGAACGAGCGTGACTACGAGGCCCTGAAGCAGGCCCAGGCCAGCGGACGCATCCAGGTGGAGTCGGGCCTCTGACCCCGGGGCCCACCGCAGCCGGGGACGGGGCTCACTCCCGCGGGGCACCGACGGACACCGGCCTGGCCGTTGGGCTCGGTGGTGCCAGCGGGGCCGGTGTGGACAGCGGGTTCGGTGGGGCCGGTGCGGCCAGCGGGTTCGGTGGGGCCGGTGCGGCCACGGCAGTTCGACGGGGAACCTCGTGACCCCGCACCGTCCGGTCCGACCGGGGGACGAAACCGCCGCGCGCTGAGGCACCACCGTGGTGCAGGGGGACGAGCCTCCGACCCAGACGCACAGGACGGTCCCCCGCCACCGTCCGCCTCCGGGACCGGTGACGCTCCGCAGGCGCAGGCACAGGTACGCGTGCCGAGGCCGGCTCGGGACCGTCCGGCGGCGCTGCATCGGGCAGCCCGGCCGGTGCATCCTGCACCAGAGGGCTCCCGCTCAGGACGATGACGCTCCCGATCACGAGCGCCAGTCCGAGCAGCTCGCCGAGGAGGGCCCCCGCGTGCAGGTCGATCCGCTCGCCGAACAGCACCACTCCGAGGACGCTCGCCACCACCGGGTCGACCACGGTCAGTCCGGGCTGGGAGGCGGCCAGCGAACCCGCCTGAAAGGCGTTGGAGGCCAGGAACATGGACGCGGCACCTGACGCCACCAGCGCATAGGGCGACCAGTTGGAGAACACCGCCGCCGGGCCCTGGGCGATGTGCACGCTGAGCTCCTTGACCACGGCGGCCACAAACCCGAAGCCGATGGCGGCCGCGATCCCGAGCAGCGCAGCCTTACGCCCGGATGTGGCGCGAGCCCCACCCCGCCGGGGAAGGAACGCCACCGCTGCCAGGACCCCGGCCAGGGCGAACGTGGCAAGAGCCGACACGATCCACAGGGACGTTGCTGCGTGGGCATGTCCCCGGGACGGCCGGGCCAGGGACAGGAACAGACCCAGACCCAGCACCATCCCGAGCGCCGAGAGCCAGTCACGCCCCTGCACCCGTCGCCGGTCGTGGAGGGCGATCATGGCGAAGACCAGCACCAACTCCGTGGCGATCAGGGGCTGGACCAGGCTGAGACTCCCCAGCCGCAGCGCCGCCACCTGGAACACGAAGCCCAGGATCATGCTGGCGATGCCGAGGAACCACACCGGGCGGTGCACCAGGTAGGTGGCCAGGCGCCAGCTGAAGCTCAGCTCGCCCGGGGCCGGCGCCGCCGCACGGCGCTGCGCCACTGAGGCCAGAGCCGTGAACATGCTGGCCGTCAGGGCCAGGACCACCACTTCCACGGTCACACCCCCACCCCCTCGCCCGTCGCACATGGCGACGCTTGCGGCCGCTCGATCACCCACTCCACGCAGTGCACAACAACTTGTGCTCGCAAATGATTCCTGGACTCAGCCGGGTTGGTTCGTTCCTGTCCGGCGGGGGTTGGGCGGAGCTCGGCGAGGGCGGGGCGGGGGGTCGGCGGGGGTCAGGCAAGGGCCGGAGGGAGCGCCGGCCGACCGGTTTCTGGTTTTGCGTACCGGTGGAATGTGGGCCGGCTCCTGTGCCACCGCCCGAACCCGGTCGGACAGGGTCGGCGCAGCCCCACCTGGTGCCCCCCGCGCGGCCCCTGCCCGGTGGGGCCCTTACGAGCCCTGTGGCGCGAGTTCGGTGTGGTCGGTGGGGTGCCGGTCCGGTGCCGCGCCCAGGATCTCACGGACCCTGGGGATCACCTCGGTACCGTAGAGTTCGATGCTCTGCATGAGGAGCCCATGCGGCAACTGCCCGGCGCTGTACTTCAGGTCGAACCGGCTGAGCTGGAGCGTCCGGGCCGTGGCGGCGATCTTTTGGGCCACGGTCTCCGGTGCGCCCACGTACAGGGAGCCATCCGGCCCGGCCTGCTGATCGAACTCGGCCCGCCCCATCGGCCCCCACCCGCGTTCCGCCCCGATCCGGTCGCGCATCCTCTTCATGTGGGGCCACAGCTGCTCACGCGCCTGCTCGTCGGTCTCGGCGATGTGGCCGGGCGAATGGACCCCGACGGGCAGGGTGGGTGCCCCGTACTGCTGGAGGGCCCGGTGGTAGAGGTCGACCAGGGGCGCGAACCTGGCACTCTCCCCGCCGATGATGGCGATCATGAGTGGCAGGCGGTAGTGGGCCGCCCTGACCACCGACTGGGGGCTCCCCCCGACGCCGACCCAGGCGGTCAGGGACCCCGACTCCGTGGGTGGGTAGACCCGCTGGTCCTTCAGTCCGGCCCGCGTGCTTCCGGACCAGGTCACCGGCTCCTCGGTGAGGAGCTGGGCGAAGAGCTCCAACTTCTCGTCGAAGAGCTCCTCGTACTGCTCGAGCTCGAAGCCGAAGAGGGGAAACGACTCGGTGAAGGACCCCCGGCCGAGGATCACCTCGGCGCGTCCGCCGGACAGCGCGTCGAGCGTGGCGAACCGCTGATAGACCCGGACCGGATCGTCGGAGCTGAGCACCGTCACCGCCGAGCCGAGGCGGATGGTCCTGGTCCGCCCGGCAATGGTGGCGAGCACCATCTCCGGCGAGGAGACGGCGAAGTCCGAGCGGTGGTGCTCCCCGATCCCGATGAAGTCGACGCCGACCCCGTCGGCCAGCACGGCCTCGTCCACGACGTCCCGGATGACCTGCGCCGGCGAGAGCGGGCGGCCGTCCGCGTCCACGGTGACGTCGCCGAACGTGTCGAGTCCGAGTTGCAGTTCCTGGGTCATCTCCCCGTCACGGTACCGTCCGGGCCCGGCCGGTCGTGCGGTGTGCGGTGATGGCGACACCGCACTCGGGCCGGCCTCAGGGTGGTGTACCCACCGATGCCGTGTGCCCGGTCCAGGAGTGACCGTCCCAATAGCGCCACGTCGACGTGGGACCGGCATCCCCGTACCAGCCGGGCGGCACGACGGCCGGCGGTGTCGGCCCCGCCTTGGGCTCCGGGGCGATGGGGAGCGCCAGGACGACCAGGAGGGCGGCCAACGGCATGACGACGATCCCGATGGTCAGCATGCCGAGGAGGCCGACGGCACCGACCAGTCCGGCCACGATGATCCCGGTGACGCCGAGCCGCTCCGAACGGCGCACCACCCTCCAGACCACGCTGCCGGTGGCGATCACCACGGCGACGGCCGCGCCGGCGAGGAGGGCACGGACCATCGTGGGCTGCACCTGGTAGAGCGTGGAACTCGACTGCGTGACGGTGGTGGGCCTCCCGGTGCCCGAGCTGATGGCGGTGGACGAGTAGGTGTCCACGGAGACCATCAGCCAGGCCAGGGCCCCCCAGGCGGCGTACGCCCCGACCAGGACCACGACGCGCACCACGACATGCCGTGTCCGGCGGGACCACCCATGAGGCGTGGCTCCGGTGGGACTCATGGAGGTGCCCCGTTCCGAAGGGTTGCCGTTCCTGCCCGGCCGCCCAGCCCGCCGAGGAGCGTGACCAGTTGGAGGGCTTGGTCGAAGAGGGCGGTGGCCGGCGCCCGGTCACCGTCGAGGTGGGTCAGCATCTCCATGCCCAGATAGAGGGCCACGACGGCGAACCCCACGGACTCGGCCGGCACCAGCGAACTGAGCGGCGACCCGGCGAGCACCCCGGCCACCGCATCGCGGGCGAAGCCGGTCCAGGGAGCGAGGCGCGTGGCGACCTCCTCACCCAGTCCGGGTGTCGTCGCCGCCCCCGCGATCATGGCCACGAGCACGGCGACATAGCCGGCGTCCAGGTCCTCGCGGAAGATCGACGATGCCACCTCGACCAGTTCGGCCGGCGATCGGACTGCATCGACGGCGGCGCGGTAGCGAACCTGGCGCCGGTCGCTGACGGCGTCCAGCGCGGCCAGGAGGAGACC
>Ga0302154_10003334_pt1 | contig 11775 bp, 6 predicted proteins | sample I_Bog_N2_3_FD_193507 | JGI IMG/M metagenome (GOLD analysis project Ga0302154, IMG submission 193507) | Peat permafrost microbial communities from Stordalen Mire near Abisko, Sweden - I_Bog_N2_3 | ecosystem: Environmental > Terrestrial > Soil > Wetlands > Peat | place: Sweden: Abisko, Stordalen...
CGAGGAGATCGTGGAAGAGATAGTGGAAGAAGCCGTGCTCGAGGCGATCGAGGAGGCCATCGAAGAGGCGGTGGTCGAGGAGATCGCCGAGGAGATCGCGGAAGAGATCGCGGCAGAGACTGCGGCAGAGACTGCGGCGGCTGCACCCGATCTCGTGCTCGATGCCACCGAGGGCCAGGGCGCCGACGACGAAGACGGCGAGCTGGGTGGGTGGGTCAAGGACGACGAAGAGGACGAAGAGCCTCTCCCGGTCGAGAGCCCGTACGACCGACCGGGCCGCTGGTACGTCGTGCACACCTACTCGGGGTACGAGAACAAGGTGCGCTCGAACATGGGCAACGTCGTTGCCTCCCGTGGCATTGAGGACCGGGTCTTCGAGGTCGTCATCCCGATGGAGGACGTGGACGAGTTCAAGGGCGGCAAGAAGGTCACGGTCCAGAAGAAGGTGTTCCCGGGCTACCTGCTGGTGCGCTGCGACCTCGACGACGACACCTGGGGTGCCATCCGCAACACGCCCGGCGTCACCGGCTTCGTCGGGCCGGGCACCAAGCCGACGCCGCTGTCGCGTCGTGAGGTCGAGAACATCCTTCAGGTGAAGGTCGAGGGTGGTCCCGGTGGTGCGCCCAAGCGCACCCGGGCACGCCTGGAGTACGAGGTCAACGAGACGGTCAGGGTCAAGGAAGGCCCCTTCGCCGACTTCTCGGGCCAGATTTCGGAGATCAACGAAGACCAGCTCAAGCTCAAGGTGCTGGTCAACATCTTCGGCCGGGAGACTCCGGTCGAGCTCGAATTCAGCCAGGTCGCCAAGCTTTAGGCGCCTGGACACATAGCGGAGAAGGAGAACAAAGACGATGGCACCGAAGAAGAAGGTGCTCGCGGTGGTGAAGATCCAGCTCGAGGCCGGATCGGCCACGCCGGCGCCGCCCGTCGGCACCGCGCTGGGGCCACACGGCGTGCAGACAATGGAATTCTGCAAGCAGTACAACTCGGCCACCGAGAGCATGCGGGGTCAGGTGATCCCGGTCGACATCACCATCTACGAGGATCGCTCGTTCAGCTTTGTGCTGAAGACATCGCCCACACCCGTCCTGCTGCGCCAGGCGGCGGGGCTCGACAAGGGGGCCGCCACGACCGGCCGCGAGCAGGTCGGGACGATCACCGACGCCCAGCTGGCCGAGATCGCCACCACCAAGTTGGCCGACCTCAACACAGCGGACCTCGATGCGGCGAAGAAGCAGGTCGCCGGGACGGCGCGGTCCATGGGCATCAAGGTCGCCGGTTAGGTCAGGACGAGGAGAGACGATGACGCAGCACGGAAAGAAGTACAAAGAGAGCCTGACCAAGGCGGACCGGGAATCGATGCACGGGCTGGTCGAGGCCGTCGAGCTGGTCAAGGGATTGGCCAGCGCCAAGTTCGACGAGACGGTCGAGCTCGCCGTCCGCCTCGGGGTCGACCCCCGCAAGGCGGACCAGATCGTCCGCGGCACGCTGTCGCTCCCCTCGGGGACCGGGCGCACCGAGCGGGTGGCGGTCTTCGCCGCCGGTGAGGCGGCAGCCGAGGCCCGTGCCGCCGGTGCCGACGAGGTCGGGGCCGACGACCTGGTGGCAAAAATCAACGGTGGCTTCCTCGACTTCGACGTGGCCATCGCCACGCCGGACCTGATGGGACAGGTCGGGACACTCGGCCGCGTGCTCGGGCCCCGCGGCCTGATGCCCAACCCCAAGACCGGGACCGTGACCACCGACGTCGGCAAGGCCGTCGCCGAGTTCAAGGGCGGGCGGGTCGAGTACCGCACCGACAAGGTGGGCAATGTGCACATCCGCGTCGGCAAGGCCTCCTTCACCGAGGACCAGCTGGTGGCCAACATCCGCGCCGTGGTCGACGAGCTCCAGCGGGCGAAGCCGCCCTCGTCGAAGGGTCGCTACTTCTTGTCGGTGACCGTCTCGACGACCATGAGTCCCGGGGTCCGCATCGACCCGGTGAAGGCCCGCTACAGCGAGGACGAGCTCGCCGTTCCGGCCTGACGGAGCATCCGGTCGGGAGGACGCCGGCCGCCGTACTACGATTTCCCGCACAGCTCGCCGCCTCCGGGCGGATGAGCACTGAATCCGATACGCCAGAGACCTCCGGTGCACCCCTGGGTGCCGAAGCGGCCCGAACGGGCCGGCCTGACGAGGCGACAACGAAGCACGCCGGAGCGATCCGGCTGCCCGTGCCGTCGCACGCCGGAGACTCTGGCCCGCTTCCGGGCCATTGAGCCCGGTGGAGGACACCGATGGCAACAATGAACGCGCAGAGGGCACACAAGGTCGAGGTCGTCGACGAGGTCAAGACGCGGGTGGGCGCCGCCACGGCCTCCATCGTGAGCGAGTACCGCGGCCTCACGACCGCCGAGCTCGCCGACCTCCGGGGGGCGCTGGCCGCCGTGGGGGGCGACTACAGGATCTTCAAGAACACGCTGGTGAGGCTGGCCATCGACGGCGGCGAGTACCAGCCCCTGTCGGAGTACCTGAACGGCCCGACCGCCCTGACCTTCGTGCAGGGCGACATCAGTGCCGTGGCCAAGGCCCTGCGGGACTTCTCCCGGAACAACCCACTCCTGGTGATCAAGGGTGGTCTGGCTGACGGGTCGCTGCTGTCGCCGGGTGATCTGGCCGCGCTGGCCGACCTGCCCCCGCGCGAGGTCCTGCTGGCCCGCCTGGCCGGCGCCCTGGCCGCACCGATGCAGCAGATGGCCGGGCTCCTCCAGGCTCTGCCCCGGAACATGGCCTACGGTCTTTCGGCTCTGATTGAGCAGCGCCAGGCCGGCGGGGAAGCCCTGCCCACAGAAGAGGCGACCGCACCCGCCGAGGCAGAAGTCGAAGCACCCGCCGAGGCAGAAGCCGAAGCACCCGCCGAGGCAGAAGCCGAAGCACCCGCCGAGGAAGCTGCCGCAGTGGAGCCGGCGGAGGCCGCCGGTGAGGCGCCGGCCGAGCCCGAGGCGGCAGCCGCCGAAGAGGCGTCCGAGTAGTCCCGATCGTATTTCCGAACCGAACCAACAAGACCGAAGCAAAGAAAGGAAGGCCAGGCAGATGGCAACCCTGACCAAAGAAGAGATCCTCGACGGGATCGCCGAACTCTCGGTGATTCAGCTGAGCGAGCTGTTGAAGGACTTCGAGGAGCGCTTCGGCGTGACTGCGGCAGCGCCCGTGGCCGTGGCCGCTGCGGCCGCACCGGCCGCCGGTGGCGATGCCGGTGGCGAGGAGGAGAAGTCGGATTTCGACGTCATCCTGACGGAGGCCGGCGACAAGAAGATCCAGGTCATCAAGGAGGTGCGTGCCCTCACCAGCCTCGGCCTCAAGGAGGCGAAGGACCTGGTCGAGGCCGCTCCCAAGCCTGTCCTGGAGAAGGCCACCAAGGAGGACGCCGAGAAGGCCAAGGCGGCCCTCGAAGGCGCCGGCGCCACCGTCGAGATCAAGTAGTCCCCGGTCCGGGGGCCGGGCGGAACACCCGTTCCGACCTGGCCCTCAGACCAGGATCCTTGACTGCGGGGGAGGCCACCTTTACCCTGTCGGGGACCCCGGGCACCGCCCGTTCGGCCGACCAGGCCCAAGGGGTTGTATCCAGGCACGCCCCACGATAAGATGCACGGTTGCCGTGCGTCTCCGTGTCTTCGATTCCGTAATTCCCGGGTATCGACGCGCGCCCGCGCAGCTCTGATCCCCGTCCTGATTCCCGTCCCGTCCTCGTCCGCCCCGATTCGCTTCACCGCCCTCACCCGCCGCATTTCTCCTGGGAGGAGTTGACCGTTGCCCTCACGGTCCCGCAGTCCCGAACGAGTCTCGTTCGCCAATATCAACGAGGCTCTGCCGCTTCCTGACTTGATCGCCATTCAGCGCGATTCGTTTCAGTGGTTCCTCGACAAGGGGTTGGCCGAGGCCTACCACGACATCAGTCCGATCGAGGACTTCACCGGCCAGCTGAGCCTGGAGCTCGAGTTCGACCCCACGGACGCCGACCTGCGCCCACCGCCGAAGTTCTCGGTGGAGGAGTGCAAGGAAAAGGACATGACGTACGCGGCGCCCGTCTTCGTGCGCGCCCGCTTCCTCAACGCCACCACGGGTGAGATCAAGGAGCAGACGGTCTTCATGGGGGACTTCCCGATGATGACCGACCGCGGCACCTTCATCGTCAACGGCACCGAGCGTGTCGTGGTGAGCCAGCTGGTGCGCTCGCCCGGCGTGATCTTCCAGCCCGGTCGAGATGCGAAGACGGTCTTCACCGGCACCATCCACCCGTACCGGGGTGAGTGGATTGAGCTCGACATCGAAGCCAAGCCGGGCAAGGACGTCACCGCCGGCTGCCGCGTGGCCCGCAAGCGCCGTCTTTCCCTCTTCGTGCTGCTGCGCGCCCTGGGCTACGGCGACGAGGCCTTCCTGGACCGCTTCGTGCGCCACTTCGACTTCCTCGAGGGGCAGTGGGAGAAGGAGCGCAACCTGGCTCCGACCCGTGAAGAGGCCCTGCTCGAGATCTACAAGCGCGCCCGTCCCGGCGAGCCGCTCTCGGCCGAGGCCGCCCGCGTCTACTTCGAGAACGCCTTCTTCAACCCGAAGCGCTACGACCTCACCCGCGTCGGCCGCTACAAGCTGAACCGCAAGCTCGGCCCGGAGCTCGACCGCCTGAGCGACCTGTTCGGCATTGAGATCGAGAAGCCCGTCCCGGGCCAGTCGGTGCTCAGCCCCTCGGAGATCCTGGCCTCGGCCACCTACATGCTCCACCTGGCCCAGCACATGGCCGACGGCGAGTCGACCTACCGCATCGACGACCAGGACCACTTCGCCAACCGGCGCATCCGCTCGGTCGGCGAGCTCATTCAGAACCAGGTCCGCGTGGGCCTGAGCCGCATGGAGCGGGTCGTGCGCGAGCGCATGACGACCCAGGACGTCGAGGCCATCACGCCCCAGACGCTGATCAACATCCGCCCGGTCGTCGCCGCGGTGAAGGAGTTCTTCGGCACCTCGCAGCTGAGCCAGTTCATGGACCAGAACAACCCGCTGTCGGGCCTGGCCCACAAGCGCCGCCTGTCCGCCCTCGGGCCAGGTGGTCTGTCCCGTGAGCGCGCCGGATTCGAAGTCCGGGACGTCCACACCTCCCACTACGGCCGCATGTGCCCGATCGAGACCCCGGAAGGCCCGAACATCGGCCTGATCGGCGCCCTGGCCACCTACGCCCGCGTCAACGAGTACGGCTTCATTGAGACCCCGTACCGCACCGTGGTCGACGGCAGGGTCACCGACGAGGTCAGCTACCTGGCGGCCGACGAGGAAGAGGAGCACGTCATCGCCCAGGCGAACGCTGCGGTCTCCCCGGACGGGCGCCTGACCGAGGAGCGCGTCCTGGTGCGCCGTGGCCCGCAAGGGACCGGCGTGCGCATGGGCGCCGTCAACACCTCCTACGGCACGACATCGGAGATCGACTTCGTGCCGCCGTCCGAGGTGGACCTGATGGACGTGTCGCCGAAGCAGATTGTGTCGGTCTCGACCGCGCTGATCCCCTTCGTCGAGCACGACGACGCCAACCGGGCCCTCATGGGCGCCAACATGCAGAAGCAGGCCGTGCCGCTGGTCGCACCCGAGGCGCCGTACATCGGCACCGGGGTCGAGGCCCGCGCCGCCCGCGACGCCGGCGACGTGATCCTGGCCGAAGGCGACGGCACCGTGACCGAGATCACGGGCGACGCCATCACGGTGGAGTACGCCTCGGGGCAGAAGGACCGCCTCGGCACGTCGCTCGGTCGCAAGGTGTACCGCCTGTCCAAGTTCCGCCGCTCCAACCAGAACACGTGCATCAACCACCGCACGCTGGTGGCGGAAGGCCAGAGCATCGTCACCGGTGACCTCCTGGCCGACGGTCCCTCGACCCACAACGGCGAGCTGGCACTGGGCAAGAACCTGCTCGTCGCCTTCATGCCGTGGGAGGGCTACAACTACGAGGACGCCATCATCCTGTCGGAGCGCCTCGTGCGTGACGACGTGCTGACCTCCATCCACATCGAAGAGCACGAGGTCGACGCCCGCGACACCAAGCTGGGCGCCGAGGAGATCACCCGGGACATCCCCAACCTGTCGGAGGAGATCCTGGCCGACCTCGACGACCGCGGCATCATCCGCGTCGGCGCCGAGGTGGAGCCGGGCGACGTCCTCGTCGGCAAGGTGACCCCCAAGGGTGAGACGGAGCAGACGCCCGAAGAGCGCCTGCTGCGCGCCATCTTCGGCGAGAAGGCCCGTGAGGTGCGTGACACCTCGCTCAAGGTCCCGCACGGCGAGTACGGCAAGGTCATTGACGTCCGGGTCTTCTCCCGCGAGGAGTCCCACGAGCTGCCGCCCGGTGTCAACCAGCTGGTGCGGGTCTACGTGGCCCAGAAGCGGAAGATCTCAGAGGGCGACAAGCTGGCCGGCCGTCACGGCAACAAGGGCGTCATCTCCAAGATCCTCCCGGTGGAGGACATGCCCTACCTGTCCGACGGCACCCCGGTCGACATCATCCTGAACCCCCTCGGCGTGCCGAGCCGGATGAACGTGGGCCAGGTGCTCGAGTCGCATCTCGGCTACGCCGCCCGCCACGGTTGGGAAGGTGTGACGGTCAACGAGGGCGTGGGCACTTCGGCCAAGGGCGACGGTGCGGCGCGCAAGACGCGCCCGCGCACCGAGCCGGCGGCCTGGGTCTCGACTCCGGTCTTCGACGGCGCCCACTGGGACGAGGTCGAGGACGCCGGGGCCCACCCGACGATCCAGAAGATCTTCGGGACCCTGAACTCGGACTCGGCCAACGGCGACGTGCAGATCGGCACCGACGGCAAGGTCACGCTCTACAACGGGCGCACCGGTGATGCCTACGACAACCCGATCTCGGTCGGCTTCGTCTACATCCTGAAGCTGGCCCACCTGGTCGACGACAAGATCCACGCCCGCTCCACCGGCCCGTACTCCATGATCACGCAGCAGCCGCTGGGTGGGAAGGCACAGTTCGGTGGCCAGCGCTTCGGTGAGATGGAGGTCTGGGCGCTCGAGGCGTTCGGCGCCGCCTATGCCCTCCAGGAGCTCCTGACGATCAAGTCCGACGACGTGCTGGGCCGGGTGAAGGTCTACGAAGCGATCGTCAAGGGCGAGAACATCCCCGAACCGGGGATTCCCGAAAGTTTCAAGGTGCTCATCAAGGAAATGCAGTCGCTCTGCCTCGACGTCGAGGTCCTCGCCGTGGACGGCCGGGAGATCGAGATGCACGAGCTGGACGAGGACGTGTTCCGCACTGCTGAAGAGTTGGGCATCGACATCAGCCGCAATGAACGCGGCTCGGACGAAGAGGACGAGCGGCGCGCCGCAGAGAGGAGCTTTTCCTAATGGCTCTCGACGTCAACACTTTTGACCAGCTGCGTATCGGGCTGGCCACGGGCGATTCCATTCGCGGTTGGTCCAACGGCGAAGTCAAGAAGCCCGAGACGATCAACTACCGCACCCTGCGTCCCGAGAAGGACGGGCTCTTCTGCGAGAAGATCTTCGGTCCGACCAAGGACTGGGAGTGCTACTGCGGCAAGTACAAGCGCGTGCGCTTCAAGGGCATCATCTGTGAGCGCTGCGGCGTCGAGGTCACCCGTTCCAAGGTGCGCCGCGACCGCATGGGCCACATTGAGCTGGCCGCGCCCGTCGTGCACATCTGGTACCTGCGCGGGACCCGCTCGTGGCTGGCCTACCTCCTCATGGGCACCGAGCCCCGCGAGGAGCTCAAGGCCAAGCAGCTGGAGAAGGTCATCTACTTCGCGGCGAACCTGGTCACCTGGGTCGACGAGGACAAGCGGCACCAGGACCTCCCCAGCCTCGAGAACGAGATGGCCGAGGAGATCGCCGACATTGAGAAGAAGCGCGACCTCGACATCGACCGCCGATTCAAGGCGCTCGAGGACGAGTTGAAGGCCCTCGAGGCCGACGGGGCCAAGGACGCCGAGATCAAGGCGCGCCAGCGCGCCGTCGAGAAGGAGATCCAGTCCGCCCGCGAGCGGGCCCAGGAGGACGCCGAGATCGCCCAGCGCTCCCTCGACGAGTTCCGCAACCTGCACGGCCGCAAGATCATCGAAGACGAGATGCTGTGGCGCGAGCTCCGCCTGCGCTACGACGAGTACTTCGAGGGCGGCATGGGCGCCGAGTACATCCTCAAGCTGATCGACCGCATCGACCTCGATGCCGAGGAGATCAAGCTGCGCGACATGATCGACGCCAAGGACGGCCGCCGGCCGCTCTCGGCGCAGCGCCGCCAGAAGACCATCAAGCGCCTCAAGATCGTCACCGCCTTCAACCGGCGCGACGACCACGGCCGGCGCATCAACGACCCGCGGGCCATGATCCTCGAGGCCGTGCCGGTCATCCCGCCCGACCTGCGCCCGATGGTGCAGCTCGACGGTGGCCGCTTCGCCACGTCGGACCTCAACGACCTCTACCGCCGCGTCATCAACCGCAACAACCGGCTCAAGAGGCTGCTCGACCTCGGCGCGCCCGAGATCATCATCAACAACGAGAAGCGCATGTTGCAGGAGGCCGTCGACGCGCTGTTCGACAACGGCCGCCGCGGCCGCCCGGTGACGGGCCCCGGCAACCGCCCCCTCAAGTCCCTCTCCGACATGTTGAAGGGCAAGCAGGGTCGTTTCCGCCAGAACCTGCTGGGCAAGCGCGTGGACTACTCGGGCCGTTCGGTCATCGTGATCGGCCCGAACCTCAAGCTGCACCAGTGCGGCCTGCCCAAGCTCATGGCCCTCGAGCTGTTCAAGCCCTTCGTCATGAAGCGGCTGGTCGACGCCGAGCTGGCCCAGAACATCAAGTCGGCCAAGCGCATGGTCGAGCGGCGCCGGCCCCAGGTGTGGGACGTCCTCGAAGGTGTCATCCGCGAGCACCCGGTGTTCCTGAACCGCGCCCCGACATTGCACCGCCTCGGGATCCAGGCCTTCGAGCCCGTCCTGGTGGAGGGCAAGGCCATTCAGGTCCACCCGCTCGTCTGCACGGCCTTCAACGCCGACTTCGACGGCGACCAGATGGCCGTCCACCTCCCGCTGTCCGCCGAGGCCCAGGCCGAGGCCAGGGTCTTGATGCTGTCGGCCAACAACATTCTGTCGCCGGCCACCGGCCGCCCGATCACCGTGCCCACCCAGGACATGGTGTTCGGTGCTTACTACCTCACGCTGCGCGTGGAGGAGGGCATCGGCGCCGGTCGGACGTTCCGCCACATCCACGAGCTCGAGGCTGCGTGGGAGGCCGGCGATGTCGGCCTGCAGGTGCCGATCACCCTGCGTCCGGCGCCGGGATCCACGCTGACCGGTCGCCTGGCCGCCGCCGGCGTGGTGGCCGGTGAGGACGGGGTGCTCAGCTACGAGACGACGCCGGGCCGCGTCTTCTTCAACGAGACGCTGCCCGAGGGCTTCGCATTCGTCAACGACGTGGTGGGCAAGCGCAACATCCCGATCGGCGTGATCGTCGAGGAGCTCGCTGCGAACTACCCCAAGAACGCCGTGGCGGCGAGCCTCGACCGCATCAAGGCGATCGGCTTCCGCTTCGGCGCCCAGTCGGGCCTGACCATCTCCATCAACGACGTGCAGACGCCGCCCGACAAGGTGGCCATCCTGGACCGTTACGAGAAGGAAGCGGAGAAGGCCGAGACGCAGTTCAAGCGGGGCATCATCACCGACGACGAGCGCCGCCAGAAGGAGATCGAAATCTGGACGTCGGCCAACTCCGAGGTGGGACGGGCCATGGAGACCCAGCTGGCCACCATCGCCTTCAACCCGCTCGACATGATGGTGGACTCGGGTGCCCGAGGGAACTCGCAGCAGATCCGCCAGATCGCCGGCATGAAGGGCCTGGTGTCGAACCCCCGTGGTGAGATGATCCCCCGCCCGATCAAGTCCTCCTTCCGTGAGGGCCTGTCGGTGCTGGAGTACTTCATCTCCACCCACGGTGCCCGCAAGGGACTGGCCGACACCGCTCTGCGCACCGCCGACTCGGGCTACCTGACCCGTCGACTGGTCGACGTGGCCCAGGAGCTCATCATCCGGATCCTCGACTGCGGCTCGACCAGGGGTATCTGGATCGAAGGCGTGGCCCCCGACGGACCGGGACACCGCAACTACCTCGAGACCCGTGCCTTCGGCCGCCTGCTCACGGAGGACGTCAAGCTCTCCGACGGCACCGTGTACCCGATCGGAACCGTGCTCGACGACGTCAACATCGCCGCCATGCGCGACGACGAGACCGTGACGCGGATCCGCGTTCGCTCGGTGCTCACGTGCGAGTCGCCCCAGGGTGTCTGTGCCGCCTGTTACGGGCTGTCGCTGGCCACGGGCTCCATGATCGAGCTCGGGGAAGCGGTCGGCGTCATTGCCGCCCAGTCCATCGGCGAGCCGGGTACCCAGCTGACCATGCGGACGTTCCACACTGGTGGCGTCGTGGGTGAGGACATCACCCACGGCCTCCCCCGTGTGGTCGAGCTCTTCGAGGCCCGCACGCCCAAGGGTGCCGCGGTGCTGGCCCACCACTCGGGCGTGGTCCGGGTGGTGGACGACGAAATCGGTCGCCACATCACCGTGGTGGCCGACGACGGCACGGAGGACACCACGCTGGTGGCGCCACGCGCCCACCTCGAGGTCACCGACGGCCAGGAGGTCGGCGCGGGTGACGCGCTGGTCGAAGGGCCCAAGGACCCCAAGGAGCTCTTGGAGGTCAAGGGCATCCGCGAGACCCAGCAGTACCTGGTCGAAGAGGTCCAGAAGGTGTACCGCGACCAGGGTGTGTCGATCCACGACAAGCACATTGAGCTGATTGTGCGCCAGATGCTGCGCCGCGTGCTCGTGGCGGAGCCGGGCGATGCGCCCTTCCTGCCGGGTGAGCGCGTCGACAACCAGATCTACGCCGAGGTGAACCGCACCCTGGTGGAGGACGGCAGCGTCCCGGCCGAAGGTCGCCCCGAACTGATGGGGATCACCAAGGCGTCGCTGGCCACCGAGAGCTGGCTCTCCGCCGCCTCCTTCCAGGAGACGACCCGGGTGCTGACCGAGGCGGCCATCGAGGGCCGCAGCGACCAGCTGTTCGGGCTCAAGGAGAACATCATCATCGGCAAGCTGATCCCGGCCGGTTCGGGCATGGAGCACTACCGGAACATCCGGCTCGAAATGCCCGACGCCGAGGCCATGCCCTTCTGGGCCATGGGCTCGGGCGAGTCGGACACCGAGGACCTGGCCAATTGGCTGCGTGACATGGGCGAGGGGATCAGCGAAGACCCCTTCGATTCCTCCATCGACGCCAGCTGGCTCGGTGCGGCCCCGACAGCCGAGGACGCCTTCGGGAACCCCATCGTCGTGGCCGACGCCGGCGACGCCGGCGCGGCGTCCGAGATCCCCGAGACGGGCGCAGCGGAGGCCGGAGCCTAAACTTCCCCCGTTCGACGGAAGACGAAGGGGAGGGGTCCGATGGCTACACCGCGAGTGGCGTCCGGCACCGACGGCGCCGCTGGCGCGCCGGCGGGGACGGGCCACTACCGGCTGTCCGACATCAGGGCCCTGGAGGCCCAGTCCATCCACGTCTTCCGGGAGGTGGCGGCCGAGTTCGAGCGTCCTGTCCTGCTGTTCTCGGGCGGCAAGGACTCCATCGTCATGCTGCACCTGGCCAAGAAGGCCTTCTGGCCGGCGCCGGTGCCCTTCCCCATCCTCCACGTGGACACGGGGCGCAATTTCGAAGAGGTCCTCGAATTCCGGGATC
>Ga0302154_10003348_pt1 | contig 11762 bp, 12 predicted proteins | sample I_Bog_N2_3_FD_193507 | JGI IMG/M metagenome (GOLD analysis project Ga0302154, IMG submission 193507) | Peat permafrost microbial communities from Stordalen Mire near Abisko, Sweden - I_Bog_N2_3 | ecosystem: Environmental > Terrestrial > Soil > Wetlands > Peat | place: Sweden: Abisko, Stordalen...
ACGGGCCCGGATCGGCCCGCCCCGGGCCGGGTGGGGGTGGTCACCGCCGCCGGACGCCTCCGGTGCGACCCCGGACCACCGCCGGAGCGGCCGAGCAGGTGCTCCCGACCCCGGGGGACGGGCGGTGCGTCGGGCCAGGTCAATTAGCATCGAGGTGGTGAGGACACCGTGCTGAAGATCTACACCCGCACCGGCGACGACGGGACGACCGGGCTCCTCTACGGCGGCCGGGTGGCCAAGGACTCGCCCATGATGCAGGTCACCGGCACCGTCGACGAGGCCCAGGCGGCCATGGGCGTGGCCCGGGCCGAGGCCGTACCGGGCAGCGAACTCGACGAGTTGCTGACCCGCCTCGAGCGGGAGCTCTACGTCCTGATGGCCGAGGCCACCACCGACCCCTCCCACCGCGCCAAGCTCGTCGCCGGCAAGACCCTCGTCACCGAGGACATGGTGGAGAGCCTCGAGCAGCACATCGATGACCTGATCGCCCGGGTGTCGATGCCGACCGAGTTCGTGATCCCGGGGGCGAACCGGGCCTCCGCCGCCCTCGACCTGTCCCGCACGATCGTCCGCCGGGCCGAGCGCCTGCTCGTGTCCTCGCCCATCGAGGGCTCACTCGTCGGCCACTACCTCAACCGCTTGTCCGACCTGCTCTGGGCCCTGGCCCGCTGGGCGGAGGGTGATGAGCACCTGCTGGCCCGCGGCGCACCCCGTCGGGGTCACACGCCGCGCGCCGACTGACCCGCCGTCCGCACCCGAGACGAACCCCCGAACCCGACACGAACCCCCCGAATCTGACACGAACCCTCGTACCCGACACGAACCCTGGAGTCCCGACGTGATCAACGTGACCGCCCTGTCCGGCACCGCCCTGCCCGACGACGTGACCGCCGTGGGCGTGCCCGTCCACAGCACCGCCGACGGCCCGGTTCTGGCCACCGATCTCGGTGGGTTCGACGGTGTGGCGCTGCCGGCCACGCTCGACGCGGGATGGTCCGAGCGGCAGGGCTTCGCCGGCAAGGTCGCCCAGACGCTGGTGCTCCGCTCCCTGGACGGCGGCCCGTCGGTGGTGCTCGTCGGACTGGGTACCTCCGAGACGCTGGCCGGGGACAAGGGAGTCGAGTCGGTCCGTCGGGCGGCCGCTTCCTTCGTGCGGGCGGCCGGCAAGGGAGGCACTGCAGCATTCCTGCTGCCCCGCGTGACCGACGTCGCCGAGACCGATGTCGCCGCGGCTGCGGCTGAGGGCGGATCGCTCGCCACCTACCGCTACGACGACTTCCGGAGCGCGGACCCGGTGGCCGGACTGGCCGGGCTGGTGCTGGTCGTGCCGTCCGGAGCGGTCGAAGCGGTGGCGGTGGGCGCAACCCGGGGCGCGCGGGTGGCGATGGCGGTGGCGCTGGCCCGGGACCTCGTCAACGAGCCCCCGAGCTCCCTCACGCCCGAGCGCTTCGCCCAGGTCGTCGCCGACCGCATGGACGGCGTGGACGGGCTGACGGTCGAGGTGTGGGACGACGAGCGGATCACCGCTGAACGACTCGGGGGACTCCTCGGCGTGGCGGCCGGGTCGGTGCGCCCACCCCGCCTGGTGAAGGTGACGTACACGCCGTCGGACCCCTTCGAGTTCGACGGGCGTCAGCCCCACCTGGCCCTGGTCGGCAAGGGCATCACCTTCGACTCGGGCGGGCTGTCGCTCAAGCCGCCGAGTGGCATGGAGACCATGAAGACCGACATGGGCGGAGCAGCCGCCGTACTGGCCGCCGTCGACGCCATCGCCGCACTGGGCGGTCGGATCCCCGTCACCGCGTGGGCCCCCATGACCGAGAACATGCCGAGCGGATCGGCGACCAAGCCCGGGGACGTGCTCACCACCCGCAGCGGCAAGACCATCGAAGTGCTCAACACCGATGCCGAAGGACGCCTGATCCTGGCCGACGGACTGACACTCGCCGTCGAGGAGACCCCCGACGCCGTCATCGACCTGGCCACCCTCACCGGAGCGGCCGTCGTGGCCCTCGGCAAGGAGATCGCCGGCCTGCTGGGCAACGACGACGAGCTGCGTGACGCCGTGCAGGCGGCGGGCTCGGCGACCGGTGAGCCGTCGTGGCCGCTGCCGTTGCCGGAGGACTACGCCGTCCACATCGAGTCCGAGGTCGCCGACATGAAGAACACGGGACGTCCGGGACAGGCCGGTTCCATCAGCGCCGCCCTCCTCCTCCAGGAGTTCGTGGGCGACACCCCCTGGGCCCACCTCGACATCGCCGGACCGTCCCGCTCCGAGGACAACCGCTGGTACAACGCCAAGGGCGGTAGTGGTTTCGGGGTGCGGACCCTGGTGGCCCTCGGCACCTCCGAGGAGTTCGCCCGTTGGTTGGCCAGCCGTCCCGCCCGCTGATCCCGCGGTGACCGGCGTCCCCGACGTCGACCACGACGGGCCGTCGGCGGGTGCCGCCGGGTCGGAGCCGGGATCCGAGGGCCGCGCTGCACTACCGTCGGTCTCGTGAAGATCGCTGTCCTCGGGGGAGGGTCGTGGGGAACGACGGTGGCGTCGCTGGTCGCCCATCACCACGACACCGTGCTGTGGGCCCGCAACCCCGAGGTCGCCCGGGCGGTCAACGAGGATCACGAGAACCCCGAGTACGTGCCGGGGTACTCACTCGACCCCGACCTGTCGGCCACCTCGGACCTGGAGGCGGCCGTCTGTGGTGCCGACTTCATCATCATGGGGGTGCCGACCTCGGGGTTCCGACGGGTGCTCGAGGACGCGGCGCCCTTCATGCGCCCGTGGATCCCGGTGGTCAGCCTGTCCAAGGGACTGGAGCGGGGCTCGCATCTCCGGATGACCGAGGTCATCAAGCAGGTGGTGCCCGGCCATCCGGTGGCGGCACTGACGGGTCCCAACATCGCATCGGAGATCCTGGCGGGTAAGGCCGCCGCCGCCGTCATCGCCACCGAGGACCTCGAGGTGGCCAGTGCCATCCAGGCGGTGTTCACCCGAGGGGTCTTCCGGGTCTACGTCAACGACGACGTCATCGGCTGCGAGCTCGGTGGGGCGCTGAAGAACGTGATCGCCATCGCCGCCGGCATCGGTGAGGGTCTGGGTGTGGGCGACAACACCCGGGCGGCCGTCATGTCGCGCGGGCTGGCCGAACTCATCCGGCTCGGTGAGGCCATGGGGGCGAAGCCCGCCACGTTCGCCGGGCTGGCCGGCATGGGTGACCTCATCGCCACCTGCGTCAGCCCGCACAGCCGGAACCGGCGGGTGGGTGAGCAGCTCGGCAAGGGGCGTCGGCTGGAGGACATCCTGGACGAGATGCACATGGTCGCCGAGGGCGTGAACACGGCCCGTGTGGCCCTCGAGCTGGCCGAGCGCCACGACCTCGACCTGCCGATCTGTCGGATGATCGACAAGGTCGTCCGCGGCGAGATCGAGCCGATCGACACCTACTGGGGGCTCACTCCGGCCGGTCACGAGGCCGAGCCGGGCTGATCCCCGTCGGCCACCGCACCCGTCGCTGCAGTCGGGACGGACGGGCCCGACAGGTGAGCAGGCGGCGCCGGGTGCGGGTGGGCGGCCTCGGACGCCGCAGAGAAGGCGACGGCCGGATGGAAGTGCCAGGCCGCCAGGCGTCGCTCGATGGAGGCCCGGTCGTGACCGGCATCGGCCAGACCGGCGGCCAACCGGGACGCCCGCCGCCGCATCTGCTCCGGCTCGGACAGGCGCTGCTCCGCCACCCACCGACGATGACTGCGCTGGAGTGACTCGGGCAGTCGACTGAGGTGACGGAGCGGCAGCGGCGGGATGTGCTGGCGGACGGCCAGCCCGCCCGGGCCGTGGGGGCGGGCCAACTCGAACGTGATCAGCCGGGCCAGTGCCCGCCGGAACGGGGAGTTCTTGCCCATCTTGTCCCCGAGCCCCAGGGCCCGCGCCGTCTCAGGCAGGTGCAGGTCGAAGCCGTCACCATGGACCTCGAGCCCGTAGGTGAGGCGTCGCAGCAACCAGGTCGTGCTCGGGCCGATGATCCCCAGCCAGTAGAGCTCGACGTAGCGACTGCACGGATGCATCCCGAGCGGATCCGCGATCGGGTCCACCCACTCGACGATGTGGAGGGCCGGTCCGTCGATCGTGGTCGGCAGCGCACGGGACGGGGGGTCGACGGGGTGCAGAGGACGCGGAGGCGGTGGGATGACGGACGGGATGGACATGGCAGCTCCTGGATGGGGACGGACGGGTCCCGAGGAGCGTGGACGTGGCTGCTTGCCGGCGACCGGAGGCCGACCTGCCCGACGACCTTGCCGGGATGGTGTCCGGACGGTCGTCCGCTGCAGGTGGTGGACCGCGGCGAGCGGTCGTGCAGGTGGCGGTCGTGCAGGTGGCGTCCGGTCAGGTGGCGTCCGGTGGCTGCCAGCGGGCCACCGAGTACGACAGCATGAGGGGGACGTCGAGCGCGAAGAGCACGAGCATGCCGCTGAACAGGGCGAGTTCGCGTGCCGGGGTGTGGTCGTAGATGAAGACGTACTCGAGGATTCCGGCGATCACGACATAGGCGAGGAGTGCCCAACCGAGCACCCGGTGGAAGACGGGGCGGGCGAACTCCTTGATCCGGAACACGAGGACCGCATTCACCACCAGTAGGACGGCGGCCAGGCCGAGCAGGATACCGGGACCGTCAGTTTGGGTGGCCTGCCGTACTGCGCGGCCACCACGATGCCGCCGGCCACGACCAGGACCAGGGTGGCGATGGCGATGGGCATGACGGGCGGGAGTTCGGACTGACGGAGATCCTCGGCGTCGGGCTCACCGAACCCGGGGGGCAGCACCTCGGCCGTGGCGGTCATCGGCTGGCCAGGAACGTCATGATCAGGATGGTCAGGATCTGGAGCAGGCCTGTGATCCCGGCGGTGTAGATGAAGACCTTCATCAGCCGCTGGATGCGGGCGCCGTTGGGGCGGGGCTTCTTGAGTTCGAAGAGCACGGCGAGGTTGGCCGGCTCCAGCAGCCCCAGGGCGATGACGGCCATGCACCCGACGATGATGTAGGAGGCCACCACCCAACCGTGGTGCGGGTAGGAGGCTTCGAGATTGCCCAAGTGACGGGCCAGTTGGAACCCGGCGCCGAGGGTCATGGCCACCAGGGTCGGCATGATCAGCAGCATCTTGGGCATGAACTTCGTGGTGAACTCGATCCTCGCCGGGATCGAGAGGCTGCCCATGATCGGTCCGAGTACGAGGCCCAGGAAGAGATCGAGGCTGGTCCACAGTCCGCCGCCCGCGACGTGGAAGAACTCGAGGGCCCACAAGTTGTTCGAGGCGATGGCCACGATCAGCCCGATGAGGATGACGGCCACCACCGGGAGCGCGCGCACCGGCACGATGTTGAAGCTCGGGACAGGGGGTGGGCCGTGACCTCCGGTACCGGGCGGCGGGGTGACGCCCGGTTCACTCGCCCCGGAGGCACCGGGCCCACCAGACTCGAGACCCGTGTCCGTGGCGGCCCCCGGTCGGGTCCCGACCGCCGTATCGGTCACTGTGTCGGTCACCGTGGACCCCCTTCCCGCAAGAAGATCGTCAGCAGCTCCGGTCGATCCGGGCGTAGCCACCGCCCAGGGCGCTGATCGCCGCCATCGCCAGATCGTAGTGCGGAGCTTCTACATCTGCCCGGTCCGTCGGGACCGTGACCACGCGGGCCCGTCGGGACCGTGACCACGCGGGCCGGTGGCGCATCGCGGATCGGTGCGGCACCCCCGGAAAATCGCTACCAGCCGCCCCGGTGGACGCTGTCGGCGACCGTGCGCCGGGGCCGGGCGGCCGAAGGCGACGGGGGGTCGGGGAGCTCGGGCTCACCCAGCAGCACGGCGCCGAACCAGGCCATCGGGTCGGGTACGCCGAGCTCGGCCTTGAGGGCGTCCTCGCCCCTGAAATTGCCGAGGAACGCCGCGCCGAGGCCCTGGTCGGAGGCACCGAGCAACAGGGTCATGACGGCGAAGGCGGCATCGGTGTGCCAGTAGGGCACGACCCAGTCGACGGAGACGCCGTCGGGACGGATCTTGTCGGGCTCGGCGTAGCGATCGACATAGGCGCGGGGATCGGAGAAGGCCAGCACCACCACCGGGGCCCGGGACATCCCCTCGAACCGCCGGGAGGAGGCACGCCATGCGGCGTCCGTCGTGGTGTCCCAGTAGCGGGACGTCTGGTCATCGCCTTCGAGGACGACGAGGTCGCGACCCTGCGTGTTGCCGGCCGACGGGGCGGCGAGGGCGGCGGCCAGCAGCCCTTCCAGGAGCTCGGCGTCGAGCGGGGTGGCACGGAAGTTGCGGGTCATGTGCCGCCGCCGGACCGCGTCTGCGAACTCCATGGCGGGCACGCTACCGGCGGATCGGTTGTCGCCCGCCCGCCCTGTCACTACGGTGCGGAGGGTGACGTCGCCCCCGGTCTTCTCGCGTAGGGCACTGCTCGGGGGTCTGCTGGCCGGCTCCACCGCCGTCGGACTGGCGGCGTGCTCCTCGTCGGAGTCGTCGTCGGGATCCGGGACGTCGGGCGGGACGGCGGCCTCCACCACGGCGCCCGTCACCCGGCCGTCGACCAGGGTGCTCCAGCCCGGGGAGCGGCCCAACCCGGACGCGGCCGCCGGGACCGACCAACTGCCACAGATCGAGAACATCATCGTGGTGATGCTCGAGAACCACTCCTACGACAACGTGCTCGGTATGCAGCGTGGTCGGGGTGACGGATTCACCCTCGACGCGTCGGGCAAGCCGACCGCGGTCAATCCGTGGCCGATCGGCTCGCCCGTCGCCCCGCCCGGTCCGAACACCTCGGTCCGGGCCTTCCCCATGCCGAACCCGTGCCAGCCGGACGGTGAGCCCTACAACACCTGGGACGCCTTCTGGGCGTCCTACGCCGACGGGGCCAACGACGGCTTCGTGGGCAGCCCCAGTGGCCCGGTGGCGATGGGCTACATCGAGCCGTCCGTGCTGCCGTTCGTCAACTCACTGGCGGCGACCTTCCCGGTCTGCGACCGCTACTTCTGCTCGGTGGGCGCCCAGACCTACCCCAACCGGCGCTACCTCATGGCCGGGACCTCCCTCGGCCTGCTGACCGACACGTTCCCGAGCGGCGCGCCCCCCAACGGCACGATCTTCCAGTCACTCGACACCCACGGCATCTCGTGGAAGAACTACTACGGCAGCCTGCCCTCGGCGCTGATCTGGTCCTACCAGGCGGGGTTGCCCGGGTTCACGTCCCACCTGGCCGCGATCGGCCAGTTCTACGCCGACGCGGCCGCGGGGACCCTCCCGGCGGTGAGCATGGTCGATCCCAACTTCGGCACGAACTCCGAGGAGGACCCGCAGGACGTCCAGGAAGGGGACCAGTTCCTATCCCAGGTGATCCATGCCGTGATGGCGTCGCCCCAGTGGGCCCACACGCTGCTGCTGTGGTGCTACGACGAGTCCGGCGGTTACTACGACCACGTCCCACCGCCGTCCGCCGCCGTTCCCGACGACGTGCCGCCGGACCTGGTCCCGGGCAACACCCCGGGGACGTTCGACCGCTACGGGTTCCGCGTGCCGGCGGGGATCGTCTCGCCCTACGCCCGCAAGGACTACGTCTCGCACGTCGTCCACGATCACACGTCGTTCCTCAAGCTCGTCGAGACCAAGTGGAACCTGCCTGTCCTGACCCACCGGGACGGCGCCGCCGACGACCTGCTCGACAGCGTCGACCTGCACGCCACGCCGGCGTTCCTGACCCCGCCGAAGCTCGCCGCACCGCCCGACCCGTCCCTTCTGGCCGGTTGCCTCTCGACGGGCCCGGGTACCATCCCGCCGGCATCGGCCCTGGTCACGACCTGAGCGGTGGGGAGTGGATCCCCGTCGCGACCTCCCCGGGGACACCCTGGCGTCCCGGATGGAATGTCGACCGTCCTGGTAGCGTTTAACCGGTAGCAGAGCCCCTGGTGAGATGGCTCCGACGTCGGTCCGCCGACCACCATCCCGCCGAACCGTCAGGAAGCGAGACCGCCGTGCCCACCTTCAGAGAGATGCTCGCCGCCGCCAAGGCCAACATCCGGGAGATCACCACCGAGGAAGCCGAGGCGGAGCTCGCTCGGCCCGGCACCGTGCTCCTCGACGTGCGCGAGCCCGACGAGTACGAGCAGGGTGCGCTGGCGGGGTCGGTGCACCTCCCGCGCGGCAACCTGGAGTCCTCGATCGAGGGACGCATCACCGACAAGTCGGCCCACGTGCTGGTCATGTGCGCCGGAGGCGTGCGCTCGGCCTTCGCCGCCGACACCATGCAGCAGCTCGGGTACACCGACGTCTCCTCGATCATCGGCGGCTTCAACCGCTGGAAGGACGAGGGGCGTGCGTGGTCCGCCCCACGGACGCTGTCGCCCGAGCAGCGCAACCGCTACCAGCGACACCTGCTGCTCCCCGAGGTGGGGGAGACCGGTCAGCTGAAGCTCCTCGACTCGAAGGTCCTGATGCTCGGGGCCGGTGGCCTGGGCTCGCCCGCCGCCCTCTATCTGGCCGCGGCCGGGGTGGGGACGATCGGGATCATCGACATGGACGTGGTCGACGCCTCCAACCTGCAGCGCCAGATCCTCCACAACACCGATCGGATCGGTGAACGGAAGGTCGACTCGGCCAAGAAGACCCTGACGCTCATCAACCCGGACGTGAACGTGGTGACGTACGACGTGCGTCTGGGTGCGGACAACATCCTCGACATCATCGACGGGTACGACGTGATCGTGGACGGCACGGACAACTTCCCGACCCGGTACCTGGTGAACGACGCATCACTGCTGAAGCGGATCCCGGTGATCCACGGCTCGATCTTCCGGTTCGAGGGCCAGGTCACCGTGTTCAATCCCTACGAGGGCCCGTGCTACCGGTGCCTGCTCCCCGAGCCGCCCCCGGCCGAGCTCGCGCCGAGCTGCTCGGAGGCCGGCGTGCTGGGCGTCCTCCCCGGCATCGTGGGTTCCCTCCAGGCCGTCGAGGCCATCAAGGTCCTGCTGGGCATCGGTGACACCCTCCAGGGCCGTCTCCTCGCCTACGACGCCCTCGAGCAGAGCTTCCGGACCTTCAAGGTGCGCCGCGACCCGGCGTGCCCCGCATGTGGCCCCGACGCCGGCGAGATCGTGATCGCCGAGTACGACGACCTGTGCATGCCGCACGCCATCGAGGCACCTGTCGGCTGATCCGTCGGGCCGCCTGATCGGCTCGTCGTTCGCCACCCCGCACCGTCAGGCGCCGGGAGTCTCCTCCAGGATGATCGCCACGGCCCCGGGGATGTCCGCGGCGGTGGCGTCCGGGACCGGGTGGCCCAACTGCCAGTCGCGGCCGCGGTGGAACCAGATCGTGCGTAGGCCGACCGACTGCCCGCCGCGGATGTCGGCGGGTCCCGAGTCACCGACCATCCACCCGTCGAGGTCGGTGCCGCAACGACGGGCCGCCTCGACGAAGATGCCCGCATCGGGCTTCCACGAGTCGACCAGGGCCGAGATGCACACGCCGTCGACCTCCTCGCCCAGCCGGGTGACCTCGAGCTTCCGCTCCTGGAACCGGGGCCCGTTGGTGACGATCCCCACCTTCCAGCCCGCCGACCGGAGCCTGCGCAGCGCGAGGCGCGAGGCGTCGGGGAAGACGAAGGCCGCCGGATAGTCGTGGTGGTAAGCCGCCAGTAGGTCCTCGATGGGCTCGTCCACGGCGTAGCGCTCGCGCACGCCGGCGAACACCTCCTCGCGGGGGCGGAGCCCGTCGTCGTCGGCCCCGACCAGCCAGTCGTGGGCGGTGTCGGGCAGGCCGTGGGTCGCGCAGAAGGAGCGGGCCCACCGGGCGTAGGCCGCCTCACGGTCGAGCAGGGTGTTGTCGAGGTCGAACAGGGCCAGGGGCACCGTTGTGTTCTATCCGAACAGCAACCGTCCGTCCGTCGGGGCCGCATTTTCGGGTGGGCCCGCGGTGGCCGTAACCTGTCCGCCATGGCATCTGAGACCGCGGCAGGATCATCGAAGAACGAGCGGGTGACCGACTCGGGGATCACCATCAAGCAGGTCTACGGGCCCGAGGACCTGGACGGATGGGACGCCGACACCGAACTGGGCACCCCCGGTTCGTATCCCTACACCCGGGGCATCCGGTCCGACATGTACCGGGGCCGTCTGTGGACCATGCGCCAGTACGCCGGATTCGGTACGGCGGAGGCCACCAACGAACGGTTCAAGTTCCTGCTCGACGCCGGCCAGACCGGACTGTCCTGCGCCTTCGACCTCCCCACCCAGATGGGCTACGACTCCGACCACCCCCGTTCCGAGGGAGAGGTCGGCAAGGTGGGCGTGGCCATCGACAGCCTCGAGGACATGCGGGCCCTGCTCGCCGGACTCCCGCTGGACAAGGTCACCACGTCGATGACGATCAACGCCACGGCCGCCATCCTCCTCCTCTTCTACCAACTGGTGGCCGAGGAGAACGGCGTGGACCCGAAACTGCTCGGCGGGACCATCCAGAACGACATCCTGAAGGAGTACGTGGCCCGGGGGACTTACATCTACCCGCCCCGCCCGTCGATGCGCCTGGTCACCGACACGTTCTCGTACTGCGCGGCGAACCTCCCGGCGTGGAACACCATCTCCATCTCGGGCTACCACATCCGCGAAGCCGGCTCGACGGCCGTGCAGGAGATCGCCTTCACCCTGGCCAACGGGATCGCCTACGTCGACGCCGCCCTGGCCGCCGGTCTCGAGGTGGACGAGTTCGCACCCCGGCTGAGCTTCTTCTGGAACGCCCACAACAACCTGTTCGAGGAAGTGGCCAAGTACCGGGCCGCCCGGCGCATGTGGGCCAAGATCATGACCGAGCGGTTCGGGGCGAAGAACGAGAAGTCGTTGCTGCTCCGCTTCCACACCCAGACCGGTGGATCGACGCTGACCGCCCAGCAGCCGCAGAACAACATCGTCCGCGTGACCGTCCAGGCCATGGCTGCGGCGCTCGGCGGCACCCAGAGCCTCCACACCAACGGGTTCGACGAGGCCCTCGGACTACCGACCGAGCAGGCCGCCAAGATCGCCCTGCGGACCCAGCAGATCGTGGGCTACGAATCGGGTGTGGCCGACACGGTCGACCCGCTCGCCGGCTCCTGGTTCGTCGAGTCGCTGACCGACGAGGTGGAGCAGGCCGCATGGGACTACCTGGAGCGGATCGACGCCATGGGCGGTGCGGTCGACGCCATCGAAGCCCAGTACATGCAGCAGGAGATCGAGCAGGCGGCGTACGCCTACGCCAAGGCGATCGACAGCGGTGACAAGGTCGTCATCGGGGTCAACAAGTTCGTCGATGAGCACGGTCTGCCCAACGAGGTCTTCCCGATCGACGCCGAGCTGCAGCGCTCCCAGGTCGCCCGGGTGGGCCGGGTGCGGGCCGAACGGGACCAGTCCGGCGTGGACGCCGCCCTCGCCGACGTGGAGGCCGCCGCCCGGGGGACGCAGAACCTGCTCGTCCCGATGAAGGTGGCGCTGTCCCGGATGGCGACCCTCGGTGAGGTGTCCGACGTCCTGCGGGGGGTGTTCGGGGAGTTCCACCCGAACGGGTGAGATCTGCCGGTCCGGTCGGTCCGGTCGGTCCGTTCGGTCCGGTCGGTCAGGCGGTGGCCCGGCGCGCCGCCCACTCGGTGGCCAGGATGGCGTAGACGACGTCGTCGGTCCACTCGCCCTTGACCCACTCGTTCTCCACGAAGTGGGCCTCGCGGCGCATGCCCAGGCGTTCGAG
>Ga0302154_10003349_pt1 | contig 11760 bp, 9 predicted proteins | sample I_Bog_N2_3_FD_193507 | JGI IMG/M metagenome (GOLD analysis project Ga0302154, IMG submission 193507) | Peat permafrost microbial communities from Stordalen Mire near Abisko, Sweden - I_Bog_N2_3 | ecosystem: Environmental > Terrestrial > Soil > Wetlands > Peat | place: Sweden: Abisko, Stordalen...
GGCTGCCGGCGCCATGATGTCGGACGCGGGCGCCAGCGTCCATGCTTCCGCCGTGCTGGTCGGCGAGCGTGCGGTGTTGATCCGCGGGCCGTCTGGCGCCGGCAAGTCACGGCTGGCGTTCGATCTGATCCTCGCCGGGCGGACCGGGCAAATTGCCGCGGCGGTCCTGGTCGGCGATGACCGCGTATTCCTTGATAGGCGCGAGGGGCGGCTGATGGTGCGGCCAGCCCGCGAATTGGCCGGCCTGATCGAAATCCACGGCCTCGGCATTCGGCGCTGCGACTTCAGGACGGAGGCGATGGTCGGCCTGGTGGTCGATCTCTGTGCCCCGGACGCCGCGCGGCTACCGCCGCCGACGGCATTGTCGGTCCTCATTTCCGGTGTCAAGATACCACGTATTCCGATCAGCCAGGGGACGTCGGCGCTCCCATTGGTTGTTGCTGCACTGACGACAACCGAGGGTGCGACCTATCCGGATTCATCCGCCGATTGTTTGAAGGGAATTGGTAACCATATAACGCACACACTCGCGACCGAATAGACCGGCGCCGACTCCCCTCTACCCCTAATTTCCGGGAGAAACGCAGCGATCCCCTCTTGCGCAGGGGCTCGGGATGGTCAAAGTGGCGCGGTTCGTGCGGTGCACCAAGAGCACCCGCGAGGAGTTTCCGATGATTGGTCTAGTACTTGTGACCCATGGGCGTCTCGCCGACGAGTTCAAGGCGGCGCTCGAACATGTAATGGGTCCGCAAAAACAAATCGAAGCCGTCACAGTCGGTGCCGAAGACGATTCCGATTTGTGTCGAAGTGACATCATTGAAGCCGTCAATCGCGTCGACAGCGGCGACGGCGTCGCGATCCTGACTGACATGTTCGGCGGCACGCCTTCCAACTTGGCGATCTCCTGCATGAGCCGTCCGAAAGTGGAAGTGCTCGCCGGCATCAATCTTCCCATGCTGGTAAAGCTTGCGAAGGTTCGCGAGGAGCGGTCGCTTCCCGATGCCATCGCCATGGCCCAGGAAGCCGGCCGCAAATACGTCACCATCGCCAGCCGGGTTCTCGCCGGCAAATGAGCGACGATGCCGCGTCGCCTTCGAACGAAGCCGGGCCAAGTGTCCCCTCCGGCGCAGTCTCTCGCGAACTTCAGATCATCAACAAGCGCGGCCTGCACGCGCGCGCCTCGGCCAAATTCGTGCAGACAGTCGAGCGCTTCAATGCCGAGGTGTGGGTGACCAAGGGCGGCGAGACCGTCGGCGGCACTTCCATCATGGGACTGATGATGCTGTCGGCGGGACCGGGCACCGCCATCACCGTGTCGGCGATCGGTCCCGAGGCCGAGGCAGCCATCGCAGCCATCACCGAACTGGTCGCCAGCAAGTTCAACGAAGAAAATCTTTAATCGTTGCGACAGCAATACGAGCTGTTGCGACAGTGACCGTGCGCCGCCTCGCCCGCTCCTCGCAAGAAGTAGCGAATGCTACGGCGCCGGCGGCGCGATGAAGACCTTCCAGCTGATCGCGGGACCGGGATGTCCGTGGAAGAACCGCTGCGTGGTGATGGTGAGGCGTTCGGCATTGACGCCATTGGCCGTCATCCAGGCCTCGCACTGCGGCGCGGTCCCCTCCATGGGATCGCAAATGCCGATAAATCCGAGCCGCCTCGCCTCCTCGAGCGAGGTTAGCCCCGACGACCACAGCTCACCTGGCGTATATGGCGCCGGATGATCCGGACTGTAGAACGTCATCGGCTCGCCCAACTCCGTGGTGCCCGCGACCACCGCCCATCTGCTGTGGAAACGGCTGTGCCAGGCTTGCGTCAATTCGCGGGCCAGTTGGGAGCGCGCGCCGTAGCTCAATGCGCCGTTGGGATTGTCCGCCATCTCGCGATCGGCGATCGCGGGCGAGGCGGCCAAAGCCGCCAGCGTGACAAAAAGCCAGATCGCGGCGAGATGGAACAGCGCGATGCGCTGGACCCGCAGCGACGGCAGCGCGACCAGCGCCAGCGGCGTCAGGAAGAACAGCGAGATCCCCCAGTCGGTCTTCATGTAGACCGAAAACATCAAGCCGCCGAGCGGCGGACCGATCGCCACCACGATCTGGATAATCCAGATATTGAGCGCCTGTGATTCATTCACTGAGCGGTTCGCGCCGCCCGACGGCGCGCGCGTGAACAACGCGAGCTTGCGCTGCGCCAAGGTAGCCCATGATAGCGGCGTCCACGCCAGCACCACCGCCGCCAGCGCCACCGGGGCTGCGAGCAGCGCCAGATTGTGACCGATATAGCCGAGCACGAGTCGCAGGCTCTGGGCGCGGCTCGACAGGCCGTAGACGTCTCCGGCATAGGTCACCGCGACGAAGTTGACTTGCTTTAACCAGATCAGATGCGGAATCATGGCTACGACCAGCGTGACGATGGCGACCCACGGCGCCGGCGAGCGCAGGAATTTGAGCCGGTCGGGATGTAGCAACGCCGCGATCCCGATCGCGCCGAACATGGTCAGCACCCAGTATTTCGTCATTAAGGCCAACGCGCCGGCCAGGCCGAACCAGAGGCCCGATTTCACGCTGCGCTGCTCGAACGCATGCAGATAGGCCAGCACCAACAGCGGCAGCGTTACCAATTGCAGCAGGTCGGGATTATATTTGTAGCCCTTGAAATTGAAGATCGGATAGAGCGCGAGCATCACCACGACGAAGAAGGCGCGGCGGCGATCGACCACGCGCAACGCGATCAGCCACGAGATCACGAGGCCGATGCCGAGCGTCGTCATCGCGAGCGCGTAGGTCGACCAGTCGGCGACCGGAAACAGCCGGAACCAGAGGCCCGCGATCCAGCCTGACAACGGCGGATGCTTGCCATAGCCGAGCTGGAATTTCTGACCCCAGGCGAAGCCTTCGGCGACATCCATGTGGACGTCCTGGGCAGCCTTGAGATTGATCAGGATGAAGGTCCAGAGCACGGCATGGGCCACGGCGAAGCCGATCACCAGCCACAACCCGCCCCTGCGGTCCGATGCCGTCGCTGCGAGCCACGCCGCCATTCGCCGGACCATCGGGGTGGTGCGGGCGCGCAGTTTCGCGGGCAGGACCTGAACATCCGTCATGGCCATTGGGGTAGCGTGTTTTGGCGCGAAGTGAAATCAGCTTGGCGTGAGGCGGGGGCCGGTAAAATGCCGCAATATGGTTGCCGCACCGGGTCGCCAATGCTATCCCGCGCCGATGACATCCATCCCTATCTCCAACATCCGCAACTTCGCCATTGTTGCGCATATCGACCATGGCAAATCGACCCTGGCCGACCGCCTGATCCAGACCACCGGCGGCCTGCAGGCGCGCGAGATGAAGGAACAGGTGCTCGATTCCATGGATATCGAGCGCGAACGCGGCATCACCATCAAGGCGCAGACGGTGCGGCTGACCTATCCGGCCAAGGACGGCAAGACCTACATCCTCAACCTGATCGACACCCCCGGCCATGTCGACTTCGCCTACGAGGTGTCGCGCTCGCTGGCGGCCTGCGAGGGCTCGCTGCTCGTGGTCGATGCCAGCCAGGGCGTCGAGGCGCAGACGCTCGCCAACGTCTACCACGCGCTCGACGCCGGCCACGAGATCGTCCCGGTACTCAACAAGATCGACCTGCCGGCGGCGGAACCCGACGCGGTCAAGCAGCAGATCGAAGACGTGATCGGCATCGACGCCTCCGACGCCGTGATGATCTCGGCCAAAACCGGCCTCGGCATCGACGAGGTGCTGGAAGCCATCGTGCACCGTCTGCCGCCGCCGAAAGGCGACGTCGGCGCCTCGCTGAAGGCGCTGCTGGTGGACAGCTGGTACGACGTCTATCTCGGCGTCGTGGTGCTGGTGCGGATCGTCGACGGCGTGATGAAAAAGGGCCAGCGCATCCGCATGATGGGCACCAACGCCGCCTATGACGTCGAGCGCGTCGGCTTCTTTACCCCGAAGATGACGCAGGTCGACGAGCTCGGCCCCGGCGAGATCGGTTTTATCACCGCCGCGATCAAGGAAGTCGCCGATACCCGGGTCGGCGACACCATCACCGACGACCGCAAGCCGGTCACCGAGATGCTGCCGGGCTTTAAGCCGGCGATACCAGTGGTGTTCTGCGGCCTGTTTCCCGTCGATGCCGACGATTTTGAAACCTTGCGCGCAGCGATGGGCAAGCTGCGGCTCAACGACGCCAGTTTCTCCTTCGAGATGGAAACCTCGGCCGCGCTCGGCTTCGGCTTCCGCTGCGGCTTCCTCGGGCTGCTGCATCTGGAGATCATCCAGGAGCGGCTCTCCCGCGAGTTCGATCTCAATTTGATCGCGACCGCGCCGAGCGTGATCTACAAGATGCACCTGACCGACGGCCAGACCATCGAGATCCACAATCCGATCGACATGCCCGATGTGGTCAAGATCGCCGAGATCGAGGAGCCCTGGATCGAGGCCACGATTCTGACGCCTGACGAATATCTCGGCAGCGTATTAAAACTGTGCCAGGACCGCCGCGGCTCGCAGAAGGAGCTCACTTACGTCGGCAACCGCGCGATGGTGAAATACGAACTGCCGCTCAACGAAGTGGTGTTCGATTTCTACGACCGCCTGAAGTCGGTCTCCAAGGGCTATGCCTCGTTCGACTATCATCTCACCGACTACAAGCCGGCCGACCTGGTCAAGATGCAGATCCTGGTCAACAACGAGCCGGTCGACGCGCTCTCAATGCTGGTGCACCGCCAGCGCGCCGAGGGCCGCGGCCGCGCCATGGTCGAGAAGATGAAGGAGCTGATCCCGCCGCACATGTTCCAGATCCCGATCCAGGCCGCGATCGGCGGCAAGGTGATCGCGCGCGAGACCGTGCGCGCGCTGCGCAAGGACGTGACGGCCAAGTGCTACGGCGGCGACATCACCCGCAAGCGCAAGCTTCTGGAGAAGCAGAAGGAAGGCAAGAAGAAGATGCGGCAGTTCGGCAAGGTCGACATCCCGCAGGAAGCTTTTATTGCCGCGCTGAAGGTGGATAGCTGAGCCTACTGCTCGACCTCCTGAGCATGATGAATCCGGGTCCGGGCTGAGGCTTGCGGACCGGACAACAAAAATATCGAAAACAACCCCATGCAAAGTAGCCGGCGACGGCCGGCGCGATGCCTGACGCATCCTTCGAAACCATTTGACACGTCGGGCAAATCACGGGCATGACGCCATCATCGCGGCGCGTGCGATCGGTTGGGGCCCTGGCTGAGCTACGGCGGCGACACCACGCGCAAACGCGCTGAAGGTGGATAGTTGAGGCTGCGACAGCGGCCGGTCGGGGGCCAATCACTTCGATGATGAAGCCCGTTGTCTTCACCGCGCACGCGCGGGTCAGATTGCAGGATCGAGGTATCGATCCCAAATGGATCGAAGAGAGTATTCTCGCCCCTGACTGGACTGAGGTGGACCCCAAAGACCCTTCCGTCGAGCGCAGATTCCGTGCCGTTCCTGAATTTGGCGGCCGCGTTCTTCGCGTGGCATGTATCGAGACAAACTCGGACATTCGCGTTATAAGCGTGATGTTTGACCGCAACGCGAGGCGAAAGCCATGACCGACTTTACTTTCGATCCTGAGGCCGACGCGGTATATATCAGCGTTGGCCGCGGTACAGTCGACCGAACGGAGGAAACCGGGCCGTTCATCTACGACGTGGACGCCGAGGGACGAATCTTGGGTATCGAAATACTTTCTGCCAGCAAGATTCTGGCGCCCGGAGACTGGCAAAAAGCCCGTGTGCCGGGAGCCGTGCATTCCAGCGCCGCCGAATAGCGGATCGCGAGGACCCCGGCCGGTGCCGCCGTGGGTATCCAAATTGCGCGATCCCAAGGTGCTCGCGGAAATTCATCGCGAAGCCGAGTTGCTGGCCCAACATCCGGAAAACGATGCAATCGACGATTGGATCGAGGCGGCGTACGATTGGGAATCGTGGAAATAGCGCACGGCAACGTCACGCTCATGGTCGTCCGCGATCTTCGGCGAGCGCTGGCTCGCCGGTGAAAAGCGGCCGGCGGGTCTCGCTTGGCCCTCGCACCCAGCGAGTGAACCCGCAACCTCGAACTTCCGGGTTAGCGCTTCGCGCACCCCGGAACGACGGCATGCGTCAAAGCCCCCTCTCTCACCCTTGATCCATGACCGCAGATCGACCACCATTGCGCCTTCGCCAGCCAAGAACCCTACCAAGGGGCGAGGAAACGCATGAACAAGCTGCCAAGCATCGGACTCGTCGAGCGCGCCCGCGCGCTTGCCCCACTGATCGCGGCGGAGGCCGACGAGATCGAGCGCACCCGGCGCCTCACCGCGCCGGTGGTGGCCGCGCTGATTGAGAACGGGCTGTACCGCGCGCTGCTGCCGCAGAGTCTGGGCGGCGCCGAGGCGGCGCCGGAAGCCTTCATGCGGATGCTGGAGGAAGTGGCAAAGGCCGACGCCTCGACCGCGTGGTGCCTCGGCCAGTGTTCGGTCTGCGCCATGACCGCGGCCTATCTCGAGCTCGGTGCGGCGAATGAGATCTTCAACAGCCCGCCTGGCATCCTGGCCTGGGGCGCCATCGCCCACGAGGTGCAGGTCGTGCCCGGCGGCTACCGCGCCACCGCGCGCTGGGACTTTGCCTCGGGCTCGCGCCAGGCAAGCTGGCTCGGCGCCCATGTCCGGGTCGTCGAGGCCGACGGCACGCCGCGGCGCAAGCCGAACGGCGCGCCGGAAATACGCACCATCCTGTTTCCGGCCTCCAGTGCCACCCTATACGACGTCTGGGACCCGATCGGGCTGAGCGGCACCGGCACCGACTCCTACGCCGTCGACAACCTGTTCATCCCGGACAGGTTCGCCGTGCTGCGCGACGACCTCAGTGCGGTGCGCGAGAAGGGGTCCCTGTACGGGATCACGACCTACACCATGTTCGGCCTGGGTTTCGCCGCGATCTCGCTCGGCGTGGCGCGCGCCACGCTGGATGCGGCGATCGAGCTGGCGCGGGGCAAGGAGCCCGCCGGCCTGACGGCGATGCGCGACAACAGCGCGGTGCAGGGCCTGATCGGCCGCACCGAAGGCAATTGGCGCGCGGCCCGCGCCTATATCTATGGCGCGGCCGCCGAAGCCTGGCGCGACCTGACGCAGACCGGAAAACTCACCGAGCAGCACCGCGCCGCGCTTCGCCTAGCCTCGACCTGGACCATTCACCAATCGGTCGCGGTGGTCGACGCCGCCTATCACATGGCCGGCGCCACTGCCGTGTTCCGCGCCAACAAGTTCGAGCGCCGGTTTCGCGACATGCACGCCATCGCACAGCAGATCCAGGCCCGCGACAGCCATTATGAGGACGTCGGCAAGGCGATCCTGGCCGGCACCCCGGTCTCGCGCGGGCTCGGGCGCGACTGACTCCCGCTCATCGGGCTCGATGCCCGCGATGTTCGTACTATTACGCAGACCGCTACCTTGGTTGTTAAACAGTTTCCGGCAATCTCCGAAATCTTCCCTCGGGGTGATTGCGGTGATTATCCATGTTTAAACTTCGGTCGATCGCCGCCCGCTTGGTCCTGGCCATTTCGTTGACGGTCGCAATCGCTTGCGCCGTGCTCGGCACTTTCTCGATCCTGCAGCAGCGCGCGCTGACGCGGCTGGCGCTCGAACAGCAAATGAAACTACAGTATGACAGCGTGATCGCCGCGGTCGACTATGAAGGACGCGCCGCGCTCGCGGTCAGCGCGGTGATCGCCGCCCTGCCCGCGGTCAGCGACGCTGTCGCCGACGGCAACCGCGACGGTCTGGGCGCGTTGCTTGGCGCCGCCAACAAGGCGTTGAAGGCGCAGGGTATCCCGCTGATGACGTTCCAGACGCCGCCGGCGATCGTGTTCTATCGCGTGCACGATCCGAAGGCTTTCGGCGAGGATTCCTCGGCACGGCGCGCCACCGTGGTCGAGGCGAACAGGACCGGCAGGCCGATCGTCGGCGTGGAGCCCGGGCGGGATTCGCTGGGTGTTTTCGCCATGACGCCGATCCTGCGTGACGGCAAGGCCCTGGTGAACGTCGATATCGGCGCAACTTTCGGCAAGGAATTCGTCGATCGCGCCAAACAGCGCTTCGGCATCGACCTCGCCGTGCATTGGTTCGACGGCACGGCCTTCAAGACGGTTGCCGCGACGTTCGGCGATGGCGACATCGCCACGCCGGAAGAACTGAAGGCCGCGTTCGACGGCGCGGCGCTGCAGAGGGATGCGACCCTCGGCGGTCATCCCGCGGCCATCTATGTCGGGCAGATCAAGAACTATGCCGGCAAACCGGTGGGCGTCCTCGAAGTCATCAAGGATACCACCGAATATGAGGCCGCGGCGAGCCGGGCCCAGCTGCACTTACTCATCGGGACGCTGGCGATTTTGGCTGGCGCGGCGCTGCTGGCGTTCCTGCTTGGCCGAGGCATGTCGCGTCCGCTGGCGGCGATCACGGCGGTGATGAACCGCCTCTCCAGCGGCGATACCGACGTGACGATTCCCGGCGGCGACCGCAAGGACGAGCTCGGTTCCATGGCGTTGGCGGTGGACGTGTTCCGCCGCAACATGATCGAGACCAGCTCGCTGCGCGAGTCCCAGGAGGCTACCAAGCAGCGGACCGAGGCCGAGAAAAAACTCCTGCAGCGCCAGATGGCCGACCGCTTCGAAGCCGATATCAGGGGTGTTGCAGGCGCCGTCCAGCGGGCGACGACGGACATGCAGCGGGTGGCCAACGAGATCACCTCAAGCGTCAACGGCACTTCGGAACGGGCCGCGGCGGCTGCGACCGCTTCCGAAGAGGCCTCGACGAGCGTCAATGCGGTCGCCGCCGCCACCGAGGAACTCGCCTCTTCCGTCGGCGAAATCGGCCGCCAGGTCACCCACTCCAGCGGGGTCGCCGACCAAGCTGTGGTCAAGGCCGAGCAAACCATCGAATTGGTCGCCGGCCTCGCCGCCGCCAGCGAAAAGATCGGCGATGTGCTGCGCTTGATCGGCGCCATCGCCAGCCAGACCAATCTGCTGGCGCTCAACGCCACGATCGAGGCGGCGCGCGCTGGCGATGCCGGCAGGGGTTTCGCAGTCGTCGCGTCCGAGGTCAAGGAACTCGCGACGCAGACCGCCAAGGCGACCGAGGAGATCGCCGGACAGGTTGCCGCGATCCAGGCCGCCACCGGTGTCTGCGTGACCGCGATCGGCGGGATCGGCGATACGATCCGGGAGATCAACGGGATCGCCACCACGATCGCCGCCGCCGTCGAACAGCAGGATTCGGCAACCCGCGAAATCGCGCGAAGCGTCCAGCAGGCCGCCTCCGGCACCAGCGAAGTCTCCGCCAATATCGCAGGTGCCAGCCATGCCGCGGGGAAATCGCGCGCGCTGGCGGAAAACGTGCTCGGCGCGGCCGGCGAACTCGGGCAGCATGCCAACGCCCTGTTCGGCAGCATCGACAGCTTCCTCGCCGGCCTGCGCGACGCGGCGTAGTTGGTAGCTTCGGCCGAATTGAACGGGGCGAGGCTTGCTCGATGTCTGCCAGCCCCGATAGCGACCGGATTTTTAGTCGCAACCAAAAATCGCGATGTGCCAACAGGCGACATTACACGCTTCGAATGATACGAAAGAGGCGGCCAATTGAGGCGGTCTTTATTCCTGAGTAGTGGTGCCCAACCCATGCGTATTTTTTGGATCGGACCCGGATCAATCACCGCGCTGCCGCTGGCTTACTCAGGCCGAGGCTTTTTGGAATTTTCAAACCGGTTGCATGGTAAGGAAGTTTCGCGAGCATTACGACTTGTTGAGGCCCTACGCCCAACAGCATTTCGAACCCTTCTGATTAGCTGAACCATGCTCGTGTCCCGGTCACGTTGAACCATTACCTAGGCGTTATGGCCGCGCCTGTCCCGGCCATCCATGTCTTGACTGCTGAGCTTCCGCAGGGAAGACGTGGATGCCCGCGACAAGCGCGGGCATGACGACAGAGAGATAGCGATTCGATCTTATCGGGACGTGCTCTAGCATCTAGCCCGCAAGAACCGCTTCCTCTCGCATCCCTCCCGCTCGCTGCGACGCAATCGCGGAACCCCGGCACGCGGTTGCGCGTTGCGACGGTTGGCAACCGCACCATCGAGGGAGACGATCATGCCGCGCGGCGACAAGTCCAGTTACACTGACAAGCAGAAACGCCAGGCCGAACACATCGAGGAAGGTTACGAGGATCGCGGCGTCGGCGAGAACGAGGCCGAGCGGCGGGCTTGGGCGACCGTCAACAAGGAAACCGGCGGCGGCAACAAGAGCGGCTCCGGGCGCGGCGTTCCTGACAACAACACATCCGCCAAGCGCGGCGGCCAGATCGGCGGCCCGCGTGGCGGCAAAGCCTCGGCCAGCCGTCCGGCCGCGGCGCGATCGAGCTCCGCAAAAAAGGCCGCCGCTACCGGCAAGCGCAAGGCGACCGCCAAGTAGGGCGCGCGCAAGACCGCGCGAAGCAAATGGGCTTTCGCTGCGATTGATGTCCGGAAGGTCAGGCCACCAGCGCGGCGCCTTCGCCGCCGTCGGCGGCCCGGTCCAGCGGCGGGCTGAGTTGGTCCTGCAGCAGCCCGACCACCTCGGCGTTGGGCCGCGCCCGGCTGAACAGAAAACCCTGTCCCTCGTGACAGCCCTCCGAACGCAGGCAGCTGAGTTCGGCTTCGGTCTCGACGCCCTCGGCGGTGATCGTGACGCCGAGCCCGACGCCGAGACTGATGATCGAGCGCACGATCGCCTGGCCTTCGCGGTTGGCGCCGAGATCGCGCACGAACGACTGGTCGATCTTGATCTTGTCGAACGGAAAGCTCCTGAGATAACTCAGGCTGGAATAACCGGTGCCGAAATCGTCCATCGAGATGCGAACCCCGAGCGCGCGCAGCGCGTGCAGCGTGGCCAGCACCTGGCTGCTCTTTTCCAACAGCAGGGTTTCGGTGATTTCCAGCTCCAGCCGTTTCGCCGGCAGACCCGATTGTTTCAACGCATCCATCACCACCGCCAGCAGGCTGCCGCCGCGAAACTGCAGCGGAGACAGGTTGACGGCGACACGGACATCGGCCGGCCAGCGCGCCGCATCCTTGCAGGCGCGGCGCAACATCATGCCGCCGAGCGCGTTGATCAGCCCGGTTTCCTCGGCGACCGGGATGAAGTCGGCCGGCGAGATCATGCCGCGCTCGGGATGCGGCCAACGCACCAGCGCCTCGAAACCGGTGATGCGACCGCTCGAAATATCGATCAGCGGCTGATAATAGGGTCGCAGAACGTCGTTCTGGATGGCGTCACGCAGATCCATCTCGATCTTGCGCCGGCTCTGGGCGCGCGCGTCCATGCCGGCTTCGAAAAAGCTGAATGTGCCGCGTGAATCCTTCTTGGCGCGGGACAGCGCCAGCGCCGCGCTCTTCAGAAGTTTTTCGGCTTCCTCGCCGTCGCCGGGGGCCATTGAGATGCCGATGCTGGCGCTGATCGCGACCGACTGGCCCTCAAGTACAAAGGGATCGCCGACCGCCTCCTGAAGCCGCCTCGCCAACAACACGGCGTCCTCCGGACGTGCCAGCCCGCTTTGCACGATCGCGAATTCGTCGGAGTTAAGCCGGGCCAGAATATCTTCCTCGCGCAGCGCTGAACGCAGCCGCTTGGCGACGCCGCGCAACAGCTTGTCGCCGACGCCGTGACCCAGCGTATCGTTGACCGCCTTGAAATTGTCCAGTCCGAGCACCAGTACCGCGACCTTCTC
>Ga0302154_10003360_pt1 | contig 11744 bp, 9 predicted proteins | sample I_Bog_N2_3_FD_193507 | JGI IMG/M metagenome (GOLD analysis project Ga0302154, IMG submission 193507) | Peat permafrost microbial communities from Stordalen Mire near Abisko, Sweden - I_Bog_N2_3 | ecosystem: Environmental > Terrestrial > Soil > Wetlands > Peat | place: Sweden: Abisko, Stordalen...
TGTCGCGGCGAGTACGTCGAAGCCCTCCGACTCATTCCCTGGCTTGACCGCGATCGTTACGGGTGGCAGCCCGGCCCTGACGGGTGTGTATTACGACGTGGCTTACTCGCGCAACTATGACGCTCCTGCGAAGACGACCGGGAACGGTTTGGCGGCCGGTCCATGCACTGCGTATGCGGCTCCCACAGGAACGACGACGGAGTATGAAGAAGGCATCGACATTGACAAGACAAAGCTGAATGGCGGCGCGCCGGGGGCGAGCTTGACCGACGGTGGGCTCAACTCTATCGATTCGCAGAAGCTTGTCCGCGATCCGAACAACGGATGCACCCCTGTATTTCCGTGGGACTTCGTTCGCGTCAACAGCATCTTCAGCGTGATTCACAAGGCGGGCGGGTACACCGCGTGGTCGGACAAGCATCCAGCCTACGCGTCCGTGGCTTCGGGGCTGGGGCCGGTTGCGCTGGACGACTTTTACGCTCCGGAGATCAACTCCAACGTGGTCGCGCTGCCAGCAGTGACGACGCCGACGGGTGTGTCGTGCGCGCGTGTTCTGGATCCGGGCTCCGACACGACTGCGTGGACCAACAGCTTCCAGAACATTCAGTGCTACGACACGCTGAAGGTGAATGCGATCCTCCACGAGATCGAAGGAAAGAACCATTTGGGTACGAAAGAGACAAAGGTGCCGACGATCTTTGGCATGAACTTTCAGGCGGTGAGTGTTGGCCAGAAGCTCATTGAGAAGAGCGATGGAACCAAGGGCGGCTACCTGGATGCAGCGGGAACTCCGACCGAGGCATTGCTGGGCGAGATCAAGTTCGTGGACGCGTCGATTGGGGCGTTTGTTCAGGAGCTGAAGGACCGGGGCTTGTACGATTCGACGCTCATCATCATCACGGCGAAGCATGGACAGTCGCCCATTGATCCGAACCGGTATGTGTCCCAGCTGATCAATGGAACTTCGCCGGTGACGCTGCTTTCGAATGCAGGGTACATTCCGTACTCGGAGTCGACGAATAATCCGACGGGCATTGGGCCGACAGAAGACGATGTCTCACTGATCTGGCTGAAGAGCTCTTCGGAGACTGACGCTAGCGTGAAGATTCTTGAAGACAATGCGGGGCCTTCGGGGATTGCCCTTGGGCAGATTTACTATGGGCCGTCGCTCGCACTGAACTACAACAATCCAACTAAGGATCCGCGTACGCCGGACATTATCGTTACACCGAACGTGGGCGTGACGTACTCGGGCAGCACAGCGAAGCTGGAAGAACATGGCGGATTTTCGCACGATGACACGAACGTGATGTTGTTGCTGTCGAACCCCTCGTTCGAGGAGAAGACTGTTCGGGCGAGCGTTGGCACGGCACAGGTGGCACCCACCATCCTTAGCCAGCTCGGCATTAAGCCCTCCAAGCTGGATGCCGTTCGGGTAGAAGGAACGAGCGTTCTGCCGGACATTCCGTAGAGTTGGTGGATCACGTAGATGGGTTCGAGGAAGGCGGATGCCCCTTAGGGCATCCGCTTTTTCTTGAGCGATTTCACGAGCGGGAGCGAACAGCGTTCTCTGTGGGAATCGCAGAGAGAAAGTTGACGGCAACCGCGACGAAGAGGACGACGGGTGGCTAGACGGTTGCGGCGGCGAGGGGTTCGGCGGGTTGGGTGGCTTCGGCCAAGGGGAGGAAGATCACGCCAACGGTTCCGGAGCGATTCCGGCCGTGGGTGCTGCGAATGCTGAGTGCGCCTTGATGGCGATGGATGATCTGACTGCTCATCCAGAGGCCGAGGCCTGCGCCGTTGTTTCCCTTGGTGCTGAAGAAGGCTTCGAACATACGCTTCTGGGTGTCGGCGTCGATACCCTTGCCGGTGTCGGCGACGGTAAGGAACACTCCTTTGCGGCCGGAAGGCCAGTGAGTTCCTTCGCGGCTTCGGACGAGGAGGCGGCCTCCGGTGGGCATGGCGTCGATCGCGTTGGTGATGAGGTTGCTGAGGACCTGGCGGATATCGCCTTCGTAGCATTCGACGAGAGCGTGGGCGCGTTTGCGTTTTTCGACGGTGATATTGGCGTTGCGCAGGCGGGCTTCGTAGAGATCGAGCGTTGGGGCGAAGAGGCTGAGGCAGGAGACTTCTCGTGGATTGGTGGACTGACGGTGAAAGCGGAGCGTCTGGTTGGCGATGATGGAGATGCGGCGGAGCTCGAGTTCGGCTTGTTCCAGCCATTCCTGGACGTCGGGAACGGAGGCGCGGCTGCGGCAGAGGAAGAGCAGATTCGTGATGGCTTCGAGGGGATTGTTGATCTCGTGGGCCATGCTGGAGGCGAGCCGGCCGACGGCCGCGAGCTTTTCACTCTGGATAAGGGCGGCGACCGTACGTTGATTCTCGAACAGATTATGGCGGGCCTCGATGAGCGCCATGACCTGGCGGGCGAGGGCTTCGAGGCCGGCGATCTGCTGCGGAGAGAGATCGCGAGGCTGGCTGTCGACTACGCAGACGCTGCCGAGGACGTGGCCGTTCGGCGCGATGATGGGGGCTCCGGCGTAGAAGCGGATGTTGGGATCTCCGAGGACGAGGGGATTGTCGGCGAAGCGTGGATCCTGCAGTGCGTCAGGAACGATGAGGGTTCTGGCGTCGGCAAGGGCGTAGGCGCAGAAGCTTTCGGATCGGGGTGTTTCACAGAGATCGACGCCGATTCTGGCTTTGAACCATTGGCGGTCCTGATCGATGAAGGAGATGACGGCGATGGGGGTCTTGCAGATGAGCGTGGCGAGCGCAGAGACGTCGTCAAACTCAGGCTCGGAGAACGAGTCGAGGATGGAGTAGCGACGCAGCGTGGCTAAACGCGACGTCTCGTTGGGAGGAATAGGAGCTGGTGGCATCGGCTTGAGGGGATAGGGGTGTAAGGGGATAAGTTGCCGCAGATCGAGCGTGCGAAGTTACGCGAGCGTCTTCAAGCGCGAGCCGTTCTGCTTGAAGTTCTCATTTTATAGGGAAAGCTTGAGCCAGGGATAGCGAGGCAGTGTGGATCAGGCGGAGGCGAAGCGGGCGTGGAGAAGAAACTCGCGATTCCCTTCCATTCCAAGGATGGGCGAGTCGATAAGGTTGAGAGCCTGACCTCCGAGCGCGCGGACGGCGTCTTCGACGCGATGGACGGCGAGCTGGTGGGCTGCGGGGTCGCGGACGATGCCTCCCTTGCCGACGTGCTCGCGACCGGCCTCGAACTGGGGCTTGACGAGGATCACGGCTTCACCTTGCCACTTGGTTTCAGGCGGTGCGAGGGCGGCGATTACGGCGGGGAGGACGAGGGTAGCGGAGATAAAGCTGACGTCCATGGCGAAGAAAGTGATGGTTTGGGGAGCCGGGGCGAGAGCCACTGCAGGTCTCTCCACTTCGGCCTTCGGCCTACGGTCGAGAGGACAAGCTTGTGTGAGTGCGTAGAGCTGGCCGGGGGTCAGGAGGCGGGCGTTGGTGCGTTCGAGGAGGGTGACGCGGGGGTCGGTGCGGAGCTTGTGGTGGATTTGGCCGTAGCCGGTGTCAACTGCGAGGACGGAGGCGGCGCCGGCCTGGAGCATGCAGTCGGTGAAGCCTCCGGTGGAGGCGCCGATATCCGCGCAGGCGAGGCCTTCGACGGAGATGGACCAGGTGTTGAGGGCGGCTTCGAGCTTGAGGCCTCCGCGGGAGACGTAGCGTGGGTCGTCGCCAAGAAGACGGATAATGGCGGTGTCGGCGACGGAGGCTCCGGATTTGTCGATGCGCTGCTCGTTGACGAGGACGCGACCGGCGATGATCATGGCCTGGGCTCGCTCGCGGGATTCGGCGAGGGAGCGGTCAACGAGGAGCTTGTCGAGACGTAATTTCATGGCGAGAGCGCTACGAACAGGATAGCGGAGTGGCGTGTGCGGCTGAGGCGAAGCAGTGGAAAGACAGGCAAAGGCAACCGCAACTGCCAATACAGGGGTCTCTCCACTACAGCCTGCGGCCTCCGGTCGAGATGACGGGGTTCCGGGGTGGGTAGAATCGGAGGGAAAATGGAGGAGAGACGATGGGACTGGCGGAGTTGAAAGTCGGGATGCGGCATGCGGAGACGATCGTGGTGGAAGACCGGCTCTCCGTGACACAGGTGGTGGGGATGTTTGCGCCGGGTACGGACATGCCTCCAGTGCTAGCTACGGCATACCTGATTGGATTCGTGGAATGGACTTGTATGCGGCTGCTGGAGCCTTACCTGGAGCCGCAGCATCGCAGCCTCGGGACGCAGGTGGACTTGAGCCATCGGGCAGCGACTCCGGTGGGGATGAAGGTGACGGCGGAGGTGGTGCTCGAAGCCGTGGATCAGCGTCGGCTGCAGTTCGGCGTGGTGTGCCGCGATGAGGTGGATGTGATCTGTGAGGGTAAGCATGAGCGATTTGTGGTGGATATTGACCGTTTTCTGAAGGGCATTCAAACGAAGCGAGCGATGCTTCCTGCAATGGGGATGGATGGGTAAGGCTAGGGCGGCAGTGTAAAGCTGGACGCGTCCTGTGGGGTGCTTCGGACATACATCCTTCTGTGCGGCGTGGCGAATGACATACACTGTGTTTCAATGGGCCTTCGAGGCTTGATGGGATGCTGGAAGGGCGCCTGGATTCCAGCTTAGAGAAATAAGGATTGACGGCCTCCACAACCCCGGCGGCAATCCATTCGACCTGCGAGTGCGTTCTATGAACAGTGGCATGGATGATTCGAAAGGGGTGGCTCGGCCGACGCCACAGGAGGATGCCGAGTTACTTACACGGGTCCTGCAAGGCGATGAGCGGGCCATGGCGGGCTTGTTCGACCGATACTCGAAGATCGTGTACTCCGTAGCGTTACGGGTGTTGCGCGACACCGCATCGGCCGAGGACGTCACGCAGGAAATCTTCATGCAGATCTGGCGAAATCCCAGCAGCTTCGTCTCAACGAAAGGGAGTCTGGGGGGATGGCTGGTGGTGGTCGCACGCAATCGGTCGATTGACACGCTGCGGCGGAAGCGACCCAGCGAGCAGGTGGAAGAGATGAACCTGGCATCGGCGTGCAACCTTGCCGATGATGCCGAGCGATCGATCTTGATGGAACGGGCCCGGGCGGCGGTGAAGTTGCTGCCCGTTGAACAACGAAAGACGTTGGAGATGGCGTTCTTTGACGGTCTCACGCACTCGGAGATCGCGGAGATGACCGGCGATCCGCTGGGCACCGTAAAGACTCGAATCCGCAGCGCGTTGTTGACGCTGAGAAAGGCGTTCCAGGCATGAATACAGCGAATCACATTACGACCGACGACCTTTACCTTTTTGCGCTGCAGCTCTGGCCTGACGCCGCGATGAAGGAAGCTGCCTTCCACTTGAAGGACTGCGCCGAGTGCCGCGCGCAGCTGGGCGAGATCCAGGGAGACCTGGTGACGTATGCACTGAGCTCCGACCTCCATGCACCTCCGGCTGAGGCTCGGGAACGATTGCTGCGCCAGGTGGCTGAAGAGAAGAAGGTTATTTCTGCGGCTACAGTGACCGCGCCGGCGATCACGCTGGTGGAGCAGAAACAGCAGCCTGCCGAGCCGATTCTATTTTCGCGTACCAGCCGGATGGATTCTTCGGAAGAGCGCGAGCCGAGGCGATTTGCTCCGGTGATGGCCTGGACGGGTTGGGGCGTCGCTGCCTGCCTGGCGGTGGTGGCAGGGATGCAGATGGACCAGAGGAAGACCGTGCAGGAGGATCTTTCGGTGGCGATCGCGCAGTTGAGCCAGAGCGCGGCGCAGACCGAGCACGCGAATCAGGTGGTGGAGACGCTGCGGGACGCGAGCGCGATGAACGTCGCTCTGCATGTTCCACTGAACGCGCGCGGCGTACCGAAGCTCGATCCGGAAGGGCATGCGATCTACCAACCGAATACGGGGGCGCTGGTGTTCGTAGCCGACAACCTGGATCCGCTGCAGCCGCAGAAGACGTATGAGCTCTGGCTGTTGCCGGCTACGGCGGGACAGGCTCCGATACCAGCGGGGACGTTCAAACCGGATGCGAACGGGAATGCGTCCGTGGTGATGCCGGAACTTCCGAAGGGAGTTGCGGCGAAGGGATTCGGCGTGACCGTGGAGAATGAGGGCGGGTCGGCTACGCCGACCGCGCCGATCGTGTTGGCAGGGATGTGAGAACAGGAAGTAGGCGGCAGGGCGGAAGTGCTGCCGAGCGCAAGGAAAGAGGCCAGCGATTGGATTCGCTGGCCTCTTTTACTGTCTATGTCTACCTTCTACTACCTACTTCATGTCCTTAGGGTGCGGTGACCAGGACGCGGAGACCGTTGCCCTGGAGGGGGATGTGCGTCTGGACAGTGTTGGTGTCCGTGTAGAGAACGCTTAGGTACTGGTTGTCGGAGGACGTGATGTAGACCTTCCCGGTGGGCTCGCCGCCAGTTGCGGAGATCGAGTTGGGATGCCCGAAGATGACGTTGGAGGTGCCGTTAGCGGCTGAGGTCGCGTTGGTTCCGGAGACACCGCAGATGGTGGCGGTAACTTGATCTGTCTGAAGGTTGACTACGGTGACCGTGCCGGAGGTGGTGTCGGTGCAAGTGCCGGTGCTGTCGGCCTGGTTGATGACATAGGCGGCGGGTGAGTTACCGTCCGTTCCTTGTAGGACCGAGACCATCGTCGGGTTGATACCCACGGGGATGGGGGTGGTGGTTAGGGTCTGACCGAAGCCGGAGGCGTCAACCGGATTAGTGGAGCTGCAGTTGGGGTTAGTGGACTGCGCGGAGGCGCTGCAGAGCGGTATGTTGATGACGCTGAGGCTGCCGGCGGTCTTTCCATCGCCCTGATTGAGGACAATGAGCTGGCTGTCGACGGTGTTGAGGTCAGCCCAGATCGGATGGGCGGTGGGGCAGGGTATGTTCGCGGTCGCGCCAGTGGTGGGGGTGCAAAGTGGAATGGTTCCAGTCGTAGGAGTGTAGTACTTTGTGGTGTAGCCAGCCACCGTGGCTGTCGGCAGCGTGTCCAGGGCGTTGCTAGTGACGTTGAACACCGTCACGGTACCGGAGCCCTGATTGATGACGAAGGCGCGGCGGTCGTCGGCGGTCATGACACCGTAGACGGGCGTGATGCCGACGGGAATCTGCGCGGAGTCAGAGAGCGAAGTGGTGGAGACGGTCTCGAGGGCGTCGACCTGGCCGAGGCCACCCGCGGTGTTCTGGCTGATGATATAGGCGCGCGGCGTGCCGGCCGTCCCGACGACGTAGACGGGGTTGGATCCTCCGCCCTGGATGCTGACGGTGTCATAGAGCGCCGCGGTGTTGGCGTTGAGAGCGGCGACGGTATTTGATCCCGCCTGGGGGATAAAGATGGTGGCGAGGGCGCTGGCTGGAGCGAAGGAACTGATACTCACCGGATCGGAGCCAACGGGGAGGGTGGTCTGAACCACGTTGCTGGTGAGCAGGCTGGTCGGATTGGCGAGGGAGAAGGTATCGAGCGATCCCTCCGCATTGATCACGTAGGCCTGGGAGGCCTGGGTCCCCGTGCTGCTGGTGTAGGAGTTGACCGAGAGATAGCTGGGATTGACCTGGATGTTCGGCGTGCTGAGCACGGTATCTCCAGAAAAGTCGACGATGGTGGCCAAACCGAGCGACGTAGTACTGGGGATGGAGATGGCGACGGCGTACTTGGTTTGCTGGCCGGCGGGACCGACAGGACTGATGGCGCTGACGACAGGGCGATACTGGTTGCCGCAGCCAACGGTGGAAAGTACGGCGGCGAAGCTAATCGTGAGAACGGCGATACCCGCGAGGCTGCTTGAGCGGAGACGATTCCCTACTGGCTGGTGCATGTGGCGTGACGTTACGAACAAACAGTACTCCCCTGAAGAGGCCGCTTTGATAGGGGATAGACGTACAGTTCCGGCAAAAGAAATCGGAACTGCGAAAGCAAATCTGCGCGGGACCCTTCGACATCTGATTGTAAACGAATCTGGCCGGTGAATCCGGCGAGGCGGGGATACGGCGAGATACTGAAGCGGGGAGAGAAAACGAGATGAATGAAGCTGAGACGATGCTGGAGATGCTGGGCGGGAAGCAGCAGGCCGCAAAAACGATCGCGGTTGTGGGGCTATCGGATGACCCAAGCAAGGCGAGTCATGGCGTGTCGGCTTACATGCAGGCGCATGGATACAGGATTCTACCGGTGAATCCGGGGATTGCGAGCGCTCTGGGGGAGAAGAGCTATGCATCGTTGAGCGAGCTGCCGGTGAGGCCGGACGTGGTGAATGTGTTTCGGCTGCCGAAGTACATTCCGGCGATTGTGAACGAGATGCTGGCGTTGGGGCTGAAGGATCTGTGGGTGCAGATGGGGATATGGAATGACGAGGCGGCTGCTAAGGCGGAGGCTGGCGGGATTCGGGTGGTGATGGATCGGTGCATTATGGTGGAGCATCGGCGGCTGATGCGGGGGTGAGAGACTGGGTGGCCGTACTGAGATGATTGCATCCCCACCCATGACGATAAAGCCGTCATGAATGGGGCACCCCGGGATCTTGCTGCATCTCTACCCATGATGATGAAATTGTCAGGAAGAGGTCACCCCCGGCGAGGTGCTAGCAGCCGCGAAATACAGGGATCTCTCCGCTCCGCCGCGCAAAAAGCCGCGCGGCTCCGGTCGAGATCACGAAATTCTAGAGTGGGCGCATGAAAGGCGTGGCTCTGGTCGAGATGACGAAATTTTGGAGTGGGCGTACGAAGGCGCGGGCCCCGTCGAGATGACGGATGGGTGAGCGCGCCGTTGCTTCTACAATGGTCGAATGATACGAGGGCGCGGAACGATGCGGAACATGTGGCTGGCTGCAGGGTTGTTGGGGATGGTTGCAGCAGCGGGGGCGGGCGCGCGGGCGCAGATTGTTGAAGTAGGTAACGGTGGGCCGGGGCCGGTGAAGGCGGAGCATCTGACGGCGGAGTTGACCACGCTGTCGCCGCAGATTGCCGCGGGTGGAACGCTGCAGGCGGGGTTGGTGCTGACGATCGAAGAGCACTGGCATGTGTACTGGATCAATGCTGGCGACTCGGGTGAGCCGCCGTCGATTACGTGGACGCTGCCGCCAGGGATTACGGCGGGGCCGCTGCAGTTCCCTCCTCCGACGCGATTGCCGCTGGGACCGCTGATGGACTTTGGGTATGAGGATGGCGTGGCGTTTCCGGTGACACTGAAGGCGGCGCCGGGGATGAAGCCGGGCAAGGTCCACCTGGATGCAAAGGTGACGTGGCTGGTGTGCAGCAGCGTTTGTTTGCCGGGCAAGGCGCATTTGGGGATCGATGTGGATGTGGTGAAGGGGCCGCTGGCCGCGACGCCGGCTCCGGTGGGGGCGCTGGGCTCGGCAATTGCTGCGTTGCCGCAGCCGCTGCCGGCGACGATGAGTGCGACGGCGGTGGGCGATTCGAAACAGATTCAGGTGACGCTGAAGACGGGGACGAGGGAGACGGACGCGGCGCTCTATCCGTTCGACCAAGAGGTGATCGACAACGCGGCGGAGCAGCCGGTGGAGTCGCAGCCGGACGGGATCAAGGTTTGGATCAAGCGGGCGTCGGATGCAACAGCGTTTCCGAAGACGCTGCATGGGCTGGTGGAACTGAGCCCGACGGAGGCGTATGACTTCACGGTTCCGGTGACGCAAGGGACGGTGGCGGCGGTGCCGAGGACGGCGAACAAGAGTCCAGATACGAGTAATGGGCCGGATTTGAATACGTTTAGCGCGATTGGGCTGGCGTTTCTTGGTGGGTTGATTCTGAACCTGATGCCTTGCGTTTTTCCTGTGCTGTTTCTGAAGGGGCTGTCGCTGGTGCACTCGTCGAATGAAGAGCGCGGGCGGCAGAGGGCGCACGGGCTGGTGTATACCGCCGGGATCGTTGTGAGCTTCTGGGTGATTGTCGCGGCGCTGCTGATTCTGCGGGCCGGCGGGCGCGAGCTGGGATGGGGCTTCCAGCTGCAGTCGCCGGGGTTCGTGGCGGTGCTGGCTTCGCTGGTGTTCTTTTTGGGGCTGTCGCTGGCGGGGCAGTTTGAGATTGGGCTGAGCTTGACGAGTGCGGGCGGTGAACTGGCGCAGATGCCGGGGTTGACGGGGAGTTTCTTTACTGGCGTGCTGGCTACCGTGGTGGCGACTCCTTGCATGGCTCCTCTGATGGGAGCGGCGGTTGGATTTGCGCTGGTGCAGCCGGCGTGGGTGACGTTCCTGGTGTTTACGGCGCTGGGGCTGGGGCTGGCGCTTCCCTACTTGCTGCTAACCATGCAGCCGCAGTGGACGAGCAAGCTGCCGCGGCCGGGAGCTTGGATGGAGACGCTGAAACAGGCGACGTCGGTGATGCTGTTCGGGTCGGCGATCTGGCTGGTGTGGGTGTACGGGGCGCTGTATTCGCCGGAGGGTGTGGACCGGACGGTGTGGCTGCTAAGCGGGTTCCTGGTGCTGGCAATTGCCGGATGGGCTCTAGGTAGGTGGCCGGCAAAGTGGGGGTCGGGAATTGCTGCGGTGGTACTGATCGTGGTGGCGCTGGCGCTGCCGCTGCATAAGCCGACGGTCGATACGTTGGTGTGGCAGCCGTATAACGACGCGAACTTCGCTGCGGCTCGAGCTACGGGACAGCCCGTGTTTATCGACTTTACGGCGGCATGGTGCTTGAGCTGCCAGGTGAACGAGCGCGCGGTGCTGAAGTCCAAGGATGTGGAGAAGGCGCTGACGAAGAACCATGTGCAGCTGCTCAAGGCGGATTGGACGCAGTACGATGCGGCCATTACGCGGGAGCTGACCACGCTGGGGCGAAGCGGCGTTCCAACGTATGTGATCTATCCTCCGGGGAAGGTTTCGAATCCGGATGTGTTGCCGGAGTTGCTGACCAAGGGTGCGGTGCTGACGGCGATCCAGAAGGACTCGAAGCCGATGGGAACGCAGTAAGCGGCAGAGTGAAGAATCCAGATCACACTCGGTTTGCTTTCGAAAAGATGGCACGCTTGCTTGCGCTGTTGGACGGACTTCCTAATTGCGAAGGGGTCTTCCGCATCCGCTGCGAAATCGCCGGGTATCCCGCCTTCTTTCCCGGAGGGGTAGGCTATAAGGGCGACGTGTTTCCGAACCGTCCGATTTTGTTTATCGGTCATAACTTTGATTCCGAATCGAACTTCAAAGCATCCGTGCAACGCGGTTTTGAAGGAGGCAGCCGAGCCAAAACTTGGCCAAATCTGCTGGCGCACTTCCTGCCGGAAGCCGGCGTAAGAGAAGAACAGTGCTTCTTCTCAAACTTTTACCTTGGGGCTATCGCTGAGAAGAACAAGTCGCCGCATTTGTCGAAGCAGAAAAATATTGGAAAGTTCCCATGTTCCCGCGAGTATCATGCAGCGTGCGTTCAGGCTGTCAGGAAACAAGTGGAAATCATCCGCCCAAGCGTGATCGCACTTCTTGGTGCGTATGTTCCTGTACCTTTTTCGCAAGCCTTTCCCGAATACAAAGTCATCGCCAGTGAGAGCTTAACCGAAACACAGGCAAAGCAGCCGCTCGGCGGATTCAGAGTGTTCTTCGGTGTGGGACTGCACGCGCAGGTTGTCGCGCTCGTTCATCCTTCAAACCCAAGAAGCAACGCTTCGCACAAGGAGCAGGGGCGATTATTGAGAGGCGCTCTCAAAGCATTTGAGGCTTGATTTGGCTCTGCGATTGTAAGAGCCTGAAGCTATCCGTGAAGAAAACTTTCGGGTTCCTGCGGCTACGCTGCGCTTC
>Ga0302154_10003375_pt1 | contig 11714 bp, 4 predicted proteins | sample I_Bog_N2_3_FD_193507 | JGI IMG/M metagenome (GOLD analysis project Ga0302154, IMG submission 193507) | Peat permafrost microbial communities from Stordalen Mire near Abisko, Sweden - I_Bog_N2_3 | ecosystem: Environmental > Terrestrial > Soil > Wetlands > Peat | place: Sweden: Abisko, Stordalen...
CCTGGCGCTGCGTGAAGTAGCGGCTGTCGCGATAGTAGAGATGCTCCGCCGGATCGTACAGGCTCGCCGAGATCTGCCACCACTCGCGGTCCATCGTGTCCAGGTAACGCCTGTCGCCGGTCATCGCGGACATCCGCGCCAGCACCGGTGGCGCCATGAAAAGCGCATCGCACCACCACCACAGCAGCTTCGCCGGATCATCCGGCCGCACAACCAGCCGGTCCAGCACGGCCTGGGTATCGGCACTTCGGTTGGGATCGTGCGCCTCCACGGCTAGATCCAGATACGCCTGCCCCAGCGCCATATCATCCGCATGAGGAAAGCGCGCGTCCAGCAGCTTCCAGTCGTAGCGCTCACCCACCTTCTCCACGGCCTCACGGTAGCGCGGGTCCCCTGTCGTCTTCGAAGCAGCCAGCAGGCCGTCGTAGAGCGCAGCGAAGGTCCACTGCTGATTGAACATGGCCTGCCGCTGGAGCTGCCAGTCTGCGACCTTCTTGGCGGCCTTGCGCACCGCTGCGTGCGTGATGGCCGGAGACAGGTCCGTAGCCAACGGCCCGGGATCGTCCGGCGAATCGCCAGAGGCGTCGCGGTCCACCGGTGAAGGCGCCGCTGTATCGTTACCCTTTGTCTGCGCGGCCTGGGCGCTCGCCTTAGGCTCAGGAAGCGCAATCACGATGACCAGGATGACGGTCAATCCCCACACGCACCAAGCTCGTAGTCGCCCGCTCGCAGCCTCTACCCTTCTGCCTCCTGCCATCCGTGTCTGTTGTTTCAAGGCCGTTGCTGTCCTTTCATCGCATCCCCGGATACCTGCCGCTGGGCGAGCAGACAGTTATACCACCCGCCTGGCGGCCGTGGCATTGGCTGACTCGGCGCTATCGAATCACGAGCACCCGTGTCTCAAAGCCCTGCAGTGTCATCGTGAGCTTCCAGCCGTCCGGCGATTGCACAGCAGCCGTCGGCGTGATCTCTCCCGTCTCCGAGTTCCAGACTTCCACTCTCTTTCCTGAGCCAGCAAGCGTTACCGTATGTGTCCCGGCTTCGGCCCGCTCGTTGAACAAGAGATACACATCGGCGTCCTTCCATCGCCTCTTCATCACGCGCAACGCCGTATCGGGTACATCCAGAACGATAGTTTGCGTGGGGATCGCTGACAAAATTGCCTGCAGAGTCGCCGGTGGCACTGCTTCGGGAGTCGGTGGATGAGCGGGTGGATTGTCAGACGGCATCGGAGTCGCCGAAAGCTCTCCCGGAACCACAGTCGCCCAGGAGAACTCCTCCGGCCCCGGTGTGCGCGCGTGCAATATCGTTTGGCCTGAGATTAAGGACGGCGTGCGCCCCAGGAACAGCACACGTCCCCCGCCGGCGGCGAAGCCGTGCAGCCGGTCAAGCGCCTGCTGCGACAGCAGCGAGGCGCTCGGCACAATCACCGTGCGGTAGCTGTTCCCGCTCATCGTCGCGAACGTTCCCTTGCCCGCTGTGAGGTCCTTCGCCAGCGCATCTTCGCTCACGATGTCGAAGTCGATCTGATGTTCGGAGAGCAACCGCTCCGCGGAGACAAACTGCCCATCGGCGGCGCGATCATTCAGCCACAGCGAGCTCGAGGGCAGATACAGCGCCACAGACGCCGTCGGCCTGCCCATCGACATCAGATAGCTCAACCTCCCCACATACTCCATCAACGCCGCGAACCCCGGCTCGCCCATCAACGTCGTCCGCGGTCGGCCGCCCACGTTCGACGAAGGAAAGTACATCAGCTCCGCCAGATTCACGCCGCGCACGAACTGCTCATTCAACACATACCGCGCCATGGCCACATCAGCAGGCGGTTTATAGGAGGCAAAGCTCTCGGTAAACGCCCTCGGCTTGCCATAGACGTGCGACGCAGACGACGCCAGCCGCGGAAAGTCAGAGATTGTATCGGTCCATATCTGGTGCCGCGTCGTGTCGATCCCCGGAACCTGCACCGCCCGCATATCTCGAAAGAAATCACCCTCGCTATGCGTCAGCTCCAGCTCCGCCTCTTCGTGGTTCAGGTGGACCTGGTACTCCAGGTGGTTGGCCGCGCACCAGTCTCCCTGGACCTTGAAGAAGCTCTCGGCAAACAGGATGGAGAACACATCCCAGTAGTCGGCCCTTGCCCGCGCCTGCTCCTGTGTCATCTGCGAGCCTCTCGGCAGGAGGAACGTTGCCAGCCAGGGCCGTATGTCATAACCCTTGACCTGCTGGAAGCGATCAAAGAAAGACTGTGTCCATGGCAGTCCCGAAACGCTGTAGTCCGGCTCGTCTCCGCGAAAGCCGAGGATCGTCCTGCCGAACTCTTCCCCGAGATACTTCTTGTACTGCTCATGCGTGAACGCAAGGAACTGGCGCGTCGCCCCCGGGTTCAGATAGTCCTCGAGCGACTGCGACTGATCTTTTGCCTGAACATTATTGGTGTTGGGCCGCGGCTCGGTTGCGAGCTTAAGATTCGTCTCCGACCGCGTCGGCGAGGTCTCAAACCGATGCGCGACGATCACCACCTGCCAACTCCCCTGTGGTGCCGTCCACTCGATCCTGCCATCCTTCACCGGAACCGCAATCGTCGCGTGGCCCTCCCCAATCGCGGTTACTGCGACCGTAGCCTCCGGCACCTCGCGGCGCAATGTCTCACCGCCTGCAACCGCAATCCGCTCCGCCACGACCAGCGTCTGCATGCGCAACTCCGGCTTCTCCCGCGTGAACAGGCCGCCCGCAAAGCCGCTGGGGTAGCCGATGTCGTCCACGATCCAGACGCGCATATCGCGCTGCTTTGCCTCCGCCACCAGCATCCTGAAGAACTTGAAGTAGTCCTCGGAGAGATACGCAAACGGCAGGTTCACGCCGGCTTGCACGGTGACCGCGCGAAACCCCAGCGACCTCATCTCATCCAGATCGCGTCTCACCTCGGCCTGGTCGACCGCACCGCTCATGTCGAAGTACGGCTGCGGCCCATACTCCGGCGGCGGATTCCTCCACACCCCCGCCACCTGCGCAGCAGTGGGCATCTGCATCCTCTGCCACGACGCAGCGCGTGCCGTCTGCGCGCAGCCAAAGCACGGAGAAAGCAACACCGCAATCGACACCACAACGATCGCCTTCACGCTGGAACGCTCCTGTATGGACCCTTAGAGGGACGTTCGCCCAGGTTGAATGGACTCCACTGAATTGCGGTCTTCGCAAAAAAGCGCGACTGACATCCATCACTCGCGGCTGGCCACTGCCTTCTTGCTTCCCGTGGCCAGCCCACCGGGCCACCAGTTCCAATCGCCGGCAATCCGAAGCAGCGCAGGGCCAATCACGATGCGAACCAGCGTCGCATCAATCAGCACGGCAATCGCCAGCGTGAACCCGATCATCTTCACCACTAGAAAGTTTCCGAAGGTGAACGCCGCAAACACCACGATCATGATCGCGGCGGCGCTGGTAATCAGGCCTGCGGTTCTCGCCATCCCCTCGGGAATCGCGTCCGTTTCACTCATGCCGCTTCTCCGGGATTCGAGAACGCGCGCGACGAGGAACACCTCGTAGTCCATACTGAGGCCGAAGACAATCGCAAAAGCAACGATAGGAACCAGTGGAAACACACTGCCCGTTCCGCCGGGAACTCCCAGCAGGCTGCTCCCGTGTCCATCCTGAAAGACCAAAACCAAAGCTCCGAAGGAGGCCGCGACCGAAACCAGGTTCAGCGCAATCGCCTTCACCGCGGCGAAGAGTGATCGGAAGCCCGCTAGCAACGCCAGCAGCGTTGCCACCACCACCAGCGTGCCCACGGGCACAAGGTGGCGGTTGACAATCGTCTGATAGTCAGCGTTGAGCGCCGGTATGCCGCCAATCTTGAGCGTTGCGCCGGGCACACCGGTGAGGGCCGCCGCGCCGGTCCTGCGCAGCTCCCTCACCCAGTCGACCTGCTGGCGCAGAGACACCGAACCCGCGGGCAGCACCTCGAGCAGTGCCGCGCGTCCGTCACTGCTCAAGAACGTTCGATGGGTCTCCTGCGACAGATCGTCAAGCGACGACCGGTCGCCCTGCGCAATCGACGTAATCGAGATCACACGCGCGCAGCGAGGGTCGCTCGCCAGCCGCTCGGTCAGATGATCGAGCGCACTCCAGCCTGCATCGGTCTGCGCAATGGAGTCCTTCGGCAGTTCGACGATGATGCGCATCGAATACACCACGCCCGCGCGGTCCATCTGCTCCAGCGCGTGCAGCGCCTGCACCGACTCCGCCGACTCAGGCAGCCAATCCCCGTTAGGGACGCTGGTATCCAGCCGCGTGGCCTGCCATGCAAGCAGGAGCAACGGCGCGCCGGCGAGCAGCAACGCCAGCCACGGATGCGCGACAATCACCTTCCCCCACTTCCGCCACCGAGTTCCCGTTCGCTCCGCGCGATCCGGATCGAGCTTCGCGGTAAAGGGCATGCGTCCAGCATCAATCCGCGTTCCCAGCAACGCCAGCACGGCGGGAACCAGAGTATTGGTCAGCAACACACTGATCGCCGCCACCATGAATCCCGCGATACCAATCGAGCGGATCTCGCTGATGGGGACGGTCAGAAGTGCAAGAAATCCGATGGCTACCGTCGAGGCCGAGATGGTGAGCGTGCGACCGGCCTGGCGCGCCGCAATCGCCGAAGCTGTCGCTCGGTCGTTGCCGGCGGAGAGCGCCTCACGGAAGCGGCTGACCATGAGCAGCGCATAGTCGATGCCCAATCCAAGACCCAGCATCGTGGCGAGATTCTGCACCAGGATGGACAGGTGGAATCGCTGGGCCAGCAATCCGGTGATCGCCAGCGTGGTCGCGATGGCGAGCTGCCCCACGGCCAGTGGAATCAGCGCCGCAACCAGGCTCCCGAAAGCCACCAGCAGCAAGACCAGCGTTGCGGGAATCACGAGGCTCTCGCCGCGTCGCACGTCATCGGCGCTCGCCTTGCGAATGTCGAAGTTCAGCGGGATCTCGCCGGTCAGTTCCAGCTTCGCGCCCGGGTACCGCACCCGCAGTTGACGGGTAAGTGCATTGACTCGCTCGTGGAGCGCGGGCACCAGCGACTCGACCGGCCCCCCGGTGGAGGAGAGCCCCACCATGACAAACGTTCCACCTCCGTTGCCCAGAAAGATCGAATCGGGCAACTCGAGGTAGGAGACCACCCCGGACACGCCCGGCTCGTCTCTCAGTCCCGCCTCAATCGTGGTGAGTGCTTCTCCGCCCTCTTCGGAATCCGCGGGTGGCAGTCCCTGGATCACCACGACCACGCGGTCAACAAATGGCGAATGAAAGCGGCTGACCAGCTCCTGCCGGACAGTCTCCGCCTCGCTGCCTTCGACGCGTGTTGCCGTCTCCAGGTGGCGCTCAGAATGAAAAGAGAACGGGAGCAGCGCCACCACTACGGCAAGGACGACCCCGGCGGTCCAGAAGCGGCGCGCAAGCATGACCCTTATGATGTCATATCCGAGACTCGAGTCACCACGGCCCCTCTGGAGCCTTCAGCGCATCAACCGGATGACGGTGCTCAAAAAGCAGTCGCGGTGGTGGGTGCATCCGTCAGGGCGAGCTCCCGTATAGCCGGCGACGTATCTTGCTCGCGGGCCGCAATCGAGATAATCCCCTTGCGGTGCATGAACTTCAAGATGCCGCTGACCGTGTCGTCGAGCGATGGATCCGGTATGCCCCACGCCGAAGCGTCGCGAGCCTTTTGGTAAGTGGAGTTGTCGTAGCGCTTGAACTCCATCGCGGTGATGTTGTCCACCGAGCCCACCAGGAAGTCCAGCAGCGGGAAGAGCAGGTCTTCCTTGCGGCAGCGGCGGATGAGCTCCGGGACGAAGTCGTCCACGCCGAAGACCTCAAACTGCCGCCCCGTCAACTTGGTAATGATGTTGGTGATGTCCAGCATGTTCGCGTAGTCGTCGCGAACCATGTGATAGGTCTGGTTCGCCGTGCCGGGACTGGCGGAGATGGCAACAATGTTGTTGGCGACGATGTCCGCGGGGACGAAGCTCACCTGATTCAGGGCGTCGACGCCGATGCCATGGTTGACCATGAACGCAACCAGGCGCACCGCGATATCGAAGTTGTTGCCGCCGCCGGTGACGGAGGGACTCACCAGCGCCGGGCGGAAGATGCGTGTGGAGAGCCCGCGGCTGCGTGCGTCTGCCACGACCTGCTCCGCGACCCATTTGGACTGGCTGTATCCGAAGTCCAGCAGCTCCATGTCCTTGTTGAAGTCGGTCTCATACAGCACGGACTTAACGGCCCAGCCGAAGACGAAGGTCGTGGAGACGTAATTGAACTCCTTGGCGCGGCCTTCGAAGGCCAGGCGCAGGACCTCATTGGTCCCCAGCACGTTGGCGTCGCGCATGCGGTCGTAATTGAAGAGGTAGTTGACGGTCGCGCCGTTGTGAAAGACCGTGTCCATCTCACTGGCAAGGAAGTCCCAAACGTCCTGCGCCACGCCGAGCATCGGTTGGCCGAGGTCGCCGCAGATCGGAATCACTCGCGACTCAAACATCTGCATCAGGCCGGCGGGCGAGGGGCCCATGGAGTCCATCGCGGCGCGCAGGCGCTGCTTGCCCTGAATGTCGTCCGACGCGCGTACGAGGACATAGATCTTCGCCCGCGTCTGCTCCAGCAGGCTCTTGATGAGGAACGGCCCGATGAAGCCGGTTCCGCCCGTGAGCAACACGTGGTTCATCACCGGCGTCTCCGGCAGTGATGCCGGTACTGAGGGCGTGAAGACGAGCTTGCTGTCCTCACTCATCATCTGCTTCTCTTGAACGCGCTGCTCTTCGCGGAAGGCCGTGAGCGCGTGGCGCAACTGGTTGATGGCCTCTTCCGGCGCTTGTTCCAACTGAGCAGCGAGCCCAAAGAGCTCGGCCACGCTGACCCGCTGAATCACACCGATATCGACCTGCCGCGCCAGCACCTCAGCGCCCTTGTCCTTCAGCAGCTCTTTGAGCTCATGCATGAAGACCACAAGGTCCAGCGAATCGAGGCCGGCTTCGACAAGGTTGTAGGACTCGTTGCCCGTGAGGTTGTAGCGGGCCTTGAGTTCGTCGAAGGACGACTGCACCACCGAACCCGCCTCGGCACATCCAGCATCCTTCTCCCGCGAAAACTCGGTCAGGACGGTGAACTCATTCGCCAGCCACATCTGCTTGGCCTTGTGGCGCATGATCTTGCCCGAACTCGTTCTCGGCATCGCGCGCGGCGCGATAAAGGAGATCAGCGCCACTTCGACGTTCAGAAAATTGCGCACGGCCTGGGCGATCTTGCGCGCATCCGGCAGCGACTTCGGATTCTTCACCTCAGCCACAATGGCCAGCGCCGGCTCATTGTCTTCATGAATCTGGAAGGCAGCGACGCAACTATGCCGGATCAGGCCGGACGCCCGCTCCACCACATTCTCAATATCCTGCGGGTAGTAGTTCTGCCCGCGGAGAATAATCATGTCCTTGATGCGGCCGCAGACATACAGTTCACCGTCGTGGAAGAACCCCATATCACCGGTGCGCAGGTGGCCATCGTCGTAGGGGCTGTCATCCACCAGCCGCGCGTGAAACTGCTTCAGCGTCAGCTCTGGATTGTTCCAGTAGCCGAGGCACTTGCCGCTGCCGTCGATCCAGATCTCGCCAATCTCGTTCGGCTTGAGGGCGATATGCTGCTCGGGATCCACGATCTTCACGTCGATGCCCGGCAGCGGTATGCCGCAACTGACCACCTGCGTGGCGCCGTCGATCTCGGAGACCTCGGTGGTCATGCGCGCATGACCCAATGCGAGGGCGCGCTTGTTGACCGAGACGATGGTCCTGCCGCCCAGCGAGACTGCCAGCGTGTTTTCGGCGAGTCCGAAGGCGGCGTAGAAGCTCTCTGACTTCAGCCCGTACGGCTGGAACATCTCCAGGAACCGCGTGAACGTGTCGGCCTTGACTGGCTCCGCGGCGCACATCAACACGCGCAGCGAGCTCAGGTCGCAACCTTCGAGATTTTCCTTGGAGAGCCGCCCGGCGCGCAGGCAGTAGTCATACGCGAAGTTGGGAGCGGCGGTCGCCGTAGCCTGATACTGCGTGATGGTGTCGAACCAAAGAATCGGCCGCTGAATAAAGTCCATCGAAGCGAAGCCGTAGGTCGTTCCTCCGCGCAAGGCGGGATACAGGTAGCAGCCGATCAGGCCCATGTCGTGATACTGCGGCAGCCACGAAACGACGATCGGGTTCACATGGTCGATCACCAGCGGACAGGTCTCAAGGATGTTCTCGTGCGTCACCATCACACCCTTGGGGTCCATCGTGGAGCCGGATGTGTACTGGAGAAACAGAATCTTCGCCGCTTCGGGGAATGGCCCGCTCCAGTTCGTATGCACGAACCCTTCCGTGACGATCCACGGCAGGCCGGAGATGTAGTCGACATCCACGCCCGACGCCGAGACGCCGCTGCGGGTGAGATTGGTCTTGAGCGATGCGTGGTAGTCCGCGCTCGTTAACACACCAGCCGCCTGGCAGTCCTTGGCGATGTGGACCATCTTGTACAGCGCGCTCTGGAAGCCGCGGGAACTCGGAGGATAGACCGGCACCGGGATCAACCCGGCGCGTACGCAACCAAAGAAGGCGCAGATCATCTCCAGGCCCGGCGGGTAGGCCAGCAACAGCCGGTCCTGCGCCGCGAAGCGGCCATCCTTCAACAGGTGTCCCGCAATGGCCTTCGTCCGCTCGATAAATGCCGCGTAGGAATAGCCTTCGAGTTCGTTGCCGTTCAGGTCAAGATAAGAATAGAGGAGCTTATGCGGGTGTTCATCTCCCAGACTATCCAGTTGGTCTAAAATTGAGGCCATAATCGTTCAGTGATACCCCCGGGATTGGATAGGAAAGCTACTGCCGTAAGAAACACAAAGTGTCTTGTTGCTCCCCGTGTCCCGGTGAGGTGAAGTACAACAGAGTCTCGGAGTAGTAAGACGATTATAGTGCAGGCCGCCTCGCAGAACAAATGCCCGCTCAGCCAGCCTGTGGCAAAGTGTACCGCTCAACTCCGGCCTCGCCAAATCCGAATTTCCTTGATTGTCCTTTAGCTCCCGCGCTACCATCAAGAAGGACACGCTGTCGGCGCGGGGATATCGTTCCGCAGCCGAGCCCAGAGGACCGATGCGACCGACCAGGGTGCGCCGGACGCACTGAAAACGATGGCGGAGGCGCCGGTGACATTCGAGACACAAGCGGTTATCGATCAAATTCCGGATATCGCTGACCTCGTACCCTCCGAGGCATCCCTTCCGCCGTCCGTCAGCGACCCGGCAGGCCCTTCGACCTTTCCCAAGGTCCTCCGCCGCCGCCTCGAAAGATTCTTTGCCGACCAGGACATCTCTCCTAAGGCCGACCGCGCCATGTGGTTCAAGATAGCCACCGGCCTGGCTGTGCTGGCGGGTAGTTGGATTGCCATCTACGCCCTCCGACCCGGTTCATGGAAGTTTGTTGCCCTCTATGTGCTGGGAGGCCTCGCTCAGACCTTCCTTCTGCTCAACATCGCCCATGACAGCAACCACAACGCCATCTCCTCCAAGCCGACCATCAACAAGACGCTCAACTATGTCTTCGATGTCTGCGGCATCAGCTCCTACATGTGGCGCATCCTGCATCATCGCGGCCACCACTCCTGCATCAACCTCCACGGCGAAGACGACGCCCTCACCGGTCGCGGCATCTTCCGCTTCACCCCCCACGATCCCCACGCCTGGTGGCACCGCTTCCAGCACGTCTACGCGCTCTTCTTCTATGCGATGTTCTCCATCGACTACGTCTTCGTCCGCGACTTTGAGAGCTTCTTCTTCCCCAAGCACGGTTATCTGAAGCGCACCAAGCATCCGCTGCGCGAGTACGTGACCCTCTTTGCGGGCAAGGCCTTCTACGTCACCTACATGCTCATTCTGCCGGTGCTGGTGTTGCATCGGTCGATCTGGCTGGTCGTCGGGGCGTTTCTCGCGGTTCATTTGATCGTTGGGCTGTCCGTCTCGCTGGTCTTCCAGACCACCCACACCATTGACACCACCTACTTCCCGCTCAGCCGTGACGAGTTCGACAACGGTGTGTATCACATCTTCGCCACCACGGCCGACTATGCCACCGCCAACCCCGTCGTCGGCTGGCTCGCGGGCGGCCTGAACCACCACATCGCGCACCATCTTTGCCCGTTCGTCTGCCACACCCACTACGCTCCCCTGACCCGCATCGTGGAAGAGACCGCGCAGGAGTTCGGCATCCCCTACCGGCAGCATCCCACCATGACGCGGGCCATCTGGCACCACCTGATTCTCTTGAAGCAACTCGGAAACGAAAGCTACTCTTGAGCGACTCCTCCACCCCGGGCTGCCCTGTCGCCGCGGGCAAGCCGTACGAAGCCTCCAACGGCTCCAGCCATCCGTCCGTCCAGCAAAGTCCAACGTCACCCACCCCCATCCCTGCTGTCTCGCGGCTTCGCTCCTTTGCGGATTCGCGCGCCATGGCCGCCAATCCCGTGCAGGTGTTGTCGAAGTACACCGCGCTCTACGGCGACACCTTCCGCTTCTACCTGGGCGGCCTGAAAGAGGCCATCGTCACCACCGACCCCGCGGTCATTCAGCACGTCCTGAAGACCAATTCGGACAACTACGAGAAGTCCGACATCCAGGTCAAGCGGATGGGCCACTTCCTCGGCAAGGGCCTGCTCACCACCCACGGAGAAGCCTGGAAGACGCAGCGGCGTCTCATCCAGAAGGGCTTCGATCGCCGCCTGCTGGACGCTCTCTCCACCATCATGCAGGACTCCCTCACCGAGTCCATGCGCGAGTTCGACCGCCAGGTCCAGGCCGGTCCCGTCGACATCTATCCCCACATGATGAAGATGACCTTCGCCATGGTCGCGCGCTCACTCTTTGGCGCCAAGCTGAAGGGTGAGGACATCGACCTCGTCAGCCACACCATCTGCACCGTGCAGGAGTTCATCGTTCGCCAGACCATTCAGCCCTACCTGAATCCGTGGTTTGCGGTCTCAGGCGATCTGCGCAAACACGAGGCGATGCGCACCCGCGCCGATGCCGTCCTGATGGAGTACATCAAGCAGCGCCGCCACCAGGAGCCCGGCCAGGACCTGCTGCAGACCCTGATGGACGCCCGCTACAGCGATGGCGAAGGCATGAGCGACGAGCTGGTGCTGAGCGAGAGCATGCAGCTGCTCGTCGCAGGACATGAGACCTCGTCGAACAGCCTCTCGTGGATCCTCTATCTGCTGAGCCGCAACCCGGAGGTACTCGCGAAGGTGAGGCAGGAGTTCGAATCCGTCCTCGGCGACGCGCCGCTGAATCACGCAGACCTTCCCCAGTTCGAGTACACCATGCAGGTGATTCACGAGACCCTGCGCCTCTACCCCCCGTTCTGGATGATCGACCGCATGGCGGTGGAAGACGACCGCGTCGGCGACATCGCCATCCCCCGCGGCTCAATGGTCATCGTCTATGTCTACGGCGCGCACCACGCTCCGCGCTCCTGGGAAGCTCCGGAGACCTTCGACGAGGGCCGCTTTGTGAAGGCGAATGAGAAGCTGCGGACGCCGTTCACCTTTCTGCCATTTGGCGGGGGGCCGCGCATCTGCATCGGCAACCACTATGCGATGCTGCAGATCCTGATGATTCTGAGCCACGTGCTGCGCAAGTACGACTTTGAGTTGGTTCCCGGCCA
>Ga0302154_10003378_pt1 | contig 11709 bp, 12 predicted proteins | sample I_Bog_N2_3_FD_193507 | JGI IMG/M metagenome (GOLD analysis project Ga0302154, IMG submission 193507) | Peat permafrost microbial communities from Stordalen Mire near Abisko, Sweden - I_Bog_N2_3 | ecosystem: Environmental > Terrestrial > Soil > Wetlands > Peat | place: Sweden: Abisko, Stordalen...
CGCTCATCGCCAGCCACCGCGTGAACATTGTGGATACCTTGTACAACCGCGCCTACTACGGCGTGAACCTCGGCGACACCGCCATCGACATCACCATGGAGACGCGTGGCCCCGAACAGGTGGACGAGTTGCTGTCGTCGCTCACCACCCAGGGGTACAAGTTCAGCCGCGTACTTTAATTTTTGGTTGCGGCCTCTACAATCACTGCATATTCTGACCGGGGGAGGGTGACGTGGATCGCAGACTGGTTTGGCTGTTGTTTGCAGGGATGCTGGCAACGGGGGCGGCGCATGCGCAGTTGGCGTTTTATGGGATGGGCAGCGGCGGCCACCTGGCGGGCAACAACGTAGGCGGAACCGGTGCCAACGGCAGCTTTACGGCTTGGGGTGGAACCGTCGGAAGCTATGACAACTTCCTCGGCGCAGGGCCGCTCAAGCTGGGCGCGGACGCGCGCTACTTTGTGCAGTCGGGCTCCAACAGCAACGCCTACGGCAACCAGTTGCGCGGCGGCATGTTGGGGCTCAGGCTGGCGGTGCATCCGCCCATCCTGCCGCTCAAGCCCTACCTGCAGGCGGAGGTCGGCGGTGCGAGCACCAACTACGGCACGTCAGCCTCGCGCACGCTGAACTTCGCCTACCAGGTGCAGGGCGGCGTGGACTGGCGAATCCTTCCGCACGTAGATGTGCGTGGCGAGTACGGCGGCGGCAAGGCGACCGGTCTGCTCGGCGGAGCGAGCCTCACGCTGCAGGAGTTCGGCGCGGGGATTGTACTGCGGCTGTAGACACGGTGGCCGTGCGAAGAACAGGCAACGGCAAAGACCTTAACGCACAGTGCGCGGAGGGGAGCGCAAAGGACGCAGAGGAAAACGCGCAATGGCAGCCATTGCCTCAGATCCGCATGGGCATCAGGATGTAGCGATACTTGACCTCGTCGTTGGCGTCTTCGGGGCGCATCTGGCCGGCTGATTGCGCGTCCTTGAACTCCAGGCGCACCTCGCCGGTCTCGCCGGTGGCCTTGAGGAAGTCAATCAGGTACTGGCTGTTGAAGCCGACCACGAGCGGGTCATAGTTGTACGGCGTCTCGATGATGTCCTCGCTCTCGCCGGCGTCGGTGGAGGAAGCGCTTAGCTTGAGCTCGTTCTGCTCCAGGCGGATCTTGATGGCGCCGGAGCGCTCGTCGGCGAACTGCGCGACGCGCTGGATGCTGGCCATCAGGTCCTCGCTGCGCACGATGACGAACTTGTTGTTGTCGCGCGGCAGCACGGCCTCATAGTTGGGGAACTGCCCGGTGAGCTTGCGGCTGGTGAGCACGCGGCCGCCCACGCGGAAGAAGAGTGTCTGGTCGTCGTCGGCGAACTCGATGGTCTCAGCTTCGGTGTTGGCGAGCAGGCTTGAGAGCTCGCTGAGCGCCTTGCGCGGGATGAGCGTCTTCTTCTCGCCGGAGATGCCGGCCAGCGACTCGCCGTGCTTTTCAATGTGGGCCAACCTATGGCCATCGGTCGCGACCATCGCCATGGACTCAGCCTTCAGAACGAGCAGCGCGCCGTTCAGTGTGTAACGCGACTCTTCGTTGCTGATGGCGAAGATCGTCTTGGCGATCATGTTGGCCAGCGACGGCGCGGAGATCTTGTACGCGCCCGCGGCGGGGAACTCCGCCACCTGGGGAAAGTTGGCGCGCGCCATGCCCACCATCTTGGTGTTGGAGCGGCCGGCGCGGATCTGCACCCAGTGGTTGTCCATCAGCTTCATGGAGATGTCGCCGTCAGCCAGCAGCTTGATGTAGTCATAGAGCTTGCGCGCGGGGATAGTGCAGGCGCCGGCCTTCTTCACCTTGGCCGCGCAGCTGGTGCGCAACGACTGATCGAGGTCGGTAGCGGTGATGGTGAGCACGCCGTCCGCGGCCTCGAAGAGAAAGTTCGAGAGGATGGGGATGGTCGTCTTGCGTTCCACCACGGACTGCGCGGCCGTTAGCTCGCGGAGTAACTCGGCGCGAGAGACGGTGATCTCCATGTTTCCGGTGGGGGCGGTATCGGGCGTGGTGGCAGTGGGCACGGTGTTGGCTCTCCCTTGGTCTGCAGGCGATGTTGCTGCGGGTGATGTCTCTGCGGGAGATTGTACTTCGGCGGGCGTGAGGGTGGCGCTGGGCATGGGGTTTGGTCTCTCCCTCGGTGGGCGGCGCGTTGACGGTGCGCGCGCCAGAGTGTGGTTCCAATTGATTCTAGGGCGTACGAACGGACCACGGGCCTGTGAATTTCATGGGGTGCTTTGTGCGATGCGGGGACACCGAGCGAAACTGTGTCAAGGATGGGGAACCTAACTCCTGGGCCAGAGTACTTCTAAGAACCACAGTAAGAGAGAAGAGATAGACCGTAGTAGTACTCGTTGGGCGTGGAAGAGTGGATAAGCGGGCGATCTCTCCGGGTATGTAAAAGATAAGCGGCGGCCCGGGTTTCCAAATCCGGATACTCCGGCAATCAGGCGTTGCAGAACCGGCCCCCGAACGGGGGTTCGGTGCAGGTTTTTCCAAACTACACACAGGCGCCTGTGCGCGGCGGCTTGCGAAACACGGTAGCGCTGCGCGTGGACAGCTCCAAACCGCATGGTTCACGGGCGCTGCGCGTACCACATTGCCCACAGGCTGCTCGGGAAGAAAGGAAATCCAGGCCGCAGAGTGATTGTGGCAAGGTAGAAGGGGCCCATGCTGGAACCTGCGGAGACGCTCATGCCATCGACCATCGAGAGGCAAATCGAAAGGCCTATCCAGAGGCCCCGTCAGATTCCGAGCCTGGACGGACTGCGCGCGCTGTCGATTGTGCTGGTGGTGGCCGTACACACGCTGCAGCACCGCAGCCTGACGCACAAGGTGCCGGCGATCTTCTTTGTGCTGGGCAACGGCGCGCTGGGCGTGGAGATATTCTTTGTGCTCTCCGGTTACCTGATTACCCTGCTGCTGCTGCGGGAGCGGGAACAGCGCGGCTCCGTCAGCCTGCGCAGCTTCTACGTGCGGCGCGGCTTCCGGATACTGCCGCCGCTGTATCTGTACATCGCCTGCATGGGCGTGCTGGGGGCGTGGAGACGCCTGCCGGGGATGGACTGGCAGGAACTGACCACCGCGCTGACCTTCACACGCAACTACGTTCCCGGAATGGGCCTGTGGGTGTTTGAACACCTGTGGTCGCTGTGCATCGAGGAACAGTTCTACCTGCTGTGGCCCACCCTGCTGGTGTGGATGCTGTTGCGCCGCAGCGATGCGACCGGTCGCGCTCGAGCGGCTAAGGTGGCGCTGGCGGTTATCGTCGCGGAGCCGCTGGTGCGCGTGCTCTGCTTCCGCTTCCTGCCGGGATTGCACAGTCCGGGGATGATCCACATGCGCGCCGACGGGCTGATGTTTGGCGCGCTGGGTGCGCTGCTGCAAGGGACGGCGCGCTTCGAGCGTTGGTACCGCGCCGCGACGCGCTGGCCAGCGACCGAATGGTTGATGCCGGCGCTCCTGTTCTTCGTCTCCGGTGCGCTGGGGTTGCGCTTTGGCAACTATTGGACGATGCCGGCGGGGCTGACGCTGGACGGGTTGTTGATCCTGCTGTGGATGCTGTGGCTGGTACGCAACCCGCGCAGCTGGACCGGCCGCGCGATGAACCAGCCGGCGGTGATGTGGTTGGGAAGGCTGTCGTACTCGCTGTACATCTGGCAGACGTTCTTTCTGCACCATGACAACGTCGCGGTCTTTGAGCGAGAGTGCTGGTTCAATGCAGCGCCGGGAGCGTGGGTGTGTCTGCTGGCCGTCGCGGCGCTCTCGTACTACGCGGTGGAGCAGCCCGCGCTGCGCCTGCGCGACCGCGTGCTGCGGCGAATGCACTGGCACGAGCTGTAAGGCGAGCTAGCGCCGGCCCTGGATGGTCTTGCTGGGGGCGCGCTGTCCGGGTCCCGGCGACCGCAAGGCAGCGGTCTTGCGGCGCGCGCGTTCTGCCGCGATGGCGCGCATCTCACGGCCCATGCCGGTGCGGTTCATCACCGCCTGCTGGATGATCATAATCAGGTTGCCGACGTTCCAGTACAACGCCAGCCCGGACGCGTAGTTCCACGTGAAGTAGCCGGAGAAGGCGGGCATCATAAAGGCCATCATCTTCTGCTGTTGGGGGTCCACGCCCGGCGACGGCGTATAGAACTGCACCAGGAAAGACGTGCCCATCATCACGATCGGCAGAATGTGGTACGGATCCGCGGCGGAGAGATCAGGCAGCCAGAAGAAGTGCGCCTGGCGCAGCTCCACCACCTTGGTCATCATGGTGAAGAACGCGAACAGCAGCGGAAACTGCACCAGCGCCGGGATGCAGCCGCCGAACATGCTGACCCCGTGCTCCTTCTGGGTGGCCATGATCTCGGCGTTCATCTCGGCCATCTTGGGGTCGGTGGCCTTGGGGTTCTTGTACTTGGCCTTGATGGTGTCAATCAGCGGCTGAATGCGCTGCATCTTCAGCGCGGAGCGCATGCCCTGCACGCGCAGCGGCAGCAGCAGCAGGTTCAGGAAGATGGTGAAGAGCACAATCGCCCATCCCCAGGAGCGGTTGCCGGCGGCGCTGGTGGCCTCATTCGCGTGGGGCAGCCAGGAGTGCACCGCACGCAGGCCCAGGAAGAGGTACTTGCCGATCGGCCCCCAGAAGCCGAAGTCCAGCACCGGCTCCAGCGAGCGGCCATCGGCGGTGTGGATGCTCTTGAGCACGCCAATGGCCTTGGGTCCGACGAAGAGCCGCAGCTGGTTGTGCCCGGAGAGGTCGCCGATGGCCGTACCGAGCACCGGCAGGCGCAGCACGCCATGGGGGGAGGCCGGGCCGGTGGAGGGAGAGAACGCCGTCTTGGACAAGCTGGAGGCGGTCCCAAAGCGGTACCAGGGCTGCGGTGTGGCGACCTCCTGTATGTCGATGTTGTTGTGCAGCGTTACAGCGGTGGCGTCGCTCGGGGCGTCGGGCAGGAAGATCGCGGCGAAGTACTGGTCGCTGAAGCCTACGAAGTCGAAGGGTCCGCTGAGCGTGGCGCCGCCGGAGATCTTCTTGAGCGCGGTGTGGTCGTCGTGGCCGTTGGCGCCGGTGTCGAGCTGCGCGGAGGCGTAGGCGATGGCCGTCTCCATGTCGCCCAGGCCGGAGGGCCAGCTCAGCAGCGCGCGGATGGGCACGCCGTCGCGCAGCACCACCGTATCCGCGTGCAGCTCGTAATCCGCGCCGAAGGTGAAGGTCTTGTGTACCGCAATGTTGCCCGCCGCGTAGTCGAAGTGCAGCGTCGCGGGAGCCTCCAGCGTGCCAGTCGACGAAGGCACATACATCGCTGTGGCGAGCTGCTGCGTCAGCCCCGCGTCATAGGTGTAGAGCGAGAGTGGGTAGCCGAAGAGCGTTGAGCCGCCGACATGCACCAGGTCCAGCGGCTGGCCTGCGTTGTCTTTATAGTTCTTCAGGATCCAGGAACGCACCTCGCCGCCGCGGTTGGAGAAGGTGATGCGGTAGAGCTCATTCTCGACCACCGTGGAGGTCTCCGCCGCGGCCTGCACCGCCGGGGTGGTGGTGGTGGAGGCTGCAGTGGGTGCCTTCACCGTCGTCGAAGCGGCCGCGGGCGCGGCTGGAGGCGCAGCTACTGGCGCTGCAGCTTGCGGCGCGGTAGTGCTCGGCGTAGTCGGCGTGGGGTGCTGGCCATGCCAGTACTGCACGCCGAAGATCACGGCGACCATGACGAGCAGCATGACCAGAAAGGAGCGGCTGTCCTGACCGCCGCCGCCTGCATTGGGGTTCTTAATCTCGGGCAAAAGGGAAACCTGCGCTTTCGAGGGGGCGAGGAAGTACGCCAGCCTCTTCCTTTGATGGTAAATGACAATGGTTACGCGGAGATGGCGGCAGCGGGCCGCAGCGGCCCGCTTCAGGGCACGGGGTCGTGCCCTCCTGCGGCAAAGGGATGGCAGCGCGCCACGCGCTGCAGCGCCAGCCAGCCGCCACGCAGCCAGCCGTGCCGCACCACGGCGACGTAGGCATACTCGCTGCAGGTGGGCAGGTACTTGCACTGGGTGCGGCTCACGGCGTGCAGCAGCGGCGAGAGCGTGCGCTTGTACACAGCCAGCAAAGCAGCCGCAATACGCTCACGAGTCATGGCTGCGCTGCCCGGTCGCAGGCCGTCTGCACCGTGCGGAAGATCTGCGCGACCTCGCGTTCCAGTTGTGTGAACTCCAGCGCCAGCACACTCCGCCGCGGATGCAGCACCAGGTCCACCGGAGCGCTCAGCAGGGGCAGCGCGTGGCGCACGGCCTCGCGCATGCGGCGTTTGATGCGGTTGCGGTCCACGGCCTTGCCCAGCGCCTTGGGCACGGTCAGCCCGATGCGCGGGCCCAGCGTGGCGCTGTTCAGCTGCGTCTGCTCCGAACGCAGCGCGTGGAAGTAGCCGATCTGTTTCGAGAACTGCTTGCGCCCGGCCTTGTAGACGCGCTGGAAGTCAGCGTGTTTCCGCAGGCGGTGGGCGGTCAGGGAGAGAGGCATAGGCTGCGATGGGGGGTTGAATCAGTTAGCAGGCCCGTTATCCGTTGCTGCCGAGCTGTTCTGCGATGGAGCGGGTCATGGGCGTGATCTCGGCGCCGGTGTGTTGGGTGGTCACGGTCTCAATCAGCGCGATCCAGGTCTCGTCGTTCGCGGAGGTGTTGTGGTGGACGCCGCGCGGCACCACGAAGAACTCTCCCGGGCGGAGGGTGACCGGGCCACCATCCGCGGCCGACCGGCCGATGGTGAGCTCCCCGCGCAGGACGAGGAACATCTCGTCCTCCTGGTCATGGGTGTGCCCGGGAAACTCGCCCTGAACGCGCGCTACTTTAATGAACTGGTCGTTAACGCGGCCTACGATGCGCGGAGACCAAAGCTCCGGAATCGACTGGCAGACGGTTTCAAGGGAGACAGGCTGTGCGGACATCGGGAGGTGCGGCGAAGACTAGTCGCGGAAGCCGGCAGAGACGGCGATCTTGTGGCGGCCCTTGGCGCGGCGGCGGCTCAACACGGCAGCACCGGCCTTGGAGGCCATGCGGACGAGGAAGCCGTGGACCTTGCTGCGGCGACGGCGATTGGGTTGGAAGGTGCGCTTCGGCATGATAGATTTCCTGTCTCAAAAAGTTTGTGCAGTATTGACCGCAGGAGAATAATTTTTGTCTCTTGCAGGGGCCTGAACACCTGCGCGGCAGCACCCTCTAAGTATAGTCGAGTTGCAGAAATGCGGCAACGGACTCGCCCCGCGCACTCGCCAACGACGATCACCATTCCCTCTTCGGGAGTGTTTCATCGGTTCTTCACAATGGATGGTGCAACTAAGCCATTCTGAAAAAAAACTTTGCGCGATTGCACGATTTCGCTTGCCTGAGAGGTCGTGTTTGCGTGCTAGTATCAATTCCGTTCCGTGATGAGCGAATGCGTCTCACGGCAAAGTTTCCGAAGGGCCGAGTACCTGTTTCACTCTCCTAATCACTGCAAGTGAGGTGAAGGACTTCTAAGCAATCTGGCCAACACCAGCTTCGCGGAGTACACGCGAGGCGTGGAAACCCATTGCTTTTTGACACACTGGATGGCCCGGCTTGCACTCGCAATCGAACTCTAAGAATTGAAAGAAGATACCTACGATGTCCTTTGTTCCGGTTCCAGCCGCCACCCCCAACCAGTGGTATCGCATCCTCAGCGCGCTTGAAAAGAAGATTAACCGGCAGAGCTATGAGACGTGGCTGAAGCCGACGCGCTTCTCTCACATCACCGGCCGGACGCTCTATGTGCGCATCCCATCGGAGGAGTTCCAGCACATCGGCGAGCGCTACGCCGACCTGATCGGCGAGGCCATTGACACGCTGCAGCTGGAGCTGGACCAGGTGCTCTTCCAGGTGCCGCCGCCGGAGCCCGCCGCGGTGCGCACCCGCGAGGACGGCGGCTTTGCTCCGCAGCCCAGCCACAGCCAGAACGCGCCGCGGCGCAACGGAGCGCCCGCCGGCCCGGAGCAGTCGCGCTTTGACTGGAACAGTGCCGCGCAACTGAACCCGCGCTACCAGTTCGACAGCTTCGTCATCGGCAGCGGCAACCAGTTCGCCCACGCCGCCGCCGCGGCCGTCGCCGAGCGCCCCAGCAAGGCCTACAACCCACTCTTCCTCTACGGAGGTGTCGGCCTGGGCAAGACCCACCTGATGCAGGCCATCGGCCACCTGGTGAAGGGCCGCAACGCTCTGGCCGCGGTGAGCTACGTGACCGGCGAGAAGTTCACCAATGACATGATCAGCTCCGTCCGCTACGACAAGATGACCGGCTTCCGCGACCGCTATCGCGGCGTGGACGTGCTGCTGATCGACGATATCCAGTTCCTCAGCGGCAAGGAGCGCACCCAGGAGGAGTTCTTCCACACCTTCAACGCGCTGCATGAGACCAACAAGCAGATCGTGGTGGCCAGCGACCGTCCGCCCAAGGAGCTGACCGACTTTGAAGACCGCCTGCGCTCGCGCTTTGAGTGGGGGCTGGTGGTGGACATCCAGCCGCCCGACCTCGAGACCAAGGTCGCCATCCTGCAGAAGAAGGCCGAGCAGGAGCAGACCGTGCTGCCGCCGGAGGTGGCGCTGTTCATCGCCGGCAACGTGCGCACCAACGTGCGCGAGCTGGAGGGCGCTCTGGTGCGGCTGATCGCCTGGAGCAGTCTGCACGGCGTGGAGATTACCCTGCCCACCGCGCAGGTCTGCCTGAAGCAATTCATCGACACCCAGGTGCGCAAGATTACGATTGAGGCGATTCAGAAGGCGGTGGCGGAGAACTTCGGCATGCGCGTGGCCGAGCTGAAGCAGAAGAACAACTCGCGCCAGATCGTGGTCCCGCGCCAGATCGCGATGTACCTCGCCAAGCAGTTGACCGAGGCCAGCCTGCCGGAGATCGGCCGCCAGTTCGGCGGCAAGCACCACACCACGGTGATGCACTCCATCAGCAAGATCGACGAGCACCGCCGCAGCGACAAGGACCTGAACCGCACCGTCACCAAGTTGATGGAGACGCTGGGGTAGGGCAGAGCGTAGAGGATGGAGTGTAGGGGCCGTGGGCCACCCGCCTTCCGCGGCGGCTACTTCGCACAGGTCTTCAGTTCACTCTGCGCGGCAGCCACGTCGTTACTGGCCGCGGCTTTCTCACGGTTTGCCGCAAGCATGTCGCTTTGCGCCTGCGTCGTATCAGCCTGCGCCTTCGTCGCATCCTGATTGCCTTTCGCCAGGTTGCCTTGCTCGACCTCTTGCTGAGCCGCAGCATACTCGGCCTTGGCTTGCGCCACTTCAGCATTCGCCTTATTCGTATCCTGGGTAGCCTTTTGTTGGTGGACCTGCGCCGCATTCATATCAGCCTGCGCTTTGCTGCACGGCGTTGAAACGCCCGTGGCGGGCTTTGTCGTCGACGAAGACGAAGGTGGCGTGCTGGGCTTCGTCGCCGATGAAGATGAAGACGGTACAGCCTTAAGTTTCGGGTTTTGCCCGCCCTGGGCCTTCGCTTGCGAAGCGGCGAAAATGGCAAATACAGCGAGGACGATCCATAGAGTTCTCAAGGTTTCCCCCTCCTTATCTTGTCTATGTTGGAGAACGGGGAAATTCTACTTCATAGGCGGAGTTATCAAGGGCTAATCCGTCCTTTGGACGAATGAGCGCCTGAAACACGCAAAAAGCGTATCGAAGAGCACTTCAAGAGGCCATTTTGCGTGTCACGGACGGAGCTGCATTGCACGAATTACGGTGTGAGGACCACCTTCCCAATACCACCCTTTTCCGTGGCTGCCTGACCCTCGGCGGCCTGGGAGAGCGGGAGGATGCGGTCGATGGGGAAGCTAAGTTTGCCGTCACGGACGGCCTCTGCATAGTGCAGCATGGCCTTGGCGTCCGCGTGCGAACTCATGGCATGCACGGTGACGGTGGGGTGGAGAGCGGCGTCAGAGGGTGGGCCGGTGAGAGCACCGAATGTGCCGCCGGGTTTGACGTGGGCGATGAGTTGGTTGGCGAGCGGGCCGCCGATGGTGTCGGCGACGGCATCGACGGCTCCGAGGCTGGCGAGTGCCTTGTCATCACTGACGTCGATCGCTGCTATTGCGCCAAGGGCGATGGCTTGGTCGATCTGCGAGAGGCGCACCCCGGCGATGACTCGGACGCCGGATTCGATGGCGGCGAAGAGAGCGACATGGCCGACGCTGCCGAGAGCTCCGGTGAGCAGGATGGTTTGGCCAGCCTGAGCATTGACTGCTTCATGAATGAGCTGGTCGGCGGTGGTGACCGGGGTGGCGAGGGCTCCGGCGACGGTGAGGTCGAGGCCATCGGGGACTTTGACGAGCTCGGTCGCTTTGACTGTGGTGAGCTCAGCGTAGCAGTTGTCGGTGCGGCCGAAGACGCGGTCGCCTGCGGCGAAACCGGTGACGTCTTCGCCTAGAGACCGGACGATGCCGGCGAAGTCGTAACCAGGAATCCAGGGGAAGTCGGTGCCGTAGAACTTGGCCATGGCGCCGGAGCGGATCTTCCAGTCGATGGGGTTAACGCCTGCGGCGTGGACGCGTACAAGCACTTCACCGGGGCCGGCTTTGGGGTCAGGGAAGTCCTCGTACTTCAGGTTGGAGGGCGGGCCGTAGTCATGCAGGACGGATGCTTTCATCGGGTCACCATGATCTATTCATATGCGGTTGCGAGGGGCGGGGTCACGTCGATCCACGAGCGCCAGCCATCGGATTCCGCGAGTTGCTTGATCATAACGAAGCGGCGGCGGGCGAGACTGCGGATGTGCGGCGCGAGCAGCCAGCTCGCAGCGACGCGCCCCAGCGGGCCGAAGGGCAGTGCGAAGCGGATCTCGTCGTGAAGCTCGGTGATGGCTGCCGCCGGGCAGCTGGGGTTGTAGGCCTGGCGGAAGTAGTGGTCGTGCTGGAAGAAGGCGAAGCGGCCATGCTCCTGCGAGTCCTGAAAGTAGGCGGTGACCTCGCCGGTGGGCTGGCGCTCCGGTGCGGCGAAGGCGGTGATGAGGGTGTGGTGCTCGGTGGGAAGACCGAACTTCCATCCACGCCAGTGGACGCGACTGTGAGCGGCGATGGAACCGGAGGTGAGGCTCTGGGGCTCGCCACTGGCGACCAGAGCCATGCCGAGCGTGTCACGCACCAGCTCCACGCGGGTGGAGAGAGCGAAGACGCGCTCGATGGGCGCGGCGATGGTGATGGAGGCGGTGACGGGTTCGTGGACGAAGTCGCGCATAGCTTGAGTATGCGCGGTTGGAACTCGAACTCGCTGTGCCGGAAGTCACTCTGTTTTGGTGCGGCGCACAGGTACCCCTCCCCCACCCCATTTGCGGGGTAACAACCGCAGCCGATTGGACTTAGCGGTGGGTCTGCCTACAGTCTTAAGTGGTTGTCAGACAGGTTAGCGCTTCTCCGGAGGGCTCGGATTTCGATGTCAAAGAACGAGTGTTGCGGCTGCGGCGGTGAGCCGCTCGAGGAAGAGCCACGCCAATGGCCGCGCGGTCTTCTACTGCTTCTATTGTACGAGGCGTGTCAAGTGCGGCTAAGGCTTGCGGGCGTTCAGGTGGCCCTGTTTGGCGTAGCGTAGCAGGCGCTTGTCGCGGGTCACGAGAGTCAGTTTGTGAGCCCTCGCTGTGGCGGCGAGAATGCGGTCGGAGGGATCGCGATGGAGTTCGCCGGGCAGCCGGGTTGAGTTAAAGAGGAT
>Ga0302154_10003419_pt1 | contig 11620 bp, 8 predicted proteins | sample I_Bog_N2_3_FD_193507 | JGI IMG/M metagenome (GOLD analysis project Ga0302154, IMG submission 193507) | Peat permafrost microbial communities from Stordalen Mire near Abisko, Sweden - I_Bog_N2_3 | ecosystem: Environmental > Terrestrial > Soil > Wetlands > Peat | place: Sweden: Abisko, Stordalen...
TGATGAGCCACGCGACGGGCGCGAACACGAAGCCAAGAATCTGGCCCAGCGAGCCGGGTACCCAGGGCACGCCGCCGTGGATCCAAAGAAGAATGCTGTCGAGCAGCGCCACGAGGGCGAGAAAGCTGATGAGCATGATGCCCACATTCATGGCGAGCTTGCCGCCATCGATGGTGCCGCGGGCGATGGCGCCGATCAGGTTCTCGTCCTTGTGCAGCTCGTCTTTGGGGATGACGACCTTGCCTTCGGTGGCCGGGATGCCAGTCTCCGGCACCAGCATTTTGGCGACCAGGATGGTTCCGGGCGATGTCATGATGACCGCTGAAAGCAGGTGGCGAGCTTCGACGCCCTGCGAGATGTACATGGCCATGATGCCGCCGGAAACGTGCGCCATGCCGCTGGTCATAATCACCATCAACTCGCTCCTGGTGGCTTTGGAGAGAAACGGCCGTATGGTCAAAGGCGCTTCGGTTTGACCCATGAAGATGGATGCGGCTACGTTCATGCTTTCCGCACCACTGATGCGCATGGTCTTTAGCATGATCCAGGCCATGGCGCGGATGATGATCTGCATGAGGCCGATGTGGTAGAGCACCGCAAAGAAAGCGGAGATGAAGATGATGGTGGGCAGCACCTGGAATGCGAAGATGGAGGCCGATGTGGGGGCAATCACCTTGCCGAATGCGCCGCCATTGGGCAGCCCGAGCTGGCCGAACAGGACCGCCGTGCCGGCAAAGGTGGCGGAGAGCATGTTGTTGACCACACCGCCGGCCCAGGTCATGGCGCGCTGACCGTAGTCGAAGCGCAGCACCAGGAATGCGAAGGTCACCTGCAGGCCGAGCCCCCAGGCCACTGTGCGCCAGCGTATGCGTTTGCGATCAGTCGAGCCGAGCCATGCTGCAATCAGCACAGCCAGAATCCCCAGCAATCCGGTAAATCGATCCAAGGTTCCCCCTTGAAAGCAGTGGCCAGTGATCAGTGGTCAGTGATCAGTTGTAAATCGACAGTGGTGCATTCTGATCCCGCCTGTGATCTCCGAGAACTGTCTTGTATTCGAATACCTTATCGCATTGCGCACTTCGGCAGGAACCGGATTCTGTTCTATAGTGTGATCGGACACAGGGAGGCGGTTATGGACAAGGCAGCGATTCACGCGTTCATGGTTCGTTCTCGCTATGGGGTGCTGTCCAACATTTCGAGTGACGGCACGCCGCAATCCGCGTTGGTGGGCATTGCAACGACGCCCGCCCTCGAGATCGTCTTCGATACCGTCAAGTCATCCCGAAAATATCCGAATCTGATTCGAAACCCATCCTGTTCTTTTGTAGTGGGATGGCATGGCGAGCAGACGGTCCAGTTTGAAGGCGTTGCGAGAGAGCCGCAGGGCGAGGAGCTTCGCAAGTACCAGGAAGCTTACTTTGCCGTCTGGCCCGATTGCCGGGCGCATTTGAGTTGGCCCGGGATCACTCATTTTGTCGTGGGGCCGAGGTGGATACGGTTCAGCGATTTCGAACAGATCCCGACCTTGATTGAAGAGATTGTGTTCTGACCTTCAGGAATTTGCGGTCAATCCAAGATGCGCTTCCGCCGTTTCGAGCGTGAAGGTGCGGCTGACCAAAGGCACTGGTTCTGGCGGATTTTCCGACAACGTGATTGCGTCCTTCAACAGTGTAATCGGCTCCTCCAGCATTGCGGGTGCGGTTGCGTAGAGTGTGGCTATCGGCTGGCCTTTGTTGACGAATTCGCCGCGGCGCGCATGGAACAGGATACCCGCATGCGGATCAACGGGCTCGCCCGCTTTTTCACGTCCCGCGCCGGTTCGCTGCACGGCCCAGCCAAGCTTCGTGGTGTCCATCGCCGCGATGAATCCACTCTCCCAGGCTGCGAGGACCTCGGTTGCGCCGGGCTTGTGGAGGCTTGTTGGGTCACTGAAGACGCTGGTGTCGCCGCCTTGGGCTTCGATCATTTTGAAGAAGACGGCCAGTGCCGATCCATCCTCGAGTGCCGCCTCGGCAAGCTGGCGGCCGATCTCTTCGCTTTGCGCCGCGCCGCCAAGGTAGATCATCCATCCGGCAAGAATGAGCGACAGCTCCCGCAGGTCTTCGCTTTCCGGCCGCCGTTCTCCGCGCAACAACTCCACGCACTCAACCAACTCGATCCAGTTACCGGCAGCGTAGCCGAGCGGCTGATCCATGTCGGTGAGCAGGGCAACGGTCCGTGTTCCGGCTGCCTCGGCCGTAGCTACCATTAGAGCCGCGAGATACTCCGAGTCGTCCCGCTTGCGCAGAAACGCGCCGGATCCGGTTTTGACGTCGAGTACCAGCGCGTCCAGCCCCGCGGCCAGTTTCTTGCTGAGGATCGACGCGCAGATCAGCCCGGAATTCTCGACCGTCCCCGTCCGGTCGCGCAGCGCATAGAGCACGCGGTCGGCAGGAACCAGAGTCGGAGTCTGGCTCACAATCGCGGCGCCACAGTTCATCAGGACTGTTTCAAATTCAGACAGTGTCAAGGCCGTCCGGTAGCCGGGAATCGCTTCCAGCTTATCCAGCGTTCCGCCGGTGTGACCCAGGGCCCTCCCGCTGATCATGGGCACCGCGATGCCGCAGGCAGCGGCGATGGGCGCAATCAGAAAGCTGGTCTTGTCTCCCACGCCGCCGGTGGAGTGCTTGTCGACCGCGATTTTTCCGAGTCGCGCAGGGGAGAACTTCTCGCCCGAATCACGCATGGCCAAAGTGAGTGCGCGGGTTTCTTCGAGGGACAGTCCGTTCAACCATGAGGCCATCAGCCATGCGGAGAGTTGTTCCAGTGGGATTGATCCCGAGGCAGCGCCCGCAACCAGAAATTCAATTTCGCGCGGCTCCAGAGATCCGCCGTCGCGTTTCTTACGGATCAGGTCAATTGTGTGGAGTGGGGTCACTGCCGATTTCGAGCCGGATTGAGTCATTTTGAGTTCAGCCTTCTTACAATTTCATGTCGAATGCCAGCGGGAGCAGGTCAGTGAAGGGCATAACCCGTTGCCCGTCCGCGGCGGGGAAGATGACTGGTGCGCTGGGGAGCACGAACTCGGCCAGCACCTGGCGGCATGCTCCGCAGGGCGGGCTTGCCGCCTGGTTGAGATTGGCGACGGCGACGGATTCGATGCGGATATCAGGGCCGAAGCGGGAGACGGCGGCGACCAGCGCGGACCGCTCCGCGCAAATCGTCAGCCCGTAGCTGACGTTCTCCACGTTGGTTCCGGTGACGATTTCGCCACTGGTGAGCTTGAGGGCAGCGCCGACGCGGAAATGCGAATAGGGCGAATAGGAGTTCTGTGCGGCCTGGATTGCCTGTTTCAGCAGGTCGTCGAGTGCCGGACTTGATTCATTCGTCAAAGCCAATGGTTCCCCCTGCGCACTGGGTGAAATTCGAGGCTACTGCATTTCCCGCTTCGATGTATACCCTGGCGGCCCTGCGCCTTGGGGTGGTCCAATTCTTCTGCCCCTCGAATCTCCCTCCTCAAGTTGAGCCACTTCCCTCCGATAAAGAAACTGAGCGCTCCTTGTGCCGGGGTTCCCGCCCGCAATTGGGCAGAAGAGTGAAAACGATGGCGATGGATGAATTGACGAGGGAGTTCCTGATCGAGAGTCAGGAAGGGTTGGACCGCATGGAGCGGTGCCTTACCGAATTGGAAGAGCGGCCCCAGGATGCGAGCCTGATCGGAGAAATATTCCGTGCGGTCCACACCATTAAAGGGACCACAGGGTTTCTTGGATTTACCCGGCTGGAGAAGCTGGCGCACGCCGGTGAGAATCTGCTCGGCCTTTTGCGCGAGGGCAAGCTTACAGCCGATCGCCTCCTCATCACCGGGCTTCTGGAATTGCTCGACGGGCTGCGCTTGATTCTCAAATCGATCGAGGAATTGGAAAATGAAGGCGAAGGCGAAGACGCACAATTGATTGGCCGGCTCGAAGTGTTGCAGCAGCCGCAACAGGCAGCAGCATCCTCACAATCCGAGGTCTCGGTGCCTGCCCTGGCCAGCGTTGCTGCTACGGGAAAACCGCGCAGTCGCGCGAAGTCATCCGGATCTGCGCGTGTCCTCCCCTCTCCTACCATTCCGACTCCTCCCCCGTCCGCGGTGCATGTCGCGGAGCCGGCGGCCACACCCGCTCCTCTTTCTGCCTCGGAGCCGGAACAAATGACCGTCCCGTCGAAAAGTTCCGGTTCGGCCACCGGGACGGCCGTAGAAAGCACGCTGCGGGTAGATGTGACACTGCTGAACCGAATGATGAACCTGGTGGGCGAACTGGTGTTGACCCGCAACCAGGTGCTGCAGGCTACGGCGGGCGACTCCAACATGACGCTCCTCTCCCGTCGCCTGGACATGGTTACGGCCGATCTTCGCGAAAGCGTGATGAAGGCTCGCATGCAGCCGGTTTCAAACATCTTCTCGAAGATGCCGCGGATTGTGCGCGATCTCTCCCAATCGCTGGGCCGCAAGGTTCGGCTGCAGTTGGTGGGGCAGGAGACGGAGCTGGATAAGAGCCTGCTCGAGGCAATCAAGGATCCCCTCACGCACGCGGTTCGCAACTCGCTCGATCATGGCATCGAGCCCCCGGAAGTGCGCGCGGCTGCGGGTAAGGATCCGGAAGGCACGCTCTTATTGCGCGCCAGCCACGAGGGCAGCCATGTAGTTATCGAAGTATCCGATGACGGCGCCGGCATTGCTGTCGAGAAGGTCCGTTTGAAGGCCATCGAGCGGGGTCTGATCACGCCCGAACGCGCGGCGCAACTGGCGGAGCGCGAACTGCTGCAACTGGTGTTTCTCCCTGGCTTCTCTACGGCTGCCGCCGTCACCAACGTGAGCGGACGTGGCGTGGGCATGGATGTGGTTCGAACCAACGTGGAAAAGATCGGCGGAAAGGTCGAAATCGAATCGCGGACAGGCAAGGGAACGACGCTGCGCCTGCGTATACCGCTGACCCTGGCCATCATCCCTGCTCTCATCGTTCGCACCGTCGAGCAGAGCTTTGCCTTGCCCCAGGGCGCGCTTTCTGAGCTGGTGCATATTCCTCCGGAGCAGGCTGCCAAGGCAATCGAGTGGATAGAAGGCGCCCCGCTCTATCGGCTGCGCGGCAAGTTGCTGCCACTGGTGTTTCTCGATCGCCTGCTCATGCCCGGGATCCAACACAGGGCAACTACAGAGCGCGACAACTTCATTGCGGTGCTCAACGCCGATGGGCGTCAATTCGGGCTGGTGGTCGATGGCCTAGCCGATCCTGAAGAGATTGTTGTGAAACCTCTTTCAGCGGTACTCAAGAACATCGGGCTTTATTCGGGCGCCACCGTGCTCGGCAATGCCGATCTCGCGCTCATCCTGGATCCGGGCGCCATTGCCTTGAGAGCCGGGGTCACCATGACCGCGGACGACGATGCCAAGCATGCGGAGGAGGGTGAAGTGGACTCCGGCCTGTCGGCAAATTTGGAATACCTACTTGTTGAAATGGCGGGGCGCCAGGCTGCGGTGCCGCTCAAGGACGTGCTGCGCATTGAGCAGGTTCCTTTCACGCGCATCGAGTACATCGGTTACCGGCCGGTTCTCAACTTTGAGGGACAGTTGTTGCCAATCGAGGATGCGGGCGGGATTCTGGCAGCGGCTCAGGGCGATCCTCTCAGCACCGGCGCCAACCTCATCGTGGTTGTATGCAACGAGGGAAGCCGCCAGGTAGGCATTGCGGTATCGCACGTGCTCGATGTGGCAGCGGGGTCTGACCTGTTCGAGGCCGGCAGCAGTCAGCGAGCAGGTGGAGTCACACTACTCAAGCAGCGTGTCACGGGAGTCGTCGATCTGGGCGGCGTAGAGCCGCTCCCCGTCGTCGAGACTCCAACAGAAGAATGGGTGGAGGCAGTTCGATGAGTCAAATACAGAGTGACGGCAGCCGCCGAAAAAAAGCGAAGGCAACGCTGGTGGAAATGTGTTCCGTTCGTCTTGGAGAAGGAATGTTTGCTGTGCCTATCAGCCACATCCTTGAAATTGTCGGCTCGGCCAGGCCGCAACCGGTTCCGCTCGCGCCCAGCTTCGTAGGCGGCCTGGTTCACTATCGCGGGGATGTGCTGACTACGGTGAGCATGCGGTACTTGCTTGGAATGCCTCCGCGTGAAGGGCCACAGGACATCCTTGTGCTCGAAAGCGCGGGCGGCTGCTTTGGTCTGCTGGTCGACTCGGTGTGCGAAGTTCTTACCGTTTCGTCTGAGGACTACGAGCCCAATCCCTCAATTCTTGATGAGCGCCGCAGGGCACTATTTGCCGGCGCATACAAGCTTAAGGACAAGCTGTTGGTGATGCTTGATCCGGAGCGGCTCGATCCCATGCGGCTCGGCGCGGCTCAGGCAGCGTGACCTGAAACCTGGGCGGAGAAGGCAAATGCGAGCACTGATTGTCGACGATTCCCGTTTTGTGAGGACCATCCTGCGAGGCATGCTGGAGGGGAAGGGAATCGAATGCGAAGAAGCGGCCGATGGGCAGGCGGGGATGGACAGGATGCAGGCCGGCGCGCCGTTCGACCTCGCCCTTGTGGATTGGAACATGCCGATCATGGACGGTCTTGAGATGCTCAAGCAATTGCGCTCGGAAGGATTCGCGGACGTGAAGGTGATGATGGTGACTACCGAAGCGGAAAACGACTTTATCCTCCGTGCTCTCGATGCCGGCGCCGACGAATACATGATGAAGCCGTTCGATGGCGAAGCGTTGAGCGAAAAGCTTGCACTGATGGGTCTTGTGGAGGACTGAATCATGGCCCTTCCAGGCCGTACCCGAATTCTGATTGTGGATGACTCGGTCGTGATGCGCAGTCTGCTGCGCACGGTAGTAGCCACCGATAACGCTCTGGAAGTGGTGGGGAGCGCCGCGGACGGTGCATCGGCTTTAACCGCGATTGAGTCCGGCAAGCCAGACCTGATTTTGCTGGATGTGGAGATGCCCGTGATGGACGGGCTGGCAACGCTCAGGGAGTTGCGGACACGGGGGCACAACATGCCGGTGATCATGTGCAGTTCGCTTACCCAGCGCGGCGGCCGCGTAACCATCGAGGCTCTGGCATCGGGTGCATCCGACTACGTTGCCAAACCCGCCGGACAATCTGGACGCGACGCGGCAATGAATTCACTGGCTCAAGATCTGCTTCCCAAGATTCGCGCCCTAACCGGCACAGCGCAACCGCCCCGTCCGTGGCAGCCCATACCAGCATCGTCAACGCACGGCATTGCGCGCCTCTCTCTGCCGCCCGCGGCGTTCAAGACTCAGCCGGTCTCATCCATTCCTACGGTGCTGGTCATCGGTGTTTCTACGGGTGGCCCGGCGGCCCTCGACCGCATTCTTCCCACATTGCCTGCGAGTTTCCCCTTGCCGGTGCTGATTGTTCAGCACATGCCGGAAGTCTTCACCAGCCTTCTTGCGGAGCGCCTCAACGGACGCTGTCCTCTGCGGGTCCGCGAAGCGCAGGAAGGCGTTGCGGTTTGCCCCGGCGTCATTCATATCGCTCGTGGGAACTGGCATTTGGAATTGCGTGCGTCCGCGCGGGTCGCAGCTGCGTCCGCCGTGCGCCCACAACCTACAATGCACCTGAGCCAGGGGCCGCCGGAAAATCATTGCCGACCTGCTGTCGATGTGCTGTTCCGTTCAGCGGTTGAGGTTTATGGCGCGGGTGTGCTGGCCGTCGTGCTGACGGGAATGGGCTCCGACGGGCTCATCGGTTGCCGCATGATTCGCGAGTGCGGAGGCAGTGTGCTTGCCCAGGACCAGCCAACCAGTACGGTTTGGGGAATGCCCGGAGCCGTTGCCAATGCGGGGTTGGCTCACAAAGTCCTTCCCCTGGAAATGATTGGCCCGGAAATTCGTCGGATTGCTTCCCGGATTGCAACCGAGGCCTTTGGGCTTCCAAGATTGGCGGTGTAGCCGTGCTTACTAGTGCGAGCGTTGACTACGGCTATCTTCGTCAACTCGTGTTCGGCATCTCGCAAAACGTGCTTGATCCGGGTCGCGATTATCTCTTCGATACGCGCCTTACGCGCCTGCTGCGCAATGAGGGCATGGCCCATCTGGATGAGCTTGTCCATCGCTTGCGGTCGAAAAGAGATCCTGTCCTCGAACGCTCCATAGCCGAGGCCATGACGATCAACGAAACGAGCTTCTTTCGTGATAGCCGCCCTTTCGAGCTGCTGCGCACCGAATTACTGCCCAAACTGGTGGAAGCGCGGCGGAACCAGCGCTCATTGCGTTTCTGGAGTGCGGCCTGCTCAACCGGCCAGGAGGCGTACAGCCTGGGCATGATGATGCTTGAGCATTTTCCGATGCTCTCCGGGTGGAACTTCACCATCGAAGGCACCGACATCTGCGCGGAAGTGGTGGAAAAGGCGCGAGAAGGTTGTTACCACCGGATCGAGATGAATCGCGGTCTTCCCGCGCGCTTTATTGTGCGCTACTTTGATCACCACGGCGAGGACTGGGTGGTGAAAAAAGAACTGAAGAAGATGTGCAGCTTCCGCCAGGCTAACCTCTGCGGTCCGCAATTCCCATTTCAGCGGAACAGCGACCGTTTCGATGTCATCTTCCTGCGCAATGTGATGCTTTACTTCTCGCAGGAAACACGACGCCCGCTGCTTAGCAACATCCATCGCATTCTGGCACCCGATGGGATACTGTTCCTTGGCTCCAGCGAGCAACCCGCGGACCCATCGATTTGGACCTCGGTGCTGGCAGGAGGCACCTGTCACTTCAAACCAAAGCAACAAGGTCAGTAGGTGGCCACGGGCAACTCGTCCTCAACACTTGAACCTTCTTTGTTAAGCAGTTTCTCCACCTCGGCTTGCAATCGTGCCGTGATGGCCGTCTCCGACTCAAGCGGTGAGAAGTGGATCGGCGTTCCGACGGATACCTCGATCTTTCCCGAACGAAACCATCCCAGCCGCTTCTCCCTCAGTTCCCCGAGTCCGCGCAGCGCCACGGGCAGAACCGCGACGCCTGACTGCTTCGTCAATAGTCCGATTCCCGGCCGGAATTTCGCCATTGTTGCCTCCGGCGATCGCGCGCCTTCAGGAAATACCAGTACGTTGAACCCACGGTCCAGTGCCTCACCGGTGTGCGCAAAGCTGGATTGGAAATCCCGCAGACGGGGCAAAGGAAAAACGTTGAAGAGCGCCGTTACCAGCAGGTAGCTGATGGGGCCAAATAAATTGAAGCGCCCGTACTTTGGCCCGGCATTGGGATTGCGGAAGTGACGGAAGTCCTCCAGCATCTCGCCGGACATGGCAATGGCAACCCGCCGCCGCATGGGCCCCGGAAGAGCAAACAGAAGCAGGGCAGCGTCATACGCCGTCACGTGATTGGCGACAATCAGCATTGGCTCGGCTGCATCGGCCTCATGCACGGTCCCGGCAACCGCAGGTTTTGCCAGCAGCCGGGTCAGCGGGTGGATCACCGCTTCGCCAAATGCAGAGCGAAGCCAACGCATCGGGAGCCACCAGGGCCAGTAGGGGTACAGGTAGGTCGCTGCCGGGATGGGAGCAGGCTGCACGTCAATCCGAACCGGGACGGGCGATTGTCTTTCCGCAGCTTCATCCGGAATTCCAGCTTTTTCAAATGGCTCCGCTCCAGCCGCAATATCCTCTTGATCAGCTTGTCGAGGCTCTTCTGCCGGCTTGGCTCCGCCCACGAGTTGCCGCAGTTGGCCCAGCGTCTGAACTTCTTCAAGCAACCCGCTCTCGGGCGCCAGCCCCATCTTTTCTTCGATGGCGGCTGCCAGTTGCACGCGTCCCAGGCTGTCGAGGTGCAAATCTTCTCCGAGACGCAGTTCGTCGCCCGCGCCTGAAGGACTCTCCCCGGTTATCTGCGCAATCAAGGCCAACAGCCAGTCCTTTGATGCTGCAAATGTGCCTGTCCCAGGGGCGGTTGCCGTGCTCCTGTGGTTCGTTGCGGACGAGGATCGACTCATCGCAAGCCACTCGGCCACAGCTTTGCGCCGCACCTTGCCGGTGGAGGTGCGCGGCAGATCAGGCTCGGGCCACAACACCCAGCGCCGCACCCGCTGAAACTCAGCCAGCCGCGTGTTGGCCTGTTCGATCGCAGCGGCAGCGTCCTCTGCTGTTCCGCGAAAAGCAATCACTGCGCATGGCTCCGGTCCGTTCGCGGTCTCGGTTGCCACCACCGCCGAGGCTGTTACACCGGACGACCGATCGATCGCCGCTTCAAGGTCTTCCGGATGCAGGTTCAGCCCGGCGGCAGTCACGATCACTTCGCTCTTACGGCCCAGGAAACGCAGTTCGCCGGTGGGTTCTTTCTCCGCCAGGTCGCCGGTAGCCAGCCACTCATTTTCACGCGCATGCAGCACGCCATGCGACCAGGTGGCACCGGAGATTGACGCGCCTCGCACCAGAACTTCGCCGTCCGGACCCAGTTTGACCTCTCGCCCGGCCAAAGGTTTTCCAATCGTTCCCTGTGCCACGTGGAAGGGGTGGTTCAAGGTAATGAGTGCGGTCGTTTCCGTCATTCCGTAGCCTTGGACCAGCACCAGGCCGACAGCATTCCAGAATTTTTCGAGCGGTCCCGGAAGCGCCCCGCCACCTGAGATCAGCGCCCAGAACTTCAGGCCGAAGGCTCTATGAACATCCCGAAATCGCCACCAGCGCAACCAGATCGGAACGCCCGTTCCTGTCCCCTTTGGCCCCTCGGCGCGTTTTTCCAAGCTGGGCAAAGCCGTCTCAAGATGCATCCTCAGCAGCGCCAGTACCCTCGGCACAGCGGCCAGCACGGAGATGCGCTCTCTGCGGATGGTCTCCACAAGCCTGGTCGCCACCAGCCGGCTCTCAAAATGCAGTTCCGCACGGTAGATAGGAGGCACCCACAGCCCCATGGTCTGGCCAAACACATGGCTCAGCGGCAAGGTGTGCAGAATTCGGAGTGGGTGTATCAGCCGCTCGTAGCGCAGATAGGGCTGCGATGCGTCTTCGATTGGCCCTATGCTGGCCAGCACGTTGCCGTGAGTCAGAACAATACCTTTGGGATCTCCCGTAGTGCCGGAGGTGAAAAGGATCTCCAGCGGTGTGTCAGCAGAGAGCCCCGGCACAGGCCCTGCCTCTTCCGCAGGCAAGTGCGTGAGCCAATCTTCAAAGAAGATCTGAGGGAAGCTGCCTTGTGCTCCTGCTGCCCCCAGTTGACTCAACAAGACGGCGTCGCCAACTGCCAGTTTGGGGCTAACGTCCGCCGCCACGCGCGCTGCAAAATCGGCGGTCCCGTTTGCATCCAGTGGTACAGCCAACACTCCACGAAGCATGCACCCGTGGAATGCGGCAATCCATTCCGCGCCGTTTTCCGCCCAGATCAGCACGCGGTCGCCGGGACCGATACCGCGCGCCCCCAGCAGCGTCGCAAAGCGCCCGCTTAGCCGAGCAATTTCTCCGTATGTTGTGACTCTGCGACGATTGCCCTTGTATCGGACGACTGCGACCTCGCGATCATAGCCGCGGAAGTCGTCGAGGAGTGTAGCCAAGTGGTCTCGCATGGGCGCTTTCTGCGGGATCGAAGTTTTTGTCAGCGTTTTGGATGCTGTCGCGTGCCGTTTTGACACGCTAAAAAGACAATCGCATC
>Ga0302154_10003420_pt1 | contig 11618 bp, 10 predicted proteins | sample I_Bog_N2_3_FD_193507 | JGI IMG/M metagenome (GOLD analysis project Ga0302154, IMG submission 193507) | Peat permafrost microbial communities from Stordalen Mire near Abisko, Sweden - I_Bog_N2_3 | ecosystem: Environmental > Terrestrial > Soil > Wetlands > Peat | place: Sweden: Abisko, Stordalen...
ACCGGCGCGCGAAACGCCGCTTGCGCCGTGGGCTGGCCAACTGCTGCGCTACTGGCTCGATATCCGCTCCGAGCAGCAGGTTCCGGGCAACATGCTGTTCCCGTCGACACGCAGCACCGGCAAGCCCTGGGGCAAGGTCGCCCAGTACAACGCGGCCAAGGAGGTGCTCGCAGCGACCGGGCTCGAGGATGTCGAAGGCGGGAGCTTTCGCCTTCGCCACACGTTCGCGCTGCGACAGCTTCGCAAGGGCAAGAAGCCCGAGGAGGTGGCCAAGTGGCTCGGCGTCACCGACCCCTCCGTCATGGCCCGATACCAGCGCGTCATCGTCGCGCCCATCGACGTGGTTTGAAGGTTGTCCCAAGGAGAAGCCGTGTCGGGCTCCTACGGCCCTCAGCTCAGGGGTCGATCTGACACGCCACGCCAAAAATCGAGCGTCTCTTCGTCGAGAGCGCGCAGCGCTTCTGCCAAAGCCTGCTGATCCGTCTCGAATCGCTCGTCCCACACGTGCGACGCGTCTTCGGCGTCGACGACCTCAAGAATCCAGCCGCCGTGTGAGTCCCCATAGATCTCGATGCGAACAGATACGCCGTTGCGCGTGACGCTTTGACTCAGCGCAGACTCGATGAAATCTGGCTCTTGGTCGTCATCGTCGTCGGCCACATCCGGGACACCCGCCCGCTCGCGTTCTGAAGCCGAGTTTCTTCTCGAGGCAACACTGGCCATGGCTTCCAGCCGCTGGCCGCGCGCTCGCTTGCACGATTGCACCGCCTTGTTGATTGCCTCGTCAGCGACGAGGGTCAGCTGCTGAAGATTGCGCAGCAGAGCTTTGAGTTCGTGCGCCGGGGCCGGCTGGTCCTCGTCCGCGAGAAGCTCAGCGGCGCCGCCAAACATCGAGCACAGCTCGGCCAGAGCTTGCACCGCCTCGTGCGCCTTCTGGGGCAGCACCATTTCGTCCTCGGGCCCGAACAGTCCGTCAACGAAACCCTCGACCTCTTGCGCGCGCAACAGGGCGAGATCGTGCAGCGCTTGCCGCGCCGGCACGACTTCAAATCGGGTCAACCGAAACGGGTTGCGCGAACTCTGGTGGTCGGCGAGCCGATTCCACAAACCCTGCACGAGGACCCTGGTCACGTCTTCGACCTCTTCCTGCGACGCGAACACGGGCAACTCGCCGCCCCAGAGCTGCGCCAAGGTGACCAGCGGAGACACCTCCTGGCGCGGACTGGCGATGCCGCCCATCAGAGTCGTGCGAACGACATGAAACGGCGTCGGGCACTTCAAGCGCACGAGCAGGGCCTGCACGTCCTTGTCCGTCGCAGAGCCGGGGCCAGGTGGTTTCGAATGACTCATGGGGCAAGAAGCTCGGCGCGAACGCTGTCGCACGCCGCGGACAGTTTGGGTCACCTGGAGTGTATCGGCAGCTTCACCGCTCAATCGCCCTGCAACGCCTGGCCGCTGAGCGCAGGCAGCTTTGCGCCCGGAGCGGTCGTACAGGCCCATTCGCGTGGTGCTCGCTGACCGCCGCACGAGGTCGCCAGGCCGCGGATCTCGAAGTCAGCTTTCGGCGTGCTGCGGTCATGAGCGACCGAAAACCGATGCAAATCGGCGTTCCGGAGCGATGTCGAGTGCGTTCCGATGAAATCCAGCCTCGCACACCCGTCGAACGACAGCTGTCCGGCAGTGCGGCCGGCAGCTGTCGACCCATACCGGTCATAGGCAGCGTCAAATAGGGCGCCTGTTACTTGACCTTCGTGCTGTCGAGCAACTGCATTCAAATTTCGAGCTGAGGGCGCCAGCCACGCCTCAGCTCAAGTAGCCCAAAGCCGTCGTACGCCTCACCAGCTTGAGCGCCGGGTAGCTGGATTCGTGCTGATGATCAGCGGCGAAATTTGGATTCGTCGCCGACGACCGGCATTTCGAATCCAAGTTCCGATCATCGAGAAAGTCTGCAGGGCACGAGCCCGATGGGGCGTCCGCGCCTCACTGTCGGTTCCTTGGAACTATTTGGATTCAGCGTCACTCCCGGCCCGCGCCTGCAGAGAGACATGTGTCAGCCCCTCGAATTGACACAGATCCAACAGATGGATCACCGCTTGGTAAGGTACCCGACCATCCGCAGCGATGCGCACGGAAACCTCGGGGTCGCGTTGGGCCTGCGCATGCAGGCGTTCCCGCAGCGTCTCCTGGCTCACCGGATCGTTGTCCCAATAGACTCCGCCCTTGACGTCGGTGCCAATCAGCAGGGTATGCGGCGCTGCCGTCCTGCGTTCGAACGAGACGGCGGATTCCGGCAGCGTGATCGCCAGCGCCTTGTGCGGCTGGGCGTCAGCCTGGTGCTTGAAAGACGTGGCCACCATGAAGAACATCAAGAGGAAGAAGACGCAGTCGATCAATGCGATGAGACTGATCTCAGGTTGCTCGTCGTCACCAATTTCGATGCGCATCAGTGGGCTCCCGAGCGGATGCAGGCATCGAGCATGCGATCCAACTGCTCTTCGAGCGCGAGTGCGCTGACAGTCAAGCGGTGACGAAAGAAGTGATGCAATGCCAGCGCAGGCAACGCGACACTCAACCCTGCTGCGGTGTTGACCAAGGCCTTCGAGATGCCTCCCGCGAGCAGTGATGCGTCGCCCATTCCGCCGGTGAACGCGATCACCTGGAACGCCTCGATCATGCCCACGACCGTACCCAACAGCCCGACGATCGGCGCCACCGTCGCAACAACGGCCAAGGGGTAGGCACGTTGAGCTTCCCGGCGCAGCGCCCGGGACGCAATCTCGCCGACGCGTTCACCCAGTACCTCGGCCGGCCAGCGTGAGCGATTGACCAGGACGAAGCCCAACGCCCGGCCAAGGATGCTGTCGTGATGCGCGAGCACCGTCTCGAGCTCACCGAAGCGACCGCTTTTCCATAGTGGCACGATCTCGTCAACGAGGCCGGGTGGCACGACTGCGGACGTTCGGAAGCGGTGCAGGCGCTCGCCCGCCACGGCGACCAGGAGGATCGACAAGCTGCCGATCACCCAGATGCCGGCACCGCCGGCCGCGAGTTGTTGGAATAAGTCGAGTTGCAAGGTCAGGCTTTCAAAGATGACATGAGAAGCGCGCGACGCGCACCGGGGCAGAGTTCCAGAAGCTCCTCGTTCATGGCGCCAGCACCACGGAGAAGAAGGTGCGATCGCGGTCGTTGTAGAGCTTGACCAGCAGCCGGTGCACACCGCGCGCGAGATGCACCCGGCGTTGCCCTTCCTCCAGCGCGAAGCTCGCCGCGCGCTCGTCTTGCAGGTAGAACGGCGGGTGGTACCAGGGCTTGTCGCCCGGAGCGCTGATCCAGACAAGGCGGCCGTCCAGCCACAGCATGGTGTCGTCGTCGCCGGCGATCGAAAGCCACACATCGCGGTCTTCGTCGATTCGCAGCTCCGTGTACGCGTAGTACACGGCGTTCTCGGCGCGATCCGGAGGAACGAACGGATAGAAGCCGCGGCTGGCGTAGTTCCAGGTCAGGACTCGCTCCCCCAGCCCGCGGTAGGTGCCGTCCAGGTCGACGTCCTGCTCGGGTGGATAGACCGCTTCCATCGAGCGTTCGCCCTGGCCAGCGAAGGGGCCGATCACGTACCAGCTGTTGATGTACGCGTGCGACGCGTAGATCCCGCCGGGGCCGAAGGTGCGACCAGCCGCTCGATGTGCAGCGGCCGGGTCGATTGCGACGGGCTCGACATAGCTGACAAGGTCGTGGCTGCCTTCCACGGGCGCGCGTGTCAGGTCGATCGCGGCCCCGCGTGCCGTGACGGGAGCGGCCAAGTCCTCCGGGCCGGTGTCCGCTGCGCGGACATCCTGCCCACCCACGACGCCCTGCACACCCTCGCGGTTCACCGACAGCCCGCTCGCGGTTCCCACGACGCCTACCCGGCCCTGTGCCGATCCGAGGCGGGTCATGGACGCCAACTGCTCTACGCGCGAACGCAGGTAGCCGTCCGCCACGAACCGCTGCCCGGTCGACCCCGATGCCCGCGAGGCCGGTGCCCGCGCGATGACCTCGTCTGCGGCGCGGATCTGGGCACGGGTCGGCAGCGTCACCGGTGTTCCGCTGCGCAGGATCTCAGCCCGTGCATGCTCGGCGCGCAAGGCCTCGCGTGCCTGGCGTTCGAGACGCGCGATGACCTGCGCCGGCGTCGCGGCCGCCGCCGACGCCGGCCGGGCGATGCCCTCTGCATCGATCTTGCGGCGCGCCTCGGCCAACGGCATGCCTGTCAAGGACGCGAGTCTGGCCGCGCGCGATTTGCGCTCGGCCGCATCAATTTCGTCAGCCACCTCTTGGGCGCGCCTGGCCAGCGCTGCGGGAGACGAGACCGCTGCACGTCCTGGCGACGACGCCGGTGGCGTACCCAGATCCGCGCTCATCGCGCGTTGAATGTCCTCCATGCGCGCAACCTGACGCTGGAGCTCACGAATTTGAGTGTTCGCCACCTGCTGCACGGCACGCGCGACATCGCTGGCGTGTGCCTGCTTCTGCTCTGCCTCGCCCATGCCTGGCAGGTTGAGCAGCAGAGTCACGAGCAGGCTATGCAGCGCGACCGAACCCACGATATACGGGTGTGACGCGGCGACGCGCCGGACGCGGCCGATGAGCCGGTCACTGGCAGTGAACATGCGTGCGCGATACGCCCCAGGCGAGGCAACATCGGCAAGGGGATCGGAGCTCGATGCAGAAACGTCTGACATGAGCGGCGTCAGCAAAGGCCTGCCTCGGGGGTCACGAATCCTCACCCCAGCGCTTCAACGGGCTGCAGCGCCAGCGCCTGACGCACGTGACGCAGGGAAGCGAACGCCGTGACGAGCGTCGTCGAGACGATGGCCGAGAGGAGCGGCACGCCGAGCCCGAGGGGCAGCGCGGCGTGCTCGTGATAGCCGGACAGATACCGCCAGCCGATCATCGCAGCCACTGGCAATGCGATCACCGTGGCCCCGAGCAAGGGGATGCCGAACTCGCGGGTCACTTGGCGCGCGATGGCCATGTCGCCCGCGCCGTGCAACCGGTGCAGCACCAGCTCGGTTCGCCGACGGCGCAGCGTGTCTGCCACCATCGCATAGGCGCCAAGCATTGCGACCGCCACCGCGAGCAGCGAGACCGTGGAGACGACGGTCGTGAGCTGGGCTTCCTGGCGATAGACGGCGGCGCGCTGGTCGTCGGCCCATTCGAATCCGTACGGCACCTTGAGTCCGTGGGCATTCCAGGCTGCCTCCAGTGCCTGCCGTAGCGCAAGCGGGTCCGGACCGGTGACCGTGATGTTCCACATCGGGCGATCCGTGATCAGGAACGCCTGCGGCCGCGGCTCTTCGTGCCCCGACTCCATCGTCACGTCCTTGACCACGGCCGCCACGCGTTGCGCGCCGCCGCCCAGTTGATCGAAGCCGCCCGCGCCTGAGCAGTTCGCTTCGTGACAGGCGCCTCCGCGCAGCAACGCGCCGACTGCAGCCTGCGGCGTGGGAAAGCCCAGCAGCCGAGCGGCCTTGGCATCGATCACTACGCTGTCCTCTGCTGCGGAAAATTGCGGGTGCCCCGCGAGAACGGTCATGCCGTAGGTATCGAAGAAGCCCGGTGAGACGAGGCTGGCGCGCAACATCTGCCGATGTCCGCCGACGCCTTCGGTCAACTGGCGACTGCCCCAGACTTCAGCCGCAGGAGCATCCATGCTGAAAGCCCAATGGCGGATGGCGGGACTGCGGTCCAGCGCCGCAGTCAACTCGGCGAGGCTGGGGATCTTGTACGGATCCGACTCCATGCGCAGCACGAGTCTGTCGTGGGTATCGAATCCGCGATCGACTTGCAGCAAATGCCGCTGCTGCACGCTCAGCACGCCTGCAAGCGCGAGCAGCAGCAGCGCGCCACCCAGTTGGATGCCGAGCAGGCCTTGGCGTACGCGACGTCCCCACGGACCTTCGCTGGCGGTGCGGCCCTGCAACGCGGATGCGGGCGCGCGGCGGAGCGCGTTCCAGGCGGGAATGCCCAGCGCCACAGGCAGCATCACGATGACGGTCGCCAGCAATCCGGCGATCGCGGCGAGCGGCACCGGATCCGCAACAGGCAATTCCGGCGGCAGTTGCAGCCAGTTGGCGACCGCGGGAGCCGCCCACCACGTGATCAGCAACGCCGCGCCGGCACTGAGCAGCAAGGACAGCGACGCCTCCGCTGCCCACAGGCTCAGCAGGTGCGCGTCGCTGGCACCGAGGGCGCGTCGCAGGGCGGTCTCGCGTTGGCGGCGAAGCAGGTTGGCCGCCTGCAAATTCATGATGTTGAAGACCGCGAGCAGCAGCAGCAGCGCGCACGCAGCGCCCACCGCGCCAATGAGTTGCCAGCGCAAGGTGTTGCGCGGACCGTTGAACGGCAACTGCTTCAGCGTGAGGCCGCGAAAGTAGGCCGGCGGCTCGGCGCGATTGCGCCAGCTCGCCGGCAATTCCGGGTAACGCGGGCTCGAGAGGAAGGCGTCGTTCACCCAACCGCCGACCTGTTCGACGGATGTGCCGGGGCGCAATCGCGCGAACACCTGTCCCGTCATCAGGAAAATGGCGGTCTTGCTGTCCTCGGACATTTCCGCGGCGGGGGAATCGAAGTTGGTCATCGCCATCGCGTGTCCCACCAGCGGCGACGCGTCCCAGACCGGGCTGCGCGGATCCGCGTCCGGGATGACGGCGCCGACGTCGTACCAAAGGCCGTGCGACTCCAGGCGGCGCCCGATCACCTGTGCCGGAGCGACATCGCCCCATAGCTTGTGCATCAACTCGCTGCTGATCGCAACGGCGTTCCTACGCTCCAGCGTCGCGCGCAGGTCGCCGGCCAGCGTGGTGAGGTTAAGCACGTCGACAAGATCCGGATCCACAGCCAGCAGGTAGGCCGGGTTCGTGCGGCCGTCGATCTTGAACTCCATGCCGCCCACGACCACGCGGCTGATCAGGTCCAGCGGCGCATGGCGCGCCTTCAGCAGCGGCCCGAACGACACCGGCGAGGCGGCGAACCAGACGCTGGGCTCGTTGGGCGGATTGCCCTTGAAGTCCAGCATCACGACGCGATCGGGATCGCGCACGTGGGGATCGGGCGCGGCCAGCGCGAGTGCGAGCAGGCCCACCAGCAGGCAGGCGGCCAGCGCTACCGTCAGGCCGCCGATGCTCACCAGCGTGGCGCGTGCCTGGGCGCGCACGTTGCCCCACGCGTCCGCCAGCAAGGCGATCATGCGAGGTGCTCCGCCTGCGCGTCGACGAGCACGCGGCCATCGAGCAGCCGCACCGTGCGCGACGCCAGCGCCGCATGCTCGGCGCTGTGCGTCACCATCACCAGCGTCGTGCCTTCATCGTTGAGCTCGCGCAGCAGGCGCATCACATCCTGGCCGTGCGCGCTGTCGAGATTGCCGGTGGGCTCGTCGGCCAGGAGCAGCGCCGGCCGTGCCACGATCGCGCGCGCAATTGCTACGCGCTGCTGCTGGCCGCCGCTCAGTTGGCTCGGATGATGCAGCGCGCGATGCGCGAGGCCCAGCCTTTCAAGCACTTCGACCACGCGCGCGCGCTGCGCCTTCTCGGTCTGTCCGCCGTAGCGCAGCGCGAGCTGCACGTTGTCTTTCACCGTCATCTCGTCGACGAGGTTGAAGCTCTGGAACACGAAGCCAATGCGGCCCCGTCGGATCGCGGCCAGCTCGCGCCCGCTCTTGCCCGCCACTTCTTCGCCCTGCAGCAGGTAACGGCCGGACGTGGGCTTGTCGAGTAGACCGAGCAGACCAAGCAGCGTGGACTTTCCGCAGCCCGACGGCCCCGTGATGGCCACGTACTCGCCAGCCTCGATCTGCAGGTCGATGGCGTCGAGCGCGGTGGTCTCGATCTCGCCGGTGCGATGGCGCTTGGTGAGATGCTGGAGTTCTATCATGGCAGGGCGAGCTGAGTGTCGTTGGATGGCGGTTGGGAAATCAGTACCTCGTCGCCGGCCCTCAGGCCGGACAGGATCTCGACGAGTCCGGATGCGTGGCGACCCAGCCGCACGGCGCGGCGCTGCAGGGTACGGCCCTGGCGCACGTAGAGCTGCGCCTGCACGCCCGGGCCTTCGGGCAGGATCAGTGCGGTGGTAGGCGCACTCAGCTGCAGCCGCACGTCTACCGCTTGGCCGGGTCGCAGCGACGCGGGCGCCCGGCCCTCGGGCCAGCGCAGCAGCACGTGCGCCCGGCCGCCCCGGACCTGCGGCAGCGTCTGCGCCAGCGCGAGGTTGCCGGCGTCGCTCGTGACGGCCTGCCCGACCTGCAGCCGCGGCAGCCAGAACTCGTCCACGTCTGCCACCAGTTGCACGCCGCCGGCCGGATCGTCGATGCGTCCGAGCTTGTCGCCCGGCCGCACGCTGGCGCCGACCTGGAGCTCGAAGCCGCTCAGCTGGCCGGCCAGCGGTGCCCGCTTCAGCAGTCGGTCGCGCGCCCGCTCAAGCAACTGCAGACCGCGCTGCAGCCCTTGCACGGCGCGCGCCATCTCGGCGATCGACTGGGCGCGGATCGCAGTCTCCTGGCGCTGGTCGGCTGCGGCCTGCTTCAGCAGGCGATCGGCCAGTGCGAGCTGGCGCCGGCTCGTCTCCACCGCTGCGGGCGCGACGAAGCCGGCCGCGGCGAGCTGCGCCTGGCGTTGGTAGTCGGACTCGGCCTGCTGCTGCGCGGCCTGCAACTGTGCCAGGTCGTGCCGGTTCTGCGCCAGGCTGGCCGCCTGCGCGCTGCGTTGCACCGACACGTTGGCCATCTGCTGCGCCACCTCGGAGCTGCGCTGCATCAGCAGTTGTTCCTGCTCGTCGCTCTGCAGGCGGTACAGCGGCGCGCCGGCGGCGACCTGGTCGCCGTCGTGCACCAGAACCTCCTCCACGCGGCCGGCCTCCGCCGCATCCAGCTGCACCGAGCGCAGGGGTTCGACGCGGGCCCGCAACGCGACCTCGTCTCGGAACTCGCCGGCGCTCACGGCCGCAAGCTGCGGCGAGTCGACGGTTTGCAAGCGCGGCGCGCGCTGCCAAGCCAGCAGCGCGGCGCCACCAACCACCGCGGCCACGAAGGCGGGGGCGGCCCAGTGGCGACGGCGCTTGGGCAGCGCGCGATCCATCGCGGCGCCGCTGGGTGCGGCAGGAGGAGACGTTGTCATCACGGGATGCACTGTGGCCGCACACCATGCGCCGGCCAAGGGGGCTGTCCGCATCCGGACACCCCCCTGCCAGGCGCAGTCCGGAGGCTGCGACACTGGCGTCCGTGCCGGACGCCTCCATTCTTCTCCTCGACGACGACCCCGATGTCGGACTCGCCGCCCAGCTCCTGCTGCAACGCCGGGTGGCTCCTGTCGCATGCCTGCGCCGTCCGGCCGAGCTTGCGGCGGCTCTGGACGCGCTGAGGCCCGCACTGCTTCTCCTCGACCTGAACTTCGGCCCCGGCCGCACCGACGGCGCACAGGGCCTGCGGGTGCTGAACGACGTGTTGGCGCGCGTGCAGCCGCCGGTCGTGGTGGCGATGACCGCATATGCGGACATTGACCTGGCCGTGCAGGCGCTCAAGCACGGCGCGTTCGACTTCATCACCAAGCCATGGGACAACGTCCGACTCATCGCCACTTGCCGCGAGGCGATGCAGCGCGCGCAGCCTACCGGAGCCAGTGCTCCTGTGCCGGCACCCGTCGCCGAGCCGGTGCGTTCCCTGGCAGCGCAGGAGCGCGCCGCGGTGCTGGCCGCGATGGCGCAGGCCGAGGGTAACCTCAGCGCCGCGGCCCGGCTCCTGGGGCTGTCGCGCGCCGCGCTGTACCGGCGTCTGGACAAGCATGGGCTCTGAGCGCCTTCGCCTGCTCGCGGCGGCGCTGGCGCTGGCGGGCGCTGGAGCGTTGGCGCATGCGGCGGGTGGGTCCGCGCGTGCGTGGAGCGGCGCCGCGGTGCTGCTCTTGCTCGGCCTCGCCCTGACGTGGCCGCTGGCGCGTCGCCGCGCGCCACAGGTGCCGGTCGTCGAGGCGTCGCCCGTGCCGGACGCGCGGCAGCTCGCGATCATGCAAGCGCAGTTGGAGGCGTTGCCGGTCGCGGCATGGCGGCTTGAGGAGGGCGCTCTGCGGGCGCTGACGAGCCGCGCGCGCCGCCTCGGGGCGCCCGGCGGCGCGCGCGATGTCGAGGCCATGCACCGCTTGCTGCGCGAGGCCACGGGCAGCGGCGCGGTGGTATTGGAGACCGAGCGCGGCAGCGAGCGCTGGCAGCTGCGTCGCCAGACGCTGGCGCTGGACGGTCACGCCCAGGCGCTGCTGGTGCTGGTACCGCTCGAGAACGAGCTGGAGACCGAGTCGCTGCTGGCGTGGCAGCAACTGGTTCAGGTGCTGACCCACGAGATCATGAACTCGCTCACTCCGATCCGCAGCCTGAGCCAGTCGGCGCTGTCCTTGGCCGAAGAGCCCGGCGCCGAGGACGACTTGCGCCAGGCCCTCGCGGCCATCACGCGCCGCGCCGACAGCCTTGCCACGTTCGTCGGAACCTATCGGCGGGTCAGCCAGTGGCCCGCACCGACGATGGCACCCGTCGACCTCCAGTCGCTCTTCGCGCACTTGCAGCAGGCCATCGCGCCATCCTGGATCGCGCGCGGCGGACAGGTCGCATTCGACGTTGCGTCGCCCAGCCTCCGATTGCAGGCCGACGACGGGCAACTGGAACAGGCGCTGCTCGCGCTCATCAACAATGCGGCACATGCCACCTCGGAGGAGGCCACGCCGCGATTGTGGGTGCAGGCGCGACAGGGCCGCGGCGGGCGATTGCAGATCAGCGTGCGCGACAACGGTCCCGGCGTGCCGCTCGGCCTCGAGCGCCAGATCTTCCTGCCGTTCTTCAGCGCGCGCGAAGGCGGCCAGGGCATCGGCCTCACGGTGGTGCGGCAGCTCGTGAACGGCATGGGCGGCCGCGTGCGCCATGTGCGACCGCTCGAGGGCGGCGCCGCGTTCGTCCTGAGCTTCTAGGGCGTCAAAGCGAACTTATTCGTTCTTGACCAGGCGCTGCCTTGCTGCGCCGAACTGCCCGTGAGCAGCCGTTGGCGAACGCCAGCAACTGGCCGGGTGCCGAAGGTCGAGGCTAGCACGCCTGCGACGAAGGTACAGCCGAGAGGCTCCCCAGTGCGCGGGAATCCCCATTGCCAGGAACAGGCATGTTCGCGCAACAGAGGAAGGCCAAGCCACTCGTCGCGTTTCAGACCACCCGAGACATGCATGGTCGCGGCGAGAGCCACCGCCAATGTTAACGTCGGCGCCCGCCTGGCGGGCCCACACCTTGAGGAGAGACCATGAGCCAATTCGCAGCCATTGCCGGAAAAGTCGCCTACACACCGGGCGACGGCATGCCAATGGAGATCCCGCGAGGACGTGTCGAAGTCAACCTGGCACCTGACAGCGCGACGCTCAGTTGGGAAGCGGACAGAGGCGTGACAGGCGTCGCGGCGATCCCGCGTACAACCTTCGACGAGTATGTCCGCGCCGGGAAGATCATCCTGGAAGCCTGATCTGTCCGGCGCCACTCGCAGGCACGAAGTTGCCCGATGCAGGATTTCATTTGTCTTGCGCAGCTGGCGAGGCTGATCCGCTTCTCAGTTTGCGCCCGATAGC
>Ga0302154_10003429_pt1 | contig 11606 bp, 10 predicted proteins | sample I_Bog_N2_3_FD_193507 | JGI IMG/M metagenome (GOLD analysis project Ga0302154, IMG submission 193507) | Peat permafrost microbial communities from Stordalen Mire near Abisko, Sweden - I_Bog_N2_3 | ecosystem: Environmental > Terrestrial > Soil > Wetlands > Peat | place: Sweden: Abisko, Stordalen...
CCATACGGGTCGACCAACAACCCCGGCGCATACGAGTTCGGCAGAATCTCCTGCACCCCGCGCGTGCCTTTGATTCCCGTATACGTCGCCACCATCTGCAGCGAGAACGGCAGATCGCGCTGTAGGCTCAACTGCCACTGCTGCGCATAGCCCACACGGAAGTTCGGGTCCACCGCAAACGAGTCCAGCGTATTCTGCGGGCAATTGGTGGGCGCGACGAATGGAGTGCCGATCGCGATCGTAAACGGGCACGCCGCGGTCGGCGACACCACGGGATTCGTCGCGGTCACTTGCAGGCTGGTCGAGAGCGGCGCCTGCTGGGACATTGCCGACGCCGTCGCCCGGTATACCGAAGTATCGTTGTAGATCCCGTATCCCGCCCGTACCAACAGGGACGATCCGGAGATCGGCCGCCACGCAATCCCGATGCGCGGCTCGGGGAAGCTGTAATCCGGGTGCATCAGGGACGTCGGATAGGTGTTCCCAGTCAGCGAACCCTTCGGATTCGTCCCGAGCAACGGCGCCACCGCAGTGAAGTTCTTGGCTACGTCCAGGTTCACCAGCCGGTTCTTCAGCTCCGTCACCGGCGCACCATACTCCCAGCGCACGCCTGCGCGGATACTCAGCTCCGGGTTCACCCGGAAATCGTCGTCCGCATACAGGTCGTACACCGACTGCCGCAGATACTTGTCCGCATTGCCATAGGCAATCGAGCTGGTGTCCGGCCGGCCCAGCAGAAAGTCGGCAAAGTCGTTGCCGCCGCCGCTGGCCCCCTGCGTCGCCACGCCGGTAAAGGAGAGCGACCCTTTCGGATTCAACTCTGAAAGAGTGTTCCATTCCTGCCTGCGGAAGTCGCCGCCGAACGTCATATTGTGCCGGAACCGGTTCCAGCTCATCGAAAGCCCGATCGAATTCGTCTCCGGCCGCGAGCTCGAGTTCGTCCCGTCCGACAGGCCCGCAAACTGGCTGCTCGCAAAATTTAGACTGGGCGGTCCATAGTATGGCGCGGCCTGGTCGTTGCCGCCGAGGCTCGCGACGCCAGAAATACCCGCAAGGCCGGAAACATTGATGTTGCGGCTGGCAAAATACCCAAAGTTGTTGTTCTTCGAAATGCTGAAGTTGTAGTTCAGGTTCATCGACAGCCGCTGCGTAAACCGGTGATACCAGCCTGCACCCACCGACGTGTTCAGCAACTTGCTCGTGTCCAGAAACCCGAAGAGACTGGGGTTGCTCGTCCGCGTGTCCGACACCCCGAAATTGACGTTGATGTTGTTCTTACCGTTACCAAACGACTTCGGCTGCAGCCGCCCCTGGTACGAATCCGTGTGCGTCGAACTCGCCAGCGCCACCTGGTAGTTGAGCTGAGAAGCATTCGTCGAATTCGGCAGCGGATAGTACTGCAGCAGCTTCTGCGCCACCTGGCTCATCTCGTTTGCCGGAATGCAGGCCGTCGGCGTCGCGTCCACTAGCAACAAAGCCGCCGAACAGCCCGTCGATCCGAAAGGCAGTCCTGTGTTCGGATCGTAAACCGTACCCTCGCCAGTCAGATCGCCAAGCTGCTGCGCCAGTGTCGGCACCCGCACACTCGCCACGGAATCGTTTTTGTTCTCCGTGCGCTGGTAGCCAGCGTAGAAATAAGGTGCCTTAGCAAACGGCAGCAGATGCGGAATCTCCAGCGGCCCGCCAATCTGCGCGCCGGCAATAATATTCGTGTACGGCTGCTTCGGCGTATCCGTACCATTCAGCGAAAACGTCCTCGCATTCAGCACAGAATCGTTCAGCACCAGGCTCAGCCCGCCGTTGTACTTCCAGCGACCACCGCCGCGGTTGTTGCCAAACGCCTGGTTCAGCGAGAACTGGCTGGTCGCCGCATTGTTCACGCTTCCGTTAATCAGGAACCCATCGTTCGCCTGCGCCGAAGTCGCATCCTGCGCCGGCTCGGGAGCCGCTGGCCCGCCCGCCGCAGTCGCAGTGGTCTTCGCGCCTGCCGCCGCACCCTTGGCCGGAGCCGCCGCCCCGGAAGCGGGTGCCCCATTCGTGGCAGCCTTACCGTCACGAGTGGGGTTCGGAGTCGTTGTCGCCACGCTCGCCACGACCGGCGCGGTCACGTCCACCTTCACCGGATTCGTTGCCGAACGCATCGCATCCAGCGTCAGCAGCTTCATCTCAAACGTCGCAACCGCACTATTCGCGGCCACCGCAATCTGCGTCTTCAGCGGCGCAAACCCCGTCATCTCGATGTCCAGCGCCCAAGTCCCATCCACCAGATCGGCAAAGCTGAACAGCCCCTGGTCGTCTGAGATTGCGACCACCTTCTTATCGCCCTGGGTCGCCGTTACCGTCACCACCGATCCCGGCAGCGGCAGTCCATTAAACGTCACCTGCCCGTGGTACGGCGACGCCATCGCGCTGACTACACTCAGCCACGCAACCGCGCACCCAAGCAGAAAACCCTTCACTCCACGCTGCAACTGCATCGACCCTCCGCCTTACCACTTCGTTCCGGTAGGCATCCTGGCATACTGCCGCCGGGAAACCGTTCGGGGTCCAGCTTGCCTATACCGCGAACCAGTCAGTCGTCATTCTGATCCCAACGGGGTCAGAATCTCTGTCGTTGTCCTTATCTCACTGCCGCGCCAGAAGACACGTCTGCCCTTCTAGAGGCCGCGCTTGCGCCAATCGCGTTCTTCGCTGCCGGATTCAATGGTTTTCTGTGAAGTCGTTATCCGGAAATACGCAAACACCGGCCAGACGGTTCCAGGACTTTCAGGGGAGGAAGAGATTCTTGATTAAAAGACGTTTGAGAGGCACCGTTCGTTCGCGACGTTCCGGGTTTATTTTATGTCGTTCCCGGTTCCGTTCGCTGATCGCCCACGCCGTCCGTTAACCGGCTAACTTTCTCGGCGTTGCAACCTATGTAGCATTCTACACATGGAATCCTATACCACGCGTCCGGAACATGCAAAATCCCTGCAACTACGCTAGTACGACAGTGGTCGTATGTCAATCTTCCTTCCCTTTGCAGAATGATCCGGCAGATCGTATTTGCTGTACTATAACACGTAGTACACCAATTCAAGCGGTTTCTTTTGAGCCATCAATTGTCCGGCGGCCGCTCAATGTGATCGACCACGATTCCCTGAATCGGCTCCTTCGCCTGCACCAGTTGCAGCCCCAACTGTTTCAGTCCGTCAAACATCGTCGGCACACCTGAATCCTCCGCAATCTCCTTGAACTGCTCCGGCAGAGGACGGTAGGGAATTGGCACCGTAAAATCGTACGCACCGGTCAGCCCCGTCTTGTCGATCACCACTCGCCCCGCCCGGTCCGGCCCACTCATCGAGTTCACCAGGTCCGCCATCGTCTGGTCCTGGCATACCAGGTTGAACGGATCGAACCAGCTCAGCACCTTCCCCGTCATCGCATGTGCCCCGGGATACGACGGCGTCACGGTATCGCCCGGCTCGTACTCCATCAACTTCGGTCCGCCCTTCGCCACCACTAGGTCGTACACCGGATGCAGCTCAGTATCGTCATGCACCTTCAGCTTCAGCACATCTTCCAGCGCCGCCCGCACCATAAAGCGCTTATCGGTCAGCGTCATCGCCTTCCACTCGGCCACATCCTCCGGCCCCACCTTCGCCGTGAACTCGTAGTAGTCGGTCTTCACCCAGTCCGGCTCGCCCGAGATTAAGAAATACCCCTTCTTGACTCCGCCGTACGCAAACAGCAGTAGGTCGTGCACGGTCGAGCCGTGGTACGCAATAAAGTCACCGTCGGCAGGAAACTCACGCCCGCGCCCCTGCTGCAGCGACTTGCGAAACGACACCACGTCAAAGGTAATCGGCTTCAAGTCCGGCGTCCGCGCCAGTCCGCCACCCGCCGCGCCACCCGGAATGGTTTGTTGCGCCAACGGAATCTCCGGCGTCACCACAACCTTGCCCGCATTCGCACCGGTGCAGCACGCCGTATAAAAAGCCGTTACCTTGGCATGATCGGTATCGGTCACCGTTCCATCGGCAAACGTCACCTGCTCCACAAACTCCAGAAAACCCTTCGCCTCCGCGCGCGGAGCGACATTCTGCGGCGGCGCCTGGAATGCCTGACCCGTCGCCACGCCGCCGGCCGGCGTGAACAACTCGCCCACGTGGAAGTCCAGCCCGCCGGCCAGCACATACGCCCATCCGAGTTTCGCCGTCACAATCTCCGCCTGCGTCCGGCTGATGACCTGCGTCGATGCCAGCCAGTCCTTGTCGCCGTGGTTCGCGATCGTAATCTCTGCGGGGAAGTTCGGCTGCTGCACGTCAATCATCGGCATCCCACTGTGCACTGCGCGCACACTATGCGGCACCGGCGGCAACACAATCGTGGGCCGCGCCGCCGGCTGATCCTGCGCTACCCCGATCATCCCACCAGAAACTGCCAGCACCCAACCAGCCAGCCAAGCACCCGCTCGCTTCATCGCGCAACCTCCACAGCAGAATGGAGCCCGCACCAAAACTATCATTTCGACCGGGAACGGCGCACGGGTGCGTCGGAATTATCTTTCGGCCGCTCGATGTGCTCGACCACCAGTCCATCCATCTCGCCCTTGGTCGATTCCAGCTTCAGCCCCATCTGCGACAACCCTTCGGAGACCGAGGGAATCGCTTCGCCCAGATCCTCGTACGGGTTATTGCCTGACCCATTGGGCACAGGCAAGGAGAAATTAAACGCCGCTGTCAGCCCGGTTCGGTCCAGCACAGGCCGATCCAGCCGCGCCGTCAACAACTCCGCCAGACTCCCCATCGACGTGTCCTGAAAGTAGGCAACCCTGCCCACATAACTCATATCCCGTCCGCTCAACCAGAATCCGTTGGGTAGCTTCACGTGTTCGCCGTCGGTATAAGCCTTCATCTGCGGCCCGTTCTTTCCCAGGCTCAGGGTATAAATCGGCTTCGGCGTAGTATCCACCTTGATTTTCAGCTTCAGCGTATCGGCCAGCAATCCCTGCACTACTACCCTGCGCGCGTTCAGCCCCATTGTTTGCCAGGTTGCAACATCGTCCGGCGCGACCTTTGCCTCAAAGTTATAAAGGTCCGTCTCCACCCACGGCGGACATCCGCCCAGCGAGAACTTGAACCCAGGCGATCCGGTGTACGCGAAGAAAATAATCCGAAACACCGATTGGCAGTGGTAGGCCACATAGTCGCCATCCATCGGCAGGTCCACCTTGTTCGAACCCTCCGTGCTGCAGGGCGTAAACGACACCGCATCAAAATGAATTGCCGGCACCGCCGCCGACCCAATCACCCCACCCTGCGGCGCGTCCGCACTGGATGGAGCATCCGCAGTTCCCGCAGATAATGGAGTCGCCGCCTCCACCTGCGCCCCAGCCTGCCCCATCACCGATCCGAGCGCTTGTCCGGTCGCTCGGCTCGCCGCGCCAGCTGCCGAATTCGCCGCCGCCCCCAGCGCGCCAGCTTCTACGCCCGCCTGCGCGAACCCGCTTCCCACGCCCGCCAGCCACACGCCGCCGATCAGCAAAACCGCTCGCGCCCAACCCGCCGCCCGCTTCGCCATAGATGTCACCGTTTGCGTCATTAGAAAGGTTCGGAGTAACAGCGGGCTTTGAAATAGGCCCCATTCTCGACGTTCAGAGCGGGCTTCACAGGTTGCTGAAAAACTCGGTCCTGAGATAGGCCGGGACTTCAGTCCGGCACCGAACGCCGCAGAATCAACACGGGCTTTAGCCCCTGGGACGCTTCTTGCGTCTTCGGCGCAAATCTCCTCTTTGTCCTTGCCAATCCTTCCCTAATTCTCCCCCACTCCGCCAGCCCACTCAATCACACCTTTGTTTCAGCCTCGGCCACCGCTTCCGGCGAAGATTCCTTCTGCCTCTCTATCGATACAACCTAGTTTTCCCCGGGCCGCTCCGCCGCATCAATCACATACGTCTTCATCGGGACCTTCCGCTCTTCCACCCTCAGCCCCAGCCCGTCTTCTATCTGCTGTTCCATCGTCGGCCCGTCCTTCTCCTTGGTCAGCTTGATCGAAAAATCGTAGTAGTGTCCTTCCAGCCCGGTCTCATCCACCATCATCTTGTCGGTCGCGCCAATATCGTACCCAATCTGTCCCAGCAGCGCGCGCACATTCTCCGCATGCCCTACCCATCCCTTGTCCGACACCGAAAAACTCCCCGCCATCGGCCCATCCGAAGTCTGCCCGGTCCGCATCCATTTCTCCCGCTCTTGCGGATCCATATTCGCCGGCGGCCCGTCCACCTCCCTCATCTTCACTCCACCCTTCGCCTGAACCAGCGCATACACCGGAGTCACCTTCATCTCCGAGTGCACCTTCAGCCCGAAGCGCTCCACCAGTAGCGCCCGCAACTGCGGACGCACCCGCTCCATCCGCTCCTTGTCGCTCAGCTTGTCCCACCCCACCAGGTCGGCCTCATCCATCTTGGCCTCAATGTCGTACGCGTCGGTCCCCGCCCACGCCGGCCCGCCCTCAACCCGCCCCGTTTTCTGCATCCCCACATACGCATACAAAACCAGGCTCTTCAGCGTCACCGATGACACCGAGAACCGACCCGACGGCGCCATCTGCGTCCCAAACCACCGCCGCCCGTCATTCCGGTTCGCCAGCTTAACCGTCGCCACCTCAAACCCATGCCCCAACGCATCGGAATCTACCTGTACCTGGGTTGAAGCAGGCGCAACCACAACTGTGGGTGCCCCATTCGCGACGGCCTTATCGTCGCGAGTGGGATTGTGCGGATTTGGCGTCTGCGCAATCCCCGCCGCACCCACCGCAACCCAAGCCGCCATCAGCAAAACCGACACAACTACACGTCTCGCCATCGCCATCGCCTTCCGTCAACCCACCCAGCCTACTCGCCGTGCCGCCCCTCTCGTACTTCAAATCAACGCAAAGCCGTCCATCCGCGCTGCCTTCTTATCGAAGGTGAGGGTGGAAGCGCAGCCCGCCCATGTGCCAAGCGCACTCACCAAAACGTCGGCGAACGAGCCGCGGCCCGATCGCAGCGCCGCAACCGCAGTGAAGACCTCCTGCTCGTTCTGAACCACCAGAGTATCGGACTGCAACATGCCTTCAACCACGGCAGCGATTTCGCGATCCGACAGGCTGTACGCCCGGCTTAGCACCCACACCGTCTCGACCATCGTCACTACGCTCACGAATCCCGGCTCGTCCTCGCTCAGCCCGCGCTCGATAATCTCAACGGCCTTCCGCGACTGCACCGGATCATCCTGTGCGAAGTACCGCACCAGCACGTTCGTATCGAGGCCCGTCATCGTCGACGGGAACCTTGATTCCGCTTCACCGCGCCAGCCGCGATCGCCTCATCCATCTCGCCCAGCGAAACTGCTCGCCGCCGTCCCGCGACAATGCCTCTCAACCGCGAGGTCGGCACTTTCGGCAGCAGAACCACGGTCCCGTCCGGATGCTTGAAGAACTTAATCCGGTCTCCCGGTACGAGCTTCAAATGATCCCGAATCGCCTTCGGGATAGTCGCCTGCCCCTTGGTAGTCAGCGCCGATTCCATCGCCCACCGCCTTACTTATCAAATTAAGTAACACCTTGGCGCAGCCCGAACCGTCAACCTGCCGCCAAATATCGCCTCCACTCATCCGACTCGGCGACCCACCGTATCATCGCGTTGCGCTCCACCAGAAAGCCTCTCAGATACCGGCGCAGCACTACCTTCTCCGCCACCAGTCCGAGCACGCCCAACGGTGCCGCAAAGCGCAGCTCATCCCTCATCCGGGTGCCACCGTTCCCTAGCGCCTCAAAGCAGTGGTCATGTACGAAGCTGCGAAACGCGCCCTTTACCATCGCATCCTGAAAGTAACTCGGCCGTTCGTACCTGGTAATCTCCGTCTCGTGCGTCAGCATCAGTCCGAAGTGCCGTCCTTGCCACGTGACTTTCTCGCCCAGCCCGATCAGCCCATGCGTAACGCCCGCAATCGCACATTCGCGTGTCTTCGGCACTCAAATTGCTCTACTTCTTCGGATACGCCGGGACGGTATATTGCCGCGGCCGCACTGTCTCCGCAACGCCGCTCAGGAAGACCCGCAGCGCCGGCTTCTGCCAGTAAGCATCTTGCGACACCTCAACGATCTTCCCATTCCGCAGCAGCAGATACACAAAGTCATGCAGCGTCACCTTGAACGAGCACTTCACCGGCGGCAGCGGACGCCCGCTCTCCGGAATGTCGTCGGAGGGCATCAGCACCTCCAGCGTCTTGCCAGGCTTCTTCCAGCGGGCCGGCAGCGACTCGAACCCCGGATGCACGCGCACCCGCATGCAGTCGTCATAGCGAAACGTTAATCCCTGCGTCCCACTCGGCGGGCTCACCAGGTCGCCGCGTCCCTCGCCGGAGAACACCGGCTCCTCATCCGGCAGATTCAGCAGTCGCCCCACCACGATCCCCGCATGCAGCGAGCACGGATCGCTGGATATCCCGGTCAGCGACAGCGGCGCGCCCGGGTTGGGATCGACCGCGTCCAGCATGCCCTCAATCCCGTCGCACGCAACCGCCTCGCCAGGACTCATCCGCGGCGTCCGGTACGTCTCATCCGACGCCAGCACATGCACCCGCAGCGGATACTTCGAGAGCTTGGGACTGCCCGCATCGGCCTGCGGCGCTACCATGCACGCGCACGCAGCCACCGCAAAAATCCTGAGCAATCGTGAGTTGGAGAAAGAAAGACCGCGCATCAACCTGGTCCTCCATCGCAAATATGCAAGCTATTCTCGAAAGTATAAACCGCGCGGTTTACTTCGAATTCCTGAGCTCTAGTACGCAACGCCGCATCATCAGCAGATCCCCAGCCAGAAAAAGCACCAACACAGCATTGGGCATCAGCTTGCTGCCATTGTCAGGCAGGAACGCGGGATTGTTGAGGACGACCAGACAGACGATCAGAAGAATCGCCATGAGGAAGCCCGCGACGAGCCCTCTCCACATAAAAGCACGACCGTAGCTAGGGTTTGACTGTGGAGCGAAGAACTGGTCGAAGAACCATTTGATCCACTTCACCCTGCGCCTCCGAGAAGCTTGGACAATTGTAGCGATGGCTGGAAGAAGAACCAGTTGACAACTATTCGGAATCCGATATATCGTCTTGCGAATATGAAACCCGTACCCCACGCCGATACTGATTCCAATTCCAACGACCTCCTGCCTCTCTCGCCTGCCACCCTGCACGTCCTGCTCGCCCTCACCGGTGGCGATCTCCACGGCTACGGCATTATGTTGGAGGTCGCGCGGCAGTCAGGCGGCAGCTACAAAATCGGCCCCGGCACGCTCTACGACAACATCAAGAAGCTGCTGAAGCTTGGCCTCGTCGAAGAGGTGCCCAGCTCCGATTCCCATTCCAAAGACACTTCCGACTCTGACGCCGAACCACGCCGCCGCTATCGCCTGACCAAACCGGGCAGTGCAGTCCTCGCCGCTGAAACTGAACGCCTCACCGCGGTGCTCCGCGTCGCGCGCCGCGGCCTGCGTTTGCATGAGGAGCGGCAATCGTGAGCACACTCCAGCGAAGAATCTATCGCGCAGTGATCTCCCTGCACCCCGCAGACTTCCGCAACCAGTTTGGCCGCGACATGGCCCGCGACTTCGACGATGCGCTCGGGCAACGCGGCTTCACGCCTCTACTCGGCGACGCCATGCTCTCGCTGGCGCGGCAGTGGAAAGCCCGCGCGCTCACCGGCCCCGAGCTCGATCCAGTTCTCGCGCAGTCGGCCCCCGGCCATCCCTTCCTCGCCGGCCAATACGTCATGGTCGACGAAGGATCATCCCTCACCGCGTTCGACCTGGCCAGCGCCTCGGTTCTCTCCATCCTGCTCATCCTCACCATCGGGGTCGCCGCCAGCATCCCGAACCGGCACGCCATCGCCGACCTTCAATCCGCGCGCGTCAGCCACGACGGCGGCATCGACACCGGCCACAATGGCCCACCCCTCGCCGCCAACGACTCACGCCGCGAGCGTCCCGGCGTCGATCCCCTTCGCACTGCAGCCGGCCTGGGCGTCGGTCCGCAGCACGGCCCAGCCTATCTGGTTCGCAGCTTCGCACCTCCCGGATTTGGCCCGCGCGCCACCGGAGGCCCACCTGCGCGGCCCATCACGCTAGCCCACGCGCTGGTCCAGCTCACCCTGATCAGCATCATCATCTGGATCACGTCCTTCTTCCTCCGCCGTAGTCCGGGTGTCACCCGCAAGGCCGCTCTCGGAGCGCTGGGCCTGCTCGGCCTCGCCGCCTCCGTAGCCTTCGGCCAGGCACCCGTCCCTCCCACCCACGCCCAAATCCTGCACGCCACCGCCCCGCTGCCATCCTTCGAAGTCGCAACCATCAAGCCATGGAAGCCCATAACCATGCCAATGCCCGTACCGGTTCAGGTCGGCATGCCGGACAGCCGTCCCGCTGGCCCGCCCCGCAAGATCGATCCCATGGGCGGCGGCCGCGCAGCAGGACAGCGCGCCGACCGCGTCCACATCATCGGGCAGGCGGCGATCCTGCTTCAGTCCGCATTCAACCTTCCCCTGGATTCCAGAAACCAGATTGTCGGAGCGCCCGGCTGGGTGAATAGCGAAACCGATCGCTACGAAGTTCAAGCCAAGATCGACGACTCGCTCTTCGCTGCCATGCGAACGATGACCCCGGCGCAGCAACGCGAGCAGGTTGCATTGATGGAACAGTCGCTGCTCGCCGACCGTTTCAAGCTGAAAGTCCACTTCGAGACGCGCGACCTGCCGGCGTTTGCGCTGGTCGTCGCGAAAGGCGGCTCGAAGCTGACTCCGGCGAAGGAGGGCGAATCGCCTCAGCTCTCTTCTTCCAGCGACGAGACGACGGGCACCGCGGTAACGCTCGACGACTTTGCGCACTCTCCTTTATTGCGGCCGGACGGACGCATCGTGATCAACCAGACCGGCCTGAAGGGAGCCTATGACTTCACGATCAAGGGAGAACCCGGCCCCGACCCGCCGTCGTTCTTCACCCTGATCGAGGAGCAGCTAGGCTTGAAGCTCGTCCCTACGAAAACGTCTGTAGAAGTCATCGTCATCGACAGTATCGAGCGACCCACCGAAAACTAGCAGCCTCCTCTCCTTGCTCCCATGCAGGTACCATGGAGTAAGGTTATTGGGAGCCTGATACCTGCCATGTCTGCCACTGATACCAGAAAAATCCAGGGAATCTTCACTCCGATCCTGATCCCGTTCGACGATCGCGGCCAGATCAACGAGCCCGAGTTGCGCCGCTTCGTCAACTGGCTGATCGACCGCGGCGTCCACGGCCTCTATCCCAACGGCTCCTCCGGCGAATTCACCCGCTTCACTCCGGCCGAGCGCCGCCGCATCACGCAGATCGTCGCCGAAGAAAACAATGGCCGTCTGCCCATCATCGCCGGCGCCGCTGAGGCCAACGTCAAGGAAACCCTCGCCGCCTGCGAGCATGCCCTGTCGGTGGGAGCCCGCGCCGTCGCCATCGTCGCGCCCTTCTACTACAAGCTTACTTCCGAATCCGTCTACGCCTACTTCGCCGACATCGCCCGCGAATCGCCCATCGACCTCACCCTCTACAACATCCCCATGT
>Ga0302154_10003430_pt1 | contig 11605 bp, 4 predicted proteins | sample I_Bog_N2_3_FD_193507 | JGI IMG/M metagenome (GOLD analysis project Ga0302154, IMG submission 193507) | Peat permafrost microbial communities from Stordalen Mire near Abisko, Sweden - I_Bog_N2_3 | ecosystem: Environmental > Terrestrial > Soil > Wetlands > Peat | place: Sweden: Abisko, Stordalen...
GCTCGCCACGACGCGCGGAATTTCGCCGCCGTCAATGGGCAGCGCGCGCCAGCGCTGTCGCGTGCTGCCGGCCGGAGTCGGTTCCGACGGCAATCCGCATCTCCGGTGCAGCATTGCGCAGGATGGTTCGCAATTCGCGCAGAAAGATACCATGCCGGTCGCGGTGCGCCGAACCAGCACGCTGCGCCGCCTGGGACCGAGATGGCCCCTGGTGACACGACTGTTGGTCTAGTACAGCTCGTCGGAAGTGACGACCCCATTCCCTGTTGGGCTCAGGCAGCGAGGGGCTTACCGGTTTTGGTCCAGCGGAACGGCTTAGCGAGGGTCCGGTTGAAGTAGGCGATGAACGCCTCGATCCGGGTTTTGAGTTCCTGCGTGGAGGTGAAGCTGGCGCGCCGCAGCAGCTTGCGTGCGGGGATGGAGAACCAGATCTCAATCTGGTTGAGCCAGGAGGCATGTTTGGGTGTGAAATGAAAGCAGATCCGGTGGCTGCGGTCGCGTAGAAACGCCTCGCGCGTGACCATTGAGGTCAACACCCCGGACTTGCCCTTCTCATCAAGGTCGTCCTCGATCCCGCACTCCTTGGCGACCAGCCGGACCATGCTCTCCGAGAGATGCGTGTTGAGGTTGTCGGCCACCACGTGCCAGCTTGTGGTCGGCGCTGCGGTCGCGAAAAGGGTTTCCAGAAAGCTGGCATAGTCCTGCTCGGTGCGCGTTTCGCCGACCGAGCCGATCACCTGGCCCGTTGTAACGTCGAAGGCGGCAATCAGCGTCTGGGTGCCGTGCCGGATGTATTCGAACTCGCGCCGCACAACGTCGCCCGGCCGCATCGGCAGGTCCGGCGCAGTGCGCTCCAGCGCCTGCACGCCGGTCATCTCGTCGATCGACACCGTCCGGACGTCCTGCTGCGGTGTCGCTGTGGCCTCCTGGTAGACCGTGCAGACATCGGCGCATTTCTTCTCGAACTCGGGATCAGGCTTGGGCGTCAGCCACCCACGTACGCGATGTGGCTTCAGGTCGGCCTCTTGCAAAAAGCGCCCCACCGAACTGTGTGAGATTTTACCCACGATGCCGCGCTTGACAGCTTCGCGGGCGAGCTCGCTCTGGCTCCAATGGCTGAGCGGCAGGTCGCTCTCCTGCGGCCGTTCGCAGGCCAGCGCCATGATCGCGCAGATCTGCTCGGGTGTGAACGTCCCAGGCGCCCCGGGCCGCTGAGCATCCGTCAACCGCGCCGCGATCGATGTGCCGGCCCGAGCGGACAGCCAGCGAGTGCGCCAGTGGCGCACCGTCTTCGGCCAGACGTCGAGCTGGCGGGCTATCTCGTGCACCGCGGTCCCGGCGGCGGCCAGCAGGATCATGCTGGCGCGTTCGACGAGCTTCCGCGCCGTCTTGTGCGCGCGGCTCAGCCGCTGAAGCTCGTTCTCCTCCTCCGGCGTCAGAGTGATCGGGGCGGCAGATAGTCGGGGCATCGGCGGGCTCCTGCGAATCAGGGCGGGGGTGGAGATTCCGCCCTGCCGCATCCGCGGTGCTCCTGACTCGGGGCCACGTGTCCCCGCCGTTTCGACTGTGACGATTGGCGCCTGACTGTTGCAGATCAGACTCACCCCCCATTCCGCCTCAGGCAAGGCGTGGAGTCGTCAATTCCGGCCGCTGGGCACCTGTGGCGCCGACGTGCGGTAAAGGTCAATGTCCGATCCCCGCCATGCTGGCCGTGCTCGGACCAAGCGGCGCGGACGTGGCCTTGTCTGGAGCAGGCAGGAAACCCGTAGAGACGAAGAAGCGGAGATAGCGGTGGATCTGCGTCTCGCCGACCGTCGATGGCCCGATGTCGCGCGTCGCCAGCGCCGCCAGCGCCCGGCTGGTGTCGATGCGGAGCTGGCGTGTGCGGCGGATGCGATCGAGATCCTCGACCCGGCGCAGCGCCAGCACAACGTCCGGAGCCACCGCCTCGGCATCGTGCTCACTCGCTTCCAGGATCGCCTGTCGCCAGGATTCGAAGTCCAGCAACGCGAGGTCGTAGCCGAACGAGCGAAGCGCCGCGAACAGCGCGCGCGCGGACATCGGCGCGTGGTCATCGATATGGAACACCCGCGCGTCCGCCGATCGCTCGGCCAACGTAATGCCAACCAGGGCGCGCGCAACGAAATCGACCGGGACCATCGGCATCAGGTCATCGATGTCCGGCGCCGCGCCGATCGCGATGCAGGCGCGCAGGAGGCGGAAGACGAAATCGTGGTCCTGGAACACCCCGGTCTCGGCGTGGCCGGCAATCGTGCCAAGCCGGTAGGCACCGCCGCGCAATCCGCGCGCGAACGCCGCCAGCACCAGCCGTTCGGCCACCCACTTGCTCTGCGCGTAGCCGTTCCACAACCGCTCCGGGTGGTCGGGGACAACGGCTTCGGTCAGAACGCCGCTGCCACCGGCATCCTCAAGCGAAAGGATCGCGCTCGATGAAACGTAATGCAGCGCTTTCGGACGGCCTTCGCCGGCAAAGCGCAGGATCTCCAGCGTGCCGCCGACATTGGCGGTCTTAAGCGTCTCGTAAGTATAGGCGAAATTGACCTGCGCGCCATTGTGGACCACCGCACCGACGGTCTTCGACAACGCCAGGTACGTCGCCTCGTCCATCCCCAGGCGCAGCGCACCGAGATCTCCGAGCACCGGCACGATCCGCCCCGCGAATGAATCGTCCCACGCTCCGTAGAAGCGCAGATTGTCCTGCAGCCGCCGCATCGCCTCGGCGATATCCGGCGCCCGGATCACGCAATGCAGCCGCGACCGCGTGCGCCGCAGCAGCTCGGCCGTCAGGAACGCGCCGAGGAAGCCCGTCGCGCCGGTCAGCAGGATGTCGCTCACCGACGCGAGCGGCTCCGGCGTGCCGGCGAAACGGATGTCGGACGGCAGCACCGTCTCCGCTTCCCAGAATTCGCGCGGATGCACCACTTCCGGGCTGCCGCCGCTCTCCACCAGCGCCGCGAGATTGGCAACCGTCGGACCCTCGAACACCGCCCGCATCGGCAGCTCCACCCCGATCGCCGCGCGCACCCGCGACATCATCTGGATGCAGCGCAGGCTGGTGCCGCCGATTGCAAAGAAATTCTCGTCCAGACCGACAGACTCACGCGACAGCACGTCCTGCCAGATGGCAGCGATCGCGCGTTCCGTGGTCGTCGCCGGCGCGCGCGACGATCCCTTCCCGGTCGCACCTGCCAAATGTGGCCGCGCCATCGCTGCCTCGATCGCACCGATACCGCTGAGCGACCCAGCCGCTGCCGTCCACACTGCCGCCGCAGGTCCGACGCCGTCAGGCGACCGCTTGATCTCCTTCTCCGGCTGTGCCTCTGCAGGCACCGCGATCGGCTCGCAGCTTTCTGAACGGAAGACCGTCGCTGCCGCCACCGTGCTGTCCAGTGTCAGGTGGTACTCGTCGGCCCCGCCGCTGCGCTCGAACGGCAGCGCGTCGAGAAACAGCCGCACAGGCAGGTTGCGCGGTGCGGCGCGCACGGTCAGCCCGATGCGCGTGCAGCCGAGCGAACCCGCGATCCGGCCAAGCTCCGCGACCAACGCGTACTCGACGCCGCGGCCGAGCACGCGACAGCTCATCAGCAGCGTATCGACGTCGAGCGTGCCGTTCGCCCCATGGGCGATCAGCAGCCCAACCAACCCATAATCGCCGAACCGGTCCTCAACGAACACGGCCCGCACCACCGACCGCGGCTCGGTCAGCAGGCGCGCAATCGTCGCCTCGTCGCGACGCACGCCGTTGATGTTGAACTGATTGGTTCGCTCGGTCAGTTGCGCGAGCCGCGGCAAGTGTTGCTCGCCTGGCGCCTCGATGCGGATCTGCAGCCCGAGATCGGCGATGAAGCTGGCATAGTCGAGCGAACTGCTGCGAAGATGCTCGCGACGGCGGTCCACGCGATACAGCTCCGTCCGTTTGCGATCTTCGGCGGTGGCGGTGCCGACATCCAACGCCCAGAGATGGTCGATGATGCGGACGCGGCCTGCCTCCTCGGCCGGGATCGCCATGCACTGCGCGCCAGGGCAATTCGCCGACACCTCGGCGATCTCCACCGGGTTGTCATCGAGGAATACGAAGCTGTCCAGGCCGAGGCTCAGCTCCGACGCGATGGAGCGAACATTCTGCGACTTCGGCTCCCAGTTCACCCGATGCGCCGTTATGTGCTCAACCCGCAATACCATGTCCGGCCGGCGCTCGAACACCGACAGCACGTCGCTCTCGATGTTCTTGCTCACCATGCAGATCAGCACGCCAGCCGCGGACGCTTCCACCAACCGCTGCTGCAGCCGCAGATGCGAGGGCTCGAACACCAGGCCGTCCACACCATCTTCGCCTACGACACCGCGCCAAAGCGTGTTGTCGCAATCCACCGCGATCACCTTCACCGGCCGCCGCCGCAACTGGTGCAGGCGGCGCATCGCCTGCGTCGCCAGCGCAACATATTGCGCCCGCGAATACGGCACGTGCCCCAGCCGGTCCGTCAGCGCGTCCGCTTCGGCCTCCACCGGGTAGAGGCGGCGTCCTTCCTGGTAGGTCAGCAGATGCACATTGGAGACCTTGCGCACCCCCTGTCGCAGCAGCGCTTCCGCGCCGATCTGGCACGCATACCACGCACCCCCCGCATCCCACGCCGCCGAGGGTGGCGCCAGAACCAGCAGGTGCACCGCCGATGTTGACCGCGCCGCCAGGCCCAGCGCCTCCACGAAGTCCGCTGCGGCACTCTCGACCAAATCCGCCGCCCCGGGCTCGTCGGCACGGTCGCGCAGCCAGTCCTCGATGCGCAGCAGCAGCAGGTTCACCCCGCCCGCGTTCGATCGCGTCCCGCTCTGCGGGTCCAGCAACTCCTGGAACAGTTGATTGTAGCCCGCCAGTTCCACCGTGACCGGCAGCGCGAAGCGGTCGGCCCAGAACTGCAGCCCTTCCGTGATTGGGTCCGCGGTGAAGCTTGCACTCACCCGGACCCGCAGCGGCACCACCGGACGCAGGCCGATGGACGCGCCGCCCGCCACTCCGAATGGACGATACGATGTCAGCGGTGTCTGCGGATCAGCCAGGAAGGCCTTGAACACCCGCTCCAGGCCCTCACCCAAACGCACCGCTTCCCCGCGATCCAGGAAGTTGGGATTGAAGGAGACCAGGATTTCCGTAGGCTCCGTTGTGGCGGTTCCGTCCATCACGTAGAGCGAGACGGGATTCGGATCCGGCGCGGTAACCAAGTGGCAATAGGTTGGGGAGCCGAAAATAGTCTGCTCCCAACCCATCATCCCGCCTGGAAAGTAGGAGACGAGAATATCGTAGAGTCGCTGGTCACGCGTGGCCGACAGGCCAAGCTTGGCTGCAAGCGCAGCAATCGACACCCGTTGACGTGGGTAGGCCGCCATGAGGTCGCTGCCGGCAATCTTGCCAAGATCCGGCAACGTCATCGACTTTGTCGTGTCGACGCCCAGGACGGCGATTCCATTGCACATCCCGACTGCTTGGGGCACCCCAATCTTCCGGTTGCGCATCGGCACGCCTACCACCGGAGCCGGCTGACCAGAAATCGCAGTGCCAACGAGCCCAGCTATCCCGATCCAGGCCTGCACAGGCATTATCCCGGCCTGCTGACAGATTGTCCGGAAGCGCCGGCTGTCGTCAGCAGAAATAGTAAGGCGCGGTGTATCTGATGACCAGCCGACGGAGATCGGATCGCGGGAACCTCGGGACGCGAAGATCGCCTGCGGCGCTGCCCCTAGCTTCTCAGCCCACCAGGTTACGTCCGCAGCGCCTTCGGCTGAATCGCGATGCGCAACCTCTCCTTCGACGAACGATGCAAAGCTGCCGGCCGAAGTAGCGGGTTCCGACCGCGCATCGGTCAGCAGACGGGCGTAGCAGGCAGCAACATCCAGCGCGGCCGCGGCAACACCTAAACCGTCAGCAATAAGATGGTGGAAACGTATGGCCCACCAGACACTCCCACCTGCAACCCGCGCCAGGACGAATTCGAAATACGGTGGCTTGGAGAGATTGAATGGCGTGAGCATCGTCGCCCGCAGAAAAGCCTCGTGCGGCATGTCAGCTTCCGCCCCCGCCGGCAGATCGATGATTCGGAGAGGAGCCGGAAGCCTGACGCGAATGCGTTGGCGCGGCGCGCTCGGGTCGATCTCCAGGCGGAGGGCATCATGATGCGCCATCGCCTCGGCAATCGCGCGGCGAAGGATCGACACATCCGGAGCAACGGCGAGATGGCCATAGCAGCCGACCTGGTAAGTCGCCGGATGAACGAACGGAAGATGCAGCCAGATCGCTTCCTGCCCGGGCGCCAGGTCCATCCAACCCGTTTCGGTTTCGCCACACTTCGCATTTGACATTGACCATCGCTCCATCTTGCGGTCACCGCGCTGTGTCGTGGTCGTAGCGCACGACGTGTCCATCGCTCAAAAGCACTTCCGCCAAGAGCAGAAGCCAAAAATGGGACTCCGGCATGCCGCTGGGTGACCAAGGTATCTGACTGCGGACCGTAACCACGGCGCCAACAAATGTCAACTGTATGGTTACTGTGCGCGCTGGCACCTAGTTGTCCCATTTGCCGAACTGGGGCGGCCGGGACGCAGCGCTCCGCACAGCCGTTCCCCGGCCCTCGTCCGGCCAACACCACCAAGCCCTGTCGTTCCAAGCAGGCGCCAACCAGCGCGGCGTGTTAACTGGAATGTTGACATTGGTCACCGGAGCTGCTACACGCTTTGGAAGATCCTGCTTCGTGAACGCGCTAGATCATCACTCTGCTAGCAAGATCCGCCGTGTCTTCGGACCGGCCTCAGCCCAGTTTGGCCGCCCCACGACGTATCCGCGAGTGGAACGTAAGAACGCTCGGGTCATCTGGGATCGATTTGGACAACGCCGCTGCAGATCTGTCGGTAAGAAGGATAGGGAAGTTCTCGATGCCACAAAGTGCTCCGGCTGAAATCTCCGCCGGGTTGAAGCGTGGCGGGACACGTCACGCTGGTCCGGAGCGCGACGGAAGCGCGGAGCCGGTCGGCGTCGATCTTGCGAGCGCTAATCCCCGGCTGACCGGTCACGCCCATGACACCTCAATCAAGCTGCGGCCAGTCATCGGCCGCGATGCCGCGGCTTCACCCAATGTGGGTCTGCCGCCGCCTGCGCCCGAGCGGCTGCCAGATGTGCACCTGTTCCATGCGCCGGACCTGACCGGCCTGCAGGATGCGATTGAGTCAGACCATTCGGCCATGCCGGCGCAGCCCATTGATCCCACCCATCCGCGCGTGGCGTTTGCCTGTGAGATGGCTGCACTGCCCGCGAAACGGAGGATAGCAAGCGACCTCGTCGCGCAAGCACAAGCCACCGGCCGTGACTTATGCTCGGCAGAAGGCGTGTTCTTCCGCCGTCAGGCGATGCAGGGCGAGGTCGCCGCCGTCCACTCGGGCGGAGCGGCGATCTACCAGGGCGCGGGACTGGCGCTGATCCAAGCCGTGCCTTCGCTGGTCAACGGCATCAGGGCAAACGAAGTGGGCGGACATCTCGCATGGATGAAAATTGCCGATTGCCATCCGAGCAATCTCGATTTAATTACCAGCACGACTTTCCTAGGCTTGGTGCACGCAAACGCAACACGCCGGATCGGTCTCAAGCCCCAGGCTGCGGTTGGCCTCTCGATGGGCGAGCTCAGCGCGGTGATCGCGCACGGTGCTGAATTGCAGGATATCAACTCCGTTGCTGCTGCTTCTCAGGCCTTCTGCGAGGTCCATCTGGGCGGCGAGTCGCGGGCTGTGCAACGCTATTTTTCCCGGCTTGGCGTCGCCGGTACCCGTTGGGTCAACTACTTTGTTTTGGCCTCGGTCGAGCAGCTGCTGCCAATCCTTGCGACCGAGCCGGCGGTCTGCGTCACCGTCAGGAACTCTCCGACTCAGGTCGTGCTAGGCGGGGAGGAGGTGGCTTGCCGCCGAGTTGTCAAGCGATTCGGGCCGCAGCGCGCCTTACCGCTTCCCTTCTCGCTTGCCATCCATTCCCCGGTTGTACGCGAGTGCCAGGATATCTTCCGCCGCCATTTCGCCAGGGTTGCTCAGCAAAATCATGTCATGACAGGGGGCGGCCGGAACGGCGTGCGCTTTTATTCAAACGCCTTCAACGCGCCGTACCACGTCACCCCGGAGAGCTTCGCGGATGCGTTCACGGCGCAGGCCGCCATGATGATCGATTTTCCGGCCACGATCCTGCGAGCCTGGGAGGATGGCGTGCGGATCTTCGTCGAGCACGGGGCGCGCGGTGCAAGTACGACCGCCATCGCAGAGACGCTGGGCGACCGACCTCACGTCGCAGTAAACCTCGACCAGTTCGAACGGTCGGGGGTCGCGCAATTCGCCGATGCGGTGGCGCTACTGATCGCGGCAGGCGTCCCGCTCGATCTCGCGGCGCTTGAGCAGACGGCTGAATCTGCGGCTTAAGGGCCGGCGCGCCTGCACACTTTATAGATCCGCGGCGGAATCTGTGGGCGCTTTTCGGCGTAGATCGCGCCAATTGATGGGCCTCCGGCCGCCGCCTCCCGACTGCTGTTGGCGGTCTGGCAAGGGGCAGTTGGGAGAGCGGGCGCCATTGGCAATGACGCTGCCCCCGACCTGCCCCAGGTGATCGGGGCGGCAGATAGTCGGGGCATCGGCGGGCTCCCGCGAATCAGGGCAGGGGTGGAGATTCCGCCCCGCCAGATCCGCGGGCTCCTGACTCGGGGTCACATGCCCGGTACCGTATCGGTTGTGACGATCGGTGGCTGACTGTTGCAAATTAGACTCGCCCCCCCATTCCGCCCCGGCTACGGTGGTCGCACAAGTCCGGAACGATTTTCGCGAGTCTTTTGAGGGGGATACAGAACAATCCGGGCGGAATCGGGGCCGGCCTGAGGGCAATTTGGTCAACTTTGCCGGCATTTTCCTACGATTCCGCTGGAACACGTCGAGAACGTAGGTGCAAAATGAATGGACAATTTCATTCCGGACTTGTGCGACTCCCGTAGCCGCCCCGGAGGGAATGGAGTCGCCACTTCCGGCGGGCTGTACTAGCTAGATCCGAGTTTGACACCTTGATTCGAAAATCGTTTGTTGATCAGCCACTTACGGGCCGTAAAAGAGCGGTTGGCACTACGGGTGTGCGGTTAGGGTGAGGTCTGGTGGCGGTTTTCCCCAGGTCCCGGATCGGGCGGCGGTCGAGCGATGAGTTGGATCATGGGTGGCAGTGCAACGCCGACGGCCTGGAACACGGCGCCTGCACAGCCGGGAGCGGCGGCACGGAGGCGAAGCCTTCGTCCGGCTTGATCGACGTCGGTTTGAACGATCTGATCGAGATCGCGGATGATATCGGCCCATTCGAATCGACGGCCGGCGGCGGCAAGATGATCGATGAGTTCCTTGCGCAGCAGCAGAGCAAGGAATGAGCAGAACACGTGCCCTCGAATAGTGTCGTCACGCTGATGAAAGATCGGCCGCGTGGCGATAATCGATTTTGCCGTTCGAAATATATCTTCCACAATCCATCTTTGCCGATATCGGAGCGCAGCAACGAGCGGCGAGATCTGGGCGTTGGTCCGAATGACATAGATGCCGTCGAATTTGGCAGCGGCGGCGACACGCTCGGGGTCGATAGCGAAGTGGCTGTCGCCCTCAGTTTTGAGAAAGCGGCGAAAGCCCTTGTTGCCGACCATGGCTTTGTCGCCGCGGCGCAACGCCTTGTCCAATCCGGCCAGGGTCTCTGCGCGGGCGGCAGCATCGTTGCGCGCTTCGGCCTCGTTGTAACAAACGATGTAGCGGCAACGCCGCGCGGTGCCCTGACCCGCCTTGGTTTTGCGAACGACCTCCTTGACCTGAAGGTCGAGGGTGTCGCGACCATTGGCCTTGGGAATCGTCAGCGGTACGAACGGGGTCGCGTCGGCCAGCACAGCGGCGACTTCCACGCTCCGTTTTTCGCGCACGCCCAGAATGTACTCGATCTTATGGGCTTCGAGCGTGGCGATGGTCTTGGCGCTGACCATGCCGCGATCGGCGATGACGCAGACGCGATGGAGCTCGAAGCGCTCCCGCAGCCTCGTGACCACCGGTATCAGCGTTGTCACATCCGCGGTATTGCCAGGCCACATCTCGCTGCAGATCGGTCGCCCGTTCTCATCGATGACGACGCCAAGGACCATTTGATGCAGATCGGGGCGAGCGTCTTTGGAATGCCCCTTCCGGCCGAGCGTCTGTCCGCCTTCGCCCTCGAAATACAGGCTCGTCGTATCGAAGATCGCCAGCCCCACGTCATTAAACAGGTTGCGGCGCTTGGCGAACAGTTGCTCCTCGATCAGATCCTTGTTGGTGCGGGGCACCAGGCCGCGGCCTTGTTGGTCCGACAACTCCTCGCCGAGCCAGGACATCGCCCGGTACAGGTGATGGAGGTCGATCTTCGCCATTCCCTCAATCGCATAGGCGGCCCGCCACTTCTCCGCGGCGCGATCCGAACCCGGGTCCATGATCCGATGCAGCACGGTCAGGAAGACGGCGCGCTCGACCGGAAACTCGAACTTGCGATCCGCCAGAAGTCCTTCAATCACCGACCCGCAGAAGCTTTCCCGCCAGAGTCTCTCGAACAGCAAAGGTGGGCCGATACGCTTCGTGTCGATCGTTGTCGTCTCGCCCTTCTCGACGGCGGACAGCAGCATTCCGCTCTCGGTGAAGCGGGCGCCGGACCGCAGCAGCCGATCAAGCTCGCCGCTTTCCTTGAGCGCGTCGAGCCGGCCCAAGGTCGCCACCACGGTTTGGCGCGGCTTGCCGCCAACCCGATGGCTTTCCACCACCTGGAGATAGTCGAACCCGCCTGATCGCTTCGCGCGGAAATACATGCCAGCCCTTGGTTGCCAGCACGGCAATAGCGGAACGGCGGCAGACGTCAAGCGAAAACAGCGATTCCTTTGGCACTACAAGAATGGCCAATTCGCGGTTTAGCGACGGCAGAGTGCGGCTTTCAGCCCCGTTTCGGGCCGGGAACTGTCAAAGTCGGACTAGACTGGACAGGCAGAAGACAACCCAATTTGGCCGGCCCGTTCGCCCGTGGCAATGTCCGCTACTGGCTGCGGCATTTGCGCGCCAAATGACCGCAGTGAGGCGCAAAGCGGCCGTTCGTCGATGACACGGTGAGGCCGCACCGTGCCGCTGATGGTCGCAGCGCGGCACGATCGCGTCCAAGACGGGAAGGAGGCGCCTGGCGAAGCGCGGGCTGACTGTCGCGCGTCGTCATATCTCCTGCGCGCGTTTCGATACCGGACGCGATTTCGACGCCGGGCGGTGGCCGGTAAACCTACGTCGAAAGCCACGATCATGCGACGCTGACCAAAGGCCGCGGGGTTTTCGCTGGTGGCGGACGCAGTCCGCTCGCCATCGCGTTGCTGACCGCCGTGGGCGCGCCGCTGCCACCGGGATTACAAATTGACGCGGTTGACGCGACAGCCTTTTTCCGTTGGAGCGTAAGCGCTCTCCCTAACCAGCGAGGAACTAATGCTCTTCCTCCGGCTGGAGAGCGGGCGCCGGTTGTCGGGCAGCGGCGCAATCCTTACCGTCTATCCGG
>Ga0302154_10003439_pt1 | contig 11591 bp, 9 predicted proteins | sample I_Bog_N2_3_FD_193507 | JGI IMG/M metagenome (GOLD analysis project Ga0302154, IMG submission 193507) | Peat permafrost microbial communities from Stordalen Mire near Abisko, Sweden - I_Bog_N2_3 | ecosystem: Environmental > Terrestrial > Soil > Wetlands > Peat | place: Sweden: Abisko, Stordalen...
ATCCCGATTGGCGGGCGTCTGGATGAAGCCACGGTTCCAGGTCGGGCTGATCAGGATTTCATTGACGCAGACCCGCGGCGGTAGGCTGGCGACAAAGGCGATGGTGCGGCCAACATCCTCCGGCTGCAGCATCCGGGCCTGCTCCGCATCGGACGGCACCACCGGGCGCAGCTTGAGGATCGGCGTCGCCACTTCGCCCGGCGACAGGCAGCAGGCGCGCAGGCCGTTGACGCATTCGTCCATGTTGAACGAATGGGTCAGCGCCAGCACCGCATGCTTGGTGGTGGTGTAGGCCGGGCCGGGCATTTTCGAGACGTGACGGCCGGCCCATGAGGCGACGTTGATGATGGCGCCGTCGTGCTGCGCCCGCATGGTCGGCAGCACCGCGTGCATGCAATACAGCACGCCGTTGAGGTTGATCTCGACCAGCCGATCCCAGCCGTCGAGTTCCATGTCCGCCCAGCTGCGCTTCGGCACATTGACACCGGCGCTGTTGACCAGCAGATCGATGCGGCCATGGCGCGCGACGATATGCGCCGCAGCGTCGGCAACCGCGTCGCGCTGGCTGACATCGAGCGCGATCGCCGAGGCCTCGCCGCCGGAATTACCGATCTTCGCCACCACGGCCTGAAGCGCATCGAGGCGCCGGCCCGACACCACGACGGTCCAGCCGTCAGCGGCCAGCGCCTCGGCGCCGGCCTCGCCAATGCCGCTGCCGCCGCCGGTCACCCAGGCGATGCGTGTGCTCTGATTTGACATGCCGACGGTCTCCGTTTGCCTTATGAAGGGGGGCTTTGCTATTGAATCCCTGACCACGACCGGCCGGATTTCGCTGTCGTCGCCCCGATGATGCATGAACGCATCCAGGAAGACCATCATGAACGCCAATCTGTTTTCCCGCCTGTTCGACGGCCTCGATGATCCGGCAAGGCTCGCGATCGAAACCCCGGACGGGCTGCGCATCAGCTATGGGGAGCTGATCGCCCGCGCAGGTCGGATGGCCAATGTGCTGGTGGACCGCGGCGTCAAGCCCGGCGACCGCGTGGCCGCGCAGACCGAGAAGTCGGTACCCGGCCTCGTGCTCTATCTGGCGACGGTGCGGGCGGGCGCGGTCTATCTGCCGCTCAACACCGCCTATACGCTCAACGAACTCGACTATTTCATCCGGGATGCCGAGCCGTCGCTGGTGGTCTGCGACCCGGCCAAGGCGGAGGGCATCGGCACGGTCGCGGCTGCGGTCGGCGCCAAGGTTGAAACCCTCGGCGCCGATGGCCGGGGCACACTGACGGAAGCCGCCGCGCAGGCCGGCTCGGCCTTTGCCACGGTCGTGCGGGGGGATTCCGATCTCGCAGCGATCCTGTACACCTCGGGCACCACGGGACGCTCCAAGGGCGCGATGCTGACGCATGATAACCTGGCGTCGAATTCCCTGACGCTGGTCGATTTCTGGCGCTTCTCCGACCAGGATGTGCTGATCCACGCGCTGCCGATCTATCATACCCATGGCCTGTTCGTCGCCAGCAACGTCGTGCTGTTTGCCCGGGCGTCGATGATCTTCCTGCCGAAATTTGATCCCGAAGCGGTCATCCCACTGATGGCGCGTGCAACCGTGCTGATGGGCGTGCCGACTTTCTACACCAGGCTGCTGCATAGCCCGGCGCTGACCGTGGAAGCGACCCGGTCGATGCGGCTGTTCATCTCCGGCTCGGCGCCGCTGCTCGCCGATACCCATCGCGAATGGGCCGCACGGACCGGACACGCGGTGCTCGAACGCTACGGCATGACTGAGACCAACATGAACACCTCGAATCCCTATGCTGGCGATCGCGTTCCCGGCGCGGTCGGCCATCCGCTGCCCGGTGTTGCGGTGCGCGTGACCGACCCGGAAACCGGCCGGGAGTTGCCGCGCGAGACCATCGGGATGATCGAGGTCAAGGGCCCGAACGTCTTCAAGGGCTATTGGCGGATGCCGGAGAAGACCAGGGCTGAATTCCGCGCTGATGGCTTTTTCATCACCGGCGATCTCGGCAAGATCGACGATAAGGGCTACGTCCATATCCTCGGCCGCGGCAAGGATCTGGTGATTTCAGGCGGCTTCAACGTCTACCCCAAGGAGATCGAGAGCGAGATCGACGCCATGCCCGGCGTGATCGAATCCGCTGTGATCGGGGTGCCGCATGCCGATTTCGGCGAGGGCGTCACCGCTGTCCTCGTCTGCGACAATGGCGCTGACATCGACGAGGCCATGGTGCTGAAGGCACTCGACGGACGATTGGCCAAATTCAAGCTGCCGAAGCGGGTGATTGTGGTCGACGAACTGCCGCGCAATGCCATGGGCAAGGTGCAGAAGAACATCCTTCGAGATACCTACGCGGATCTCTACACCCGGTAAAGGTACTGCTTGCAGCCTGGCGCGGATCAATCTGAATCACGCTTCATCGCTGGTGGCGACGGCGACACGACACCGCCGTCAAGCCCCCTGAATGCAAGGGGCATCTGAAATTATGAATCCGAGTTCGAAACCGACGATTTTCGCCGTTGCGCAAGCTGTTTCGAGTTCGTAAATACAATTTGTCTAGTTCGGTCCCATCGCGACCCGCGGATGGGCCCGACAGACCCTGAAGCTGCCCCGAACCTTGAAGCTGCCGATGACCGCCAGGATCGAACGACCGCTTTCGCCGCATCTCCAGACCTATCGCTGGACCTTGACGATGGCGCTGTCCATCGTGCATCGAGCCACCGGCGTCGCGCTTTATTTCGGCACCCTGCTATTGGCCTGGTGGCTGATCGCAGCGGCGTCCGGCCCGACTGCCTATGCCCATGTGCAGTCCTTCACGTCAAGTTTCATCGGCCGGCTGATCGTGTTCGGCTATACCTGGGCGCTGCTGCATCATCTGTTCAGCGGCATCCGGCATTTCGTCTGGGATCTCGGCTATGGCTACAAGCCGAATGAACGGGAAGCGCTGACCTGGGGGGCGCTGATCGGCGGCGTTGTGCTGACAGTGCTGGTGTGGATCGTGGCCTATGCCCTCGGGGGTGGACGATGAGCGGACCTGAAATTCGGGGCTTGCCGCGCCAGCCCGTTTCGCTGCGCACCCCGCTCGGTCGGGTTCGCAACCACGGCGCCTCGCATTCGGGCACCTCGGACTTCTGGCGACAGCGCCTGACCGCGGTGGCGATGACGCTGCTGATCATTCCGGTGATCGTGGTGGTGATGATGCTGCTCGGCCGCAATCAGGCCGGTGCAGCGCAGATCCTTGGCTCGCTGCCGATCGCCATCATCCTGTTGCTGTTCATTCTCGCCAGCGCTTGGCACATGAAGATCGGTATGCAGGTGGTGATCGAGGACTATATCCATAACGAGAAGCTGAAACTTGCCGTCGTCATGGCCAACAATTTCTTCGCGATCGCGGTCGCGCTGGCCTCGGTCTATGCGATCCTCAAACTGTCATCGGGAGTGTAGCGGATGGCCGCTGATGGCAAATCCAGTTCTTTGAATGGCAAGCCTTTGAAAGGCAAGTCGATGAACGGCAGCGCGGCGCCGGCGAGCAACGGCAAGGCCTATCCGATCGAGGACCACACCTACGACGTCGTCGTGGTCGGCGCCGGCGGCGCTGGCCTGCGCGCGGTGGTCGGTTGCAGCGAAGCCGGCCTGCGCACCGCCTGCATCACCAAGGTCTTCCCGACCCGCTCGCATACGGTGGCGGCGCAGGGCGGTATTTCGGCGGCGCTTGGCAACATGCATGCCGACGACTGGCGCTGGCACATGTACGACACCGTCAAGGGGTCGGACTGGCTCGGCGACCAGGACGCCATCGAATACATGGTTCGCAACGCGCCCGAGGCCGTCTACGAGCTCGAACATTGGGGCGTGCCGTTCTCGCGAACCGAGGACGGCAAGATCTACCAGCGGCCGTTCGGCGGCATGACGCTGGACTTCGGCAAGGGCCAGGCGCAGCGCACCTGCGCCGCCGCCGACCGTACCGGTCACGCCATGCTGCACACCATGTATGGCCAGTCGCTGCGCCACGCCGCAGAATTCTTCATCGAATTCTTTGCCATCGACCTGATCATGGACGACCAGGGCGCCTGCCGCGGGGTGATCGCGCTGAAGCTCGACGACGGCACGCTGCACCGGTTCCGGGCCCAGACCACCATCCTGGCGACCGGCGGCTATGGCAGGGCCTATGCGTCCTGCACTTCGGCGCATACCTGTACCGGCGATGGCGGCGCGATGGCGCTGCGCGCCGGCCTGCCGCTGCAGGACATGGAATTCGTCCAGTTCCATCCGACTGGCATTTATGGCGCGGGTTGTCTCGTCACCGAGGGTGCCCGCGGCGAGGGCGGCTATCTGGTCAATTCCGACGGCGAACGCTTCATGGAGCGTTATGCCCCCTCGGCCAAGGACCTGGCGTCACGTGATGTGGTGTCGCGCGCGATGACCATCGAGATTCGCGAAGGCCGCGGCGTCGGCAAAAAGAAGGATCACATCTTCCTGCACCTCGATCATCTCGATCCCAACGTGCTGCATGAGCGGCTGCCCGGCATCTCGGAATCCGCCCGGATCTTCGCCAATGTCGACGTTACCCGGGAGCCTATTCCGATCCTTCCGACGGTGCACTACAACATGGGCGGCATCCCGACCAACTACCACGGCGAGGTGCTGACCAAGAGCAATGGCGAGGACAACAGCATTGTGCCCGGCCTGATGGCCTTGGGCGAAGCTGCGTGCGTTTCGGTGCATGGCGCCAACCGGCTCGGTTCCAATTCGCTGATCGATCTCGTCGTGTTCGGCCGCGCCGCGGCGCTGCGCTGCGCTGAGAAACTGACGCCGAACGGCAAGCAGCCGGAACTGCCGGCGGGGTCCGCTGACCTGGCGCTTGACCGCCTCGATCATTTTCGTCATGCGAGCGGCGGCACGCCGACCGCGAAGCTGCGCGAAAGCATGCAGCATGTGATGCAGAGCAATTGCGCCGTGTTCCGCACCGGCGATGTGCTGCATGAGGGCCAGAATCTGATCCACAAGGTCCATGGCGGCATCAGCGATATCGCCGTGACCGACCGCTCGCTGACCTGGAATTCCGACCTGATCGAAACCCTCGAATTCGACAATCTGATCGTGCAGGCGGTGGTGACCATGGATTCCGCCGCCAACCGCGCCGAAAGCCGAGGCGCCCACGCCCGGGAGGATTTCCCCGACCGCGACGACAAGAACTGGATGAAGCACACGCTGGCCTGGCTCGACGCCGGCGGCGAGACCACGATCGATTATCGCCCGGTGCACGACTACACCATGACCAACGACGTGCAATACATCCCGCCCAAGGCAAGAGTTTATTGAGGCATGGCGATGACCGCGACAGCCGGAATCGGTCATAATAGAGGGCGGGGGGGGCGCATGTATGCAATCGTGTTCGATTTCGATACAGAGATGCTGAAGCAGCTCTATCCGACTCCTTCATGGAATAATGCCTATACCGATGTGAGGAATTATCTGATGTCGCGCGGCTTCGAATGGACCCCAGGCAGCGCGTATTTTGGCGATGAAACCATCGATGCGGTTCGATGTGTGCGTGTTGTGCAGCGTATGTCGAAGAAGTTTGCCTGGTTCACGCCATCAGTTCGCGACATACGCATGCTTCGTATTGAGGAAAAAAACGACCTGAAGACCGCGCTGCTCGATGAGGACGATTGAGGTGGAGGAAAATAGAGCCAATGGTTGAATTCGCCCTGCCAAAGAACTCCAGGATCTCCGGCGGCAAGACCTGGCCTGCGCCCGCGGGCGCCACCGCGACGCGCGAATTCAAGGTCTATCGCTGGAATCCGGATGACGGCAAGAATCCCAGTGTCGACAGCTATTATATCGATACCGGCGATTGCGGGCCGATGGTGCTCGACGGCCTGATCTGGATCAAGAACCACATCGATCCCACCCTCACCTTCCGCCGCTCCTGCCGCGAGGGCGTGTGCGGCTCCTGCGCCATGAACATCGACGGCCAGAATACCCTGGCCTGCACCAAGTCGATGCATGACGTGAAGGAAGGCGCGGTCAGGATCAACCCGCTGCCGCATCAGCCTGTGGTCAAGGACCTGGTCCCGGACCTGACCAATTTCTACGCCCAATATGCCTCGATCGAACCATGGCTGAAGACGTCATCGCCGACGCCGCAGAAGGAATGGAAGCAGAGCCACGCCGATCGCGAAAAGCTCGACGGGCTCTACGAATGCATCCTGTGCGCCTGCTGCTCGACTTCGTGCCCGAGCTATTGGTGGAACAGCGAGCGCTTCCTCGGTCCCGCCGCGCTGCTGCAGGCCACCCGCTGGGTCAATGACAGCCGCGACGAGGCCACCGGCGAGCGGCTCGACAATCTCGAGGATCCGTTCCGGCTCTACCGCTGCCATACCATCATGAACTGCGCCAAGGCCTGCCCCAAAAGCCTCAACCCGTCCGAGGCGATCGCCGATCTCAAAATGAAAATGGTCGAACGGCAGATCTGAGCCTGCGACCGCCAGGGTTTAAGGATCGACGATCCCGGGCTATGCTGTCGCAACGCCCGAATGTCGCGACGCCTGACCCTGTGGAGACCGCATGTCGGCTGCATCCCTCGTTATCCTGCATCATTTCGATCAGTCGCCGTTCTCGGAAAAGATCCGGGTCATCTTCGGCCTGAAGGACATCGAGTGGCGTTCGGTGCGGATTTCCCGGATCATGCCCCGCCCCGATCTGATGCCATTGACCGGCGGCTATCGCCGCACCCCGGTGCTGCAGATCGGCGCCGACATCTATTGCGACACCCAGTGCATCACCCGCGAGCTGGAACGGCGCTTCCCTGAGCCTCCGCTGGTCCCGCGCAGCGCTGCCGGGCTCGTCTGGACCAGCGCGATGTGGACCGACCGATCTTTCTTCCAGAACACCGTGAACCTGGTGTTCGGCACGCTGGCCGACCAGGTCCCGCCGGAGTTCATCGCCGATCGCGAAAAGCTGCGCGGCGCCAAGTTCGATGTGGCGGCGATGCGCGCGGCGCTGCCGCAGATGCGCGATCAGTTGCGCGCCCATGTCGACTGGATCGAGACCCAGCTCGCCGATGGTCGGCCCTGGCTAGGCGGCGACGGGCCCAGTCTGTTTGACGTCAATGCCTATATGAACATCTGGTATGTGCGGTCCAATCTCGCCGACGCCGAGGCGTTGCTCGCCGAGTTCGGCCTGGTCCGCGCCTGGGAGGCGCGCATCCGCGCCATCGGGCATGGCCGCCGCAGCGAGATGACAACCGCAGCCGCGCTCGAGATCGGGATCGCCGCCCGGCCGGAGACCGAAGAACTGGCGGATCCCGGCGATCCCAACGGCCGCAAGCCCGGCGACCTGGTCGCGGTGCTGCCCGATGACTACGGCAAGATCGGCGTCAGCGGGGTGATCGTGGCGCTGTCCGCCCAGCACATCGCGATCCGCCGGAACGACCCTCAAGCCGGCGAAATGGTGGTGCATTTTCCACGCGCCGGATTTCTGGTGGTGCCGGGCCCCCTTTAAAGAGCGCTCATGAGCATCCACTTTACGCTGCGCCGGGATATCCTGCCGCCGCCACAGCGCCGCCTGTGGAATGAGCTGGCGAATATTCCCGAAGAATTTGCGCGCCACCCACGAGGATATGAAGCTGTTGCGTCAGTTTTTGAGCGACGGCGATTTGCGCGAGGCGCTCGATCACGCTCCGCCGGGGATCATCGATCCGCGCTCCTGGGGCTTATTGGAATTCCAAACTGGGACGCTATCCCGCTCCCCCTTTGCCAACGCGGCAATTGGGGTAAGCTTGTGTGCGGCAGCGCCGATTATTCGCCCGGGTTCGCCGCGCCGATCTGATCGGCCAGCGCCGTTCCAGACAGCCATGCGGCTTCGACCCGAGGACCGATCAACCAGTCGCCGCAGACGCCGAGGCGGCGATGGCGATCCCAGAGCGCGAGCGATCCCGCCGCGCCGGACCGGGCGAAGCGCCAGCGATGGCTTTGCACGACGAGGGGCGGCGGCGACGGAATGCCCAGCCATTGCGACAGCGCGGCCTGCAGCGCCTTCGCGACCCAGTCGGGATCGGCCTCCAAATGACGTTGCGACCAGTCGGCGCCAGCCTGCAGCACCCAGGATTCTGGCCCGCTCCGTCCGGGCTTTGAACTGTTGCGCGCCGCCCACGCCAGAATGCCGGTATCCCCGCCACGCCAGCAAGGCACGGCGGTGGCGAGCGGCTGCGAAAATGCGAGCAGTACGGTCCAACACGGCGCGGTTGGAACAGCGCTCGCCTGCGCCGCCAGGTCCGGGGCGGTCAAAGCCAGCATCGCGGCGGCCTGTTCCGCGGGCAAAGCAAGCACCGCCGCATCCGCGTCGATGATTTCGGCTGAGGCCGTGCGCAGCCGAAAGCCGCCGGCATGGCGCTCCAGCCGGGTCACCTGGGTGGCGAAGCGGGCGCCGATTGCCTGCGCCATCTCGCGGAGCGGCGCGCTCATGGCAGGAACGCCGACATAGGCCTCGCTTTGGACCTCCCTTTTTGCATCGTTGCCCGCTGCCGGCCACGCGGCGACACAGCCTGTGGCGATCCAGGCCTCGACCCGGCGCCGGAAGGCCTGGTCGCGCACCGTGAAATACTGCGCGCCATGATCGAATTCCGCTACGCCTTCCGCGGTCTCGACCCGCCGCGTCGACATCCGGCCGCCCGGCCCGCGCCCCTTGTCGAACAGCCGCACCTCATGTCCCTGCGCGATCAGGCGCTCGGCGCAGGCCAGACCCGCCATTCCCGCCCCAATGATTGCGATCCGCATTGCATCCCGACCCACACATCGGCCATCCCGTACGGACCCAGGATGGCGCACGGCAGGCTGAATGGAAAGCTGCCTAAGGAACTGCCGGCGGCCGCTTCGGTTCTCTGCCAGCAGCGCCAGGTCGCGGCGTCAGGTTCCACTTTTCCCATCGGCCCGGATCGCCAGCTTTGTGGACGCGCCGGATTGACGTAGACTCGGTCTTAAGAGGCGATCCGATCGTGCAGACCGCGCAAAGTACTTCTCTGAGATTGCTGCAATGGATGATGGCCGCTTCGCTGGCCCTCCCGATGGCGCTGTTCGGCGTTGCCGCCGTGATCACCTGGAATTCGACGCGCGACGACGCCGACCGCCAGATCCAACGCTCCCTCGACGTCGCCCACGAGCACGCGCTGAAAGTGTTCGAGACCATCGACCGCAGCCTGTCGGAAATCAACGAAATGGTTCGCGGCCTTTCGGATGACGAGATCCGCGCCCGTGCGGCGTCGCTGCATGAGCGGTTGAGGAATCTCGCCTTCGCTTTGCCGCAGCTGAAATCCGCCTGGATCTTCGACAGCGGCGGCCAGGTCCTGGTCAACAGCCTGGTGTTTCCGGCGCCTGGCGACATCGATTTTTCCGACCGGGACTATTTCAAGGCGCAGCTCAACCCGCGGAACGGGATTTTCATCGGCCAAACCCTGCTGCCGCGCGCGCCCTATGGCGGGGCGCCCTTCTTCAGCGTCAGCCGCCGCCGGGAGCACGACGATCACAGCTTTGCCGGCGTCATCCAGGCCTCGGTGCTGTCAAACTATTTCGAGAATTACTATGCCCGGCTCGGCCACGATCCAGGCAGTTTTTTCGCGCTCGGGCTGACCGACGGCACCGTACTGGCGCGGTTTCCGTCGATCGGCCAGCCCCAACATCTCGATCGCCGCGGGGCCATCGGACAGCAACTCGCCGCCCAACCGCAGACCGGCCTTTTGACCATGACTTCGCCGATCGACGGCATCGAACGCCGGCTCGGCTATCAGCGGCTTGCCGAATATCCGGTCTATGTCAGCGCCGGGATGGAGACAGCGGCGATCCGGGCGCGCTTTCTCGCGACCATCGGCCAGCATCTGGTGTTCGGGATCCCGGCAACCGCCTTGCTGTTTTTGATTCTGGCGCTGGCGCTGCGGCGAACGCAAAATCTCCATGCCGAGGCGGCCCGGCGCAGGCAGGCCGAGGAGGCGCTGAAACACGGCCAGCGCCTGGAGGCGCTGGGCCAGCTCACCGGCGGCGTCGCGCACGATTTCAACAATCTGCTGACGGTGATCAGGGCATCGGTCGATCTGTTGCAGCGGCCAGATCTTTCCGAGGAGCGGCGGCGGCGCTACATCGACGCGATTTCGGACACCGTTGGCCGCGCCACCCGCCTGACGGCGCAGCTATTGGCGTTCGCACGGCGGCAACCGCTGAAGCCCGAACATTTTGACGTCGGCCGTGGCATCACCGCACTCGGGGACATGGTCCGCGCGGTGATCGGATCCGCCATTGAGATGGTCTTTCAGGTTCCGGACGAGCCCTGCTTTGTCAGCGCTGATGTCGGCCAATTCGAAACCGCGCTGATCAACCTCGTCGTCAATGCGCGCGATGCCATGATGGGAGAAGGCCGGCTGACGCTGTCGGTGCGCCCTGCCGACAAACTCCCGGGCCCGGGACCGCATCCAGAACGCCCGGAGGGTTTTGTCGCGGTCGCCGTGAGCGACAGCGGCGCCGGGATCCCGCCGCAGCATCTCGGACACATCTTCGAGCCGTTCTATACCACCAAGCAGATTGGCAAAGGCACCGGCCTCGGCCTTTCGCAGGTGTTCGGCTTTGTCAAACAATCCGGCGGCGAGGTCGACGTAGCCACCGAACTCGGCAAGGGAAGTACCTTCACCCTCTATCTGCCGCGCGTCTCGGCGCCGCTGTCCGCGCCGCCGCAGGCGGCGGCGGAGGCGCCGCCGCTCGATGGCGACGGCAGGACAGTTCTGGTGGTCGAAGACAATCGCGACGTCGGCACTTTCGCCATCGAAGCACTGACCGAACTCGGTTACGCGCCGACGCTGGTCGGCAGCGCCGGCGAGGCGCTGGCGGAACTCAGTCGCCATCCGGAAGGCTTCGATGTGGTGTTTTCCGATATCATGATGCCCGGCCTCAGCGGTATCGAGCTCGCCCGGGAAATCGACCAGCGCGAGCTCGACCTGCCGGTGCTGCTGACCAGCGGCTTCAGCCAGACGCTGTCGCAGCATGGCCGGTTCGGCTATGAGCTGTTGCAGAAGCCCTATTCGATCGATCAGCTGGCGCAGGCGCTCGGACGCGTCGTCCGGCAAAGGCGGGTCAAGCGCGGCGCGGCGGAATGAAGCTTGCGGCGTTGGAACTGGCGATGAACTGGGCTATGCAGGCCCGGCATCCGCACTCCCGGGCCGAACCTGTTGTCGATTTCCCAACCTCCCTCCGGCAGCGCCATCGCCGTTGCCAATGATCTGACCTCGCCGCCCTTCGGGGCCTTCGCGCCGACGCGGACGCAGGCGGCGATTCTGGCGCTGGCGCAGCGCTCCAAGTTGAAGCGCGGCGCGTTCCGCCCGATGCTGTCGCGGCTGCTCAATCTGCTGCGCAAAGGCCCGCTCGATGTGTCCTATCAGGGCGCCTCGTTCCGCTTCTATCACCAGGCCAGCGCCACCGAGCGCGGCGCGCTGCTCAATCCGGACTACAATCTGGAGGAACTGGATTTCCTTCGGGCCCACACGCCGCCGGGCGGCGTCTTTGTCGACGTCGGCGCCAATGTCGGCACC